>Ga0265798_10000327_pt1 | contig 85168 bp, 93 predicted proteins | sample P3T30metagenome_FD_192430 | JGI IMG/M metagenome (GOLD analysis project Ga0265798, IMG submission 192430) | Plant litter microbial communities from East Loma Ridge, Irvine, California - P3 T30 | ecosystem: Environmental > Terrestrial > Plant litter > Unclassified | place: USA: California... | reverse complement strand
ATATGAAGCAGAAGGTTGCGCGAGGTCGACCACGCAAGGCCTTGATGGCCACCTTCAAGCTACCGCATCTAGCCGATCTCGACTGGTTTATAACAGAATCGGAGCAGGAGCAAGGCGCAATTCAAGCTGAACGTTCTCAAACACCCCAGTCTAGGCAGACCAGTGTTACCCAGCGAGATGGAGCGACGACTCAACCACCACAAGGCACTCTGGTCGAAACTGTATCAGAACCGCATATTGAGGCGCCACTCGCTCATCTGGAGACCATCCCGCAAAACTTGACCCCGGCTCAAACACGGTCACCCTCTCCAACGCAACCGCAGTCACCGATCGAGATACAGACGCAAAAAGATGTTCTGAGCCATGGGGAGTCATCTGTCTCCGCTAGACAGTCGGTCCTACTTGATAGCGAGCCGTCACAAGACAGCAATGAAGTCAACAAAGAAGAAGCGACATCGTCTGTACCAGACGCAATGGTCATTAGAAGCAACGACGTTGTCCCCGGTATAACTACAGGCTCCGCCAGTGTTGAAGAGCCTAGCGATGTTTCTCCCAAGCCGGCACGGAAACAACTGCCCCAGACAATCGTACCAGCACCTCGTATGGTGGGCGGCTGGGCCGCCATCAATGCAACCGAGCGCGCCCGTATGACGCCGTATCAGAGCCCTTATGCCGCCAGCCCAAGTCCGGTAGCCCAGTCGTCGCCAGCTCCCGTTTCCGAAGCCAATTCTGGTGCTCCTCCGCCTAATGCGGTTCACAGCGCTATCGTCGAGACCCCAGTACCGACTATCCCGGGCACCAAACCAAGGAAAGGACAACGTGGTGGCATTGCAGGAACCCAACGCACATTGAGGCAGAACCTCATTCTCGAGATCATCAAGATGTGCGGCGGTGTTTTCCCAGGCGGCGGTGAAATGCCACGACCGTTTCTCACGCTTTGGGAAGAGCGGCACCCGAACATCCCGAAGCCTTCTCCTAGCACCATCACCGAGACGCTCAGGAACATGTCTGTAGACCCGAAGTTCGGATTGAAACATTGGAATTTTGCCTCGCAACACCAGAACATGCCAGGGACTGCCGTTCGCAGGATGTATACATGGGCACATCTGAACGAAAGGAGCCCGGAAGTCCTCAAGTTGGCGCATAACATGGCTCAATATTCCCAAGTCAAAGATTACAATGCCCGTAGGTCAGAGAAATCACTCCTGTATTACCCAAAGGAGATTCGTGATCTGATTGGCGAGGTCGTGTCGCACCAACCGATTGAGCCCGCTCCCAAGGACGAGAGCATTATCCTCAACCAATTGAATCCTGAACTCGAGAGGCAGATTACCGAAGCTAAGCTTCGAAAGCGCAGCGTGTGGTCGAAGCAGAAGAGGCTGGAAGCCAAAGCCCGCAAGGCTCAGAACGCTCAAGTAGAACAAGCGTCTTCTAAACAGCTCGCGGACGGCAGCGGCGCACCGCGCACGAAGCGGGCACGACTGGCTAGTTTGAACGACAAGAGCAGGAATTTGCGTCGAGCTCCTTTGTATACCACCAACATGGGAGCTTTCGACGAAGACTCCGACGATATGGCAGATGATGAAGTTGCTGCTGCCACGGCCGCGAAGTCCGGGCCGATAACGCTCATTTGGACGCGTCCCATCGTTGCACCGGTTCCGGAACGTGAGCACCAGTCTGATGAGGAGCCGCCTGAAGACGATGAGAGCGATGAGGAAATGCCTGATCTGGTCACGCAACAGGCGCCCAACAACGCTGTCAGTGAGCGTGACCTACCGCCCGTGGAACAGCCCGTCGTGGAGGATTCTACTGGAGGGGTGACAGCGGACGAACCTGATTCCACTGGAGCCGACAAGGTTGCTTCTTTGGCTTCTAGTGAGCAGGCTACAGACGGACCTGCTAATGTGAAGAAGAGCAAGAAGCGTGTCCGGATTGCAGCTCCGCGCGACCAGTCCTCGAGGAAGAGGGTTCGGATCTCTCTAGCAACATCTACATCTGCACAAGATGCAGCAACCACCGTCCACTCCAGCACGGACGATGAAGCGCGGTCCGGCTCGGAGGGCGAAGATGAGCCTGAAGACAGCGACGACGCTGTGCCGTCCAACGCGAAGAAGCCAAGGATGAGGAACTTTGGTGGACGGCAGCGAGGCAGGCCAGGCCCTACTCCCACTCTGCTGGAACGCCTTACTGGTCTGACAGGTGATCCGAGCGATCCGATCTACCAACCTCCTCAGCGTGCACCGAGGCCTGGAAGAGCAGTGCAGACATGGCGCGAGCGCAAGAGGACACGTATTAACCGGTTTAAAGAGGAACGACAGTATGCCCGGGCTGCTGATACGCTGGACGACTTCAAGAAGCTTTTCTACACCTTCGTTGTGGTCTCTTCGCTATCTGGGGATGATCAGCAAATCGATTGGTGCCTTTTCATGAACGTACATACTGGCGACAGGTTCTTCGACATGGCCAAGGCCAAGAAGCTTTGGAGCTGGATGCAGATGCACATGTCTGAGCAAATCCGTGAGCTCACCACAACATTCCAGTCACTTTACTTGGAAGCGTATGAGACCGGCAAAGTTGCTTCTATCGAGGATCCCGAGACGCACGACTGGGCAGGCCTCATACAATGGGCTATGCGGAAGTGTGCCTATCCCGATCTTCCTCTTCCCGTCTTGAGGCAAGCGCTGCAGCAGTTTGATGTCGATGAGTCAAACTACGAGATCATGGATCGGGTATTGTGGTACAAAGCTGCAACTGCAGATCGGACGAGGACAATGCTTCAACTGCAACAGTCTTTCACCGCTCCTCTCCATCGATCGCGAAAGGCAACCTGGTCCTCCGACGACAAGCTTCTCAAGGCACGCTCATGGATCCGTGCAAACACGGCTACCCCACAAGCACTCTACAACGCAAACTTGGCTCACGAAAAGTTCAAGGATCTCGGCGAGACTGTACTTGTCAACGTCGTAGGTGATCTCGTGGACAAGCAGCATATCAGGATGCGCAAGCTCAAGCGTCTCTTGCCCGGCCGTAACTACAACTTTACGCAAGCTCTAGCGAAGAAGTATACACGCCTGTTCCAGCTCGACGACTTCATGAACGCCGTGGCAATTAAGAAAAAGATGGATGCTGCGTTTGCCGATGAGGATGCAGGGTTCTACAACATGTCGCGTTGCGAAGACGACGGTGCCTTTGCGGCTATTATGACTATGGTGAACGAGGGTATCGTCAAGCTTGTACCTCAGCTACCACCAGTCAACAGCGACTTCGACGCCGCACTTCCGAAACTGTCCAAGTGGGGTTTCTGCGAAGGCGGTTATAACCACCGCGCGATTGACCGTGCTCGGTTGTTCTGGGATATCCACGTTGTGCCGACAGCAAGCTATAAGTTCGGCAACCCACTACAGCCGTTGACGACACCACCGTCACCCATGAATGATGCCGAACCCACAGTTTGGTCAGCCTTGCCCGAGCCGCCTCTACCTGGCAAAAACGATTCTGGCGCGCTACTACCCATTTGGAGCAGTATCGACGGCCAATCCGTGACGTGGCCGTGGTGGTACCGGGTCTTGAACTTGGTGCTGCAGCCTTTGATTTTCTTGGCTGGTGCTACTGCTACCGACATCCACTCTCATTGTCCTGAACATACTACCGAGCTCTTCGAGGTTGAACATGTTCTAGACTGGCTCCAGTCCGTCAATGCAGTCAAGAAGACGATTGGTGGCGGCTACATTACCCTGCCAGGTTTCTGGGCTGCATTTGGCGACCATCTGCGCGACACGGAAGGTGACTGGTTTGGCGAGCACGTCAAGCGCAAGGCGAAGAACCACGAGAAGCAGCGATGGCGCGTCGATTACAACTTGAGGCTCTCGACACTACAGGCGCGCAAGGCCGTAGGTACTGACGCGACTCCTGTTGACGAAGAAGGCGCTGCGAGTGTTCAAGATGTCGGCCCTCTGGAGACGAGTACTAGTCGCGAGATCCTCAAGAACCCGAAACAACAGTACCGGATCATGCACCGCGCCCTGAACTCTGAAAAGTCTCATGCAGAGGAGAACGGATCGGATCCTAGACCCGCTTCCCGCTCTGCGACTCCACAAATTGGGCAAGAGCCCGTTGCAGACCCGGCGGCAAGCGGCACACACACTCCCGCGGCAATCAACAAGCCAAGTGAGGACGTGGAGATGGTGGATGCTGACGTGGACGCCGAAGGAGAGGAGGATATCGACGCTGAAGGAGAGATTGATGACGACATGTATCGAACATGTACGTACGGTACGGGTGGTGGATGATGCATATGAGGCGGTGTGGGTGGGCGGTGAAGTTGTTTTTTCCAAAAGTTTGTCCTCTTTACATGCATAGCGAGGCGCGTACTGTGGGATGATACCACGATCTGAGAAGAGAGGCGTCAATGCCAAAGATTCTGTACAACAGTCGGAAACGTATGAGTAATGCGCGATGCGGTAGTAGCAATAAGTCTTCGCAAAGATGTTTTCCAAATGTGCAATGTGACGATGCGCAGCGCGAAATGTTTGATGGCTGGTCATGCAATGTTCCTGGCCTTCGGCGGGCAGGTGCTTCGATGGTGAGGAGGGTTGCCGCTGCAGCCGCCACCGCACATGTCCGCGCGCGCAAACTTCAACGCGCGATCAAAGAGACAAACACCATCACCGCCTCGGAGAACACCGCATAGTCGTCACGCTGAAGTGAAATGCCGTTGAACCGTCTCTATGTGGTCTTTCTCTCTCTAACTCAAGACGTCCGTTCCTGTTGGGTGCCCGTCCGCAAGCCCAGCAGGAACGAACGCCTTCGTATATACTTGACTCTATCTTGCTCTTCGTATATACGCACAAGCACAATCTGATGTAACACCCCTCTCTCAGCCCTGGGATGCTGCGCGGTCTTGATCAACGTATGCATCGATATATAGCAGACCGGTGTCATTCCACCGTAGGATCTCGTGCATTGCGAACCTCTTCTCTGGTATGCATGGTTCTCTTATCTATTAAGGTTTTTGCAACGTGCTTACTACTCTTAGGATAAAAGAAAGCGACTGCTAATCCGACTTGCACTTCTTCACACCACAACGACACCAGTCCGTTATTTGGAAGGGATGGTCGGCTGGTCAACTCGACGGCGCCAAGTACAATGAAGGACTCATTGGGTTGGTGGCTGGGAGTCACGAACCAATTGGAGGCGGAGCGGAACGCAGAACCAACTATGTTCATTGCGGGCGGATGGTCTATATTGCATTGCCGCATGACCACGACCTTTTCTTTCTGCCTCCAAGAGCAATCGCCCATGACGGGCGTGCGGGGCCCGTGGTCACGACATCGTGTATAAGCGAACGAGGAAAGACACGATGTTCTCAGCCCTTGGTTATAACCACACATTGTAAGTTTCATTGGATTTTGAGTTAGTTATGTTGCTAACTGATGGTAGATATATACCTGCACCTTTGCAGCCATGTGGAGCTTTGGCTGAGCCTGAATGTTCATGGTCAAGTCTTTGCCTTCTTTTCGAGTCGACTCCTCGCTATATATACGCAATACGCATGGACGCAGAGACTCCTGGGAAGATGCTATAATCGCATCAACGCCCGGTTACCTTGTCATGAGATTCTTGGTCGCTTTCGGCAAACCTGAAACCCACAACCCGGCTGTCGATAATGAGTGACAAAGTAAAGAATGCTACTTTCACTCAGATCTGCGAGTCGTTTTGGTTCAGGCGAACGGTGGCTGACGACAGCTCATACCGAGAAGGACATCTCCGGTAACTAGGCGAGGAGAAAGAAAAAGTCACCTGGACCTCTCGCGCAGGATGAACTACTGTGAGCCACGCACTTGTCGCATGCGCCCCAAGCTACGAATCCCGGTAGGTCATACCAAAGCCACCCACTATTGACCATATACCTGAAAGAAGAGGACTTGAAGTACGCTCTTGTTGCAACGCTAGGAGACGCTGGTATCCGTACATCGACGACATGGCTCGAACTCTCCAATCGCAAGCCCAAAGACAACGCTATCCGCGGTCGAGATCTCGTGCGTTCACTACGGATTCCGATGCTGATTACACATACGGACACTCCATCTATATATATCTTAATGAGCCTGTTGTGCAGCAGGCGCATGCCAACATCAACGCGATGCTCAATCTATAAGCGGAGAAGCGGATCAAAAGATATATAATTTTGTTCAGGCTGATTCTGTCTTGGGCAGTTTTCTATATCACCATTGTAACAGTGTGGCGGTGGGTGTCCTCGCAAAGCCTCACATGCACATCTGCTTGGATTTTGTGCAGCCCTTCGTACATCTCGAAGAAAAGAGCAGAAATTACTTATATACACGAGCAGACCCCTGCTTCGATATCATCCCCGGTCTGGAAGCATGGGAGAAAGAGAGAAGCCACGGAACCTTTGCGGGAGGTCTCCAATGGCAGACGAATAGACTACTGTGTCCGAAGCCGAGCTTTTGCACCTGCACATACGGATACTTCATCTATATATACCGCAATGATCCAGTCGTGCTGGAGTTTCGACATGGTCACGCTAGAGATTATCCATACGAATCTCGAGGACATCACGACACGGCTCAGACCTTCGTGCCCTCAAGCCAACATGGATGAGTTAGGATCAACGCGGCCTCAAATGTGTGAACGGAGAAGTGGATCAAAGAATGTATCATCGAAGAAGAAGAGTAGGGATTACTTATATATAGAATAGCGGAGGCCACGCCCTGGTGCAAAAAGCTACATCACCTAATGTTATGCGATTTGCCTGCCGCGAATGCCCTGCGCAACGTTTTTGCTTCGGTATACCTGGCACGAACTCAGCATGGAGAAGATCGTGCAACATTGACCACCGCTACCACGAGCACCCGAACGCCAAAATGAGTCGAGGACGCGATGCTTCCAAAGAAGACTGCGATTTAGAGCGGAGAAACGACGACAAAGACTTACATGGTGACGGGCGTGGGGGCAGTCTTTCCATCAGAGTTGTATCCACCAGTTCCTATAACCACGAAGAAGCCGCGAGCCAACGAGGAGAGCCGATGACATTATTCTGGTATACCTCGGATATGAAGTGAAAGTACATGCAGAAAGATTGGGCGCCTTTACTGAGCTGCTAGATGCCGGCCCAGCGACTTTCGACGAAGAACAGTCTGATGATGAGCAGTCTGACAACGAACAGTCTAAAGACGATTGCAGCAGGTCGGCTTGGAATTACGAACGTATGGGAGATGTCTACTGGCCACGCTAATGTCCGCCTGTGAAGAGATCAAAGATTCTATCGAGAGGACCTTCGGGCAAGCTATTACAGATGAAGCAACAGTAAAATACGTATCATTCCCTCCGTGTTGTGAGGAGGCGCATCGCGTCGTCATAGTCGAATATAATTCACGCTAAACTAGCGTCTGTTGTGTGACGCGTCCGCGGGTCCAGGGTGCCAACCTTCCCTCCACTCAGCCAGCTTCCCAATTCTTATTACCGTTGATTGCATCGCAAAACACTGCGTATAATTATTGACTATTACATCGATCACCGTCAGTTCGCATGATTTTATAGAGGAACTCCTGCTTGCTTCGAGCAAGTACGCTACGTAGCGCAAACCTCACATTCAAACGAGTAAGCCCAATTATAGACCATGCGTGTGTGTTCGTATATTAGACTACAAGCTATTTACATGAACAGCTTGCGCTTCGCATCAGCCACGGCTCTTGATGATGCTCGCAGCCTTCTCGCCGACAGCATACATCGTCGACTGGATGTGCTGGGAGGGAATAAGAGGGAGGATGGAAGCATCAACAATGGATAGTTTCTTGACGCCATAGAAGAGAAGCTCATCGGACACACAACCACCCATATCCTCAGGTAACATAGCACAGCTGCCGGACGGATGCGAAAGCGTCGGCCAAATGCTTCCCTGCTCAATCATCTTGTTGATGATCTCGTCATCAGTCGTGTACTGGGCTCCCGGCGTCGTCTCTACCGGGGTGTACTTCGCCAATTCTGGGCCCGCCCAAACCTTACGGATATAACGGACGCATGCAGCAAGAACGGCTTTGTCAATGGGATTGCTGAGTGCATTGTAGAAGATTTGTGGTGGTCCTTGAGGGTTGGTTGCGTTAATCATGATGGTTCCACGAGAAACCGGCTTCTCCAAGCCGACGAGCATGTAGCCACCTGAGGATGGGACAGGGTACTCTACTACAGCGGCCTTTTCGTTTTGGAAGATTTCAGCGAGGACTTTGCGCTGTGCTGCGACACCCTTGAGCAGCTTCGCATTGTTCTTGTAGATCGATGGCAAATGAGCGTCATTCTCCTGGGCAAGCACCCGGTCCGCGATACTGTCGTAGTTTTCGGGATCTACAACCGGAAGTGGCATCATCGCTAGAGTGTTGCCACGAGCCTGTGTCAGCGGTCCAGTCTTATTGGCACGGTACTCTTCCCAGGCTGAAGCATTGTACGCCGGGTCTGTGGTCAAGGAAAATCCGTTCGGGGTGCTGCCACCGGTGACGTTCCACCCAACACCAGTATACGGATGGTCTTGGAAATTCGAACCCACACCGTCATGTTCAAGCTTTACGGTGATGCCAGCAGCCTCGAGTGCGGCTTTTGGTCCGATGCCGCTGTTCTGGAGAAGCTTTGGTGTGTTTACGGCACCCTGGAAGCGAAAATATCAAGTCAGTATATGTGCAATTCTGCAAGCAGCTTGACATTTTACTTACCGCAGCTAAGATGACCTCTTGCTTCGCATAGTAGGTCTTTGTCGAGCCAGTCTTCTTGTCGGTGATCTTTACGCCCTTCGCCGTGAGGGTTTTATTGCCGTCGAACACGAGTTCTGTCGCGAGAGACTCCAGTATGACCTTCAAGTTCGACCGGCTCATGATTGGATCATAGTACGAGTTACGGGCGTGCGTTCTTTCACCAGTCCTGGGGTTCATGGTATTGGGGTACCATGAGGTACCATATGCCTCGCCGTTGTTTCCATCGCGAGCGGCATGCGCGTTACCGGTGCCTTCGAAGGCGTCGAAAAAGTCAGTGATATCGGAGTACAGTGTGTCCGTGACGCCGATCTTCAATGGACCTTTTCCATAGCTGGACGTTACTAACGTTAAAAGCTGCTCAAACGGGCAATGTTTCGCTGACTTACGCCTCGGGGTCCCAAGTAACACCGACTTGATCAATAGTCTCCTGTGGAGCTGGGATGTACTCTGTTCCCATTTTGAAAAATGGATAGATCCCCTCCCATCCCCAACCCTTGTTGCCCAACGCCTCCCATGCATCGTAGTCTGCTGCTGATCCGCGGTCATATATCATTCCGTTGACGAGAGACCCGCCTCCGAGAATCCGCGCGACACGAGTGTTCCATGTCTTATTCCCGAGGAATGGTTCTGGCTGGCACACGTAGTCTGTCCACAGAAGAGAGGTATTGAGAGCATATGTGGCGCCATAAGGCATGCGGATGTTTGGGTTGTCGTCAGCTCTTCCGGCTTCAATGACAAGTACAGATTCTGTACGACCATCATGTCAGCTTTGTGTAACTCTGGATCGGTTGGTCAGTCTCACTGTTCTTGTCCTCGGTCAGACGATTGGCCACGACGAGACCGGTCACACCCCCTCCAACAATAACATAGTCGTAAGTTTCCTGGGCGGCTGACAACCCCAGCAAAGCAACGACGGCTAAGTTCCTAGGGTAAAGCATCCTGGCGAGCTGCTTCGAGGCGATACCACAAGAAGAGATTGACTTTGACGAGGGTGGAATACGCCAGGAGAGGAAGAAGGGGAGCTCTTGAGCTCTTAAACTCTCCACAAAGCCCCATATTAGCTCTTAGCATTTTTGCGGTACCTGAGCGTGCATGAGTTGTATGGATACACGAGTCGGTACACCGTTGTGGCTAAGGTCGGCAACAAAGCTCCGATACAGTTAGCAGTGAGCAGTAGATCTGGCCAACGGGTCCTGAATTCAAGCGGCATATTAGGTCCTTGCAATTGCATGGCGCAAGATTGAAGATTGATAGAAACAGCATGGCCCCGAGATTAGGCGATCTTGGCTAGACGGCTCGGCATTGTCCCGCATTCAGGAAGTCACCCCACCCACACCAACGCCGCTCCCCTGCCTAACTATTCTTTGATACTGGAGGACACCTTTGAGGGCAGACGACCCTAGTAATTCCTGCTGACCGCTATAGGTTCTCGCCTACCTTTTCAGGCTCCTGACGGGTGAGATTGATTTTCCTGCAACGTCTTTACGCTTTTGCCGACTTCCGAGTGGCATTGAGCTGCTCAGGTTGGAAGCAGCATTGTGGCGACTCCCAATATACCGGCAGCAGGAGCAGGGTCGTGGTTTACACATATTGCGGCGCCGCTGCTGCCAAGTCGGAAGGGTCCACCGTTGTGGACCGCCGGCTCTACGAGAACTTCGCTCACCCGTTACGCCCTGTGTTAACTCTATATGTGAGGGATCTCTAACGTCTTCCTCATCAAGTGCCAACAGCTGTCAGCATACAATTTTAACCGGCTGGTTGATGCAGGTCACGAATCCGCTTTCGCCTGTCGGGCAGTCAGCATCGATGCGGGATGGGACGGGACGGCGGGACCTTAATTGGCTCACCAGCCGACGCCCCGTACCTCGCTTGCACGCTTGCGAAGTCTACGATCTCGGGGCATGCATCGAACGACAAGGGCTGCGTTCTGGTCCTCGAGCACATGACAAGTATTGGTTGGCCGAAGCATGCCAAGGTGGCGTAAAAGCACGCTTCAAGATACGAACATGGAGAGAGAAAACAAGTACAGCGCGATACAGCACGCAAGAGGTGTATTTACATCACTGCAGCTTTGTGGAACCGCCTTTGCGAACTGATCTTTCCAGTTCTTGGGGCCATCACACCGACCTTGCAGCCTTTCCAGCTTTCGCTTACACCCGATGGAAGGACGAAGCCCAAGAGATGACAGCCACACGGGCCCGGTTCATACCCAGTTCTGTGGCTCTTAGCATGCATAGCTATCACATTTATTTGCAACGTGCGCCTCGAAGGATTTCAAGAAGCCAGACCAATCCATGCGTCCCAACACGATCGTATCCAGACTCGTGTATTGTTGGGTTGGCATAGTCAGCATTAAACTGATGGTTGGATGATTAGCCAGCAGCAAGCAACTGACTTCAAGTATGCTGCGGCTTACTATATCTTGGAGCGCATGCTGATACCATCATGTCTGTTGTGTGTAGAGTTCTCATGCGCATCATCACAACCTCAAGTCTAAGGCTTTTTCATAAACGAGGAGAGGGAATTGGTAACGCCGCACAAATGCGTAGATAATCAAGTCCCTGAGGCCTCTTGGCACAAGACTGGAGACTGAGGAGAAGCTGGAAGCGGAGAGCGGAGTAGACGCTGGGGTTCCCTGCTACTGATGGTAGATGATGAAACGCCATGCTCGCGTGAGCTATTCCGAAGAGATCCCCAGCCGATGAGATGAACGGGGCGTTCCAGCGGCCCTCCCGGAATCTTGGGGCACCCAATAGGTTCACATGGGCGAATGGCTGGGATAAAGAGTGCCATTTTGCAAGCGTCGCCAACTGACATCGCTTCTCTCTCCCTTCGTGTTTGCACCGCGTCTACACTGTATCAGCATTTGCGATGGGGCTACCGAGCAGCAGGAATGGCCAAATCGAGCGCTCGTCTTTCTTATTCCCTCAACCATCTTGTGTATATCGAGTACTGCAGTACTCGTATGGCGACTTGTGTACAGTGTCAAGGCTAAGCGGAAGCTTGTACTGCACGATTATCTTCTCATCATCGCAGCAGTTAGTCATATCAGAAGCTTTATCGAGAGGACGAAGGTGTGCTAACGAGATTGGATGCAGATGCTAAATGTCGCAACGTCAGGTATCCGCTTCAAAACATGTCAGCATGGTCTGGGTCGACATATTCGGGATCCTAGCATCAAGATGCCCTACGATATGCTGAACTACAGCTACTACCTCTGGATTACACAGATCCTGAACCTTATTGCGGTCGCAATCCTCAAGTACTCCATTTGCGGCTACCTGTTGGTCCTCAAATTCTCAAGGGTATACCTCGCGGTGGTGTGGGCTTCGATCCTGATGGTCACTACATTCAATCTGCTGCTGCCCATCATGGGCTGCTTTTGCAATACACCATTCGAAGCAAATTGGAATAAGTCCATCAAAGGGAAGTGCTTTATAAAGACCAGCTCGCCTCTCACGTACAGTCAGGTCAGTCCTCTCTATGTTTGCTTTGTTGTGTGTAACCAGCTGATGACAAGACAGGGAGTTGCTAACTGTGTCACCGACGTGATCTACGTCGTCGCACCCATCATATACTTGTCCACCATCCAGTTACCAAGACGTACGCAATGGGGTCTGCGCATCGTCTTCTGTCTTGGCCTTATGTAAGTACCCTCCGGGGATTGTATTGACATCGACTGAGCTAGCCATCAGTGCAACCGCTTGTTCAGTCGCAAAGACCGTCGAGCTTTCCGCGTTGATGAAGACAGCAGATCCAACATGGGACGGTGTCAACCTCGCAATCTGGTCCGCATCGGAACTCTCGGTCGGTATACTTGTCGCATCTCTACCAGCACTCCGAAAGCAATTCGACAGCTTCTTCCGCCGCATACTCTCGTCGACTTTTCTGGGAATGGGATCCAAGACGGGGTCTGGTAGCAACGGAATACCCCTGTATAACGTCGGACCACCACTCACCGTCGGCAGCCGACCAACGGGAGGTCGTTTGCGATTACAAAGAGACGTCCTCGATGATGGAGAGAGTGAAAAGTACATACTCGACGACTCTCAGGAGCCTGGGAAGGGCGAAATAACGAGAACGATCGTACATACGATACGTAATGAAAACAGGAGCAGCGTGCAGGTCCCAGATCGGGTACACAACATGTACGGCTAGCTTCAGTGGGCCTCCTAGGCTCTGCTCTCTCTCCGTAGCGTTTCAAATGTAGCCATCTTTGGGAAGTCGGAATATTGTTGCCAACGCGCGTGGGTCGCTGCGGCAGTATGGCGATAGTTTGAGTGACCTAGCGAAGGGGGAAGAGTATGGCCGAAAGCCAACGGACAGATGTTACACTATAGTACGGGCAATATTCACGTCGCGCAGTGCAGCACACGATTGAAGGAGATGTTGATACCCGAAATGTTGATACCCGAGATGTCGATATCCGAGATGTTGACGTCCATGACGTCATCCACGGCGACCTCGGGGTCCCGACCGTCGTATTCTTGCCCACATAGGACGACGATGAGGTGCGAGAATAGCGATGAAAGAGACCCTTGTGTGGCTACGTGCATATTTCACCACACATATGTGGTAACGCAGGCCTTGTTCCGGATAGCATTGGTATACCGAGAAACCGAGAGGCCGTTAGCGCGCGCCGCGGATGCCGATGAGGCCACCAGCGATTTCTTTTTGCGAAGCTTAGATAAAGCAACTCGATATCGCAAATGTAGACATTACGATTTCTACGATTACATTGATATCAAGTCAGGATACCCCGGCCATATTCCACATCTTACCATGTCTTCTCCCGTTCTCGTTTTCGGACCGACTGGAGCAGTAGGTAGCGCCGCTGCCATTGAAGCACACAGGCGTGGTGCCAAAGTGTACCTAGCCATGCGCGACACGAAGAAGCCATTGAAAGGCATTCAGGAAGAGGGAAACAGTGACAGCTATGTCCGCGTTCAAGCCGATCTGGCCAAGCCCGAAACCCTCAAGACCGCGGTCAGTACCTCTGGTGCCAAGACAGCCTTCGTATACATCGTACACGAGATCCAAGACGGCATGCGAAGCAGCTTCGAAGCGCTCAAGGAGGCCGGTGTAACCTACATCGTCCTCTTGTCTTCGTTCAAGGTCGAAAACCCTCTAGACTCAGAGGTCAACAAGATGGATATGATTGGCGCTTTCCACACCACAGCTGAAAGCGCATTGCGTGCAACTGGCGTCTCGTATACCGCCGTCCGACCCGCATATTTCAACAGCAACGTTTTCTGGAACCTCGCGGACATCAAGCAGGGTGAAGTCGAACTCCTCTACCCCAACGTGCGGTTCGACTACCTCGCTCCCTCAGACATTGGTACCGTGTGCGGTGCACTTCTCGCAGAGCCGCGGTTCCAGAAAGAAGCGGGTCAGTCGTTCTATTTGTGTGGTCCGGAGCTCTTCACTCAGCGCGAAGCCCACGCTGTCATTGGCAAAGCATTGGGGAAGGAGGTCAAGGTCAAGGAGATTGACGAGGAGAAGTGGTATAAGAAGTTGGCGTACATGCCTAAGCCGATACTCGACACACTGGCGCGGGGAATGCGGGAGAGCGACTCTGGACGCGATGATCCCTATGGGAAAATCTACAAGGAAGCCGTAGAGAATGTAAGAAAGTACACGGAGCGCGAGCCGATGAAGCTGGAGGACTGGGTCAAAGAGAACCAGGCTACATTCGCGTAGACTGAAGCCCTTCGTTAGTCGAGATAGTAACAAGACCCGAAAACTCACCGCTGCGCCCTCTTCTGTATCGCGTGAGACCCTTGAACGAGACCAAAAGCAAAGTGATCCGCGCGAAGTGGACACTGTCAGATAAAGTTGGACACGTCAGTCCAGATATGGACATGGCGCCCGCACGCGTGTGATCCCTGCATGACGAAGACAGGTGCCGATCACCTGAAACCCAGCAAGTTTCCGTCATCACGACCACGACCCAAACCCCACAATCTCCCTTTATTCTTCAAACCACGCACGACTGTCACCCGCGATAGCAAAATATTACTACTACGAACTCGAAACCCAGGACACCGGCGCAGTCATGGCAGCGAGCATCGAAGCATCGCCGCCAGCGCCGCCAGTGCCGTCGAAACACGCCCCAAACGAGGCGCATACCCCGAGCTGCCCGTCGTGTGGCAGTAGCATAGATATGGCCGAGCTGCAAGACGCGAGGCAACGGATAGAGGAGCTCGAGGCGCAAATGGAGCGCCTGAAGGAGAAGGCTACAGCAGCTGGTACGCCCCCATTATGCGTCCGACGTCATATCACACCTGAGCCCACACATACTAACATCGTCTAGTCGACAGATGCGCCGACTACGAAGATCAGATCCGCAGCCTCCAAGCGACACAGAACGCCCCTAAACTGCCCCGAACCCAAACCTCACAATCCGACATCCCCAACCCATCCTCACGCCCCTCCGTCGACGCCGATCCCCCACGTCCCACAACCGCAAACTCCACAAAGGCTTCCCGCTTCTCCTTCATCACAAGCCGCTTCCCGTCGCCAGCGAATACAGGCGGCATGCCTCCGCCTCCACCACCGAAAGACCCGTCCCACGCACCACCGGTCGACTACACCCTCCTCAACGAGCTTGAGCGCGAGCGTGCCCTACGCGCCAAGGCGGAAGCACGTGTCCAGACTGTAGACTCCGAGATTGAAGAGCTGAGCGTGCAATTGTTTAGTCAGGCCAACGAGATGGTAGCGGAAGAGCGACGGGCAAGAGCTAAGCTGGAAGAAAGAGTCGAGACTTTAGAGCGCAGGGACAGGGAGAAGATGGGCAGGCTGGATCGCTTGGAAAAGGCTGTGACGAGAGTGGAGAGAGTCAAGGCGCTGCTGGGTGAGAAGGAAGATCTGAAGAGAGAGTCGGTTAGCAGCGGGTTGTTGTCACCACCGGCTCGGAGGTGATGAGATGTGCGGCATTGTTTCTTGTTGCTGTTCTTCCGTGTCATTTGTTACGATACCCATTTAGTTTTGATCTACTGCATCTTAGCGTAGCGTTTGGCGTGGTTGGCTTTACAGTGGGTGCATTTTTCGGTGTCGGCGGTCGGTATCGGTATCTAGAGGGGTGGATCATCCTGTAGGCAAAGCGAAAGACATAGCATGCATTAACTATACAACATTGTACTCTGCATTGGCCATACGATCTTGGACTCTGTAGGCTCTGTGTGATGAGATGGAAGCGTTTCTTGCTTCACGACTGCCCGGGCAGAATACGACATCGTCATATCGATCACATCACATCAGCGTGAAGTAACAAACTGACCCATCAAAGCTCCGCAAGGCATCGACTTGACTCCTCGTAACAATAGACTCGGTTGTGTAAATGTGTAGATAGCGTCCTGACAATCTGCCATTAGCGATGCTACTGATATGCCACAGAGAGCACACTCCCTACCCCCAGCGCAAAGGAAAGCCAGGCAACACTGTGAGCTAACCAAAGCCGCTTACTCATCTCGTTGCTCTTCTAGCTTAAGCGGTTTCCCACACGACCAAACACACACCCGCAATTTCGAATATGCGCGCCGACGCCCCTGCCATATTGTCTCATCTCGTAGCGCCCTTTCCACTACCCGGCCAAAAGCTCCGCAAGACTCATAGCACTACCACCGCACCCATAGCATCCATGGTTTCTCAAAACAGTGTCCGTGCACTCTGCCCTATGCTTTCCAGAGCTTCACTGCGCATCCATGGTGCAGAGGAAGGCATTGCTACTTCTCGTCTGGTCATGGTAATCTGGTCTCTGGGTTGTGTCATGTACCTTTTGGTACTCAGTATTCGGGTGAATGGCTTCTAGAATTTCGCATATGCGTCTGTGTGACGGATGATGGGGAGTTGATGTGGCGTGCATTGTCTTAGACTTCGAGCGCTGAATATAGCTTTGGGCATACTGAGAGCGCGATTTGAATGCATCGAACGGGATACGTGACTATGTCGCGTTGTAATCGCTGAATAATGGTGTCGATCCGCCTCGAGTCCCGCGAAAGAGCAAGACTCAGTCGCTTAGATCCAGTGGCCGCTTTCGCACAAAGACATTTCGGTCGTCCCTATGACCAATATGTGTGGAAACATAGGCATCCATATTGGTGTCGGGAGAGTTGGCCGCGAAAGATGATCCTATAGTGAAGATGGCAATCTTCTCGCGGTACTGTCAGCTCTTCCAAAGTTGCGTCTGATTTTGCTATTGGTGACCGACCTCCAATAATCATAGCAGCGACTCAGCTCCCAGTGTTGATGTTCGTGACATGGTTCTGGTGGTCATATGTTGGTCGCTCCATAGTATCTCTTTTTTCCATTAATAATGTCTTGCTGAAGACTCATAACCATTGTGGAGTCCTGCTGCGCCTTCATTCTTATAGAACGCAGTACATTCCTCTCTTGCCTTCTCTTTCTTTTCTTTAGCAGATATCCGACTCTTGACTCTACACATACCAAGTTAGATACAAAGACTCTCTTCGAACTTACCTTCAAGACATACAACACCATCACCACCTCTGCTACCAACACACTACTACTACCACTACTACCACTACTACCACTACCATACCAACATAAAAGTAAAGTCAAGTACTTTACCTTTCACCTTCAAGTGAGCTACAAATAGTAACTCATAAACCCAAAACAATCCTAACAGCAATTCAGCATGCCCGGCTACTGGGACAAGAACAGGTGCGCAAGCGCCGAGGACAGGGCGGCTGCCATAGCAGACATGGAGAGGGTCGCTCAGAAGGCCGAAGCCCAATTCCATGCCCGCCAAGCCCCCTCCAGTCATGGCATTGTTACGTTTCACCGAAACGGGAACGGCGATGTGGTCAAGGTCTTCGTCAACGACATGGGGTGGGCGGAAGAGTTAGTTCCTGCCGAGAAGCAGGATTTGGCATTTGGCCACGTTTGGCTGCCCGCTTGGCCGAAAGGGAACGTAGGGCCTTACAACCACTGGTCTGAATACGGCCAGAATCAGCTCGAGTTCATCCCGGTCATGGATGTGGATATTGGCTTCAACGAGGTCAATATAGGTTTGACTGAAGAGATGAGATTCCTCCAGCTTAGGGAGGTCAGACTTTCGGAGAATCCCTTCGGAAAGTTTTTCGAAGGCGTTATGTCGTCTTCTCTCGATCCGGCTCGAGAGTACTTCACGATGGCCCCGGATGGTAGTATCCAGGCACATCCTGCCCCTGTCCCCGCCCCTCAAGAGCAGTCTAGCAACCCCGCTGGAGACTTCGTTGGTCTGAGCGGCGACCAACTCGCGGAGATCCCGTTGTATGAGGACGACATGGGAGTCGAGCCCTCCTCTCTTCCGTCGTCTGGTCCTAGTTTTGGAGGACCCGACTTTTTCTCTGGCAGCGACAAGTCTACCCCTTCGTCGGAACCCCCGACTAACAGCACGTTTGCCGGCGACATGGCTCCTGGATGGTACGAGCCGCTACCTACCGCTGCGTTTGACGCCGACATGGCTGCTAACGGCCTCAGCCCAATGCCGTTCGATCCGTATGCCGGCTTCATGCCCGCGAAGCCATGAGTTCCGGCTTGAGTTTTGACAGCGAGGACCTCCTGGCATATGTTTGGCGTTTGGGAGGATTGTTCTTTTTTGGTGGCTATTTTGGGGTTTCTTTCTTACTGTTTGTATGTTAATTCTGGAAATACAAACACATCATCGCCAATTATAGTCAGCTTGCTTCACATGTGATGTCTGACATGCATACTTATCCTTTAAGTTCGACTACCTGTAGCAGACTACTAGTATCTCCAAAGACACAACAGCCGATCATAGAAGCTCGTAGATAGGAACGTCCGTTGACCCTGACTATTGAGATCTGGCTGAGAATCACTTCCGTAGTTCATGCTCTCATGCTCCTCGAACTTGGCCAGTACCTCGATCTGCCAATCTTTGGAAGCGCTCTTGGTGAGCCTGACGATCCTAGTGCCAGCATGCATGCAGCTAACAAGCAGTAGAATGGCCTCTGGCGGCGGCTCCGATCTCCATTTCTCTACGCCGTGGTGCGCTGGTAGCTTGGGGTTTCGGTCCAGCAGCTTCAACCGCCATACGCCACCACCGAGGTTGGCTTCCGCAAGAACCTGACGACGGCCTGAGATGGGTACGTGGAGAAGCCGGATATGATCATCGTAGCTGCCAGTAATGATCAGACCACCTTGGCTGTCCAGATGTACTGGGAGAATAGCAGTGACACCAGCGCCGTGTATCTTCCCGTCCATCCAAGGCACACTTCCTCCAGATCCGTCAGACAGCTCCGCGAAACGAAGCGCGCTGTCATCTCCACCCGACAGCAGTCCTGAGCCATCCGGTAAGAACGCAAGGGTCCAGGCTTCCAAATCATGCGATGCGACTTCCATCTTCGTAGGCGCATCGGACTCGTCTTCCGTATCTATGACACCGAGACATACCTGTCCGTTCGACAGCGTCATACCGACCATGAAGGACTCCGGGTGCCAAGTGAAGGCAGTGATGAGTACATCTTCTGGGAAGTATTGGATAGTCTTGATGTGGGCAATCTTGGGGTCGCGCTGCCACGACTGGAGTTCGTAGATCGCGAACGCACCTGTCGAAGTCGCAACGCCAAAGTTGGAGCTAGTGACATGCGTCAAGAAATGTATGTCCAGGATAGCCGATGGTGTGGACAGCGTCTGGACGATGTGGCTGCTCCAGGTTAGTACTCCGCCTAGACACGCGCAATAAATACAGATAATCCGCAAATAACCCTACGTACACTATATCGCCATCAACGCGTACCAATATCAAACTGCCATTGCGCTGCTGATTTTTGGCGCTCACTTTGCCATCGTGTGGAGCGCTCCCCGCGGACTCTTTCTCGTCCGACTTTTCGAGGTTGTACGTGCCGATTATCGCATACTGCGGATTGAGCGGGAAGAACTCGATACAGCTAGGAGGCAGATCGAGCTTGAAAGACGTGAGAGATTGTATCGAAGTCATGTTGCGGGGATGGTGTACTTTTCTGACAGCCTCTCATTTCGGTTAGTGGGCTACGTGACTAAGCAGAACCAGAGTGACGCAACCCATCTCGAGCTCTCCTTCCTCAAACTGCGCGCCGCTGTACTTTGTGCACATCGCGATTGCCACGAACGTAGACGATGCCAGTCAATGCTCGTCGAATAATCCTTCACGGCTCCGATAGCGACTGCGCCGTCGAATTGATGCCTTGCTAATCCCTGATATCGCGACATCGCTGCCTAGACTAGTCCCAAAGCGAACAACACCTGACCACGCGACTTCCATGACGAAGTTCTATTAAAGTAGTTGCGTACACGCGTTCTAACGTGTCGTTTCAATCTCATCTGCGTTGTGATCTATCTCAACACTTCTCAGATTTACTCAACCCGCAATTGACTTTCCAGCCATTCGCCATGACCGACATCAGCGCTCCAGCAGAGACCTTTGCGTCTGGACGTTACTCCAAGCGCAAGAGGACTCAGGTCACATACCACCTCGATGAGCTGGACGTCTCGGACTCAGAGTCGGACTTTGACACGCCACAAGCAAAGGTTCGATGCACCTCTGCGTGAACTACAAGCACTGAGACTGACGAATCTACTCCAGAAGCGTGTAGTCGCGACAAGTTCCCGCCCGCTTCCCAAGCGCAAGATCTTCCCCTTCCTCAAACTCCCCGCCGAGATCAGAAACATCATCTACGAGTACGCGCTCACCGACCCCTCTGGCATCAACCTCGTTGGCGTGTTCAAGCACAAGCGCCGCAATGTAGAACGCATATCCGCCAAACTGCAAGCTTCACTAGTCGAAGGGTCCAGCTGGTCGGACGCACATCGTATGAGCAACAGCGTCCGGAAGAACCAAGAAGAAGAGCCAGCGCCTCTCGTCACGTCGCTGCTCGCAGTGAATAAGCAGATCCACCAGGAAGGCGTCGATATCCTATATGGTAAGAACGAATTCATCTTCACTGATAGCTTCGCGTTGTACAACTTCATGATCAACCTCGGTCCCAACCGTTCCAAAAGCCTCAAAACGCTCCGCATCCTAGGCTGGCTTCACGGCCGCGCTATGAAGGCCTACAATCACTCCTGCTTCGCTGTCCTTGTCTGGGCCACCAACATAACCGCCTTCCACATTGACTCCCAGATTGGCTGGTACCGCGCGTCCAAGTACGGCGCCGACCAACTTTACCGCGACGCATTTCCCTGGATGGAATCTGTGGGTATGGCGCAAGGCAAAGTCGACGCCGTTGTCGACATCATCAAATTGGGCGAGGAGTGTATACATGGGCATCACGACTATCGTCATTCTCAAGCAGCGAAATCGGGCGAGGAGAAGTACGAGGAATTCAAGACGGCGTTGAGGAAGTCGCTGGGAGCACAGCGACAAAGAGTCATGGCGCCGACTAGTCAGGTGAAGAGAGTTAAGGTTGTGAAGAAAGTGGTGGAAGATGAGGAGTGAGTATGAACGGAGATGCTGTTTGCAGAGCAAACCTGACGAGTTTATAAGACGTACAAGCGATACCGAAGAGACGGATGTGGATGCAGCGCAAGGCTTCATAGGTTCTGTTCGGAGTTGGTGGTCGAATACGTGTATGATTTCACGCGCCTGTACATGAAGCTGTCAGTCCTCATTACTGCGACACGACGAACCCGGCATGAGTGACGGCAGAGAAATAGAACACTTCGTATTTGCTACCCGCATTCAGGATCAGATACTAGAGAATTAGATGACTTCGTATTTCATTACACACATTCAGAACCATCTAGTACCTCTTACAACACAACCACAGTCTATTAGTATATATGTATGCAAATCCACAGTACATTGGGTATTAAGCCGTCCATCTCCCAACAAATAGACAGACAAGACACGTACAGAGACCAACCAACCATCATGAGACATGAGCTTCGTAAAGCATGACATGACATGACATGCCGACATTATATCCACCTCCCTCACTTGAGCACCAACCTCTCCAACATGACCCTCAAAGCATCTGCCCCTTCCTTACCATCGACCCCTAATTCCCTCTCCACCCCACGAACATGCTCTTCCGTCTTGCCCCTCAGCTCCTCAATAACACCCTTACTATATTCAAAGCTGCCCTTGCTCTCCATGTATCTAAGCGCATACCGCTTCACTTCCTCGTCTGTAGTCTTCTGTTTGAGGATGTTGATGAGGATTTGGTTGCTTGGATCGGCGCGGATGGCGTGGATAACGGGGAAGCTGAATTTGCCTTCTGTAAGGTCTTCGCAGAGGCCTTTGAGGGTTGTGTAACCGGATGTGGGGGAGAGGTTGAGGTGGTCGTCTAGGATTTGGAAGAGGAGGCCTATTGTGGAGACGAGGGGGGTGCAGTCACTGGGCGTTGTTAGCTGGGGTGAAATCTTGGGGTGGAGACGTCGGGCACGTACATGTCTGTATGCGACTCGGCTTGCATGAGCTTGATTGCTAGTCTGAATAGACCCCCGGTTTTGTTCCCTACCATCTCTAGGTAGTCTGCTTCGCTCGGACATGTCAGGCTGTCCCTCCAGTATAGATCCATGCCCTGTCCGCGGTGCAGGTTCAATAGCTCTTCTGTGAAGATCTCGATGAGCTTGGGGTTGTTCATGGAGAGAAGCAGGGATAGCGCGCGGAAGTAGACGTAGTTGGCCGAGTTGATCGTTTGCGGGGTTCCGAAGATAGAGTGGGCGACCGGGATGCCGCGGCGGAGGATGGACGAGTCTTCTACATCGTCGACGCTGGAGGGTGTTAGGCAAAGGAGGGGAATGTGGGGTGGATGTGCTTACAGTAGACTCGCGGTATGCAGCATGCCCACCACTTTTGTGATAATCTCGAGTCTCTCTGGCGGCACTTTCAACCACAGGTTGAAGGCTGCGATGCACTGACTCCGTATGTCCTTGCCGGGGTGTCCATACAGGTAGTCGTAGGGCCCCAGTAATATGCGCTCCTTGCCCTCTGTCCACGCAACCCCATTTCCGTATATGAGCTCCTCGCCAATATCTTTTGCATGTTCTGCGGGTGGTGACAGCGGCGTCGGGTAATTTGTGCTGGCTTCGAGGTTCGCGCCGGCTTGGGTGTTGTCCATGGGCGAGTCCATGTCGGTGTGCTCGGTGCGGGGCGGCGAGTTCAACTGCGCGGCCATGGTCTGCGGCCGAGGTTGTTGCGTAGACACGTTTTGGGCAGGCGCGTTGGAAGGATCCGCCGGATGGCTCGTCTTGCTTTTCTTGCTCTGGCCGAGCCAATCAATCTCGCTCAAGGGACGCAGCACACTCGTTCTGGAAGGCTGCTTAGCAATGCTCGCGTTCAAGTTGAGGATGCCCGTGGAGCTGGTGCGGGGCGGGATGGCGTTGGGCGAGGCGAAGGGGTGGTTTGGGGAAGTGGCCGGCATGATGTCGAGGAGCGCGGAGGTGCCGGACGGTGTTTATACAAGGCGCACACCACTACGCGACCCTCCTCTACTTTGGTTGAGGTGCCTGGCGGGCACGCGGCGCCGAGGCTCGTGACAATGCAATGACGGCTGCTGTGAACAGATGGGGTTACCCTCGTAGACGTTACTTTGAGGCTGCAGGATGCGCTGCGAGGACGGGGCGGAAAAGCGGCGCAACAGCCTCTTGGAAGCCCAGTGCGGAGTCCTCGGGTCGCGTCTTCTGTCTATGGTGGCCTCTGGCGCAGAGCTAAGGGGGAGGTTGGAGAAGACCGTCGGGGAGTTGGCCGCATCATGGCAGGCACAAGGCCCTTTTTGCTGCGCATCATTAACATACCGAGCTCTCCATCAAATGCACATGTCGAATGCATGGGAATGCATGTATGACGCCAGGTGTCGCTTAATCCCTGCGTCGGCCATGCGCTAACCCCTCCCGGCTGGCATGCCCCCATCTGAGATTGCGCACTGCTCACACCCAGCCCCGAGTCGAGCCATCTTGCCCAACACTTTGGATAAATCCACCACAAAAACTACCACATTATCCTTCTTTGAGCCGGAGATTTAATGCACCCCTCTGGTTCACCTGCATTGGGAACGACCTTCACCTAGCAGAAGCAAATATGACAAGGGCACGTAGTCCAATTGCGGAACTGGTCTCTATATCTTGTAGTCCGCCTTCATTGCAATCCGTCCGCACTCCAGAAACAGCAATAACTCGGCTGCCGCCAGTGCAGCATTAGATATTATACAAATCAAAAGGCTTGTGTTACAGGCAGAAGAGGAAGAAGAAGGAGCTCCAAGCCTGCCAGATGGCCTCCCCCAATTCAAACGGGTATGGAAAGGAAATAAGGTAAAATGAGAAAAGGGTGGAGGGCCGAAAGTATGCAAGGAGAGAGATACAGCCCCAGTTTAGAACCGTTTTGTATCCAACACAACAAGGAAAAGGTGATGCCTGATGCTGTAGTCGTACGTCGTCACAAAGAAAAGCCGAGAGGAAAGGAGAGTGGAGCCGTTGGGGCGAAGGGTTGGGTAGAAGTCGTGGCGACTGTTCACAGCGCTTGGTTGTACGCAATCCAGGCATCGTGCGCCTCCCGCAGGACTGGACGGAAGTTAGCAGCTGACACAAACATCGACAGGGTTGAAACTTACTTTGCAGAACCTGGGCTTGCCCAATGTACGTCTCGCATGCGCACTGCAAGGTACGCCCGTCCATGAAATCCAGGACCACGCTGTTGGGAAGTTCTTGGCGATCTTGGTCAGGTGGGTAGGGTGTGCGGAAGTCGCTGAGATGGAATCGCTTGACAATTCCCTTCTCGTTGTGTTTCGACGGACTGAGGACGAGGTTGCCCAAGGCGTCAATCTCAACCCATCGTCGTTTCCAAAGCTGCATCAGGTTAGCGTAAGGTCGGTATTGACATTGATGAGACGTACCAGAGTGTCTGGGAACTGGATGTTCAGATCACCAACATGCACAGGCGGCGGTGGCTCACGTAGAGACGCCAGAGAGGTGGAACGCATGTCGTTCTCGGGAAGTGCCAAGCTGCTGTTCGAGTTCTTCCAGGGCATGGCAGACATGGAAGAAGACATGCGCTTGAACATCTTGCTCGTACGCGACTTCTTTTCGTCTTTCTTGTCCTTTTTGTCTTCCCTCTTGTCTTCGCCGTCGTGGCTGTGTACCGACTTGGACTCGCTCATGCGGCGCCCGAAGGCTCTCCACGTGCTCTCGGATGAAGCCCGCGAAGGTGCATTGCTGGGCTCGCGGGAGTGTGAAGACGAAGGTGGAGGGGAAGCAGGCTCCGGTCTTCCTCGGGTAGGGCTTCTGGGCGTAATGGTTGCCTTTTGGTGATCAATGATAAGAGGACTCTGGTGGAGATCCAGTGGTGTGCTCTCCGTTGGCATTGCAAGCGTCGGCTTCATTGTGCGCTCATCGCGGACGATGCGGGCCGTCACTTGCACAGACTCCGGCTTCTCAACTCCTCGCTGTACGTTGTATACTGTCGACTTGACTGGCGCCGACTGTTTCTTCTTGTCAGGCGTTGTTGAAGCAGATGAAGCCAAAAACGATGGGCTTTCGAGACGCGGCGTAGATTTCCCAGATGGAGAGATCTCAACAGGCGTTGTTGCAAAGAATGAGGATTTACGCTGGGCGACGGAGCTTCTAGTGCTCAAAGCAGAGCTCGCAAGACTTACTTGTGAAGCCGATTCCCTGTTGGTCTTGTCTGCAAGTGCTTTGATCCTCTGCGAGATGCCGGAGGAAACGTTGATTTTCTTCGGCGCGGTGCTGGAGTCAGACTTTGGCGCAGGAGGCCAACCGCCCGAGATCTTACGGCCAGTCTGCTCAGGTGACAGGCGGCTGATGCCATGGTAATTCGACGATGCTGATCTAGGAGGCGTTTGTAGGTCTGTTGCAGAGGATTTCCTGGGGAAGAACGGGGTGATTGGCGACTTGGATACCGACATGGGTTTAGCTTGATGTACTGTAGCGCTTTGCAGCTCCTCCATGAAAGAATCATCCGACAGGTATTCGGTCTCGGAATGGTCCGCGCTGACTTCGAGTGGATCGAGGACCGCACGTCGCTTTCCTTTGGTCTCGTACCAACTTTGATGCTGGGAAGACGGCATGAGCATAGACTCCCTGTTGCGTCTCTTGGACTGTCCTTCCTCTTGCTGGTACCCTTCGTTCGACGGCATGTAGATGGTAGATTCGCGGTTCGAGCGGCGTTGTGATGGCATGTCATTCTCCCATGGCCTTAGGGTGTCCCTCTTGCTGCTGTCATCTGCGTCATCGAACGACGGCGCTCGCTCGGTAATTACTGGGCCTTGCGCAATCTCCTGTGCTTCTGCAGGCGGGACGGGCGTCGTGCTCTCAGGAACCACGGTCGGCGTGCTGTCAACTGATTGCTCTTCATCCACCAAATCCGCATTGTGCGACTCTTCTTGCTCGTCAGACTTTTGCGATTCTTCCATACCTGCCTCGTCTTCTGAAATAGACGAAGGCCGTGTCGAAGGGGCGCCGGTGGAACCGTGGGTCTGGGCGGACACGGGTGACGAAATCGAAGCAGTAGAGTTTAAGTCGTCTGTCTCGGTAGGAGCATCCGCGAATGCAAGGCCAGAGCGGCTTAAACGCGACGAGGAAGGGAGATCGTCGCCAAGCAGGGTCTCCTTGTCGGCGTCAGTTTCGGCCTCAGGTTGTGCAGCGGAGGGGCCATCATCGGGCTCGGTCGCAGTAACGGTCGCATCTGTCGTAGTTTCATCTTCGGCGTCAGTCTCCACCTTTATCTCCGCGGCCTTGACTTCTACGTCCGATGCAGCATCTTCAGTAGCCTTCTCCTTCCGCAGCTGTTGGGCCTGTTGTTGTTTCTTGCGCATCTCGAGAGCCTTCATGAGTCTTGTCCGCTCCTGTGTCGATCCTCCAGCCCTGAGGTGACTCCTGTATGCGGACACGGGCATCGATTTGGTACTGGCGGGGGCTCTCGTGGAGTATACTGACGAGGCGGGGGATTGTGGCATTTCAGGCATTGGAGGAACCTGGTGTGGAGGAGGAATAGCGATCGCGGGAAGGGTGCTCGAGGCGTTGGTCTTAGACTCTTTCTTCTCAGCTGTCTTTCGTGCCGCAGAGCGCAGACCTGCCGGGAGCGATGACTTCGGTCTCGCCAGATCTGACGGAGCACTGCCCGAGGTGGACGGTCTCCTGCCTTCGAGCGATGGCCGCGGTCGCGGTCCCAGCTTAACCTTTGGCTTGGTGTACTGCGCGTAGTAGTGCTCGTACAGCTCGTTGTAGTTTGGCCGTGCAGTCTGCGAAGAGTTCCGGGGCTCTGGTCCACCTTCGAAGAGCGAGTCGTAGCTTTTGAGCGTGTCCTGGAGATCGGATAGATCGGTGTCGTCTGGCGTCGTCGGCCCTTCCGTTACCGTCTCCATGGTGACATGGGAGATCTGTGGTGACAATTTGTGCTCGATGACCTTCTCGTCCAGCATCAACGGAACCGTCTCGGCTTGTGAGTTGATCGACCCGCTCCTCGTGAGATTGTCTTCGCTGTCTCTAGATGGCTCCAGTATGGTGGGTATGTTGGACTTGGCAGTTTCCGGTCGTGCACTGCCGTCTGCATCGGGCTGGGCGCCTTCCTCGGCAGCCTCTTGGATCCAGCTGAGCTTCTGCTGTCGCGACGATCCGCTGGAGGAGGAGCTCGAGGGCGCGGCGGTGTGCAGACTGCATGCGGCGGTAAGAGCGGCATCGCTGAGCTCTTCCGGGGTGGATATGGACAGGACGATGTCGTGGGGCGCAAACTTCTCGGTGATGTTGATGAAGTGGACACTGACGCGGGCTGTCGAGCGTTAGTCGTGGTCATGATAGGAACAAGCCTCCACATACCCTGAAGCAGTCGCGATGTCCCCTCGGGCACATATTTGACCAGGACCTTGCGCCGGCGGTACAGCAGCAGGCCGTACAGCGGTGACTTTTCCTCGTACTGGGCGACGGCAGCGCGCGCCTCGCCAGCACCGCCAGTGCCGCGGGTCAGGACTTCGACGGCATCCCTTGACGTGTACCTGAGCAGGAACCTAGATGCCAAACGTTAACACGTGGTCCGCGTGCGAAGAAGAAATTGGGACGTCGTACCAACCGCCAGCTTCGGCGAGGGCACCCTGGTACGCCTGTGTGACCTCGACATTGTCCAGTCCGTTCAGCGACATGGTGCAAGGTCAGCCAGAAAGCGACGCTCTGGGGTGCAGACTCTCAAAGCCGTGCGTGTCTGCGGCGAAGAAGAGTCGTCAAGTCGTGATGTTGAAAGCGCCTGGGGCCAGGAGGTCCGGGCTAGTAGGGGTCATGCAATCAGGGATCCGAGGTGGCAGAGTATCAGAGGCAGAGGCAGAGGCGCATGGGGCGGCGGGCCATTGGGGCTGCTGCGCTGGGCGTCGAGGCAAATGGACGCTTCAGGAACTGTGCCGTGCAATGCGCCTAGCAGTCTCCTCCAAAAGAGCAAGCTGGAGGAAGGGCAGTGAAGACGAGCGTGGAGCTGAAACACAGGGGGCTCCATGGCCTGAGAGCACTAGGCACTTTATCTCCGCCTCCCGCTCCACACGCCTTCTCACCGACATCGACTCCCCAGACTGCACCACTGCTGCACTGCACGTGTGCCCGTTTGCTCTTTGTTTTTGTGAGCGACGCGAAGTTGTACACGCGATTGCATACAATGCAGTCTCCACGTGGTATCCTTCGATAATCTCGGATACTCGCACGCATGACAGCCCTGGCGCGCATGAAGACCCTCACCAACGCAGGTACAGCCGGCAATCCTGAGGCGCCCCAGGTCACACCCTATTCGATCAGATCGACAGTTAAGGGCTGACGGCTATGAAAGCCTTCCATTGCTTGTGCCGCCGGTATATCGCCGATGACAAGGCGGGGAAGAAGAAGCAAACAGCTGCCAACCCAGCAGTCGATCGCAGTCCCAATGCGCACCTTCTTAGCTCAAATTCGAGCATCACCAGACGTGACAGCACCTCGCAGCTATGCCAGTCAATCTAAGTGCTATAACACGACATCCCAGTCCATTCCACTTTGTTGAGGGCCTGTGGGAACGTGTCGGACCTTGAAAAAATGCACCTCGACTCCGCCGTGCAGTATAAACAAGCTTCCTCCATTGTTTACTGCAAAACACGGTACGCGTCGCGGACTAGGAAAAGCTAGACGGCAGTCCGTCTGCAAAGCTCAACTACCTCGACACTAACTCTTCGGTGCTGCCCCGCTATCCATCCAGAACAGCTTTGCCCCTTGCAGCGACCCACGTAAAGACACCATGCACGTCGTTGGCCATGACCAGGCATGCGCTGCATCGCTGATCGGTCGGTAGCGGCCGCGAAAAAAAGATTGAACAGTGAACCACGATCATAACCACAGCCTTCTGTCACCACCACCATTCTACAAACGTCAACTTCGACCCTTCAATTCCAAACCCCAGCTAGCCAAATCTCCGGTCCCAAACTATCGCATCGCGAGAAAAGCAATAAACGGCTATCCCGAACCACTAGCCACTACCCTCAACCCTAACAATGACATCACTCCCACCCGCCAGCGCCCTCCCCCACGCCTCCGAGTCCACCCTCACAAACGTTCTAGACCTGCTCTTCGAGCCCTCGCCTCCCCTTCGCACCATCACCTTCCCCGTGCTCCGCTCCGCCACCTTCCCCAGCTACGACATCCTCATCACAGCTGTCAACGCGCAGCTCGCTGCACTAGCTGCCTCGGATGACGACGCCGATGTGAAGAAGCTGTCTGAGATTCTGTGTTCGCACCCGAGGTTGGGCGAGAAGAAGGTGGATAGCGAGCAGAGTCGGAAAGAGCAGGCGCAGTTGCAGCAGGGTGGGGAGGAGGAGAGGGAGATGCTGGGACGGTTGAACGAGGAGTATGAGGGGAAGTTTCCGGGGCTGAGATATGTGTGAGTTTGGTTGTTTCTCGGACTGGACTTTATTTGGGGGGTTGTGAACTAATTAATGGTGTAGTGTGTTTGTCAACGGTCGCCCCAGATCGGAGATCATGGAGAACATGCGTTCGCGTATTGATCGGGGTGATATCAAGGCGGAGCGGCAAGAGGCCATTCAGGCCATGTGTGATATCGCTCTAGACAGAGCTACCAAGTTGCAGAAGGCATAGGATGCGACTGCAGTGCAGGAAGAAGTCTCCAGAGTGGGCTGAAAGATGTCACTGACCTTGAGATGACAGAGTCGAAGACGAGCGTTACAAGCCATCTAGGTATGTTGGATCATATTGTAAATTGAATCAGATACTGTTGTACATGCTACAAGCTCTTTTGACCATTCGTATGAAGAAGAGAAACGCCAAATGTCCTCTTCCCTGACCATGCATGTACATTTCCCCTTACCCAAACGTGCAACTTTGCGACAATAAATTTCCCAAACTCCAAACCGTTGGATGTGAAACGCTAAACAACACACTTTTTCCCGCAATGTAGTAGTACAACAAACCCAAATGCCCTCTTATTCTTTGCTTTTGTGACTTCCTCGACCTCCCATACTCCGGACCCTTTTTGGAATTTTGATAATACAAGGAAGTTTTTTTCCAGATCGAAAATGCGATGCGAAATGAAGTTTTCACGTCTTGTTTGGTAGGAAACGTGTGGTATGCGCCTTGTTGTAGAAAGTCTAGGCGATGTCGTTCGGTGGATGCGATAGTGATGATATATGCTGCAGATCCAGTAGGTAGGTTTATCGCGTGTGAAACTCGCTCGTTGAGTACAAGTCTCATGATCCAAAACGCATAAACATCAAGTTCCTCTGCCGTCTACGTTCTTCTTCTACGTCACTCGTGCGAACTGGCTGATCTGCTCGGCCTGGGTGATTGTCCAAATGGTTCCATGCCGTCGGGTTCTGTCCTATCATCGAGGTATCGAGCGCAGTGAAATTTGGCGACTTGGAAACCGGCAGGAAGTTCGGCGAAGGGGGAGCAGCCAATGGCATCAAATTCGGCGAGGCCGGTATGGCCGCAGATGCCGAGGCGAAATTGGGCGATGTCGATACAGGAGGGAAGTTTGGTGACATTGGCGCTAGTGTTGGGGCAAGATTAGGAGAAGCCATCGTCCGTGCTGTAGGCATAAAGTTTGGCGACGTAGCGGCCGCGGTGTTCACGGCGAGCATCTCCGGTGACACTGATTTCGTTGGTAAGATTGGCCGGAAGTTTGGCGACATGGCGAATGAGTCTGTTCTCTTGGATGCGGACTGCGATGTTGCGAATAGGGCGGGAAAGTCCGGCGACGTTGATGCGAGTGTAGGCGCTGAACTATCGAAGGTAGACGCGCTTGGCCATACCGCGTCTGCCCCTTCATCTACCTGGTCGTAGTCACCAACAACTGGTTCTTCGTGGCCCAACACGTTGAAGTCGGAGAACATGCTCGTGGCATGTGTAGTGTTGGTGTATGCTGTGGTGGATGAACTAGAAGTGACGGCAGAAGGCGAGAAAGGCACCTCATCGTCATCCTCGTATGGATTTGGTATCGGCTCATCTTCGTCGTCAAGATGAGCGTACGGGTCGAACGCATCACCACTATCTTCAACGTCGAGAGCATCATAGTTTGAGAGTCCAAGCGGAGATGGCGGTAGGGGTAGGTAGTCTCGACGTGGTGCCGGGTCTCTTGCAGCGTGAGACCATGCTTCGTTTGGCGAGCGGAACGCGGCAACTTCGTCGGAGGGACTTCTTAATGTTGGGGATGGCGAGGTAGGCGAAGGGCTTCTCGAAGACGCTGGAGAACTGGAGGGTGACCCAGAGACTACAAAGTGTCCTCCAGTCCTCACAGCAGCACTGGGCGGTACTGAGGGATCCCGAGAATGTACCGGTCTCGTATATGTATCGACACTGCCATGGTTGAACTCTAATCTAGCCAACTCAAGTTGTGCTTGTTCTTTCTCCTGCTCAACTGGCACACGACCGCGCCCATACTGTGCCTCCTTGGTCAAGATGCATCGTCTGCGTATGCCATTGAGGATGGCAGCCTTTCTTAGCAAGTTTCGTCCAAGAGCCTTTTGCTTGGCCCACACTGCAATTTTAGAACTACCGCGATCCACAATATTGGTTGCTGGGTGTGAAAACTGTGGCGATAGTCGTGAAGTGATCAGGAACAATCGAAGGCGCCGCTTCTTCTTCTGCACACAAGAATGTTCCCCATCGATATCCGCCACCGCTCGGCTGCGCTTCCTGGATCCGCACGGCGATGGGCGAGGCAAAAAGGTAAGCCCCATAGTGGGCTGGGGAAGTATATTGAACTCCAAAGTAGAGGATTGTCCAATAGGAAGTAGATTTTCGAATCGTCGAGTTTGTGATGTTGCGTGCTCAGTGGGGGCTTGCATCATCCTCCGTTGCCCAACTTCATGCACTGTCTTCGGGAGATGGAGCTGGTGACGCGAATCGGCATTCTCGCACAGCAATCCTGATCTAGCAGTGGCGAGGTGTGATGGTGCTAGTTCAGACTGTCGAAATGTCGGTATGCCGTGCGGATACGGCGCGAGGTTGACAGATGGATGTGGAGCCAAAGACGCCGTGCTAACGAAGGGCGAATCTTAGCTTGGGGTGTAAGCGTGCAATATCGAGGTCCGGCCTGTCACGAGACGACCTCTGGAGCCCGAGACGAGATGCGAAGTAAGCATGCGCGTGACGCAGTTACTGATTGGGCGAGTTAATATCGAAAGCCAAAGGGTCGCCAGCGAGGGAACATGTCGGTGCCAGAGAGTAAGCAGTCGGCGACGATGAAAGTGGTATTCTGTCTTGTGCAGAAGAGGGGCTAATAATATCGCTAGGGAGGTGCAGGAGCGGATGACCCAGCGCTATGGGCAAGATGCGGAGAACCCCAGTAGCCATCTGCCACACTACCACTAGTGACATGCACACATCATCTTCTTACTGGACAACGTGAGAAGGTCTTTGCAAGCCACGGCATCCAGACACGCACTCTGTGGATTGACCACTGAAGACTCGACCGCAGCATCGGTCAAGGCCAGCTTTGTGAGGCTGCAACACGTCGTAGCGGAGGCGAAAACGGGACTTTTTGCTCGTGTTTGAGGGAAGAGGCGCACGCGGACTGAAGAGGAGGAGATGGGCGCTGGCCGGTCGGAGAAGGTCTCCATGCCCAAACTTGATTCAAGTGAGGCTTCAAGCTTCAGGGGTTCCCGTCTGTCAAACCCTGTCGCTCTTCCCCAAGATGCCGCCGATCAGCCCAGACCCCGAATCCTTCAGCTGCAGCCAACGAGAGCACCATCACGCTTTTTGCCATCCGCCATCGAGCAGGAAGAGTTTGCGGCCATGTCATCACTCGAGCAGCGCTGGGTTGGACCTTGTCAGATGTAGACAGATGACAGCAACACGCGCGTACACCATCAGACGAAACCTCGTCGCAGCGAATGACAGATTCCATGTCCGAGGCACAGTCTGACAGGGTCTAGGGCACCGACGATCCGAGAACCCTGGGGTTGTGCGACGCATTCGGCTCCCCTCGAGCTGAGCTGCACGACATGGGATTTACGATCGCCCAATAGCGGGGCAGTCGCTTCGATGGCTTGACGAAGATGCCTGGATCACTGGGCAGCAATTTCAAAGATCCCATCGTAAAAGCAGACCGCTGAAAGGCGAATCTACGTAGAGGAGGTGTATGCGCGATGCTTCCTTCCTTCACATGCGATCGACGATGCTCCTACGTCTATCTCACCTGTCTTGATGTCAGCAACTCTGCCCGCGGAGAACACCTTTCGCCTCTGCGGACCACGGCGCTTCACGAACAACAGCCACCTCACAATGTCGTGCTCCACATTTGACCTTCCGTCTGTTCGTGTAACAACCTTACGTTTCGTTTCCCCTTCTCCAGTCCTGCACTCCAGCTTACACCGCATCTGCAGCACACGCTGCACTCCGCACTGCTGCACAACACACGCACACTCATCCCATTCGCCCACCCCATCCTAAATCTGCAAGTCGTCACGAGCCCTAATCTCGCTCGTCTCGTTCGACGTGTCCAAAAGACTAATGCTCAAGCTCGCACATCGGCGACCTCCATATTCGCCTTCTCTTTTTGTGCTGCTGTCTGTTGTGAGAAGAGGGTGGCCTAACACCGACGCTCCTTCCTCTTGAACAACAAAATTCACGCAACGCATGACAGCCCAGCCCAACCCGTATCCGTAGCGCCATGCATGAAGATGAGGCTCAGCGTGCGTCGTTTGAAGGAAAACTCGTTCGTTTTACCGAGAGAATAAGCAATATGGACGCCACCTACACAGCATCGCGATGGGTACACCACCCACCTAGTCTAAGTGAAATTGCCAATGAGAAGCTCCTTGGCACCACACTTCCTCGAAATGCGATTTGCGGGACAAAGCTTGCTATGAGCTTGTGAGTCGATCAGGATCCGCGAGTATACAGTAGTGGGCGAGTGCGCTGTGTTGGTCGGTGGAGTGGGCCGAGGGGAGAGGACAGTCCCGTCCCGCTCTTGGCAATTGGCGACTGAACGGTGAGCGATGAAGAGTAGAGCCCGAAAAGGTAATCAGAGCGAAGATGAGAGAAGGGTATTTGAGATCATGGTAAGTCGGCAGCGGAGAAAAGCTCCAGCAGTGGGCATGGCTATCATGTGCACTGGCATGTATTTCAAAACGTATGCTCAGTTAGCTTCCGGGTGGTTGGGTATTTGTAAGTACTAGATCGTAGGTAGATATGTACTCTGCTTGTTGCCCACTTCAATGGCTGGTTGCTGGTGGGATGTATATTACTTGACTACATCCGCTACGTGATACACTCGAGACCAGGTTCAGCCTCTTGATTCTCAAATGGTCTCTTCCACGAGCACCTAGTCTCTTCCCTATACGTTGGTCAACCCGAAGAGTGAGCATCCTTTAGTGCGATCACGCTGCTTCCTGGAAGTGGCGAGCGTGCTGGTTGACGTGCAGCCGCCTGAGCAGCTCTCGATGCCGATTCCTTGTCTCGCGATGTGTCTATCTCACCCTTGCTTCTCCTCTGATGCTAAGCCAGCTTCCAGTGCGACTCCTGATACTATTGCATCCTCAGATCATCAGATCAGGGTCCGGCTGCCAAAGATACAGATCCTTATCCGCACTCGCCAGCAGGTTGGTCCTCGGGTTATATCCCACAACAGCGCTCTTGCCCTGTCCCGGTAGCTTCTCCATAGGCTCGAGCATATTGTTCGGCGCTGGTGCTTTCGAAATATCCCACACCAAGAGACCGTCCTCGCCGCTACCCCCAATGAGGAACTTGCCATCTGGCGTGAGACACACATCGCCCTGTCCGTTTGCAGGACCACTGCCATCGGATTTGGCACCGGACTTGTTCGTGACAGATGCGCTGGGTGGGAGACGTCCTGAGGAGCCAGCCTTGCGGTAGCAGAAATGCGTCAGGTCGCCTGAGAAGGCATCTAGCACGAAATGGCCGCTACCATTTGTCGCGACGATGAGACTCTTTCCGTCGTTTGTAAATTCAATCTTGGTCCATTCGACCTTTTGTCCTCCCATGAAGCGCTGCTCAGCCTCGAGCAAGTCGAATGTTGCGAACGGCGGCTTATCGTAGTTGCGCATATCGTAGAGGAGGACGTTCTGTGTAGGCGGCGACGCGATCGCGATAACGGTCGCGGAAGGATCGTAGGCTGCGAGGTAGGCGCCGTGGAGGTTGAGCATGCCGACGTAGTTGGGGGATTGCAGGTTCCATAGCCGCACCGTGTTGTCTTTCGAGCAGCTTATGAAGTCGTCTTTGGACGGACACAGGGCGATTGAGGTCACTGTGTCGGTGTGGCCCTTGAAGTAGCGGATGTACGAGTTGTCGTGTGTGGAGAGGAAGCGGATGGTGTCGTCGATCTTGGTACTCGCGCAGATGATGCTCTGGGCATGGTGGCTGAAGCGCGCCAGATGTACGCCGTACTTTTGGCTCTTGAGCTCCTTGGCGTGCTTGCCTTCTTTGCAGTTGTAGATTTGGAGGGTATCGTCGTCGCGTGCGACAATGGCCAGTTCGCCCGAGTCGTCAAAGTCGAGGGACGTTACTGAGGTGCCCTGGCCGCCCGATTTGAAGCGCTACGAGGTGTTAGTACTGGATATATACAAAGGCATAGCATATTAGTCTCACCCTCTGCGGCCGGAAGCTCGTTATGACGTCGGCAACTTTCTGTGTCGGCGGGCCTGCAGGCGGCGGTGGAGGCCCGCCGCCGGGTGTCGCTGAGCCAGCCATGTTCGAGTTGAGCTCCTAATCCTCTGCTGCGACAGCTGCGTTCATCTCCACCTCTTCAGTCGGCGAATCAGCGGGCGCGTAAACTCAAGCACGCGACGCGACGTGGACAATTAGAGCCGGCGGAATGCGCTGAAGAGTTGCAGCATATGGAAAGAAGTGGGTCCGAGCGGTCTTACGTAGCTGGCCATGCCGAGCCGAAACCGGAACGATTATTCATATTCACCTTGACATTTCCTCAGCATTGCCATTGTGACGGCAAGACGTGTGTAGCTTCAGTTTCGCCTGGTCTTACTTCCATCCCTATTTCCTACAAACCTTCTTTACTCGTATTCATGATCGCGCGGTAACCCACGTCACTACTACCACCACCGAATACGTACTCCCCCATATTTCCGAATCGCGCGCGCCGAAGAGTCGCATAGAGTGTGAGAATGTCTACAACCCTCGGGTAGGTACTCAGTATAAAGTTTAAACACAGTATTGATTGTATTAACGACTACCCCCACCAGCTCCTTCATAGCCGGCGGCATAGCAGCATGCGGTGCAGTCACAGTAACCCACGGCTTCGAGACCGTCAAAATCCGGTGCGCGTCTTCGCTCGCAACACCTGCGCGACCAGCTCGTTGACGATCGCCCAGACTACAACTACAAGGCGAGCTTAAAGCGAGAAGTGACGCGCCGCGATTATACAAAGGTGTCTTCCATGGTGTCAGCGTCATCTTGAAGAATGAAGGACCCAGAGGTTTACTACGCGGTCTGGGATGCGCAGTATGTCTAGCACACATATTCAGGAACAATGGAACGAGCAGGAACTGACGCGCCCAGTACGTGTACCAAATGACCCTCAACGGCTGCCGACTCGGCTTCTACGAACCCCTCCGCAAGACCCTCACAAACGTCGTATACAGCGACCCAGCCGTCCAATCCTTCGGCATCAACCTCTTCGCAGGCGCTTCATCCGGTGTCCTAGGCGCAGCAGCCGGCTCCCCCTTCTTCCTCGTAAAGACGCGGTTACAATCCTACTCGCCCTTCTTACCCGTCGGCACACAACACAACTACCGAAACGCCGTCGATGGCATGCGACAAATATACAGCGGCGAAGGCATCAAGGGCCTGTACAGAGGTGTAGGACCAGCCATGGTACGCACAGGTTTCGGCAGCTCCGTACAACTTCCCACGTACTTCTTCGCAAAGAGACGGTTAGTGAAACATCTGGGTATGGAAGAGGGCATGCCGCTGCATATTGCGAGTAGTACGGCCAGTGGCTTTGTCGTCTGCTGTGTTATGCACCCCCCGGATACCATCATGTCGCGCATGTACAACCAGACGGGCAACCTGTACACATCGGCTTTTGATTGCTTGAGTCGGACGGTCAAGACGGAGGGTATCTTTGCGCTGTACAAGGGGTACTTTGCCCATCTGGCTCGCATTCTGCCCCATACGGTATGTCAGACAGATGTAACAGGTGGGACTCGGTCGCTAACATTGACATAGATTCTGACCCTTACGCTCGCCGAACAAACGATCAAGCTCATGCGCTTGGTAGAAACCCGGATAGGCGTCTCAAACGCCAAAGAGAAGATATGAGAAGGGCTGCTTGTGAGGAATGGGATTAAACCTGTGTATCACCTACAATCTCGCGGTGTCCGACATACCGTACGAAACTTGACGAGACGGTGCAGATACCTACGAAGAGTAGGAACATATCGAGAACGAAGCAAAGCGTTTCGTATACAAGACGAAGGACAGAGAGAGAGAGTTGAATAGATACCAACACCAGCTGGCACATTGCCACTGAGGTGTTAGAATCTGAGAATATCCCGTACATCTAAAACTCGTCTGACTTGGGTCCCTGACGTGATAACGAGGGATGTCTATAAAGTCTCGTACGTCCAGAGCAATCCCACTTTATTCATCATCCTCCCATCCCTCAGGCAACCATCCAATCGGTCTCGGTTTCCACATGCCCAACACCTTAGTCGGCCCCTTGATCTTCTCCTTGACCACCCCATCATTGCCCTCATTCTTTCTAACCGGCAAAGCTTTCTCAATCTCCTCAACATCAACCTCCATCTCCTCAGCCCCCGCCCCCTCCGCCCTCGCAGCCTCCAACACCGCACGCCACAACTTCTCATCCACGACGTTCCTTGCAGCGTCCAGCACCTTCTCTGCCACTTTTAAATTCCAAAACGACGGTTCAGAGAAACACACCCCAAGCACCTCTTCCACAACCTTCCTCTCCGCCGCGCCTCCCCCTCGTACACCCGCCCATGCCTCCTCCGTAAGAACATGGACAATCCAGTCCTGCAGCCCCTCCCTCACAGGATCCATCTCCGGATTCATCATTGCGCGCGCAGCGGGGGAAGTAGCGTTCATAGCACGCATGAGATGCTCGACTAGAGTCTTGATGTGCAGCACGCCGCCGTCGAGGCAGAATGCACGTAAGAGGGGTGTCCAGATGATGAAGGCGCCGGACATGGTACTGCCTAGTTTCTTGTCCGTGGGCAGAATCATTTTTTCGTCGACTAGAAGGTGGAGGAGTACGCGTTGTGTCTGTGTCGAAGGCGTGGTAGTGGCAGAGGGTGCGTAACGTAGGGTATACGTCGACAACGCTGTTTCAGCAGCCTTACTATTATTGTCTTTCTTTCTGTTTTTGATCTCGGACTTGCGCTCTTTGACGTAGGTTTTTAGTATGCTTTGGAGTTTTTCTCTCATGGCTTCTCGGCTTTGGATGCCCAGTTCTTCCTCTTCTTCGGTTGCGGGAGCAAGGCTACCACCTGTCTTGAAGGCATGGTCGAGTTGGAGCCAGTACCATTCCCAGAGCCAGGAGAGGGACTCGGTGGCTGCGCGCTTTAGCTCGGCGAGGGAAGGGAGGTGTCGGTGGACGATTCGGTGACGGGTTTCTAGGAGTGTGAGGGGAAGTTGGAGGGATTTGCCGGGAGGGAACCATGACGGTCGGTCACGGGTTAGGTCGATTTGCGTGTCTGCCAGGCCAGTGATGAATCTGGGGGTGGTGTTAGATGGGGGGTTCTTATGAATTTAGAATGATGTTGTGATTAGGCCAGTATGAAATCGAGATCGATATGTTGTTATGGAAGATGATTCGATGGAAATGGATGAGGAGTATTGATAGTGATGGGAAAGAATGGTGCTGCAAAGCCATAGTGAACGAGTTCTATGCAGAGGGAGGAAAGCTGCTGAGATGTTCATGAATCTCAACTTCGAACACACCTACCTCGATATCGCAGTCGCATACAACAACCGCAGTGCATTATGCTGCAGCTCGCCTCTTGCATCTTGAAGCACTACATCGACAATATCCGCCGTCGAGTCCAGCAGCAATGGCAGGCCATCAGGTTTCCGTAGTCGCCAAGCAAACACCTACCTGTCATCAGCACACTGTGGCTGTCGACTCTCCTGCAGAGTATATTGATTTCTTCCAGCGTACCTTGTTCACCGCCTTCTCTCTCCTACTAGTCTCAGGACTATACAGGTCCTGGCGCAGCTGAAGCAGCTCGCGACTATCACGCCACGCCGTGACAACAAACCGGGTATGCGATTCCATATCTTTAGTCGCAGTGGCGCAGATTGACGCGTTTCTGCAGTGCGAAAGTTTCAAACCCTGCTATTGGCTAGCTCAGCACCTGGGCATGTAACGTCGCAGGTGAAGGCACGTGAACTCGCGTTGGAAATTTCCTCAGTCGTTCCAGATTGCTCGCCCTATCGATAAGCGCTAAAGGTCTCATCCATGGGAATTAGCATCGAGCCAATGACGCAAAGCCACCCGGGAAAACCTTGGAATTGTTTTTTTCCCTTCCCCATCTCAATCGCAAACTCAATCTCACAAGCCACGCACCCCAACTTCTGGAACCTCTGTTGTCTGAACTCTTAACTTCGCGCTACTTGCTTAGTCTCCGGTGACGACCATGGCAGGAGGGAACAGGCAGCGTGGCACATTCTGCTGCTCGGTTAGCTGGTAAACTTCGGCACTAGACGCCCGGAGGAGCTCAGATGTTCGATCAGGGCAACTGAAGCGGGTCTGGCCGAAGTTGGGCGGAGCTGAGCAAAAAAGAGTGCAGAGACCAGGACGATGGTGCAGCATCCATAGCCTTCTGCCGCGCAGGGCTGGCGTGGCTCGCTCCGTCTGACGGCGTAACGATCGGTCGGACCGTAGAGGTGTCTGCGTCACTCCGACATGGCGTGTGCGTGTTTGCGCCCATCAATCATGCCACTTTGTGAGGCTGATGCTACTCTGTTATTTTATCGGTCTTCGGTCCTTTGCCGGGCGTTGTGACACAATTGCGCGCTGGCCCTGTTGCGTCAGACTAGGACCGGAGGACGGCGGCATGTCGCCGACATATGATGTTGGTGTGTCTTGTGCTGGTCGCCTTGGAATGCAATGTGTTTGGTGCACTAAGGGCTGGTACATGGCGGCTTGCGCCGAGACGAGAGTGCGTTGGGACCACGGTTGAGCGAAAAGGCTAGAAGCGTTGAAGAAGCTTGTGGGTTGTGGAGGACGAGGATGCATCGTGTTACGGCATCCTGTGAGTTCTGGGGCAGGCCAGGTGCGCGATGGGGTGCACCTTCCTTTCTCGTCAACGGCTCACTGCCAGGCTTCTTGGGCACTATGTGTTCACAAGCATCATAGAGTAGACTCGTCAGCACTGCATATTGGGCCAAAGTATGGTGTAGTATAGTTGATTTGGTTGATGATGCTATCTAATACATCATCTTCATCTGACCTCATAGTGAGCGATGCAAAGCCTCACTCTATTGCCGCTAAAGGCAGGGTATCTCTAAGTCTCTTTTCCGGTCCCAAGCGGAACCATGCAAAACGCCGCGCTGTGCTGAAAGAACTCGCCTCGAAAAAATGCTCGCCTCGAAGATAGGGCAGTGGACCTCTGTCGTGGTCGCACGTTTGAAACAGACATCTAGATTACAACCAGCCATATCCCAGCCCGGCGTCCCGCACCGGCATGGTGGGCTGCTTCATTTGGTGAAACCACCACTCCTTGGTCACCGACTCGTCTTCGTCGAAGAAGAAGCTCTGTCCCTCCATGTTGTTTGGTGTTTGAGTTTTGACATGAACGGGCAGATGCTGTGCCTGTTGTGCCGGCAGAGGCGGCGACGGCTCCTCGACGCTGGCCTCAGAGCTGGCATCGTCATCTTCCTCCTCTTCATCGTCAGCCTCAGGTGGCTGCCAAGTCTCCTCAAGCTTGAGACCCTTTCCAGTTCCTTCGTTGTTGAGGGCACCCCAACTCAATGAGGGCTCTGGTGCATCGTAGAGACCCAGTGCGACTAGCTTCTCGCCATCGTCGTCTTCCATATCTTGGTCTTGCTGAGCAGGGTGTTGAATAGGCAGGAAGTCGGTAGATGCTTGAGCTTGATTCTTTTGAGCCCATTGCTGCAGGTACCATGGTAGAGGCTCGGTCGAGGGAGTGTTGAGAGAAGAGTGGACATAGCCGGGTGTGGGCTGAACGCTTTGCCAGCCGCTCTCGGACTGGGTGTTGGTGTGTGTCGGGGTACTGGTCATGGGCTCGAACATGGAGTTACGTGTGGACAGAGAGTAGAAGTCAGAGCCGTGTTGAGAGTCGCGGGATGAGGGAGAGTAGTGTTGCGACCAGTGTTGTTGAGGCATGGGCTCGAAGTAGTTGGTTTGTTGCGAAGCCTGGAACTGTGCAGACGATGGGTGCCAGCTCACAGGTCTGCTTGGTTGGGGACGGTCTTCGGTTTCCTCGGCTGGTACACCGAACATCATTCTGTAGTGGTCGTCCAACGAAGCGTAGAGCTTGGTCTCGGTGGTGGTCTTTCTCCTCTCCATGCTCTTTGGGCTGTTGTGGTGGCTCTTTGTCTTTTCAACGCGAGATGATCGGCATGCTGATTGGCTGCCTGAGCTGCGAGAGGTACGCCGGTGAAGCGTTGAGGTTTGCATGTGACCGGACATGGTGGGCAAGTGGTGGTGTAGTCAAGTCGTAGTGTGGGAAGGCAGTGATGATATACAGTAGAGAGGCGGGATGTCTCAGCGGTTTGTATGTGGCAGGCGGTTGTGTCGGTGACAATCAGTCTTGTCTGACCTGGAAGCGTGCTGGGTTGGGGGGCATCTGCATAGGTATATGGGGTGCCAAGAGATATAGACAGATCAGGAAGGGTGGATGGGGAAATTGAGGTAGAGTAACCTCGCGGCCGGAGTCATGGTACAAGGACGGCCAGGGCCAGGCTAGCGAAACTCAAGAACAGCTAATAGTGGAATAGGTGCAGACAAGGAACGGGAGTGTATTGACTATACGGAGCCACCAAGGGATGGCTCGGTGAGGTGCGCTGTGACGACTAGGGCCAGTGGCACGGCTGGAACGATCAACGAAAGGCATAGTGCGTGGAGCGAAAAGGAAGACTTGGAATGACCAAATCACACGACAGGGAAGGTAGACGAGGGCGGCGTACCATGTATCATGGCGCAACGCGCAACGGAGCATCCGTGCAGCTAGACGACGGCCGGCTCATGGAGAAGGCAGGCCAGGGAACCACAGCGCCCGCAACGATGATGGCAGAAAGCGGTAGTGCGACTAGGCCCTGTCGAGCGGTGCAGTGCGACTCAGCTGGGCTCCACGCCGGGGAGAGTGTCGTGTGCATGGGGCGGTGGCCTCCAGGCGGTCAGCTAGGGAAGAGGAGCGTCATGTTTTAGCCGCGCCTGCGCATGGCATGATTAGTGGAAGGCGGCCGGCGATACTCCATGGGCGACATGGGGCGTCGTGTGTGGGAGGCCTGCAGGAGGAAGTGCATTATCCAGCAACGATCCGTGTCGGCGCCAGCAGCATCGCGAGATCAGGGGCGGATGGGGGGTCAAACTTTGGTTGGCGCAGTAGTTTCGGAAAGGGTTGGAAGAAGCGGAGCGAGGTTGGGTCCTGCTGCGCTACGCCTACTCCTTCACAGCAGCCCTCGCGCTAGTGACATGAACCAATCAGCACCGCCCGCGCACTGCAATCGGTCCACCATACCCGCACCCAGCACCTCCTGCGTGGTCGCGCGTGCAGCCGGCAAACCACACTGCTGGCCCACGGTATCCAAGCGCGATCTGGGGTGGGCGCGCCTCCGGGCTGTCCATTGGCCTGCCCCTAGCCGAGCGTCTTCCAGAAATCGGCATGCAGCTAGTCCACCCCTGCCGCCTGTAACGGGGACGGGCGAGTCGATGACATGGGACTTTGCAGAGGCATGCAGCATCAGACATGCATCGCTGGCCGAGGTCACACAGCCAACGGCGAGCCACTCGCGGAGATTGGAGCAATCAGCGCTGAGCATCGGCATGTCATCAGCCTTGCATCCTCTAGTCCTCTATACTGACTACGGTGCTGTCGCTACTGTCCCTCACACGCTGAGCACACCGGACGCAAGAAGCCGCCGTCCATCGGTCGACCCCCCGGCCTGGGTACATGTGCCGCCACGACGGGTTACGCCTAAAAGGCCCCCGTACATGAGGTTGTGTCGAGTCTTGCACCCTTGCTCTCTTAGGCACCGCCGAGGAAAAGCACTTTAACCTTTTGCCAGCGTCGTGCTCCACCTGCGCACGCCTTGAAACCATGCGCACCGTGGCTAACGTCGCCTGTCGGGCGTGAACAACCGAGCGACCGGTCTGTTGATCCAAACACTGCGCATCGCACCCGGCACTCAACACCGGGCACAGTGTGCCCGTCTGGCGATACGCGCGTTCACGTAGCTGGCATGTCATTCCGCTCGCGCCATCGTCTAGCACTGCAAATAGCGCATCTATAGACTAGGTCGAAGCCTATTATAGCACGCCGGTATTCCCTTCAACGTCGCGGTGGGTGGAGTGGATCCGATCATCACGATGAGTGCTGGCTGCACCTAATACGAAGCACAAAGCCTGCCTGCGCCCCGGTGACAAAGAAGCCGCATGCTTCGTGAGGATCCATCTATTGAAGCATGCCGCTATCATCTACCGTTATTTGCAGCACCGCTGTCTCAACCAACATGACAAGCGGCCGACCGATCCCTCCATCTCACGACAAGGTCTTCACACCTCCCTGTTGACCCCACGGTGACCAGGCCCAAAGCGGCAGTGCCGTTCGACAACCAGAAATGAGAAAATCCCCGCGTGGCTGATGAGATGCAGCCGAAGCGCCGAGAGACCAACCCTGGCTTCGTCCCGCCTGAATGATCTACAGCGGTCCAACGCGGGCGCAAGGATCTTTTTGGTGGTTCAAACGAACAGGATCATGTCAGGGGGCTTGCATCTTGTCGCCAAAAAGAGCATATGAAAGCTGCACTTGGGTCCTTGCATGGGGGTCTTGTTCACGGATGCACTCAAAAGCATCGTCAACGTTTGCTTGGCTGCAGCCACATCCCATCTATACATGGCGTCCGTTTTGTCCAGCTGAAACCCAATCATGGAGCCGACATTCCATGGCACCATGTGTGCAGGCGCCTGCCGTAGGATCCTGATTGTACCAACAAAGAAGCAACTCCCATCACAGGTCGGTCATCAGCAAAGTGCACCGAGTGTGGGCGTCAGTGAACGATGTTGCAACTAGCGCGAGCCACAGGGAACGAATCAATGCACCGTGTTCCGTAATTCAGCACATCCCGCGTATCACACCCAGCCAGTCTGACTCTGCAGCACGCGGCCTCGGTCATTTTGATCCACGAAAATTGCGGCGCAGCTGTACACTTGTGCATCACGAGACGAATATGTGAACAGGAAAAGTAAGCACCGAACTGTCACCGGAACCCGCTCTGCAAAGCGTCGCTTGATCTTGTACACTCAATCTAAGAACCGTCGAATCGAGGTGCTGAGTGCTGACCCGCGTCTTCACATAGTTTCGCGTTCAGATGATCCGCTCGAGACAATAGGCCGCGCAGCATTGGGCACAGCGCCATTCACAGACATTGCACTATCTGGAATCCCGTGCCTCCTAGCCGTGCTGTACGCCGTAAGCTCCATCAATCGAGATTGTGAAAACTGTGGTTTCAAAAAGGCTTTCTCCGGCATTATTATGGAGGATGCGCTTGGATGGACGCGGCACGGATGCTGCACTCATCACAGTGCCAGTGTGTCGAAGCCAGGCGCTGACAGCCCCAGTCCGGCAATCTGCAACACGGGAAGAAAAACCCTTTAATGACGTATCAGCGGGTGGCCCACGAGTCGAGTGGGTCTCAAACGTGGCGTCGCATCATCTCTAAGAATGCTGGAAAGGCAGAGAATCACGGTATGAGCGGCATCGCTACGCTAGCTCAAACCAACCACAAAGTCCCTCATGGCCCGCCCTGCCATATCAACCATGGTCATGTTGACACGACGTTACCTTCAGCATGATAGTCTATCCTCCTGGCGTTCCCTTGAGTTTTGTCAACACCATTCACTAGACGTGGCCAGGCTACAGGTCGTTTCCCGGTCACGCAAGCACCCTAACCAAGCGCGAGGTGAAGCACGATGTGAACCAGTTGCATGAAAAAGAACTCGGTCGGCTTGGTAGCTGCATTATTTGTGGACGACGACGATCCTTTAGCATGGTATCGGCCTGTCTGCGTGTGATGTGTTCTAGATCATGGTCGGCCCATGCGAACGCGAAATTCTCTTTGCGGGCGCGGCGGCACTTTATCCTTGCCCACCAGCGAGCATTAGCCTCACCAGGCGGCTCGCGAGCCCACTTGCTCAACGTCGAGAGCCCCTTGTCCAATCGCCGTCCTCCGTTGAAGCCTCCTGTCTGCTTGGATCAGCAGCCACACTAGCTCGTCGGTGAGCCTCCTTACTGCTGCAAGTTGTGCTCGACGCAATCTTGGATATTTGCCGGAAACAAGTCCTACTGCACACCTCAGGCAAGCACCAGCGGTACAGCATCTCGAACATGCGCGTGTGACGCACGAAGAGGAAATCGGACACCGACACCCCACTCAACATCACTAGGGTTACGACCATGGGGCAAGATGGCATTTCCACATACACGATATGCGCTCGTAGCCGGGGTACGAGTCTGACCAGTCAGACCGCCACTGTGCCAGCTCACAGCCGTTGACTCGCTTGTGCGTACAAGTTGCTGGTACATCAACAAGAACAAGCCATGACTCTGCATCAGTTTTACCTAGCCAAGACTGCCGCACGAGCATGCCGGACCGTGGGTATCGTGTACACACGTCTGTACCTTCGCTTCACCCGAGCGCGCAACTGATGAAACTTCTGTCGGGCGATCCCATGCTAATTGTCTTACGACGCAGCAGCTGAAGCCAGCCTGCATCTCCGCAAAATCTTCTCCACTTTACCAGGGCCCGGCGGTGACTCGGTTTCACGCAGTACGAGCGTTTGTTTTCCTTCTGCCGCTCCACCGCGACCCTTTTGCCTGTCGCACCTCTTTAGGTTCGGTACCTAGCTGCCACCAACCGCCTCAAAGCCAATACAACAATGCATCCTGAGGAGCGATGGATCCGGCCGTCATCATGAATCAGGGTGTATTGAGGCGCTTGCTGCTGCAACTTGTGTCGACATGGCAGCTAATATAGAGCAAAGTTTCTCGATCAGCACGTCTGCCACATAGAATATCCGAGGTCGGGCCACCTCTAGCATTATGCTTACCGCTTACAGTTACACCACCGATCTCAGTCTTGTAATACTACGCACCAATCCGGCAATTGCACTCCGCTTTAATATTCCAGCAGCACACCCCTAGTCGGAACCCTATATAGCAGTTGCTATTCGTTTGTAAGACACAACTTGGTGCCCGCCAGTCATGCACTCGGCCGCTGTTACATCAGGCGATGTGTCAAACGCAATCCAAGGCTCGGTACTACTGCGTGCATCACTGCTGACAAGGGCCGTCCTTTGTGTGGAGGTGACCATCCTTGAGTTGCCAACTGAGACGTACTTACGGAAGCTCCTATGCAAGTAGTTCCCCGTCAGGTGTATGACGGTGCAAACGGGCCCACGGATGCCATGCATGCGCCATGAATTTTTCCACCTCACCAGATCGGCAAATCGCCTATCTTCTTATTCTAGACATGCTCTAGGCTAAATTGTGCTTACGCGGCGATCCCAAAAGTCCACTTCCACCACTGAGCGACGACCCGAAGTACCTTCTTTATTCGCCTACGATTATGCGCAGAAGCAGTCACACCTGCATGGTCCTGATTTGTACGTCTCAGCAAATTGAACGCCCTATTTTTGGGCGCCCAGGACATAGATCGGTTTCTGCGTAGAGTACACGCACGTCGCTTATTGCCCGACTTGCCGCCTTCGCACCTGCCTCCCAGCCTGTCTGATGACCACGGCAGCCCCGGCTTGCCTCTTTGTCGAACACACCGATGTTTTCACGGCGATGCGGCTAGTACGCGCTCCATCAGCGCCCGCATTCGCAACACCACCCCTCTTGGCTACTAGCATTAACAGTAATCCGGTGCCTAGGATGACCTGGAGTTGCCCCAAACAGACCGCTCAAGGACTACCCGCACCACACAACACGGTGGCTTAACTTTCCGGACTGCGTTTCATCGACTTTTTTCCTGCTTCCGCTCTTTCCGATCGCTCTCGCACTCCCACGTACTGGCTGCCTGACTGCCCAACACTGAATCGTCGGCCGCCAGCGGGTCGCCTGTATGCACACCAAGTGGTACTATCTGCCCTTATAGTTACCCACCCTTTACAGTTCAAGGGTACATGCAGGCGCTATACGCTGTCATACGGATGGTCTCGACTTTGCGGAGGCTGCGCTCTCTCAGTTGATCAACAAGTACCACGATGATCCAAGGATGGCTCAGGTTCTCGCTTTCGAATCTCTAGTTGCGTCTTGTTAGCTGCCCACTTATGCTGCGCTGCGTACAGTACCCGTCTCCGCCTGTCCTCCGGCAGATGCATCTTGCAACACGGCCTGGTTCTGCTGCCTCAGCACCCTGGGATATTATTGCTATTTACTGTGCCTTCCATGTGCATGTTAAAATGCCAGGTAACAGTTCGGAACCAAGAATTTCCGGATCGTCGCTACGGATGCAACGCCGATAATCGTGCCTTTAAGCGGAAGCTCACGAAGTATCCAACCCGTCTCATTCCGTATTCGCGCTTGCATCCATGCTCTATATCCGAACAAGGTTGGCTGCCTGTTCCTCATACCTAACCTTTACAGCGCCACGGTTCAAGGAAAAAGCCGGACACAAGGCTGTATAACCCGGCGAATCAGCTGATCTCGCACGGTATACTGCATCGCCGTAAGCGAGAGCCTAAGATGTTGAACAGAGATCGTCGAGATGTTGATCGCAAAGGAGGAAAATGCCGACGTTCGGACGTTGACATCATGTGCCTACTCATGTCCTAACACCACCAAAAATATTCAATAGACTCAACACGATAGACGTTCGTATCAACAACGCCGGTAACCTCCATCCACCGATAAGTATACACATACATGTACGCAGCGGGCCGACTACGCAGCCCAAGTACGAAGACCATGTACATGTCCCTCGCCACAACAATCACCGCAGACTCAGCATCGCATAGCATAGCCCCCCGGAACAAAAAAGCAGCGCCTCCTCGCCACACATGTCATGCCACACACCCGCATCAACCATCAACTCCCAACCCAACAACGGCCCGGTCAAAACAGGTCTACCAGCTCCCCATGCATACTCGCATTCGCTATCCGGAACCGCTCACGCTCACTCGCTTCGCCCGCGCACAGTGCGGGAGGGTGTCATCGGACTGGGCTGGACTGGGTTCGGTAGGCTGACTGACCAGGCCATGCAGGACTGTCGATCCCATGACGAATAGACGTTGGGCTGGGGTTGGGGTAGTGTCCTGTAGTGTAGTGCAGTGCGGGGCTTGCTTTGTGCGAACATGTTGACATAAGCGCATGTGTGAGTATGGGCTTTTGGGCTCGAGCGGTGAGTATGTGGGTTCGTGTGTAGAACTATCACAGTGTATGTGTGTGCGTGTGTGTATGAGCGTTATCGCGGAAGCGGAATGTCTTGGTTACGAAAAGCAATCATGCAGCTTTTTGGTTGCTTGATTCGTCGTGATGTTGGTTAAGGGAAAAGGTAAGCATGCGTCTGCGCGTCTAGGTTTTTGAGTCACACAAAAAGCGTACGCTTGATGCGCAGCGTACTTTTGAGCGTGTGGACCATAGGTGATGGTTAGTCTATATCTTCGTCAGGTCGCCAAAGCATAGTGAGTGCCAATTGATTGTGTGGATCGCTGCTCATGCTGTGCATTTGCCTGTGGCACTTGAGTTTCGCACACCATCAGTCCTGCTTGCCTTGTCCTCTTTTCCTTTTCGTTGTCAAGTAGCCTTTGGTGTGGTAATGACGCTAAGAAATTACCATGCACATCCTTATGGAACACCTAACACTTGATAATATGTCTAAGTTTGATGATGTTGCCCGAGATGATCGAGACTATCTGCAAAGCGCATTCCCCACGCCAACAACGTGACCTTACATCATCACCGGAAAGTCTTCATACACACAGTCTACCCACACCATGCTCCCTATTCAAACTTGGTACAACCAGGAAGTTTATTCTGACGCTATGGTGCGCGCTTTTAGTCGGCCTGAAGCTGCGCATTTGATCTCGTTCATAACCGTTACGAATCGGTATTCGATATTCACGCGCTCGATGAAGTCGTACGAAGAGGGACAATCGGGTTCTGATCGTTCTTTCGGAAGCTAGGGCGTATGTAGTTTCGGAGCTGCTATCCTCGCTGAGTTTTCTCCATGCACTCACGCAGACTGCTTCCATGTGCTACGAGCTTTATGCAGCGTTTGCGACAGACTGTTCACGTGATGCCCAACTGGATTTCAGCGACGCCAGGTCTACAAAGGGCACGCCCAGTTCGGAAGGTTCGTATCCTGGTCCATCGGAGATCCTGAAGGCGAGTACGTAGGCTACAGCACCGAAGTAGGATTCATCGTATCGCTGATGGCCTAAACCAACCATGGATACTTGTATTGTACGGTCCGGCCACTCCATCCTGGAATAACCAAGGGATTCGGGTTGCAATCGTTGCTCGGGTGGACGCACTTTTCCTCTCAGCGCCGTGAAAATCGTCTGCCAAGTTGAATACTTCTGGAGTATGATTGGTATTGCCGATGAAGTGTTGAAAATCGGTGTAATCGCGTGCCTCATCATACTGGATTCAGGGAATAGCATGGCGCATGCTTCCTTAATTGCAGACCAATCAGCGAGGTATGGATGCTGCTCTTCACTCCTTAGAGGATTGTGCGGGTGGATTAGGTAGAAGTCATCTTTAGACGCAACCTGTTTATACTCATGGTCGAGTATAACATAAGTCATTTCAGGATTCGTTGCTGCTTGCAAATAACCTCGAAAGTCAGACCAAAACTGTTGATCAGGTGGTATCGATGAACCACTTCCTCCGATGCGATCTACCCAAAGTTCGTCTATCCACGCGAACGGTCCACAACAACTATTGACAGGAAGGCGTGGGAAAAATATTGCTAGGTTACTCAGTCTGTTCACAACAGCTTGAGCCGACGGTCGATCAAGCGGTTTTGTACCCAGCAAATCTGGCAGGAAGTTGACAATCTTCTTGAGTCTGTCGCTTGCGGGATGTTCTGGAAGAGACGCGAGCCATGAACGTGTTGCCTCGGGGTTGCGGGCAAAACTGGATTGTCCGTTACTAGTCTTCTTCCAATATTCCTTGACTTCGGCGAGACTGTGTCCGTAGAGTCCTGAAATCATCTCGACTAGGACACATCCAAGAGAGAAGATGTCGCTAGCTCGGTTGCGTGGTTCGGAATCCAAGACCTCTGGGGCTGAATATCGGATAGTCCATGCTGATGGGCGTCCAGTGGTTGTCGAAACAGAGTCATCAGAGAAGTCCAAGCTATGTATGGTTAGCACAATAGTGTCATGGTTCAGGTTTTACTTACCTGAATCCAAAATCGGTAAGCAGTATGTTGGTGCCATGAACGAGAACGTTCTGCGGCTTTAGATCCTCGTGCCTAAGCGGTGTCAACCCTACTTTTTGGGGGGACGATCCATGAAAAGTAACAGATGGAAGCGACCACGCAGCGTGGCTCGTCCGAATTTTCTTGACTAAACTTCAACTTCCTTACCGGATCTTGTTGTTATGGAGGTACAACCTAGAAAACACTTAGCAAAAGCCCCCTCTTGAGTCAACACTGCAACCAGCATGCCATCCGTCCATCATCGCTGTCTGAAGCTCGATGGCGTGGAACTGTAGATTGGTATGCACTTACAGCCCGTTGCAGAGACAGTCGATGCCCTTGTAGAGTATGATCCACTCTCGATCCCCAATAGACCTATCAAGAAAGGCAGCAAGATCCATATCGGCCACAGGTGTTGAGAGAATATTAACAGACTCATTATCGGTATAACTGCCAAGAAAGCGAACACAATGACGATGATTGACTTGGCGCATGACTCTGATTTCTCGGATGAAAGCAGCCATGATTTGTTGGTGCGCTTTAAGCTGTTTAGGCCTCGCGATCTTCTTCCGTACACATACAATGGGTGGCTCGCGGGATCGGACGGTCACTTCTTCGACAAGGCCAACCATACCTTCGCCTAGCAAACGATTTTCCTCAAACACCTCTTCGTCGTCTTCGAACTCGCAATGGTTAAACATCATATCCGGTATGTGATCCCCCGTGGCACCCCCTGTCCAACGCGCAAGAAACACCCTGAGATGTTCGTCTTGTAATCTCAAGAACTCTGATATATGGTGAGGATCTGTCAAGGATCGCCGAAGCAGTTGCTTTGATAAGGGTAGCCACAGATCGGTGACCCCAAGGCTTTTAAGGGCACTCCGAGCGCTTTCAACAGCCATCTCCGATAGTATACGATTTAGTATCGATCCAGAGTACCACGGTCTGCAGAAGGGGTCTTGTTCACTCCGAGTCATGTAGCTTCCATTTGCTGACAATGTTCTTGTCGAAACCTCAGCGGCTTTACTGATGGACAGCTCAGATGACGCGTTGTCGATATCTACAGGTTCTACATTGTTGCCATTGCGACTTGGCGTAGCCTGTAGATTCGGGGAGCTGGCCACATTCCCGTCCGTATGGCGCCGTGTGTGCAGTGGCAAGCGCCTTTCTTGATTCCGCTCAGTGGAAACAGGAACTTCGCTCTCGGCACTGTGTGTCAACTCTGCTACACGAGCTTTTATGCGTGCCACGCGACTTCCAATGGTCTCCTCATATTGGGTTTCTTCATCGCTTTGCTGTGCTCTTTGGTCGCTTCGCGTCAGCTCGGCCTTTCGCTTTATCTCGGTCCATCTATCGCGGTAAGTGCGAATGTTTGGCGGCATGGTAGGTTGCTGTCCTTCTCTGGATTGTAGCGAAGGAGGCATGGGCCGGCGATGAAGCAGATCTGCTGCCGCCGTCTCTACCCCACCTTCAGCCTGATAACCGGGGCGCAGCTGAGCTTGACCATCTGTAGTATCTGTTTGGGATCGTTCCAAACCAATAGTTGGGTCAGGCAGTCGCATGGCCCGGCTGAGTCTTTGCTCGGAAGTCTCCATTCTTAGGGCACGTTGTCATGAGGTTCCAAGGCACCAGGGCCCGGCTTTTCTTCCTGACAGCTGACATCTTTACGAGGCTGAGCTGTGTAACAACGCCACGACAGCTGCAGGTAGGATTGGTGAACACGGTCCGTACGCGCCTGCTCAGATAAGCATCGGAAGGCCCCGCAATGCACGTGACTGTCGCTTAGACCTTCCCATCTCATCACCTATCCACATGTTGCATGCGACAAGCTCTACAAACCTCCCCGCACCTATCATGGCTGGTTATCGAAGTTTGCCAGTTTTGAGACTGGCGCATATATCTTCGTATCTACTGCCGCCGTGACACGAAGAGTCTCGAAACACCTCAACACCACAGAACCTCCCGCAATGCCTATCCAAGTAACGCGCATGAAAGAGGCCGATATCGACGGGGCAATCGATACCATACAACAAGCCTTTGCCAACGACCCCTACAACAATTGGGTCTTCCCAGATCGCGAGAAAGTACTCACCTCAGTGCCCGTCTCGCGCGCCCTGCTAACCATCTCAGGTCTCTCTAGTACGAAACCGCGTATCCCTCACCCTACGCTGCCGCTGGGGCATCGAACATGGCCTCTTCCACGTCGCACGCGACACCGCGAACCCGTCCAAGATCCTCGGCTGCGCCATGTGGCTCCCACCGCGACCCACGTCCGAGCCTGAGTCCTGGTCGCTATACCTCTCGTACTGGTATCTCTGGGCCAACCAAATACGCATGAACCTGTGGTACGGACGCGGCGGCCTCAGCACAACGCGGTATTGGATATGGAAGGCGCGACAGGCAGAGGCGCAGTCTGAGCTCTGGACGGACCCAAAGGGATACTATTTCTGCAACATTGTTACTGTGCTGCCGGAGTGTCAGGGACAGGGTGTGGGGAGGGCGTTGATGGAAGAGGTGCTGGGTATGGCTGACAAGGAGGGGAGGATGTGCTATTTGGAGAGTAGCAGGAGTGAGCCGAATATTGCTATCTACGAGAAGTTTGGCTTTCGGCTGGCGAGGGAGATGGAGTGTAGGGATGGAGAGGGAGAGAAGGACGCTATCAAGCTATATTGCATGATCAGGGAGCCTAGCGGCGGGCATAACCAAGAGGAATCGGAGGCAGGAAACAAGAATGTTGCTGCAGAGACAGCTGGGACAACGCCCGAGATAGGACAATAAGCGGCTTACAGCCAGCTGATTCATGCGCAACGCTATCCAAAGCTCAACTTCAAACCGATATACCAAGCTCCTGTAAATCGATACCCACAGCAGCATCCATGCCCAAACCGCCGTCCAAGTCCCCTAAGTCCCCCAAGTTCCCCAGATCCACCAGCTGACCATACTCCCACGCCTGAGCCCTACCCGGCCCCTCCTCCCAACTAACACCAGGCCAGTCATCGAACACCGCCTTAGCCGCCGCCTCCTTCCCCTCCCTGTCCACAACATCAACAATCCTCAACGCACTCCCCAGAACCCGCTCTGCAAACCCACCATCCCCCACAGGCTGCGCTTGAATCGCCCGCACCATCGCCCCGATAGTTTTACGCACTCGCTTCCCCGTCCACCACCCCTTCGGCGCTAGATTTGCCAGCGTCAACCACCACCCGAACAGAACCAGAGCCCTTGGTTCCTTGTCCCGCATCAACTGGAGGTAGTCTGGCATGAGGAAGGATGTCCAGACGAAGATGCGGACGTAGAAGTCAGAGTCTAGCCCGTAGTAATACAGAGATAGGAAGATGGGGGATAGCGCGTGGAAGACGGGGAGAAGGGTTGGTCGGTGCCAGTCTAGTGTTCCTGACTCCTTTCCTCGGATAACGCTTTGGAGGAGTTGCATCAGGGGTGGTGGAAGAAAGAGGCGGTTCTGCGTAGGGAAATGGATGGGCGTGTATGTCGGTGCTGGATTGGGGTTATCAGGCGTCGTTCCCAGAGGACCGATGGGCGCTTCGATGGCTGCCACGTCGATGATGGGTGGTGGTGGCAGCGTCTTGATTTCCCGGCGTACTAACGGATACACGGAGAGTTTCTCGATGCCTTGAGCCCAGCGGAGGGAGGCGAGGATACGCAGGCCTTCGCTTAGTTTGAGCAGGCCGAACACCCATTCGAGGTGATCTTCGTCTTTGTCATTTGTCGGCCCAGGGACAAGCGCAAGGAGGAGACCACCTGTTACGAGGACGGCTTCGTAGTTTTCGGCTGTGATGTTCTTGAGGGCTTCTTTGTAGGCCGAGAAGGTCTTTTGGCGGTAGAGTAGGGCTTGTTTTTCGATCGTTTTGTTGGGTGTGATGTTGTTGCTGTAGGTTGCTGTCATGCCGAGTAGGGCGTATAGAAGAAATGGGTTGGAGATACTCAGTTGGGGTATGGTCTCTTTGTGTAGGTTCTGGATGATAGCATCGTCGCAGGATACGACGGTGCGGTAGGCGTCCGTTCTGTAGTATTGCAATAGATGACTGTCAAGGGCTGTGAGCGTGCCTATGGATGTATGGCAATGGGGGCTAAGATATGGTATCAACTGGACAGAAAGATCGTTGAAGTTTGCTGGAGTGTTGGATGTAGATGATAGACCCTCATCACTGGACGACGGGCCGGCGGACGAAGTCCGAGATGTCGAGGGGACATCCTGAATATATTCGCAGTTCAGATCTCGGAGGTTACAGTATCCGCATTTGGGCTGCGCTTCGTCACACTACACAATATCAATTTTATATTTCCATACGAGCCTCCTCATGTCTGGATTTACCTTTACTTTCTTCTTTTTGCAGGTCAAACATCCGCCCCTCGACTTGCGATGTGGCCTTTTAGTCACGAACGTGGTGGAGCGGCGCGCCATCCCGTTTGATGTCTGTGTGTAGCTAGTATGGATTGAGGAATCACATTTTGTGGAAGCATGAGGTGGTGCTGCGCGAGGCGTGCCGCCGGATGTGGCTGGGTGCGCTTGTTCCAAGCTTGAGAGCTAAGATCTGACCTACCTTGAGTCATGCACGTCATAGGGGTTAGAGTGAGCTTTCGCAACAGTCGGCTGTCAAGCTCGAATAAACGTTATTGGCATGTGAAAACATATTATAGCCTGCTGTACAAAGTCGAAGGCATTCGAGATGTTTCGCCTGCGTGGGTTCAGGCACACATACCAAGACTCATCGAATAGATGATGTCGTGAGCAGACTGAAGAGAATAGGCAAAATGTATTGCGCTTAGGAAAATAGAGGACGCCCCGGAAAGTTGCTTCAAGCGCGCTGAAAGTACTGACCAAATTGCCAAAACCCTTCACTTTCTCTCCACAACGCCGACCTCGCCATCGCTGTCCGGTCGCGATTTCCCCAAGTTTCCCTCAACATAGCGACTCGGCTGCAGAACCAGCAACAGCACCAAAACCAAAAACATTGGCACAGCATCGAAGCAATACAACGTCCATTCATGCGCAATCAGATACGCAGCGTTGCCCATGGCATACTCGATGAGTCTGAAGGTGCAGCGGAACAAGATCAGCGCACTGACACTGTAGAGTATGTATAGCATCTTCTTCCAGTCTGTTGAGTGGTGATCGGCTTTCTTGTTCATGCGAATTTGGAAATCGAAAGAGGCGGCGAGGAAGACGATGAAGGTAGCGACTTGGAGTGCAAGGCCCGCGATGACGATCTTCTCGCCTGCTAGGGCAAGGGCGAGTTGCATGGTGCCCATGATGCTGGCGCCTGTTAATTCGTTAGCTCAGCTTCATTCAGTCCAGTCGTCTTCTTTGTCAAGTTCGCGTACCTAAGCCCTGGATGATCAACGTTGTGACATCCGCAGTGACGAAGATCCTCGTGTACCACCTTGCTGGAATTAGACTAACGTCCTCACCACCGGCGAGTCTGATGGTACGGCCAAGCATCATGTATATGGTTGCGGCGAACCACAAAGGACCGACAAGTGTCAGTACACCTTGAGTGATGTACGGGCCCCAAGCTTGATTGTCGAAGTGAGAAGCGATGCGTGCGCCATACCCGCCAACTTCGCCTTTAGTAAGGTATCAGCAAAGATCCTAGATGATTCTGGCATGAGAAAGCAGAAAGAATAAGTAACGTACATAACGCGCCGATAACCACAAAGACGATAATCCGATTCCTCGACTTGAGAAACTGGTACAAATGTAGAAGGGCCATTACGAGAAACACGACGAGACAGACGATCGCTCCAGCCATAGAAGGAACATAACGGTACATCTCCCAATCGAAATTCGGTCCTTTGGGTGGGTTCTGTCGTTTCCAGTCCAGCGTAGCATGAGCAATGCTAAGTGAGCTTGCCATGATGACAGTTTAACCGGAATCCGAGCGGAACGATCAAGTATGAATACTAGAACTCGAGGAAGAAGTAAGATAGATAGCTGCAATACCTCACCACCGAAAGCGACAACCCCATCTTATGTAGTCGTCCAAACTGAAGACACGCACTGCATCATGACCAGATTTCGCATCTGCAGCAGTACATCGCATTCGCTTAATCTTCGCATTACCCATGTGTAAAACGCCTCAATGCCGTGCATGACGATGTTTCCTAGGCCGCAATGCCCAGACTTTCGCATCGCAGACCGTAGCATGCGTTAGCGTAGCCGTTTGGTACGCACGTAAGCCACATTTCGCATTCGCTAAGCTGACCAATGCGATACTGCCGTTGAAGGTTGAATCCATGACGTGGGCTTTTGATGACGGCGGAGGCATACCTGTCGTTGGATGCAATACCTAGGTGCAAGCAACAGACAGGGCAAGAACGACTGAAGCTCGATGAGTAAGGCGCCAGGAGCAACATGCCAAGGCTGAGCACGTGAGTGCTTCAAGTCCACGGGTGAATACTGCAGGTGCGATCAGGTCCAAACGCAGTTTAAGGGTTAACAATGATACATTAGAGAAGGGCCGACATCGTGAGCCTAGCCAGACGCCACGCTGCAATACGTAAAGTGATGCCAGAGACCTTCGTAAACTTTTGTTCTTAGATCATATGTTACAATGTGCGGCGAAGCACCCCAGCCCCAACCCATCCGTCGTTCAAATCAAAAATCCAATATCCCTATGGGCTAATCTAGCCCATGACCATGCCCTTGAGGCCGGCCATGTCGCCCTCCTTGGCGGCAATTTCGAAGTATCCGTAGATGATGGTTACGGCAAGGAGAATACCAGTACCGCTACCGAGAGCACCGAGAAGGTCGCTGCCGACGGACAGAGCTCCAATGCAGGCACCACCGAAGGCAGCCGCGGTAGGAATGACGCGCTTGAGCTCCTTATACATGGACTCCTCACGGTGACCAGCCATGACCAGACCCTGCTCCTTGAGCTGCTTAGCGACATCGCGGGGAGACGAGCCGGAAACCTCGATCCAGGTCTTGGAGAAGACAGCGCAAGCGACGAGCATGTAGACAATGAAGATGGCGGTCTTCAAGGGGTCGGAGAGGGCCTCGGTGATGCTGAGAGGGGGAGACCTGGAGCGAGTTAGTGACTGGTACTGTAGCTGAACGATGACTAGACATACATGTAGTAGGCGACACCGGAAGTAGCGAAAAGCTGAGCGGAACCCTCCTTGGGCTCCCAGACACCGAGAAGCTTGACGAGGAGGTTGTCGGAGAAACGGTTGTAGAGCATCTGGCTGATCAAGAAGACGTTGGAGGACAGAGCCGACTGCAGCATGATGGGCATGTTGGAGGTGTAGAACAGGCGGACGGGGTATGAGCCACGGACACCACGCTGGCGGGCGGACTTGACGGGGATCTCAACGCGGAAGCCCTGGAGGTAGATGACAGCACCGAAAACGATGACGGTGGAGATCAAGTTCATGACGTTGGGGAGGTTCTGGCGGTAGAAAGCCTCCTTGAGCGCAACAGTCTTGTTGGGCCAGGTGAAGAGTAGGTGGACAAGGGCAATGAGAGCACCCTCGAACTCAGGACCGCGACCAGTGTTGATGGTGGTGGGCGAGAAAGCCTTCCACATGATGGACTCGCAGATGTTGGTGGCAATGAAGAGCGAGATACCGCTGCCGAGACCGTAGCCCTTCTGGAGGAGCTCGTCGAGGAGGATAACGATCAGACCAGCGATCATCAGCTGAATGACGAGGAGAACGCAGATACCGGCACCGAGGTCGGATGGCTGTCCGTAGAGACCCGAGATGACATAGACGACAGCCTGACCGAAAGACAGGAGAATAGCGAGGAGCTTCTGCGCGGTCTGGTAGAGCTCGCGATCAGACTTGAGGTCGAGGTTGACGTCGATGAGGTGGGTTCCCGCGAGGAGCTGGAAAACCATGCCGGAGGTGATGATGGGGGTGATACCCAGTTCCATCAGTGTTCCTCTGTTACTCGCCATCATCATGCGGAGCCAGTATAGCGGGTCGGAGGTATCAGACGACACGATTCCGTAGAGCGGCATCTGGCTCATGACGAGGAAGACGAGGAGGGTCAGACCGGTCCATACCAGGCGGTTGTTGAAAGGAACCTTGCTCTCTGGCAGCTGAATTTCAGGAACCAGAGGCACAAAAGGCTTGACGAGATCGAGGAACCGTACTACGTGCAACCGTTAGCTGTGGTCTTCGTCCGCGCCGTAATTAATTCCTCGCGGGTGTTGCGCGCACGCCTCGCCGGGCCATTGACGGGTGGGGTGGAGACTTACGGCCGCTCATGATTGCGAACTATGGCCCAGAGACAAGAAAGAAGACAACGAGAAGGTGAAGAAGGTGGTTGCGAACAGCCAGTTGATGGAAGATGGAGAGGGGGTTTGCTTCGTGAGCTTTCGCAACGTGTCGCTGGGGAAATTACCCGTGCGCGCGCTAGCCGTAGCTCCGTCCCTGAGCTATCGCGAATCTCCCACCAAACTCCCAAGAGGCCACGCTGTTCTGATATTTGTGGGGTTTGGGCTTTCACCGTTCGGGTTTCGCATTCGAGTCAGGAAGTGGCAGATGCCATTGTATGCGCAGTCTTGCCTTCACGTCGCGGCCTTTGCATGCATTCATCAACACCACCGCGGAGCGCGATCCTTGAACAACGAGCACGATGGGAACCAACTGCCATTCACAGCTTTGTCCAAATAGAAGAACACTCATCAGCTGCGTATATGTGTGGGGCCTTCCTACTGTCATATAATCCTTGAAATTCATCGTGAGACCGCCTCACATCAACCAAGACCTGACCGAAGCTGCCCTTCTACCTATTACTCATTTCTTCATCGCCATCTTCTTTTCCATGTCTAGTTTGATGGTATACCTTCTTTCTCCCTAATTCTGGCCTCCAGCTCCTTCAGCTCCTGCCTCCGCTCTTCTAGATCTCTTTCTAGCCTTCTGTCTTCTTCTTCTGCTTCCTCTATCTGTATTTTCAACGCCTTGATGTAGTCGCGCTTTTCTTGGGCGCTGCGTTCTGGCATCTCTTCCGGCATTTCTACGTAGTTGAAGTCTGGTCGAGCCGGCGGGTTTGAAGAGTTGGACTAGGTTGAGATCTTTCTTAAAAGGTTGAGTAATGAGAGAATATTATACAGGCAACGTGGGGCCGAGTGGATTACGGAGAATAGAGGGTGATTGATTGTGTCATAAGAGCCGGTCACTTGATGGACTGTTTTCCAAGGCTGCACAGCAGGTCCCAGCGCGATTTCCCGTTATGACATAGAACAAACAAGCACCAACAACTTCCATCGCAACTCCCATCCAACCTGACAGTTGTACTGCCTTCCGAAAACAGACCGACTTCCGGGAACGACGACCGCCTGCCTAATAGAACGCACCAAAGGTACGACCACATTCTCACTCCTTCAGCGCGACGCACGTCAGACGACCAAACACCTACAGAACGCGACCGCATCAGTCTCTAATCTGAGATTACATCATGCCCGGCGCGTCGCCAACAAACGAGAAAGCCGACCAAAAAGGATCGCAAAACCCTGAAAAGTCAGACGACAGCTCACCAGTCGATACTCAGACTGCTTCGGAGCAAACGCGCACAAGCCATGAATCCATGGCGCCTACATCTGCTGATGAGGGAGGCTTCCACTTCCAAAGGCCAGATGACAACGGACTCTCCGGTGTTCAGGGCGTTTCCAGCAAGCATGACTCTAGCGGAAGTCCAGCGGGAAGTCCCTTTGGTCAACGACATCTGGAGAGTACGCAAGAGTGGCTATCCGCAGTCTGCGGGCTGTTCAGTCCGGACAATCCTGTATCTGCAGCGATACCATCCGCGACTACTCCATCAACAGAGGACGCGACGCATGAGGCCACAACACAAGACGATTTCCTGGAGTGGGTCAAAACAACCTTGGAGCTAGACAAAAAGGAGACGCCTTTTGTCGCAATTTATGTGTGTTTGCGAAGAATGCATGATTCAATAGCTCTTCTTGTCTCCGAAGGCCAACGTGCTGGCGAAGCGATTGCTGAGGTCAAGACCGCTATCGAGAGCATCAGCCAACAAATTGCTAAGCTACAGCAAGCACAGCTCGACGATGAAGACCATGAGAGAACTTCTCAGCCCGACTTAACAGAGCTGAGTATTCAGCTGCACGATGAGGAGGCGGCGTTGTGGACCCAAGAACGTGAAGCCGAGAGATTGCGCCACGAGGTCATGAAGACGGTTTACGCGCCACTACAGACACTGATTGCTCAACTAAAAGAACAATTCGACTTGAAGGTTGCTCGACTCTCTGATTTGAAGGACAAAGAAATCTCCGATCTGCGCGTCGACAAGCTCTTCACGCATGAGCATCTAAGTATAGCCAAGAGTAGTCTCGACACCGCCCGGTATGAAGCCAAGACACTGAACCACCGGCTTATCACTGCTTTGAAGCAGGTATTGGACCCCACAGCGAGAATCCAGGAGCTCGAGCAGCAGATTGCGAGGTTAAAGAAAGAGAACACAGATCTCAAGACGTCAAAGGAGACTACGGAGAGACCTGCAAAGACCTAGCCAGGCTGAATCCGGTCGAGAAGAAGAGAGCAGAAGTCGCATCGCTGGATGCCAAGATTGAATAAGCTCGACGACGTCTGGAGATCTCTGGATAGTTAACATGATACGATGTACCTTAGCCTGTGCATGCGGATATTGGGAAGTTTCAGCCTTGGGTTCTTGGTATCGATGTAAATTGTTGGATTAGCGGAGAGACTACAAAGCCGCGCCGAAGAGGTAGAACCAGTGCCAAGTCATCATGTAATCGGCAAAGAGCACTTCTCATATACAATGCCAGCAGAAATGACGCCCTCAAGAACTTCCAGACTCTACTTCTTCTTCCCTTTCATCTTCTTCTCCTTGACTGTAAACTCCGCAAGTGGCTGTAATTTCTTGATCTCCGCCTCAAGCATCTTTAGCTTCTTCTCCAACCCCTTGTTCTCCGCTTTCAATGACTCGTCTTCCTTGTTGATCTGCTCGACTTTGCGTTTCAACATATCGATCTTCGTGTTCTTTTCGCCGCATAGCCGGGTGAACTTTTGTTCCGGTGACTCTTCTTCCAGTCGCTGTAGCTTGTCGTGCAGAGTGGCTATCTCGTCTTTATGTTCATTGGTTTTGCGGGTGAAGAGTTGGCTGAGCTCGTCGCAGTGAGGGCAGGGGTGTGAGAGCGTGGTAGCCTGGCAGCACTGGAGTCGTTGGCCTAGGGAAGCGCAGAAGGTGCAGTTCATCCTCGTCTCGCGCTCTGCAACTTTGAGATCGGATCCGTCTGCTCCAACGCTTACTTTGACATTGGAGCTGCCTGGCATTTCATCTGCCTGAGCGTATGGGGATAGAAAACTTGAACTCTTGCAGGTGATATCATTCTGCCGTTCGCCATTGTGAGGAGACTTCGCGTTGCTCTGGGAGGCCAGTGGTGTAAATGTCGCTGCCGTGGCCCGGAGGTGATTGGCTATACCGTTGCTTGGATGCTTTAAGCTGAATGACATCGTTGATGATGACGACAGGTAGGGCGGTAGCTCGCGTTATATTTCTAGAGTTTGGTGAGAGGATTTTCGCGCTGATGACGTATCTAGGTACCTAGGTAGGCTCGAAACAGCAAACGCGTTTATTTACTTGCAGAACGCGTCTTTAACCCCACCTCTTCGTTTGCAGGCGCCTTGTTCCCTCATCCTGTGGTCGAAGAGCCCCGGCTTTGTGATCTTACCGCGAACTTGCATCAACTCACCACACTTTCCAGATACTTGCACCAACTTCAGCTCTGCGAGAGTAAGTAAACCGACTGTTTCCTGCTATACCTAGGTACACACTTGTTTGAACACACTACGATCCCTCTAAATCGGTACAGACCGCTGATCGACATCCAAGGTCACCGCCAGAGCCTTGGTGAGCTGTCATGGAAGATACCGAAGAGCCTCTCGAGGGTGAGGTGTGCGACATACTCAACACCGCCACGTTGGGCTTTGACCTTCTGGATATGCGAACAGGGGGAATAATCACCAAAGAGCTCGGCGACCTAAAGAGTCTACTCTGTGCTCTAAGTACCACACTCGATGGCGTTGCCACGCAAAAGGCATCTGCCTGGCTCAAACAATGGACCCAAAACTCCCTTAGTCAGGGTCATAGCCCGCCAAATATTATTGGCGACGAACCGTTGTCCGAGGCCGAAAGAAAAATCTACGAAGATGCTCTGCCCCCGTGCACATGTCACCACGGCCCAGACCGGATGCTCGACAACTTCCGAGACAGGCTAGCTGCACAGATAATAGTCACCATCGATTCCTTTTGGAAGAACAGGCCAACCGATATGGAGGAGCTCGGAGACATGAGGCGTCAGCTAGATCTTACGATGAAAGAGTTTGTCAAAGCAGACGTGAAGGCGAGAGTACAAGAAGTGGAGCTCTCAGATGAAAAGCGCAGAACGAAAGAGCTAGAATCACGTTTGGAGACAGTTGAAGGCAGGTTTGCTGAAAAAGAGAAGAGTTTGAACGACAAGTATCATGAGCTTGTGAAGGGCTACTACAACAACGTAGAAAAGTTGGTTGAAGGACGCGTGTACGACGAGAAAGCTAAGCTTGCTGAGCGACTTCGCAAAGCGGAAGCAAAGGCCTTGCTTTACGATCGAGTCCTTGACGAGAAAGAGGTACAGCAAGCCAGGGCTCTGCAGGGTGACCAAGACAAGGCGCTGCTAAGGCGGTCAAAATTAGAATTAGAGAAGAAGTACAAGGACCGCGACGAGGAAGCCAAATCTGTCAAGGAAGGTTACGACCAACTCAGCAACGACAACCAGGTTCTCCAGAGTGAGAAGGCTGTACTTCAGACCGACTACGATGAGTTGAAGAGAGAGAACGAGAAGCTATCAAGAGAACACACACCGAGGCTCATGCCGCATCACGAGAACCAGCCGACAGTTGCAGACCCGCACATCCCCGATACAGCAGCGGTGTTCGCTCGTCAAGTCGCCGAACTCCAACACCTAGACGGGCTTGCAACCATCTGGCAGAACACTCTAGACACTGCGACTGCCGATGTGAACGACTCAAAAGATAAGAAGAAGGCACTCGAGGGCAAGGTGCAAAACGCTAAGCAGGCATTGAAAGAGTTGAAACCTGCGCCAAAGTCGAAGCCTTCTCGCGCGTCAAGCACCAAGGCCGGATCTGAGGACATTCGCGCAGCAAAACCAGTGGCCGTCGGTGGCGCATGGACTGGTCGAGCTGTTCTTCAGTCGTCTGTCAACCCACCTGTCACACTGCGCAAGGTCCCTCGCGTCGCAGAAGCCTTTCCTGCACTGAGCTCCCCAGCAGTACCCAAAACTACTCCGTCAACCACTTGGAAGAGTCTTCGTCTCGTCGACACACCGAAGGAAGAGATTAGAGGCGCTGTGAAGAAGTCTGGCTAAGCCTTGGAGCGAAGGTGCCATGTCGGGGAAGAAATGGGTTCTGATACGGTAGAAACTGGGTTAGGAGCGCATTACGGGTGGTGGTCCATTAGGCAATGCCTATGGCTCTCGGTATTCCGACGTACTGTAACAATGCGAAGCTAATGATAATGCAAAATCATTTAGACGTGTAGTGGTGTGCATGCTGAGCTGCTTTCCATGAATGTGTTCTGGCGGTGACCTGACAGCCCGCCCGGGCGCGACTTCCAGGGGATTCGGGTCTAGCTTCTTTGGACTAGCGGCATCGTATCCCTGTTCGCTCATCGAACGCGACGTTGGAAACAGCCATCGCGTCCAAGCACTTTCGTCGCCAGACTTCTTACAGGCTTCTAGGACTTTCACAAGAACGAAGAAAGCCTTCCCAGATATTGTCAACTATGGAAGCTTCGGAAGATCGCATCACGGAAAAAGTGCAGTCGCTGAGCGATCTGGAGCTTGCCGTTCTCATCTGCTTGGTCGCGGATCAACATTGCATCATCGAAGCGGAAAGGCAACTGACCCGTGACGTGCTTGAAGAGTTGAAGCTCGTGAGTTGCTTCCCACTGTGTGACTGCCTGTGTGCTTACAACAATAGGTTGCTACCAATACTTTCGGACTAACATGGGCTGTACTGGAATGCACCGAGCACACCACGCTGGACGATTTCGGAAGCGGAATCCTTGTGAGAGGAGAAGAGAACGACTACTTCGGCAACAAAGCTGGCCGTGGTAGAGGAGAGGTAACTTGTGCTCGTGTAGACTGATTTGCCAGCGACTAATATCTAGCCAGTTCTCGGCCATCTCAGTATCACCTGGGAAGCCTGGCGGACATACATCGAGGTCATCCAAGCCGTTCAGTCCATTGGACAATCAACGCATCGCGAACATTGTCATAGCAAGAAACCTCAACAGGGCGAATCCGCAGGTCCAAATCCAGGCTTTGGAGGTGCATTAATCGTCTTTTCTGCTCGAGCATAACTAATATCTGGCAGCTGATACGAGGCAAGCGGAACTTCACGAGGACAGCAGTACACGCGGCTCCAAAACCGTTCCTATTCATCGCTTTGAATGCTTCAGATACACCGCGATTAACCATGCATCTGGTAGGTCTATCCTACAATTACGATGCAGATTCTAACCACGCTACAGAATGATCAGTTCTTCATCTCACACAAGCACCAAGCAGATGATGGACTGCCAAATCTTGAAGAGCTGCAAGAAAAGAATCATGCATCAGAAGACGGCGCATCAATGTCTTCCGTAGTTCGCACGCCGCCATTCCAGCCGGGAAAGCATAAGCCGCAACAAGCATTATTCCTACCTGAGGTATGTCGACTGTAGTATGTCTGACCTGTACTAACATGGACAGGACCTCGAGACCTTGACGAAGCTGGTGTCGCAAGTCAGAATCAGTTCTGAAGTAAGAGCCTATCTCTACAACATTATCGTATTCATGCGACTGCATCGAGCAGTTGCAGGAGGCATCTCTGCTTTGGCCACGAGGCACTTCAACACGCTGGCACAGTAAGTGGTCCACTATCCCAGCAGAACAGTATTGACAGCAGTAGCACACTCGCCCCACTCCACGGTCTCGATTATATCTCGCCGTCCATGATCGCCCTCGCCGCTCGCAAGATATACCCACATCGCATTGTCATCACTGCGCCAGAGAACGAGCGCAGCATGCAATGGGGCAGCTCACTCGAGGCGGTCAAGGCTGTCCTCGAAGGTGTTACGGTTGAGGATGTCATTGAAGAAGTGCTGGAATCAGTGGAAGTTCCGCTTTAGCATCCTTTGTCAGCAAGACTACCACCACGAAAATGATGGTGGTTGAGCAAAAGGCATGAGTAAGGACGCCGGCGGCTGATCTCATCGGCGTTGCGCGGACATGATTGGAAGCAAGCGGGGCCGGGCGTGCCTGCCCCTCGGAAAGTGGGCCGAGAACCGCAGTTACTGTTGCACCTTGGACATTACGCACGCGCTACAGCGAGGCTACAAAAGGGCAGCCGTGTCTCTTGGCCCTTTCAATCGCAGGACTATTTGCGCACTTCAGCCATGGCGACGAGTTATTTCGATCAGCTGAGCCCTGGCGTTCAGGAAGCAATCGAGGTACCTATGCACCCCCCAAACGTCATAACGACGCGTTGAAGCTAACTTCCTCATGGAGAGCGAGCTTGGAGACCAAGACACCAAGAATATCACCAAGGTGACCAGCCATGACGATGCGCTAGAGGTACCTACTCCACTGCACCCTTCCTCCACGCGCTGACCAATAATCGCAGGTCGTTTTCGAAGGCGGATATAACGGCCATCGTCGCAAGGCCTCGCTCGCTCCCCCACCCTCTGGCAAGATGACGTCCCGCCCTGAGAACGGTCGCCGTACCACCGCGTGTATCGTACACTCCCTGCTCGAAAAGCACGATGGCTTGCCCGTACAAGATCACTCCCAATCGCACGAAGGCCTCGCGCAGGAACGGCGCGTCGACAAAGACCTGTCCTCGGCGCGCTCAGAACAGACGCAACATTCGCGGCTGTTGACCAAAAAGGAGCTGTCAGATATGGCATTTGGAATACGCGAGCTGTCCAAGAAGCTGTCACAGATCAGGCTGAAGCTGCATGTGAAGAACATCTTCATCCTCGGCAAAGCGCACGACGAGGCCTTGATCAAGAACTCGCGCGAGGTGACCGACTGGCTTCTGCGGAAGAGCTCGGAGTATACGGTGTATGTGCTAGTTCTGCCTAGCAACGGACACGATTAACGAGACATAGCTACGTCGAGCAGACGCTGGAGGACAACAAGACATTCAACGCCGCTGGGTTGTTGGAGAACGAGGGTTTTCAAGGGCGGCTCAAGTTCTGGACCAACGAGATGTGCGCTCAAAAGCCACAGACCTTTGACATTGTCCTGGCGGTAAGACATGTCATACTGCGGAGTCTTCATGGCTAACGACAACACAGCTCGGTGGTGACGGTACAGTCTTGTATGCGTCATGGCTCTTCCAGCGCATCGTACCCCCAACGATTGCCTTCTCGCTAGGCTCGCTCGGCTTCCTCACCAAATTCGATTTCGAACTATACCCGCAATCCCTATCTACCGCCTTCGCGGACGGTATTACAGTCAGCCTGCGGCTCCGCTTCGAAGCTACCGTCATGCGGTCCCAACAACGGGACGGCGAGGGTCGTGATCTGGTCGAAGAACTCATCGGGGAGGAAATCGACGACCACCATACACATTATTCGGATGGCACTCACAACATCTTGAACGAGGTGGTCGTAGACCGGGGCCCAAACCCTACTATGTCGTCTATCGAGCTGTTTGGAGACGACGAGCATTTCACAACTGTGCAGGCTGACGGTATTTGCGTGTCTACGCCTACGGGATCCACTGCGTACAACCTTGCGGCAGGTGGATCGCTCTGCCATCCAGACAACCCAGTGGTTCTCGTTACCGCCATCTGCGCGCATACCCTTTCCTTCCGCCCCATCATTCTCCCCGATACCATCGTGCTCCGATGCGGTGTGCCATACGACGCGAGAACGAGTTCATGGGCCAGCTTTGACGGCAGAGAACGGGTCGAACTCAAGCCAGGCGACTACGTTACGATTAGCGCAAGTCGATTCCCGTTCCCCAGCGTGCTGCCACTGAACAAGAGGAGAACGGATTGGATCGACAGTATCTCGAGGACTCTACAGTGGAATAGCAGGCAAAAGCAGAAGGCGTTTAAGGAATGGAGTTCATAGAGATGAAGCCATCTGAATAGCCGTTTAGCTAAATATATTATTGAACACGTACCGCTGTGCTTGCTTTCACTCTTTTTATTTCGGTTATTTGTTTGCGCCGCTGATATGGGGCCACATTTATTCAGGCAGCCATCCGATCAACCACGACGTGACCAGGTCAATGCAGGGCTCACGCGGCATTCACGCAATTCCTCATTACTTACTAAGATATCAAACCCTTCCGCGGAGCCTACGAATAGCCGCTGTTCAACAACAAGACTCCCTGAGATGGCTGTGTAAGTGACTAATATGCCTGCATTTCCTCCGCTAACACCAAACAGCTGGTGTCAACGCTGCGTTCGCTCCTTCCGCACTCTCGGCGCACGCGATGCACACGTCCGCCACTCTACAAAGCACCACTACTGCTCCAAATGCGACTTTGACGGCGATACCCGGGACGAATTGCTCGAGCACTGCCGCGACGAGGGCTGTTACACCGTGTGTCAAGATTGTAACGATGGAGATGGAAATCTATTTCATCCTGGATCGAAGGAGTACTGGAACCATGTTGAAGAGTCCAATGTATGCACCCAGTGCGAGAGGCACTTTGACTCACCGAGCAATCTTCACCAGGTAAGTGGTACGACTGTATGGCAGATGTGCGTCACGTGCTAACGATACGCAGCATCAGCTTTCCCATCGTAAACCGAGGTACAAATGCTACGAATGCACGGGCATGTTCAAGACCTACGGCGGCATGGTAAGTCATGTATGCAACCAAATACAACTTGTCGCTTACCATCATAGATCATCCATCTCGAACGCGGCACCTGCGGCGATATCGACTCCACCGATCTCAACAAGTTGGCAGCCGAGTGCTATAGATGGGATCAGTTCATCGACGCGGACTATCGGGATGAGCTGCTTGATGATGGGGATATGTTGTATGAAGCTACCCCATTCATGTGCCCGACTTGCGATGCGGCGATGTCGAAGCTGTCGAGCTTGTTCCAGCATATCGAGTCGGATTCTTGTGCGCAGACGTTGGATGAGGGGGCTATCGGACAGTTGAGGAGGTTCTTGAGAAGTCGGCTAGGCTAGGCGAGGCGGACTTCAGACACAGGTTGTGAGTCAGTGAACTTCTGTTCTCCTTGCATGACGGCTACTTGGGTCGATAAGTATGTAGGAATGAGTGAATCAATTATATGTATGCGCAAAGCACGAACGAATGAATGAAGCTTAACAGAACAGAATTTGTTTACCACTCAACCAACATCCAAATTAGCCCTTCAAATCGACACAGAACTCTGCAGTCACACCCTGATCAAACCTCCCCATGTATATCGCGTTTTCGTGTCTGCAGATGTTTTCCTGTAGAATCAAGCGTCAATATATCACTTCCTCCAAATAAACTTCTTCAACAATCCAAAGGATAGCGACTTACTCCGTACAGATATGCCTGATCATCGCACCACTTCCCGGCCTCACACTGAAAAGCGAATTCGGGCTGACCCATTTGTATTCCAGCTTCATGGCCCACGCAATGTGTCATATCAGCGGTAATCTTCGCGTCCTTCCTACCGAGACAGTCAATCAGACTGAGGTTATACCACAATTTCTCCCCAGCGTGGGTATATTCCAGTTGCACCGGTTGATCCCCTGACGCCGTCTTCGATACTTTCATGTTGTCGCCTGCGAGGGGTCTTGTCTCCGTTCCCCCAGCGGGTAAATGTCCTGTTTCAAACACCTTGGTATCCTCAGGGTCAGATAGCACCTTCTTCCCATTGACGTGGGACCAGTAGAGGTCGTAACCACAATAGTTGTGCATAGTCAACATGCCACCCACACTTTCTGGACGTGGGAAGACATCGAGTTGTGGTACCGTGGTGATCTTGACAGGCCTGGGTACGCCCTGGTTGAGTGGAAGTTCGGCTGGCCCAGTGCTGCAGGAATGCGCGACCGCTTTGAGCTCATCCGGATCATATCGTGGAAGGTCCCCTATGTTCAAGCTTGTATCTCGGCGTGCCAGCGTCTTAGGGCCCAGAGTGATGAGGTCGTTGGTTGACGAGACATGTCGGTGCATGTGCTTGTGCCCGTGGTTATGCGGCACTGCTGTGACGGGTCTCGGTAGGAGGAGCAGAGCTATCAAGGCCGTTGCAATGGGCGAGCATGCGCGTAGTACGGCCATGTTGGAATTTCGTCGGTGTTGGTTTGTGGCACAGCGATTTTCGACCGTGCTTTAGTAGTGTGAAGTTGGGTGCGCTATGCGTCGTTATGGAGAGTTTGGATTCGATAAGAATGTTGGTATTACGAGAAGCTTTACAACGGCGATGGTCGTATTAGGAGGGTAGAAGTGTATGAAAGAAGAAGAATGCGAAGAGGAGAAGACATTTACATGAGAAAAGAGTATGTTCATGACAGCGCAGTGCATGACTGAAGAAGTGAGTAATCCATCATGAGTAGTTTATGGGTCAGTAAACACTCAAATCCTACATCGTGGGCTTATCTAGTCGTGGTATGCTCGAGTACGCCGATGACTTCGGGTCGAGCGCATGCAGGTAATGATGTAACAAAATCGAGCGGTAATGGTCGCGGTGTCTACGCCACAGGACGTTGTACGGAAGTTGGAGCCAACCGTGGTTGGCGGTGCATGGGTACCGCGTTGCGGCGAAGCTGCGCATAGGACTCCGAAATGTCTGAGCGTCTCGTGCATGTCATCGGCCACTGGGCCCTCACGTCACCAACATCAACACATGATGAAAGCAGAGTTTGTGCTATGCTCTTGATTGAGACTCATAAGCGAACTATCTGTTCCTGCTCGCCAGAGCTATCCAGATAAGGGAAACCACCGGCATCCGCTGCCAACCATGCGCCAGGATCATAACCCAAAATCCTCCAACGCCACTCGTGTATGCCCTTGTTCGAAGAAGAAGGAGATAAGAAAGCCTCGAAGTCAAGAGTATACAATGGAAAGAAAACCAAAGAAGAGAAGAAACATGAGGCCGTGTAGTTGTCTACCCCGAAAAGTAATCCAGGGCCTGCCGTAGATTGTTAGAAAGTGTTTGGAAGAGATCGTTATAGTCAGACAACACACACTCTCTTACTCCATCATGTTCGTGAAAGAGATAGCCGGATCCCTTCGTTCGGTTCAAACGGGAAAGAAATGTTCAGGTCGTGACCTTATGAGCAAAATTCTTTCCACGCGGCGGCGACGCTTACGATCTGTTACCGGCGCAGATCTCGAAAGCAACGCCCTTGTCGATGGTCGAACCGCCAACTGGGGCGTCAGGCAGGTATCCGAATTCGGGAACGACGTAGGCCTGCTGAGCGCATGGCTCATTTGCGACACATTGGAAGACTGGGCCGTCCTTGGCAGCGGCTTGAATGCCTTTCTCGTGGCCGGCGCAGTTGTCAAAGTTGGTCCCGTTCTTGGTCATACAATCGAGGTACGAAATGTCGTAAGATACCTTGACGTGGTCATCCCAGACTGTGTATTCGAATTGCATTGGGAGGGCCATATCCTTAGCCTTTGCGACCTTTAGGGAGATACCAGACTTGTGACAGGTACGGATTGCTTCAGTATACATACTGTTAGCGGATATGGTTACGCAATCGCTTCCCGGTCCGTTGTCACAGCTCTCTTCATCGCCGATTGAAGAAACGTAGACATCGTAGTCGCATGAGTTGACGATGATGGCCTGGTTCGGAATGGAATCGAGAGTAGCGTATGGACCACCTGGAGAAGACAAAGGAGTAGCTGAAGGAGCAACAGAAGACGTGAAAGTGGATGCGTCGTCAGGAATGCCCTTGTCGGGGAGCTTGACAGTCATGGACAGTTCTGGCGCTGCAGCTGTGGTAGTAACCGTGCAGCTAGAGGCCGCAGAGCTTGCAGCCGACTCGATGGTGACGGTCTTGATGATAGTCTCTGTGACGAAAACAACGTCTGTCTGTATGGCACGGCGATCAATCTTCTCATGGTTGTGACCGTGGCGATATCCGATGTGTGCGCCCGTGGCGAGTAGCGGCAGTGCAAGCGCAACGATGACGTTGAAGTGCATCGTGAGTGATCTTGAATCGGATTCTGGACCTGATGGCGTAAGTAGACACGGGTTCGAGTGAGTATGGTGAGGCAGTTGAGTGTCGCGTGATGTGGGTCGGAGCAGGTAAAGGAGTGTGGGAGTAAAAGTCGCTGGGGAAACTGTTGTTGTTATTGTTATGATCCTGCGTCACCCGGGGGTTTGAAAGCGCAAGTGAGCGTGGACTACAGTTATATGCCACGTTGGGGCGCGTTGGCCCCGTTGGACGGCCGGTGAATAAATGGGGGCCGGCCAATCAGAGGCCTGCCAATGGCAAGGCCTTAGATGAGCACAAACGGAGACGCAACACACACGGCCCCCACACGTTGCTCTCTCACGAGCCGGTGAAGCTCACCAGGTTGCCCTCGCGTTGCGGCGGTGGGCAACGCACCGGCGTCGGCGCACCGCACGTGCATGTTGGCCCCGAAAATGGCACGAGAGATTGAGGCGGGAGTTTGCCTGAATGTGAATAGTGTAAATTGCTTTGCGATGCAAACAAAAACAATGATGGTTTTAGCAAGACAGTCCGAGAAGAAAGACACCGCAAAGTTCCAGGGTAAGACAAAAATGACGGCCATGGCTTGCGCGACGTTGACTGCTAGAGATGGAGGTAATCGCTGATAGACGCGATCCGCTCACCCAACAGGTCCAAGAGGCACGGAAGGCCTCGGCTCCTGTCGAGTTTGCGCATAGCAGGAGTACATTGGGCTGTGGCAGTTAGCTCTTGTTTGCAACATCTAGACCATGATACTCACTCATCATATCCCGTCCAACCCACACACTTCCAACAGTTGAACAGATTTGTTGGATCGTAGCGCCTCTTCACGGCGAGCAATCTCTCGTAGTGCACCCCATAGAACGTTTGTTGCCAGTTCTCCTCTGTCCAATCACCTTCGTTCGAGTAGCACCCACCATCCGGTGTAACGACTTTCAAGATGTCCATCGTAGCAGAGACAGTCTTTTGGATTTGCGAGCGAGCCGCTGGCGGTGTAGCAGTCGTCCAAAATTGACCCATGACTATTTCCCATAGCGAGTCCCGCCAGACAGGATTTACGCTGGTCTTACCGTTGTCAGGAGTATTGTCCGGTCCAGTCGCGTAGAGTTGAGCACCCCCACTGCCATGGTTGGCACGCGAGAATTCCATCGCGGTGACTATCGCGGTAACGAGTCGATCGATATTGTGGGACGAGTTAAAGAGACTCTTGGGGATGAAGCGCCCTGCGCCATTGAAGCCTAGACCCACGGGTCCATTGCGAGATATTTCGGGTCTTTCCGTGAACTCATGCCATTGCGAGAACTTCTTGAAGGAGTGATACTCATTCTCGGTGATGCCAAGACCGGAGTAGTTTGTCAAGAAGTCGTGCCATTGGGACGTGATGTCTTTGATCGCCTCCCTGTCATTAGAGGGCAGGACCTGCAAGAACACGACGCGATCTGAGAGCACAAAATTGTATCCAGCGATTCCATGCTTGGCAAATAGCGTTTGGTTTGCGGCAAGCCCGGTGATGATGTCGCGATGTACCTTCGACTCGGTGATGTTCTTCGGCGCGGGAAAGTGAGCTTGGAAGCTGTATACGTTGATAGGAACGGCTGGGTGGAGCTGGAACTTGTAAGATGTGAGCACAGCGTAGGTTCCGCCTCCGCCTCCGCGCATTGCCCAGAATAGATCAGGGTCGTTGCATTCGTTAATGGTGCGCTGTTCCCCGTCGGTAGTGACGACGTCGAATTCGACAGCCTGGTCGACCATCAAGCCGTATTTGGGACCCAGCGGACCATGACCACCTCCTTGACCGTATCCACCAGCGATGCCGACAGAGGCGACGGCTCCGACAGTGACATGCATGCCGTGAGGTTCAAAGGCCTCCCACGCCTCCTGGGCCTGGACACCGGCACCAATCTCTCCAATGTTGTCATAGCGAGTCTGGCAGCCTTCGGGCTGCAACGTTTCGTGATACTGGGTGTCCTTCATATTGTGAGTCCAGATTGCCAGAGAGTTTGGTGCAGTTGATCGTCCATAGTAGTCATGTCCAGTATTCTGAATCGAAAGGCGAATTCCATGCTTGCGCACAAAGTGCAAGGTCTTGCTGATATCATCCCCAGTCTCAGCTTTAACATGGTATGAGGAGAGTCTACCAAGCGAGCAGGTACCGGAAACAGGTTCTGAGGTATTGAAAGAGTTGAGTGCACATTGCGACGTGTCGCACTTCTCCCAATCGAGAAACTCCGTCGATCCATAGTGTTTCGTACGTGAGACGCCATCGCCGTAGTTCTTCGCGACCTCTTGACATTGCGTGCTCGACGGATCTGAGTAGCATGGGGCGGCCCAAGGTACCGTCAGCCGGAGGTTGCCGTTGATGCTCTGATTGAAAGCGTTCCAATCGTTCATGGTCGGCCAACAAGCCTGTCCTGGTAGACATGTGTAGTTGAAAGAAGTGGGGCTTTCCTGTGCTGGCACTAACAACATGGTGTCCTGGAGAAGGTATCGTCTGCAAAAGGTATAGGATCCGTACACGGCGAAACCGCAGAGAAGGGGTAGTAAAACAACATGGCGTAGGATGTCGCTTAGACTTCGCTCCGCTGATTTCGTCGAGTTTTGGAAAGTCTCATCCTCCCTCTGCAGTTGATAGGCATGTGCGGCCTTCTCGTCCAACAATGGAAGGCGCTCGGCGTATGCCATTTTGCCAGCCAGTTAGTTGATCTTTCCGCAGGTGCTGTGTTTGATGATCTCAAGTCGTGCTTTCCGTGAAGGAACTTTCGTTCGATTATCCAGATGGTGTCTTATCGAACAAGATGCAGTCGTAATGAGCGGGTAAACGGTACGAAGCCTTGTTATAAGGCTTCATTCCTACAGACGCGAGCTGAGCGTGGGAAGGACTCAACGTCCCGCGAACGCATCAGGAGCGAGCCTACCGTAGCCCACATTTGGAAAATGGTTGACTGCCTCAGCCTCAGCTTCTTCTTTTCTTACGCCTGGACTGGCCAATCAGGTGTCAGAGCACATCATCAATCGCATGTCCAAGCCAGTAGTCGAGCAGGCACCAAGCACCGCCCGCAAGATGCAGCAGGCAAAAGCTTCCCAATGCACATGATGTTGAAGGCTGATGTGGGGTGGTTCGGCGCGAGCGAGGGCGCGGTCTGGGTGGTGAGAGATTTGCCGTGTGCGTCCCACGCGTTCCCAAAATCGGTTCCTGGCGCGTAACGCCTGTCTTTCCGCCTTGGCTGTGTACCGCAGCTGATGCAAGCTACTATATCGAATTGCGCGACCGCTGTGACGGATGGACTGGAAGTTTGGTGATGAGGCTGTGCCCCTGAAGCGCGATCTTTGATGATGGTGGCCTGAGATCCGGAGTGATGACGTATCGAAAAAGAAGGCTGACAGACCAGCCCTGGAGGCAGCATCAGAAACACGTGGGCTCAACAAGCTCATGTGGGTGTGAATTTACGAGGTCTTGACTCTCACATGCAGAAACGTATCGCATGCGCAAGCCTTGCGCGACTGCTTTGTACACAACGGTGTGCCAGGTGGTTCTACAATTGAGTTGCACGACAGCATCACCCATATAACCATCTCCAGTCTCCACCACACATGTACGGGCGCTTGTCAGATACAGCGCGTGCAACAGAACTTGCGATGTCACAAACGTGTCTTGTGTGAGTGTCTCTGAAGGATGGTGTACAATCACATAAGTGGAGTGATATTCACGTCGTTACGCTCTAACGCTCATATGCTAATAGTGTACTTGGAGGACGAGAACAATGACCTTATTCATTCTCGTCATAGTCATCAAAAGGCCAAGTAAGTAAGGCTCTTTCCAGTTCCTCCGGGTCGTCTTTCAGGTTGTCCACTATGCATTCCTTTGCCTTGCTTGCTTTTTCTTTCGCGAAGTCAAAGTCTTCGTGCGATGTGTACCCGCTATGGGATACACCCATTTTCTCGCATAATTCTTCCCTAAACATGTTGCCTTCGTGCAGTGACTTCCGCATATCTGCTCTTCTCTGCATCTCTTGCTCGGATATGACGATGGGGCATGGCGGAACCGTGCCGTCTGCGGCGGCAGATGCAAACACTGGCCATTCTTCCACAACATCCGCGATACCGATCTGGAGATGAGCATTGTCACCTTGCCACGGAGCGCCGGCATCGTGAAATATCTGACGTGTCATGAAAGTTCCGTCGTGTGTACAAGCCTGCCAATGAGGCTCGTTCAGCATCTGAGTGAGGCCAAGATACCAGAAATGTATGTGTCGTCGGCGGTATAGTTCTTCTGCCTCAGCACGCTCATTTTCAGCCATAGAAGAGAGATTTTCCGGTAGTTTGGGCTCCATAAAGCTTCGAGACTCTTCGTCTGCGTAGTTTGCAAATGCCGCTGGTATGTCCGCGGCGAGGAAAGCAGGGAGAACTTCGGAGTGCTGCCAGTCGATGAAGCCGGTGATTTGAAGATCATCAGATACAAGTATGTTATTAGGAGAGAGATCTGGATGCCGGAGGGTGGGCGAATGCACTGTCGCGTCTCTAGGTACAAGGTGAGGTACGAGACGCATGTAATCTCCTAGCGATTGAACGTGATCTTGAGGGTCTTGCTTTTTGTATCCAAATGACTCAGCGTATTCGCGATAAAATGGGTGCCGTGGCCGTCCGTATTTGCGGGTCCATACCAGCTCCTTCTCAGCATGACTTCGAAGAACGAGCTGAGGATCGACATCTATGTGAATCAGACTCGGCTAGTCTCTAAATAAGAATGGGAAAGACTTACGAGGGCCTCGGTCAATATCTAGATCCCCTCGTTCTCTATGCCACCATCGCGTAGACGTGTACGGCCCCATGCATAAACCGCTATTGCATCCCGGCAAGTCGATTCGAGGGCATTCTGGAGGCAGATCGCGAGAATAGTATATGCTCCCATTGGCAGGAAGTTTGATCGCGAAAAGCTTGGTTTCCATTGCAACTATCTGATGAAGAATCTTGCATCGTTCTTCCTCGGCTAAGCTGAACCAGATGCCGCTGAGAGGCTTCCCCGGTAGTCTTTCCATCAGCATGTATTCTACACCGACAGCGTCCTCGCCAGTCGAGTAGGCTAGAACACGAGGTGTAGGTATTTCGTGACTGCGGAGTAAGTCCAGTGTCGCGACTTCACTCGCTACCGCCAGACGTCGTGGTAAAGTTGACGGGTATGGAAGACGGGCGAGTAGCGTGGATGAATCGTCCATAGTGATAGTGAAGATGCGGTTGTGACCACCTTCTGCGAATTTTTCGAAGCTCTTGATGTTCGATGGAGACATGTTGACTGTTTTCGCGGCAGTTTTCTTAAGCTCATCAACATCGAAGACCAGATGTCGCTCAGCAAGGCGGAGCGATTCGTTGACTCTGAACGGAAAGATTAGTCAAAGATCTCGCTCCTTTTTGAGATTGAACAAGCTGACGTACATCCATCTTCCGGAGGTGAATTCGAATAGTTCAGGGAGGTTGCGACTGTGTTCCATCTTACGTATGGGCTTCGATGTGTAATGGCGGATGCTAACTGAGAAAGATGGGAAGCCAGTTTTTAAGCACAATGTCCTGACACAACGCGTGGCGCGTGCATTAGTAAGACTCATTGTTGCCATACTACTCCTCAAGGTAGTCATTTCCAAAAAAGCCGTGTCGCTTTACAAAGACGAGTCACAGCGCTTCGTTTCCGAGGTCACAAGGTGGCTGTAGCGAGAAGATTGTTGCGAACCGTCATTACTTATCTAGTTGGATGTGACCGAGCGCGGGTAGCAGGTCGGCCTAGCGTTGAGACAATGCAGTTAGGTGTCACTGCTCAGGTGTAGATCGTGGGGATGTCTGACGCAAGGACGTCCGTGCACACCTCAGCACAGCCACTATCCCCAACACAGCTAGACCACCTTGCGCGGACACGGCTGGAAACCCGACTTATGTACATAACATCAACATTATCAGGACTTTAGGGTGTCACCCATGTAAACGGAGTCAATAGATGGGCCTGATAGCGGTTCAATCCCCGACACTGCAGGTGCCCAGGTGGGTGCCGTACTGGAACCCGCGGACCTTCCCAGAAGTCTGTATCTACACCAACAATGGATCCAGCTATGATCGCTCATTGTCAGAGCATCCAGAGGCTCACCATGCGCTTTGTTCCTCGTTTCCAGAGACGTACAAGATCAGGTACCTGGAAATGGCCCTCGTGTCTATAATTGACGATCTTGAAGGGTCGAAGTTACCCAAGTAAAGGAGACTACCAGAAACTTTGGAATGAATTTACTCAATGCTCGCAGTATCGTACCAAACACGTGGACGCATAGCAGCAATAATGTTGGTGGTCACCAAACTACATCGCCGTCCTGTAGAATTGCCACGAGTGCTGTGTAATAGCCATTTTCCTTTCACCGTGAACCCAGGTTCAATATCATTTGGTAAATTGTGCCTAGCATATTTCAATACATCTATTCGTAGCAGCATATATAGATCATGCTCTTACAGCCACAGAGTTTCCTAAAAGCTAGCATATAGCATTAGGCTCGGTCTGTGACTCCGTAGCTCTGTCTTTTGTAAACACATCACCTGCTTCAGAGCCCCACAAACACTGACCAATATATGTAACATCGTGTAACGGGGTATTTTCAGCTTGTTCTTTGGCTCATGCGTAATCTTGAAACAGGAGTCATGAAAAGCTGCACCCGGGAAACAACAAGCAAGTCATGAATAGACTCATAGAAAGAGTCACACAGTATCTGTAAACCTGTTAGAAGCGCCAGACATAGTAGTATATAATGCATTGTATCCTCGACCATTGTCTTCATTATCGAAACATCAGAGCAGTTGATCACATCGAGATCCAAAGCAGTTCGACATCCCTTGTACCCACACTCCGGCTTCGAAATTGTACACAGCTCAGCGATATTGGGTACGTACAACGTAATTACAGAGTCCAGAACACTAACTCATGACTGAAATCTAAAGAACTTCAAGCAAAATGTCACGTAGTCATCTCAAGGGCGTCGTCAAAGCCATGTTTGAGGGGAATGGGTGGGAGAAGCTCGCAAACCCCAAAGCGAGGCAACACGGGACCGCCTGGCCAACATCACCAAATCTCCAGGAAAGATATGGGATTCGCTTCGATTATGCGGGAACAACAGACGGAAAGCACCGCTACACCATTCAGGGGAACAAGAAAGCCGATAATTCGACAATCAAAGAATGGGTCAACAAACACGGCTCCGATGCAAAGATAGCTCAGGTTGAGATTAAGGAGGGTGCTTCTAAAGACGAAACTAGGGAAGAGATCGATAAGACTTTCGATCAGATTAGCCTGGGATGAAGGCTGTGCCGATGACATCGGCTCAATATATCTCCTTGATGGCTGATGGCGCGGAGGCGGGTACTTCGCCCCAATATCTTGTCCTATGTTAGAACTTTTACTTTACACACTCATTTGTACAGGACCTAGGTACCTAATAGAATCATGTTGTTGCAGACTGTCATCTTCAAAATCACTTCGAGTATCCTGTTGAAATATACTACTGAGGTTTCATGAAGGGACACAAGTTGAATGCTTTTTCGGAGATGAAAACTTGTATACAGTGCATGCAATTAAGCAAATGCATCGAGGTGATGGTATGGAAACATTCGATGTCTCATGCACTACTGAATCGCATAGGGTTTGGATTCGATCACTGAAGTGGCAACAGCGTTACCTATTTCGGTGTGCGTGGGACCGACCCAGACACCCCGAAAGCCCATTTCCACCACAAATGAAGTCCGAACTGACAGCATCTAGAATGTCTGATGGACACTTGATCTAGGAACCCAAGATCTCATGATCGTGGTAATGGTGGTGATGGTCGCGCAACGAGTGTTTGCTTCGCACAAGCAGTGCGAGTGCACAGACAGCTATCGTCACGACCGTTGTCTGCAGCATTGCGGTGCAGTGTGCGTTTTTCACCAACGCCGTTCATCGCAGAAACATGTTGGGCATGGTTTAGGTGTCGCGGTAGCTCGACGCGCACAGGCCATCGTCGGTCGCCCCACTCTGCCATCGTCATTGTTAGATCCATCCATGGATCGCCATCAGCAACGGCTCACTTCGCAACTGCACCCTCAACATTCCACACGGTACTTCAGGCCCATGCCAGCCTACACCAGAGAAGTCCTCTATGGCTGAACGGGAGTCGCTGCTCGAGCATCAGCATGTCAACTACCCCTGACACGACCCGACCTGATCCGACCGTGAACGCGCCCGTATTGTCTAATGTACAGCCCATCGAGTCTATCCACAACGTAGACACGGTCCTACCGCACTTCCGATTAGAATATGGGTAAAGTTTCTTGCGGATTGACGCGTCACAGGCAGCAAACTCCACAGGAAGCCGCTTCTTGGAGTCGCGCTCCACGTCCTGAGCTGAAGGCAGCGCGTCATTAGTCACGGAGACATACCCGAGCGCGGACCGCGCGTGAAGCGAACGGAGATACGAGAACGCGCAGAGTCCCAGTTTGGCTCGAAGCCCATACAGAAGACTACATCGCCGAAACCAGCGTCCACCCGATCCGAACCGCCTCCGATTCCCGCTCGACGCGCCCCACAGCTCAATGGGAAACATGACACCGATGGCGATGTCTACTAGAAGGACTTAGTCAGGCGCTGAGATATCATACCTCGATGCAGCGAATTTGGGTTGGCTTCCACTTGATTTACCCACCCGTGGGTGTTCTAGGGGGTCAGCGCCATCCTCACGCGAGAACACAACGTCGGACATGTGGAAATGGCACAGAGTAGCGTTGACCTCACGGCGAGCTACATGTCGATGAAGCCCGCATCCAATGGTCTTCCCACTACCAAATGCTGTGAGGTCTCGAACATCTCTGAGCTGATTGTAGAGCCTGTGCGATGACTAAACGACCTCCGAGTCACGCCCAATTACTGGTCAAGAGGCTACATGTAACTGCACAGAGATTAGCACCGCACTTGGGCCCTGTAGTAAACCTTCAGAAAGTCGATGTTACCCAGAGTATAGCATCAAGATCATGAGATGAACTCGCAGGGCGTGCTGTCGCACCCACAGCACCTGGAGACGCAGCGTTTCCGACTAAGCAGTATGTATCCGATGGCAGCAAGACCCGTGATATTACTGCGCAGGCACGCTACGTGTATGGTGAGTTTTTGTATGTTGGCGGCATCAGGACTGGGGAGCGTGCAGGGCCGGATAGCACGACATCTCATGTGCAGTAGGCCGAGCTTGCTCAATACCATGCCGTTTCCCAGCACAAGAGCACTGTCTTAGTAAGATGTGGCAGATTACCCATACGTGATTCTGACTGGACAGTGTTCACCTGCCGCATGTACGCACGGACGTCATGTCATGGCGACGCATTTGAACCTCAGCCTGCTCTCAGAACCTTCGAGCGTCATTTTCTTTCCAAACAAGTCGAGATTCAAAGTATACAGTCATTTGCCGTTCCGAACATTATTGCTTACTCCTTGGTCAGTACGCAACGTACGTCACATGCTCCAACGAGGCGCGACGTGCTGACCTCAGTCCAGCCTCGTCTGCCACACGCAGAACAACATCACGTACGCCTATCTACGAGGACTCACAATTCTTTCGATTGTCGTGTTCCAGATCTTAGGTTAGACCAACATTGATTGCCACGTCAAATACTCTTCACGATGCCTGGAGGGTTGCCTACCGACGGGCATGATGAGGGACATCGATCATTGCGATCAGAAATTACGCCGTTTATTTCCTGGATTGCTCCGACCGAGCCAAGATCCGAGTCGATCAAGACCGTGTCTTCGACCTCTCACGAGGAACGGTCGTCGACGAGACGTGCCAAGAAAAGCAGATTTACGTCACGCACAGGAGTCACTGCAACGACTCGTTCGGACCAGACGAGTGTACCCAGTGTTGGTACCTCTACGTTCGCGATTTCAGAGCCTGGTCAATAAGCGGGAACGGAGACTGAGCAAGCGAACACCACGGCGACAGATGCAGCAGAGGCCGAGCTTCATTCGACATGCGCAGAAGAAAGTCAAGATTCATCGCCCGTCGATGAACATCCAGACTTCGAAGCAATAGAGTGGAATTTTTCGGCTCTTTCTACCCGTGATGAAGGAGAGCATGAACTGCTACCCGCGTTGTCTGAGTCGCTTCCGGGAAACTGGAAAGATGTTCGGAAGCTTTTGCCGGAAGACTGGCAATGGGACATCGAATACGACAACTTCTATGCTGATGATGGAAGTCAGCATGGGTGTTGGACGTGTACGCCATTCGAGGCAGACGCACCTGAAGACTATCCTCTCACTATTGCCCGCTCCCCAGTCGTAGTACCAGTGGAGTATCGTTGGCCTCCTATCAGCGGATTGATACCCCCACCGGACCCTCGACCGGCAGCACCGATCGATTGTCGTGCCCCAATAGCTTTGGAACTTGCCAGAGATATCTTCCTCACCTTTTATGGAAGCATTGGATTCTACGTACTGATTGATGGTCTTCTGCAGGTCGTAGTGCCAGCGCACTTCGATACAGCCTGGGCTTCACTACACTTTCCGCACAAATATGGCGGTCTCAAAGTATGTTATATTGAGCGAACCTTCGAGCCTACTATGCAATCAGGTCCGACGAAGACTGCACGACCCAAAGTTCCGTATACGACGCCGGGATACAGCGCATCGAGTTTACTCTGACCCGCTCGCTCATCCGTGCTATCTGTACAGTCTGTAGCGAGTAGCCCGTCACTCAAGCTCAACGACTCTATAGAAGCGCGTCCACTTGCCAACTATCAACGAGCGAAGCACTCCGGCCGCATCGGTATCAAGGTAGTAAAAGACGGTACTCCTTTTTTGGTGATGCCTACGCATGTAATCACCGAGGCGATCATGGCGAAATCGATGCGGAATTACGTTTCTGGTCGGAGCCAGTCCGACCGCGCCCAGAAGCTGAGACGTGATTGGAACAAGTACGCCGACATCTGGGCTGGTAATGGGAAGGTGCGTAAACTGTATATGCCAATAAGTGGCATGTGTGTCTTCAAACGTCGTTGTGGAAAGGCTCTCATGCTAACAAATGTCCCAGATTGGGACGATACATAAAAGCTTTGATGAAGAAGCGGACATCTATCCGAACGGTTTCAATCATGACATCACGCTTATAAAACCCACATCTTCAACAGCAGTGAAGGATGTTGCATCCCCGTTGGCCAACCTTGGGTGGCTCAATCACGATTCCTGGGCCGCGCTGCGTCGACAAACAACCAAGGTCAAGATTCTAGCTGACACGAAGGGGACGCGTTCAGCGAAGAGCATCCGGGGCAGTCGTCCATCCGACGTCCTTGTCGTGGGTGAAGGCATTTTCTTGAACCAAAAAGCTGCAGCCGGTGACTCGACGAGTCTGAAAGAGCACGACATATCGACATGGAAGGATCTCGTTTCGCGTGCGCTCCTGTATCGTGTATATCCAGACTTTGATCCGCCCCAAGGCTACAGCGGTCTCGCGCTCCATGCAGAGGGCGTGCGACAGGATGGTACTGTAGGCCAGGGTATCGTGGGCTTTCAGAGCTTTGTGCAACGCAGTGGTCACGTGCAGAATTTCGAGATGGAAGGCCCCGCGCTCGAACGGAGACTACAAGTTGGTAGAGTGGCATTCTATGGAGCATTTGAGGTTCCTGCCGAGCTTAAGACGTACGACATAGTCTGATAGCAACATTTCGTCATGATTCTCAAACTTATACTGTCAACGCGTCATCGCGTCGCCAGCGCATGAAACGAAACTCAGCCTTCACCGTAGCCCAGAAATCCCACAGTCTTTGCCTCTCATCCCACTGATAAACAGCGAAAGTGACGATCCCAACCGACACTGTGACGACTACCCAGATCCATATATTCAACTGCTCCAGCTCAACAAAGTTCATGCCGAATATCGAAGTGCAGTACGAAAGTGGAAGAAAGATCGTCGCAAGTATAGTGAGCTTCGTGACCTGGGTGGCTAGCGTGATCTGTTTCTGAGATTCTGCAAGTGAAGTAGCGCTAACTAGGATTGATATCGCTTCCTGGTAGTGTAGCGACAGCTGGCGGCATCGCGATCGGAGGAACTCGTAGTCAGCCTTGACTGCATCTTTGGCTTCCTGAGCTACATCGCTCTGGTCTTGTGTGAGGTTGGCTGCCCATCGAGCCAGCTTTGGCGAGCTGATGAATCGTAGAACCTCTTCATGTCGACTTGCGTGGTCATCCAGGAGGTGTTTGTGCATTATGAGTTGTTCCAGATGCTCGGTTGAGTACTTCCGATCCCATTTCGTCGATGCGATAATGTCGTACCATTTTTGAAGTGTTGATAGTAGCTGGATCTCTGAGGCAGCTGCGAACAGGAGTATAGGTGCGAGTGCGTATAGCGGATCTTGCCCTGCGATTTCGTGATCATCAAGCATTACGTGGAGCTCTGATGGTAGATGGGACGCTGTCTGGAAGAGCGAGCCATCGGTGTCTTGCGTGATATCGAGATCGGGGACGGGCAGCGGCCATGGATGTTTGATCGTCGACTCCTGTCCCAGCAAATGTACAGGTAATAAGCGGATGTCTCGGCGTCCTGTCTCTGTCTTGGCCGCCATATACTCGACGAAATGATGGTAAGTGCGGCTATGGGAGAGGTCTCTGCTTCCCACGTCTGTCCACAAGATTGCTGATACATATGTGAGCGGTGACGAATCGAGATCAACAATTTGACAGTTCGCTCACCAGTCCAACCGTCCCCATTTGACTCAATGGTGATGGACACATCCTGTTCGATGACGAATTGTAGGTTGCTAAGATATGCGTGCCCTCTTATATATGAGCAGCCGGGAGCTGCGGCCAAACGTCTGGGCATCCACTCAACGTCGTCGGGTAGAAGCCTTCGTCGCGCTTGCAAGATCAAGCTACTGAATGGATCTACAGGCAGCTTGTTTTTGCCAAAGTTTCCCTGGGTGTTGAGACGTAGTAGGAGTCCTTTGTTCGAAGTGGCGTATGGGGTTCTCGTGATTGCGTGAAGAACAGGCCCGTCAGTCGAGCGCCAAAGATGGATGTGCTGCCGAAAGAACTCGGGGGCGATATTGTACTTTGCGCCCACTTCACAGATCCAAGACCCTGGAAGATGTCCATTGAGGAAAAGGACCTGTCCTTGCCCTTTGCTTGGAGGCGGGGCTGCGACAAGGTCTTGTAATTGAGAAT
>Ga0265798_10000326_pt1 | contig 85270 bp, 68 predicted proteins | sample P3T30metagenome_FD_192430 | JGI IMG/M metagenome (GOLD analysis project Ga0265798, IMG submission 192430) | Plant litter microbial communities from East Loma Ridge, Irvine, California - P3 T30 | ecosystem: Environmental > Terrestrial > Plant litter > Unclassified | place: USA: California... | reverse complement strand
AACGCACCGGGTATGTAGGCGCCACCGGTGATCGGCGCGGGCTCGGCATAACCGAAATCAGTGGATTGGTTCCTGACGATGAGCAGCGTCACCGCGCCAGCCACGATCATTGCGACCGCGGGGACCCAGCCGATCAGCTCTTTGCGCCTCGAATCCATGTCCCGATAGTAGCCAGACCCCCGCCAGCCAGGCAGAGACACGCGGCCACCGCCGCCAGCAGCACAGGGCTCACGCTTGATTGAAATGCACCGAACCCGGCGGATCCGATGGCCTGACCCACTGCCAGCGAAATGAACAGTACCGAGGTTCCCGCCCCCGCGTGACGCGGCCAGACGGTGCGCGCCCACAGAATCAACGCTCCGGAGAGTGCCATGTACCCGGCCCCGAAGAGTGCCATGCTGGCATAGGCGAGCCACGGGCTCTGGGTCTGCAGCGCCCACCCAAGCAATCCACTGGCCAGAGCCAGGGCGCTGGCGGTGATGAGCCATCCGCCGCGCAATCCTGCCGCCCTGACCAACACTCCGGTGAAGCTGCCGAGCAGACCGCCTACTCCGAGCACGATCCACAGCGAACCGACGTGTTCAGCCGAGACGGCTCCGGAGTCCGTGATCAGGATTGGCCCAAACGTCCAGATCAGCGCCGAACCAGTACCGGCGACGACGGCGGCGATCCCCGGAACCATCAGCACACTCCACGCGAGCTTGGCACCTGCGGGGGTGCTGGACTTCGGTGGATGAATCGCCCGTCCGCGCAGCGGATAGATCACCGCTGTTGCCGCAGCGGCGGTGAACAGTCCCATCAGCAGCCAGGCCGACTCGATCGAGGGAGCGATGAACGCCACCACTCCCGCTCCGATCACACCCACGCCGGTGCCGGTATTGACCACAGACTGAGCCGTCGCCGTCGCGCGGGCTGCGACCATGGCATCGATGACAGGCACCAGTGCGGGGGAGGCGAACCCGCCACCCATCCCGCCAATGATCACGGACGCGATGAAGAACACCGGATCCGCGGCCACCGCCACACCCAGGCAGCCGAGTGTTCCGGTGGCTCCGGCCAGCACGAGCCCGGTCCGCGGATGCAGATCCACCAGCCGCGCGGCCACCACGGCCGCCACCGAGTAGGCAATGAACTGTGCCGCGGCCGCGAGGCCCAGCACCTCGATCAGCTCCGGCCGCTCGGCCGCGAGGTACGGAGCAAAGAGTCCCACCCCGAATCGCGCCATCCCATAGGTGGCGGCGATCAGCATCATTCCTGCCACGGCCATGCCTAGGCCGCTGCCACTACCGGTCGCGCTGCTCTTCGCGGTCTTCAAGGGTGCTGCCGTCATGAGGGGCCTCCGGGCGCTGCAAATATGGTCGCTGAAAGTAGGGGTGTAACGCTCGTTTCACTATAACGAACGTTATACTAGTTCCATGGCAGATCCACAACGGACCAAGGACCGGATCCTCAACGCGGCAGAGAATCTCTTCTTCCAGGAGGGCATCAACATCACGGGCGTGGACCGGGTTGCAAGCAGTGCGGGTGTTTCGATCGTCACGCTCTATAAGCACTTCGGATCTAAGGACAATCTGCTCCGCGAGGTCCTGGATCGTCGCCTCACCGAATGGACCGCGCACTGGGATGCCGCGATCGCCGCCGCGGAATCGCCCCAATCACGCTTGCTCGCGATCTTCGACGCGATCGAGACTTTCCGCGCTGCGGCCGGAGCAACCCAGTGGTGCTGCTTCCTGGCCACCGCCTCCGAGCGTCCAGCTCCAGCCGCTGGAAGCCAGGATCCTGTCTTCGACCTCATCCGCCAGGACACGGCTATGGTCACCGAGCGGTTGATCACCTTCGCCGAAGAGGCCGGGTGTCCAAGTCCTGAGGCGGGCGGGGCCTCAGTTCTGCTGCTCTACAACGGCGTGCTTTCAAGCCTGTTGCGCGGTGCTCCGCTAGAACCCGTGGCCCAGGCCCGCGCCACCGCAGCGACCGTGATCGCGTCCTGGTGGCTCGCGGCGGCATAGCCGGGGAATGGAGGAACACTCGGTAGGGTTGGATCTGGAGAAATTTGTCTCATCGAATCGCGGCCATTGGGCAGCGGTCACTACAGGTCGGAGAACCCTATGGATATGTCTGCAATCGCTCTGCGCGCTGTGCCCGGAGCCTTCATTCTGAACGCCGGCATCGGCAAGCTGAAGCTCGATGCCGAGACCGCCGCTGGCATGCAGGGGATGGCCGCCACCGGCGTTCCCGCCGTGAAGCAGCTCTCCCCTGAGCAGTTCGGCAAGGCCCTGGCCTGGGGCGAGATCACCCTGGGTGCGGCACTCCTGACCCCCTTCGTCAGCAACCGCCTCGCCGGCGTCGCACTGGGAACCTTCTCTGCCGGCATGCTCAGCATGTACTTCCGCAATGAAGGCATGACCCAGAGCGACGGCGTGCGTCCCTCCCAGGATGGAACTCCCCTGGCCAAGGATGCGTGGCTCGCTGCCATCTCCGTCGCGCTGATCAGCCTCGGCAAGAAGTCCAAGCGCTAAAGAAGTGCCTCCCGTCCTAGGGCGGAGACAACCAGAACGGTGGCTATGACCCGCGAGAAACTCCTGCTGCTCGATTTCGACGGCACCTTGTGCCTCGGCGACGCTCCGGTGCTGTTCTACGCAGACAGCGTCGACGCGCGGCTCCAACAGCGCGGGCTCGCGGGTCATTTCCCCGGCACCACCATCCGGGGCATCGCAGCGGCGGCCTTCGCGGCCAAGACTTTGCTGGTTCCCGAGATCCAATACGGCTCGGACGGTGTCCCGCTCACGGTCGGCAGCGAACCGACCCATGATGATGCCAAGGCCCACCCAGTCTCCTGGCCGCTGCAAGACGGATACCAGCTCGTCCAGCTCCTTGCCCGGCAGGCGGGGCTGAGTGACACCGACTCCGGTGAATGCTTCCGCGCAGCCCGCAAGGAACTGCTGGCCTATGGGCTGGAGAACACCGACGTTCATGCCCCCTCAGGTGCGCAGGAGCTTCTGCGTGAGACGCGGGGCAGCGCCGTCGTGGTGCTGGTGACGAATTCCCCAGCGGACGCCTTCGCCCCCTGGCTGCAGGCCCTTGGGCTAACCGAGTCCTTTGATTTGGTGGTCAATGACGCGCGCAAGCCCTTCGGTATGCCCGTGGTTTTGGACCACGCCCGCTCTGCCGGTGATTCGGCGGAAGATCCCATCGACCTGCGACAGGTCCTCTCCGTGGGCGACATCTGGCGCAACGACCTCGACCACGTGGATTCCCTGGGTGGAACCACAGTACTGATCGACCGGTTTCACACCGGATTGGGCCATCCCGATCACCGCGTGATGGACTTCGGCGAAGCGGCAGAAGTCATTCAGAACTGGGCCTTCAGCTCCGCCGCCGTGTAGTGGGAATCGTTCCACAACACGGTGTAATGTGCGCCTCAGGCAGTGACGTAGGTCACGGTCAGGACACGGTTGTGTTAACAGTGCGTGACGGGTTGTCCAACAGGCCCATTCCAGGTTGGAGGGGGTAGAACGCGCCCCCTAGAGTGAATCTTGGAATCGCCCAAGGTCAGTGGCATCAACCTGACCTGGAGCGTGACTCGCCGAGTACCGATGCGCTGTGAGGGTTGCGGTGAGCCGGTCCGGTGTGGCCATTGCATCTTGATGAAGAGGACATTCCATATGCGTAAGAAGACTATGTCCACGTTCGCTCTTGCGAGCGTGTTGACCCTAACTCTGGCCGGCTGTGTAGCCGATGAGTCAGAGACCGGCGGAGATGAAGAAGCCGAAGGGACCAGCGAGTCCGAGGCGGCAATCAGCAGCGTCGATGAGATTGTGATTGCGCTCGTTCCCTCCAATGACATCGACAACATCGTCGAGAGTGCCGAGCCGCTTGCCGAGGCGCTCAGCGAGGCGCTCGACGGATTCCCGGTACGCGCCGAAGAGACCCAGGACTACCTCGGTGCCATCACCGCGATGCAGACCGGTGACGCGCAGGTTGTCATGTCCGGTCCCGTGGGCATGATCCAGGCTGAGGAGCAGGCAGACGCTGTGCCGATCACCCAGTCCATCCGCTACGGCTCCGATGTCTACGTGACCCAGTGGTTCACCAATGACCCGGACACCTACTGCATGGATGAGCCTGTTGACGTGCCCGATGAAGAGGGCAACTCCATGCTCTTCTGCAACGGCACAGATGAGGCCGAGCCAGGTGCCGTGGGCACCGAAGCGCTGGAAGAGATCGAAGAGGGCACCACGGTCTCCTATGTGGACCAGGGCTCAGCTTCGGGCTACTACTACCCAGCCACCCAGCTCAATGATCTGCTCGGCTTCGCCCCAGGTGAGGGTGACATCGACGAGCAGTTCGCAGGCAGCCACGACAACTCCGTGCTCAACGTCTACAACGACAACGCCACCATCGGTACCTCCTTCGATGATGCTCGCGAGAACGTCGTTGCAGAGAACCCCGATGTGGGAGAAGAAGTTGTGGTCTTCGCCTGGGCAGGCCCGATCCCTAATGACGGCATCGTGGTCTCCGGAGACTTCACCGAGGAAGAGCAGCAGGTCCTGACCGATGCATGGCTCGCCGTGGCTGAGGACGAAGAAGGCCTCGCCGCACTTGACGAGGTCTACGAGATCGAAGGCATGGTCGAGGCCGATCAGGAAGCACTGGACGGAGCCCGCCAGGTCTACAACGACTTCGGCGATGAGTAACCTCTAGACCCCCTTCCAGAGAGGAACCTGTCCTCTATTAGTCGGCAGTCCGGGTGCGAAGCTCTTACGCTAGATGCGTGAGCTTCGCACCCGGACTCGGCTAGGACTCCTAATCATGATCACTTTCGAGAACATCGATGTTGTCTACCCCAATGGCTTCAAGGGGCTCCGCAACGTCAACCTGCAGATCAATAAGGGCGAGTTCGTCGCCATCGTCGGACTCTCGGGTGCTGGTAAATCCACCTTGATCCGCACCGTGAACGGGCTCGTGCCCTTCACCTCAGGCACCCTGACAGTGGGCGACGTCGTCGTGGACCCGCGCAGCAAGACCAAGCTGCGCCGGCTGCGCTCCCGAGTCGGGATGATCTTCCAGTCCTTCAACCTGGTGAGCAGGGTCTCCGTGCTCAACAACGTGCTGGTCGGACGCTCCGCCGAGACCCCCACCTGGCGTTCGCTGCTGGGTTGGTACCGCGCCGAGGACAAAGAGCTCGCATTCCAGTCCCTCGAGCGTGTGGGCATTGTGGACAAGGCCTATATGCGCGCCTCCTCGCTCTCCGGCGGGCAGCAGCAGCGCGTCGCGATCGCCCGAGTGCTCGCCCAGGATCCCGAAGTGATCCTCGCCGATGAGCCCGTCGCCTCCCTCGATCCACCTACCGCGCATAAGGTCATGCGAGACCTGCGCCGGATCCAGCAGGAGCTTGGAATCACGACCATTGTGAACATGCACCACCTGGACCTCGCCCGCAGCTACGCAGACCGCATCATCGGCATGCGCGGGGGCGAAGTGGTCTTCGACGGTCCCGTCGAGGAAGCCACCGATGAAGTCATCGAACAGGTCTACCAGCGCTCACTGACCGCCGAGGACATCGTCACTGCCGATACGGCAAGCGAGTAATCCGTGGTCGCCACCCCCACCACGGAGCCACGCTCCGTGCCCCCCACTTCGACGACGACGCGCCCCGCGCCTCCACGTCCCAGCGGTCTGGTGTACCTCGGGCTGGCCGGGCTCGCCGTCGTCGCCTTCATCCTTTTCTGGATCACGCGCGAATCAGGGGATGTGCTGCTGATCCCGCTGGGCTTCGTCACCCTCTGGGCCCCGCTGAATCCGGTGATCGCGCTGGTCGTGATGCTCGCCGCCCTGGCACTCTGCTTCAAGGCCCGCATCGGCACCATGGGTGCCTTCGGTGCACTGGCGTTCATCATCATGAGTTACTGGGCCGGGGCCACGATCAACTTCACGCTGCTGGAGATCCCAGAACGCTGGTCCAATGTGGAACCTCGTTTGATGGCGTTCATGGATCCCAACTGGAGCTACATCTGGACCGTGCGCGACCAGTGGCTGATCACCATCTCCATGGCAGTGGTGGCCACGTTGATCGGCTGCGCCATCGGCCTGGTGCTCGCCATGTACGCCTCTCCGGTCTCCAGCCCGAATAAGGGCACCTCCCAAGCCATCAAGGCCATCAACTCGGTCATCCGCTCCATCCCCGATGTGGGCTGGGCGCTGCTCTTTGTGGCATTCATCGGCGGCACCGCCCACGGACTGGGTCCGATGGCGGGCATCCTGGCGCTGCTGATGTTCAACATCGGCATCGTCGCGAAGCTGCTGAGCGAGACCATCGACGCCGTGAACCCCGGTCCGGTGGAAGCCGCCGATGCTTCCGGCGCGAACCTGACCCAGCGCAACCGGCTCGCGATCCTGCCGCAGGTCCTGCCCGGATTCGTCTCCTACGGCCTCTACGTCTTCGAGCTCAACATCCGAGCCTCGGCCGCACTGGGCATCGTGGGTGTGGGCGGCATCGGCTCGGCCATGATGCTGCAACTGAACCGCTTCCAGTTCGAGAACGTCGCCGCCATCCTGATCGCGCTCATCGCGGTGGTCCTGCTGGTGGATATGTTCTCCATGTACATCCGGAGGAAGCTGCTGTGAGTACCCCGAATCGCAACGCCGGACCGGGGAGCACCTCGCAGGCGGAACCTCGCTTCACCCCGGACGCGCTCGACCGCCGTCCCGTGCGGCCCTCCAAGGCCGGCTACAACATCGGACTGCTGGCAGTCGGCATCATCTTCATCGCCGCCGTCTATGGCGCCGGGATGGACCTCGGCGCGCTGCTGAACCTGCCGGCGAGCATCATCCAATACGGCCAGCTCATGGCTCAGGGCGTGTTCCAGATCCCAGACGAGACGGTGACCGGCTACTGGATCTCGTCCTTCGACGCCATGTTCGAATCCGTGGCGATCGCCTGGGTCGGCACCATGGTGGGTGCCGCGTTCTCCCTGCCCATGGGCTTCCTGGCTGCACGAAACATGTCACCGCTGCCGATCTACGTCGTCGTCCGGTTCATCCTTTCGGTGATCCGCGCGGTCCCCGAGATCATCTTCGCCATCGCCATCATGCTGCCGCTCTTCGGCTTCGGCACCGGCGGCGGCGGAGCCCTGGCAGGTGCGATGGCGCTGGGCATCAGCTCCATCGGAACCCTCTCCAAGCTCATCTCCGAGGCCATCGAAGCCGTCGACGGCGGACCGCTTGAATCCTCACGAGCCTCGGGCAGCAACCAGATGCAGCTGATCCGCTGGGCCGTATTGCCGCAGGTCATGCCCGAGATCATCGCGATCTGGCTCTACCGCTTCGAGGTCAATATCCGCGCCTCGGCCATCCTCGGTGTGCTCGGTGCCGGCGGTATCGGTTCGCTGCTCTCGGTGGTCTTCGGCGCCCGCGAATGGGACCGGATCGGAATCGTCCTGGTGGTCATCATCGTGGTGACCATGGTGGTGGATCAGATCTCCGCGTTCATCCGTCACCGGGTGATCCATGGAGGCTCCGTCCGTGAAGGGGGAGAGCCCCAGGAGGACGACGACGCTCCCGGTCCGGGGGATGGCCCTACCGTGGAAGACGACCCAGCTCCGAAGAGCAGCCGCGCCGCAGCCGGGCTATAACTTCTAGGGATCTTCTGCCCGACTTTTCGGGGCGGATCTTCGCAGTAGGATGTGCCCATGAGCATCATTGGTCAAAATTTGATGGAACCGGAGCCCACGCTGCTTCCTGCCGAACCCGAGGTCGCTGAATCCTTGGCCACCGGTGAAGAGCCCGTGGACCTGGCAGCCAAGCACCCAAAGTCTTCCTTAGTCTGGGCACTGCTCGCCGAGGGTGCCCTGGATCAGGGTTACACCGTGGAGGGCTACGCCTATGCACGCGTGGGCTACCACCGCGGTCTCGATTCACTGCGGGGTTCGGGCTGGCGGGGAGCCGGACCGGTCCCGTGGAGCCACGAACCCAACCGGGGATTCCTGCGCGCGCTCGGTGCACTCGGTCAGGCCGCCGCGGCCATCGGAGAGACCGAAGAGGTCGAACGCATCGGGCAGCTGCTCCGCGATTGTGATCCCACCGCGCCCGAGGCCATCAGCCGCCTGCGCTGATTCCATTCTGATTCTGCACTGAAACACATGCTGGGAGGCTGGCCTCACCGTGGCTAAGCTCTATTTCCGCTACGGGGCGATGAACTCGGGTAAGTCCACCGGGCTGCTCCAGGCGGCGTTCAACTATGAGGAACGCGGCCAACGCGTTCTGCTCGCCAAGCCGCAGGTGGACACCAAGGGCGAGGATGAGATCGTCTCCCGCCTCGGCGTGACCCGCAACGTAGACTTCCTGATTCCACCGGAGGCCGGGCTGCGTGAACTCGTCGCCCAGCACGCCGAGGGCACCACACCAGGGACTCTGCTTGACGGCATGGCCGTCGAGTCTGGGGTGCTGAATCGGCAGATCAAACCAGTGGCATGCCTGCTGGTGGATGAGGCCCAGTTCCTAACCCCCGCTCAGGTGGAGGACCTCCTTCGCATTGCGGTACTCGACGACGTGCCGGTCCTCGCCTACGGCATCCGCACGGATTTCCGCACGATTGCCTTCCCGGGATCGGCACGGCTGATGGATCTTGCCCACGCGCTCGAAGAGCTCAAGACGATCTGCCGCTGTGGCCGTAAGGCGGTGTTCAACACGCGTCGCTCGAGTGAAGGCATCATCTTCGATGGTGATCAGGTAGCCATCGACGGCGCCGATGTCTGGTACGAATCGCTCTGTGCTGCTTGCTATCTAGAGGCTTCAGGCGGTCGACTCGGCTGATTGCGTCGCGCTCTCGGATCGGCCTTGATCGACATTGGTAGGATTTACCGGGATGCCTTCGCGGTTGCGGGTGCTCCCAGACCAGCTCAGCCCGTGAAAGGACTGCCATGCCAGCCATTGTGATCGTCGGAGCCCAGTGGGGCGACGAAGGTAAGGGTAAGGCCACAGACCTGCTCGGTTCCCGAGTCGACTATGTGGTGAAGCCCAATGGCGGCAACAACGCAGGCCACACTGTGGTGGTCGGTGGCGAGAAGTTCGAGCTCAAGCTCCTTCCCGCCGGAATCCTGTCCCCGAACGCAGTCCCCGTGATCGGCAACGGCGTCGTCGTGAACTTGGAAGCGCTCTTCCACGAGATCGACGGTCTTGAAGCCCGCGGCGCGGACACCTCCAAGCTCAAGATTTCCGCCAACGCGCACCTGGTTGCGCCCTATCACCAGACCATGGACAAGGTCACCGAGCGCTTCCTCGGCAAGCGCGCGATCGGTACCACCGGCCGCGGCATCGGCCCGGCGTACATGGACAAGGTTGCACGCCTTGGGATCCGTGTGCAGGACATCTTTGATGAGTCCATCCTGCGGCAGAAGATCGAAGGCGCGCTGCGGCAGAAGAACGAACTGCTGGTGAAGCTCTACAACCGCCGCGACATCAGCTCCGATGAGATCGCGGAATACTTCCTGGCCTTTGCAGAGCGGCTGCGGCCCATGGTCGTGGACACCACCATCCTGCTCAATGATGCGTTGGACCGCGGCGAAGTCGTGCTGATGGAGGGCGGACAGGCGACCTACCTCGACGTCGACCACGGCACCTATCCTTTCGTGACGTCCTCGAACCCCACGGCGGGCGGCGCCTCGGTCGGTTCCGGTATCGGACCGACGCGGATCAAGCGCTCCATCGGCATTGTCAAGGCTTACACCACCCGTGTGGGTGCCGGCCCGTTCCCCACCGAGCTCTTTGATGAGTGGGGCGAGTACCTGCAGAAGACCGGTGGTGAGTTCGGCGTCAACACCGGGCGACCGCGGCGCTGCGGCTGGTATGACGCCGTCATGGCGCGGTATGCCTCACGGATCAACGGCTTCACTGACTTCTTCCTGACCAAGCTCGACGTGCTCACCGGTATCGAGACGATTCCGGTCTGCGTGGCCTATGAGGTGGACGGGATTCGTCATAAGGAGATGCCGATGACCCAGACCGAGTTCCACCACGCCAAGCCGGTCTTCGAGAACTTCCCAGGATGGACCGAGGACATCTCAGGGGCGCGGACACTGGAAGATCTTCCGGTCAACGCGCGCAACTACGTGCTGGCGCTGGAGAAGCTCAGCGGTTGCCGGATCTCCGGAGTGGGTGTGGGGCCCGGCCGCGACCAGGTCATCGCGATCCACAACTTGATCGAAGACTAATACTCGCGGCTCGAGCCGCAACTAGGAACCGGGCGAGTGGATGTGTCATCCATTCGCCCGGTTTTTTGTGTCTATTTCGAGACATCGGCTGTAGGCGCTGCCGAATATGATCAGATCATATTTGTCCCTCTGACCAGGCTTTTTCATGCTATTCACGAGAAATCAAGGCAGCTCCGTGATTCATTCGACACCTTGCAATCCCTGTACTTCAAGCTCAAATAGACTCCGCGTGACCTTGACGTGACTTATGTGATGCGATTCCATGGAGATGTCGACTAGTGACTTAAGTCACTTTGTTGAACAAAGTCAATTGAATGAGCGCATTCACTCGCTCCGTTTATACATGGCAGGTGGCAACGAAGAGTCACGCAAAACGCGCAGGGGGCGTGTTCGCGGGGCGGGAGAACCTATTTTTAAGGGGATCCCGCACATGAGGGAAGCAAGACCACAGCAATCGAGGCCAAGACCTCCCGCACAGCGTGCGCAATGGAGACGCTGGACAGCCTTCGCATCCAGCCTCGTCCTCGCCTCAGGACTGACCATGGCAGGTGCCGTACCGGCGCAGGCAGTTGATGGTGAGAATCGTAGCCAGGCTCTGGCTGAGCTGATCAACGCAGATGCCCTGGGAATCGATGCGGCCACAGCGGTGACCGCGGAACAGAACTTCCTGGATGACGAAGGTGCTGCACCCGCGACCAGCACCATCAATGCAGAACTTCTCGATCAGCTCGTCGCCGCTGATCTCGGCGGAATTTCACTGGAAACCGGGCTCGATGGGCTCGGCGTTGGGGCGCTGAGTGGATTCGCCTCCACCCCGGAGCCCACAAATGCCATCGCCGCGTCTGGCGCTGTCACCTCGGATGGCTCGATCGCTGTCGACGGCAGCACAACTACCGGCTTCGCTTCTGTGGACCTGACTTCCGCATTGGCGGATCTCGGACTCGGAACCGAGGGTGTGGTCAACGACCTGTCCCTGGAGCTGGGAGCTCTTGCTTCACGTGCTGAGGAGACTGAGGGCGCGGTCGAGAGTCAGTATGCCCTTGCGGGCGCTCAGCTGAGCATTGACAGCCCCACGGTCGGGGACCTCTCTGAATCCCTCGATTTTGCAGTCGCTGACATCAATGCAGACGTCAATGGTCTGCTCTCGGGAGACGGATCCGTTCAGAGTGCCCTGGACACCGTGACCGTAGACACTATTGAGATCGGACTGGGTGACAGTCTCGGCATCCTAGAGGTGGACCTCGGTTCCCCGCAGCTTGCCGCCACGGCAGATGTCAGCGGAGCGGTCAACGAAGTGCTCGCTGCTCCTCTAGTGAGTGAGTCCGGTTTGGTCTCCATCGATCTCAGCTCAGGTGAGGTACTGATAGACCTCGCGCAGCTGCATGGCGGAAACCTTAACAACCTCCCGGCGAACACAACATTGCTCAGCCCGGTGGAAGTCGAACGAATCAGCACCGAAGCCACGGCTCTGCTTGGTGAATTGACCGACAACCTCACCACTGGGGTCAACACGTCAATTGAGAACACAGCAGTCACGCTCACACTCGACCCCGAGTTGAGCGCCCTCGCGGGAGTTGTGGATGGAGACCTCTCTGTCGAGATCGAGACCACCATCGCACAGCTCTTGGCTGGAGATGGGGCCATCAGTTCCGAAGCAATCGACGTGGACGGTGAAGTGACTCTGCTGGGCGGGATCACCATTCCCGCGGGCGAACTGTCCGACGAGCTCGTAGAGCCGATCCTGAATCAGCTGCTACCCAGCATCGCCGCCCCGCTCGCTGCGAGCCTCGAGGAAGGCTTGGGTACGTCAGTCCAGGACACTGTGGACGGATCGGTGGGCCCTCTGCTCGACGGGCTCACGCCTGTGTTCGACTCCTTGAACCAGGTGGTCACTCTGACAGTGAATGAGCAATCATCTCCGGGCGATCTTGGTGAGACGTCCTTCACGGTCCGCGCACTTTCCGTGGACGTCCTTCCATCGGTCAACACGGCCTCACTGCAATTTGCCTCCTCGAGCGTCTACGCCGAGGACGCGGAAGCTCCAGCGTTCGACCCCGCAATCACTGCGGATCCCACCACGGTTGAGCAGGGTGAATCCACTGAGATCACCGGCGACGGTTTCGCCGCCGAGGAGTCGGTGACGGTGAGCATTCCGGGTGCTGCCGAGGGTGATGACCCGATCACGGTGGAGACCACCACGAACGCTGATGGTGAGTTCACCGCCGATCTTCCGATTCCGGACGATTACCCGACTGAGGACGTGACGGTCACGGCTGTGGGTGCTGAGTCCGAGACTCCAGTAACCACGGGCATCACCGTCGTCGCCCCGGGTGATGGCGGCGATGGAGACGGTGGTGATTTCGACACTGCTATCACTGCGGATCCGTCAACAGTGGAGCAGGGTGAATCCACTGAGATCATGGGTGATGGTTTCGCTGCCGAGGAGTCGGTGACGGTGAGCATTCCGGGTGCTGCCGAGGGTGATGATCCGATCACGGTGGAGACCACCACGAACGCTGATGGTGAGTTCACAGTGGACCTGCCCATCCCAGCCGATTACCCGACCGAGGACGTGACGGTCACTGCCGAGGGCGCTGAGTCCGAGACTCCGGCGACCACGGGCATCACCGTGGTCGCTCCGGGCGAAGGCCCTGGTGACGGTGACGACGGCGACGATGGTGCGTTCGACACGGATATCGTGGCCGAACCCACCAATGTTGAACAGGGTGATTCCACGGAGATCACCGGTATCGGTTTCGCTCCGGAAGAAACCGTGACCGTGAGCATTCCCGGCGCCGAGGACGGAGATGATCCGATCACGGTGGACACCACCACAAACTCGGACGGTCGCTTCACCGTGGATCTCCCGATTCCTGCCGACTACCCGCTCGGTGAAGTAGACGTGACCGCCGTGGGTGCTGAGTCGGAAACTCCAGCCAGCACTGAACTGAACATCGTCGCTCCCGGCGATGGCGGCGACGGCGAGGGTGACTTCGACACTGCTGTAGTCGTGGATCCCAACACCGTCGAGCAGGGTGACTCCACCGAGGTGACCGGCATCGGGTTCGCTCCCGAGGAAACGGTCACAGTGAGCATCCCGGGTGCCGAGGACGGCGATGATCCGATCACGGTGGAGACAACCACGGACGGCGACGGTGGATTTACCGTCGACCTTCCGATCCCGGCGGACTATCCCACCGGTGATGTGGTCGTGACCGCGGTGGGCGATGAGTCCGAGACCCCAGCCACCACTGATCTGACGATCGTCGCTCCCGGTGGCGGGAACGGTGGGGACGACGACGACTCAGAGGCTGATCCCTCGGTCTCGGTTGATCCCGAGACTGCCGCGCCTGGTGAAGACGTCACCATCGAAGGTGACGACTTCGCCCCCGGCACCACCGTCGATATTGAGATCACCGACGAGGATGGCGACGTCATCGGCACGATCGACGATGTCGAGGTGGACGAGAACGGCGAGTTCACGCAGGAGTGGACGGTCCCTGAGGGAACCAATCCTGGTGATCTGACAGTGACCGCTGAGGATGAAGACGGCAACAGCGCCAGCGCGCCTCTCGAGATCGTTGGTGCTGGAGGTGCCGGTGACGAGGAAGATGCAGATGATCCTTCAGTCATCGTCGATCCTGACTCCGCCGAACCCGGCGAAACCGTCACAATCGGTGGTGACGACTTCACACCCGGCGCCACCGTGGACATCGACATCACGAATGAAGACGGAGAAACGGTCGGAACCATCGAGGATGTCGAGGTCGATGCCGATGGAGAATTCACGGTGGACTGGACCCTCCCTGAGGACCTCCAGCCCGGTCAGCTCGTAGTCACAGCTACCGACGAGGACGGCAACTCCGGCAGCGCTGCGCTTGATGTACTCAGCGCTGGAGCCGGCGACGGCGTCGGCGTGCAAAGCGATGGCGATGCCGAAGATGCCTCTAATCCCGGCGGATTGGCGGCCACCGGCGCCACTATCGCCACTTTCGGATTGGTGGCACTGGTGCTGACCATGCTTGGAATCGGACTCTACGTTGTCTCAAGGCAGCGTCGGATGACCGACCAAGAGTAATCAAGGAGCTGCTGACTGAATAAGTCAGCAACCACCCACGAAAGGGTGGCGTCACCGCATGGTGGCGCCACCCTTTTGCTCCGTGTGGGTCACACGCGCTGAGCTGACGGAATCTTAGTATTTTGTTAGACGGTCCAACTGTTGCAAGAAAAGGCGTAGGGTCGGGAGGGCCTTCAAGCCACCCGTGCACCCGGAAAGCTTGAACAATCGGTCTAAGTTTTAGAAGTAGTAGAAGAATGATAGCCAGGCCTGTACCGTGATCCAGGTTACTTCCGGCAGATCGAGGAGATTTCGTGAACACAGAAAGTCCTCGCGTCGGCCGAGACAAAGAGATCTTCCTCATTCGAGAAGCCGCCAGCCACGCATCCCAGCGCCGATCCCATTTCGTGTACCTCGAAGGATTCGCGGGCGTCGGGAAGGGGACGTTGCTGCGGGACGCCCTCCGGGACTTTGCGGATTGGCGAGAGATCGTTGTCGTCTTGGATCAGGAGCAGAGCGACATCTCAGGCGATCTTCTTCGCCGATTAGTGCTGCCCCCTGAGGCGGAACTGCGTGATCAGGGTGTCGATGACCTCGTCACCGAGGGTTTGTTGCGCGCTGGGACTCTGCGCAGACCCACGGTCATCTCCATCGTCAATGCCCAGTGGATTGATAGCGAATCGGCTGAAGCAATTTTGCGCATCTGCACAATGCTGCGGGACGCGGCCATTCTTGTGGTCATGTCGGGGCGGCCCTCGCCGCGCCTGGAACTTCACCGGCTCAGTGCCCTTGCTCGAAACAGCCCGAACGGCACCTACATCAGGCTTGATCCGTTCGAGCCTGCCGAGACTCAGGAGCTTCTCCAGCAGTACCTGACGACCCCTATCAGCCCCGCCGTCATTGAGACCGTGCAGCAGGAGACCGCTGGCTATCCGCTGTTGGTTCACGAACTCGGCAGACATCTCGCCGCCACTCCGATCGGCACTCGGCGGATGGCTACGTCACTGGCGGCGACGAAAGCAGGCCTTTCAGCTCATTGGATGCGCCGTGCCTTCGAGGAGGCTCTGGCGCCGCTTCCTCCTGAGACGATCCGCGTGCTCAAGCTGCTGGCAGTGTCTTTCGCCCCATTGACCAGGCACCAGATTTCTCAAGCACTGGATTCACCTGGGGACCTCTCTGATGTGCTCGAATCTGGTCTTGCTGCCTGGGATGAACGGCTTTTTGGGTACACCCTCCGCAATTCGCTGATTCGGGAAGCTCTGTTGGAGACCATGTGCCCTAAGGAGCTCGTGGAAGTCCATCGAGATCTGATGCGCTTCGTCGATGAGATGCAGACCCTCGATCACAGGGTAGAGATTGCCAGAGTAGTCCCGGGGGCGGAACCGAAGGATGAGTTGATTGCGGATCTGCGCTCGGCGGCGACTGAGTCGTTGGTGCGTGGAGACCTCGAGCAGGGATTCCAACGCTTCCTTGCTGTTGCGAGATTGCGCCCAGACGCTCAGGCCCTTCAGGAACTGACCCACCTCGGAGTCGCTATAGGGCATCTGGATTGTTTCACCGCGTTCGAATCCTCGATCCGGCGTCTGGAATTTGGTCCGCTGCGCCAAGCCGGCATGGCCCTCGTCGCTCTTGATCGTGATGACCTGCTAGAAGCGGTGTCGGCACTCGAGCGTCAGACATCTTTCGATCCCCTGGCTGAGGGTGCGCTCGTCTACGCCCATACCGTAGCTGTGGTATCGGCACAGCTGGGGATCAGTGGACTGCCGGGCAGAGCGGTCTCCGTCAAGCTTGAGACCCTGCGGATGCTCTCGCTAGTGGAAGAGAACTTTCTTCAGCGCCTCGAAGATCACGACTACGGAAAATATCCCCGAGCTGCCCTCGAGTGGGAACGTGCTCATGCGGCAGGGTTGAGTGCCTTCATCCGGCTGTGGGAGGTCTTTGATGGTCAAGATCCCCGCAAGATTCGTGAGGCAGAGGAAGACATCTCTCGAGAGATCGATAGGCTCGAACAGATCTCTCACTCAGATATCTTCGAGGTGGGACTGCGCGCCGCGAGGGGGGCAAGACTCCGCCTGCTCGGTGACACCGTTGGGGCCTATGCAGATCTTTCTACGGTCCTGACGATCCCCGATGCGCCTTTCCTGACGTTCGCAAAGGCGCAGCTCGCGCAGGTCTTGTTCATGGCGGGCATGTGGGAAGAATCTAAGGATGTCGCTGCCTCAGCTGCAAACCGCGCGCTCCTGGGACGGGAAGACGCGACGGCACTGGTTGCCTACCTGACCTGGGCCTTGGTTCCGATCAGCAGGGGCAGATACGACGACGTCGCGCCCATGGTCGCTGAGATCACCGCCGTGCGCAAGGAGATGGGAGCTCTGGTTTCAGCTGGACTGGAGCGCCTACACGCGTGGAAAGCTGTCGTCGAAGCCGATCATGATCTCGCCGTTCAACATCTGTTGCGCCTCCGGGATGAAGCAGGGGGCTGGTGGAACGTGGGAGTCGATTCGCTGCTGCTCCTGGCCCGCGCTTCCCATTACGCAGGTATGAGTTCACTGGTTTCACCTCTTCAACAAGTGGTCGTAACAGGGGATTGTCCGGTGAGCAGGGACTTCCAAGACACGGTGATGGAGTACCTGGAAGGCTTTCAGGCCTGGGGAAGGCATGATCCGACTGAGGCTATGCGGCAATTCCTGCGCGTGTCCGAATGGTTGGATGCTCAACCACCATTGCATCCGGGTCAGCAGGTCTCTGAGTCGGGTGGACACCGACTGTTCCGAGCGTTCACATTCCTGGATATGGGAGCGTTGATCTCCGTTTTCCCTCAGGAGCTCAAGCGTCACCGGGCGACTGTGATCGAGGGTTTGGAGTGGTCAGCCAGTCTTTTCACCAATGTGGGGTCACCGGGATTGCTTCAACTTGCCGTGGAACAGCTGTCCGGGTTGAGGCCCCGGCTCGCATCGTCCGCGCCGATGAAGCGGGTGCCGCATGTCCGCAGCCCGGTCCAGCTCAGACCGCCAGTTGAGCAGGTCCCCGAGAGCTCACCTTCGGCGGTTCGAAAAGATGTGGCGACGGATAGATCTGGACCCCTGGATGGACTCTCGGGAAGGGAGCGTCAGGTCGCGGTGCTGATTGCGGACGGATGGACGAATAAGGAAATTGCCGAGGAGCTTGGTGTCTCGGTACGGACCATCGATTTCCACGTTCGCAACGCGCTGACGAAGTTTGACGTGACATCGCGCCACGAGATTCGGCATCGGTTGCGCGAAGGTCTACCTGGCAGCTGAATCATCTCGACGGCCCCGTGACGCTTACCAGGTATGCCGAAAAATCCCAGCATTTTTTGCCGGACTTTCACTAGATTGGCTACTTTCGTCTCCAGTTCGCGTCCCGTTTTCTTAGTCTGATAGTGCAATCGAAACGTCTGTGCGTTTCCGAAAAGCACTAGGAGACGCGTATGCGGGGACACATCCACATGAGGGGTGCCTTGGTGACCCTTCTGTTGATGTGTTTTCTCGGCGTGACGCCGGGGGTTGCTTCTCCCGCCGCAGCCACACCAACGATCACGGATGAAGAGCCCAGCTCTCTCGAGGCTTCCGAAGATGCGCCCGATGGTGCTGAACCGTCTCCTACACCCACTCCGAATGTGGAAGAGGCCCCGCAGGAGCCTTCCGAGCAGGAAGCGACTTCGACTGAAGTACCTGAGTCCCCGGAATCCTCGGTGCCTGAAGATCCTGAGCGGGGTCCTGCTGAGGACGAGGCACCGCAGCCTGAGGAGGAGCCCGCCGACGAAGAGCCGACCCCTCTGCAACGAATGCAGCGCAACGCAACTGCCGCTTCGGATACTGCAACGGTGCAGGTCCGCGTGGGTGCTGACCGGACTGGTTCTGGTGCAAGCGCCCTGGCGGGAGCGCAATTAGCCCTCTTTCGGTCCCTTGGATCCACTACTCCTGTCAGCCAGTCCTGGGGTGTATGTACCTCCAACTCGCAGGGGACATGCACATTCACGATCCCCAGTGTCGGTCCAGGTGGTGCCAACCGCGATGCCGAACTGTATGTGAAGGCATGGACAGCCCCCTCGGGCTACAGCACGGTCAGCCAGCTTGGGACGGGCAACGCTGGCCAACTCGGAAGCGCGACCTACGGATTCCGAATCGGCGCAGAAGTTCGCGAATGCCAATGGCAGTTCTGGGGTACGTGTCAGAGCTACGCCGAACGCTGGCAGATTCGCGCCGGTGAGACTTACCGCTCCTTCGCCAGTGGAGGCACGCGAGCCACGTTCATGAGTGAGTCTGCTCTACGGGATCCTTCTACCCAAGCCTCTGGGGGAGTCTTCGCATTCGTCAGAAATAACCCAAGTCTCTCCACGCGCTGCGGGATCGATGTTGCGGTCATCCAAGATTTCTCGAGCTCCATGAATGGACAAGAAAACAATCTCGCACGGACGACCACATCGTTGGTGGATACGCTCGAGGGCACGCCGTCCACCGTCTCGCTGTACAACTTCGGCACCTCGAGTCCTGCAACTTCTGTAGTAGGTCAGCCCAACCGGACGCAGCAGCAGTCAGTCGCCACGCGCAGTGGCGCTGAAACGGTGCGCAACTGGTATTCGCGCTATCCCTACCACCCGTTTCCCTGGGGGCAGCGCAGCGCGAACTTCAGCATTCCGCTCGGTTCCGAGGGGACCAACTGGGACCGTGGACTGAACGCACCAGCTGTCAGCGGAAAGTCCTATGACGCAGCGGTGGTCATCACCGATGGCAGCCCCACCTTTCACGGAAGTGCGCAGGGAAACGGCAGTCAAACGCGTTTCATCGAACTAGAGAACGCGATCTTCTCCGCCAACGCGCTCAAAGCTTCGGGTACTCGCGTCATCGCTGTCGGGCTTGGGACCACGGAGATCGCCAACGCGGTGTCAGGGCTGAACCTGCGCGCTATCTCGGCGTCGGCCGCCACCGTGCAGAACTCTAGCTTCACCGAGGCTGGCCGGGTTCTCGCAGACATGGTGCAAAAGAATTGTCAGAACACCGTCTCAGTGGTCAAAGAAGTCATTCCCGAAGGTGGAGATCTTGGCCAGGCCGGACCTGCCGGGGGCTGGCACATCACGGCCGAGTCCGCCGATGCACCTGTGAGTCTTGTGGGCAGCGACGACAGCAGGGGCACAACAATCAGTGGGCTGACAGATCGTGACAACGGCGCCTTCACAGTAGGCCTCGACTTTGAAGGACAACCACTGGGAGCAACCACGAACCTGACGTTCCGCGAAAGGCCTCAAGACGGATTCGCGCTGGAGTCGGTGCAGGGACAGAACGCACGGTGTACAGACTCCACCGGCAGGTCGATAGCGGTCAACAATATCGACAACGGATTCACGCTTCGAAACGTCGGCATCGGCACAGGAATCGAATGCGTCCTGGTCAACCGCGAGCTCCCACCCGCGGCTTCTGTGCGCGTCGATAAAACGTGGATCATCAATGGTGACGAGTACGCGCAGGGGTCCCAGCCTGACGGCCTCGAAGCGGAGCTACAGCTCTCCGCGCAGGAGGAATCTGAGGAGACATCTCGCGAGGCCACGTGGAGTGGAGAGCACGAGGGCTACTTCGCCGGGGACAAGGTTCGAATCGAAGAAGACGTGGACATCAGCAAGGACCGTGCAGGTTGCCGCCTCGCTTCTGCGCAGGTCACCGCCATCAACGGCAAAGAACTTGATGTTCCCGAGGTCGTTTTGGACGAAGGTTACGTCTCTAGCGATCTCGTCGCAGGTGTCAACCGCTTTACTCTTACCAACACCGTTGAGTGTGAGCAGAGTCTGACACTGAATACCAAGGCTCAAGGTGGAGATGCCGTTCCAGAAGACTGGGCTCTCGCGGCCTACTCGACGCCAGAAGACCCAACCACCGGAGAAATCCTCTTCACCGGGGTCAGTGGGGTGGCGAACACCGATGTTCCGGCAGACCAAACTCTGCAGTTGGCGGCGACGAACGGGCCCAGCGTCTACGTCCAGGACGACAATCGCTCAGACCCGTCGATTTCCCCGTTGGCGAGTGGCTCATGGCAGTGCGCTCAACTAGATGAGGCGGGGCGCAAACTCGAGGAAGCACCCTCCACTGGGGGTGCTGACGGAACTGTCAAAGTGCCACTTGGCGGCACCGTTGAGTGCACGGCGACAAGTCGAACCGCTGAGCTCACGCTTCTCAAGCATGTGATCAATGAGAACGGCGGCACACTGGAACCGGGAGATTTCACCCTTCTTGCCGGAGCTGCATTCGAGGGAGTCGAACTGAGTTCCGGTCCCGTCACTGGCAGCGAAGAACGCAGTGATGACACCACAGTGTTGGTGCGGCCGAGGGCCAGCTACCGCGTCACTGAGGACCCTGTCGATGGAAATCTCGCCTACCGGACGGGTGAACTCCAACGGTATCTAGGGTCCGAGGAAGCCGACCACGAGGTGGACCACCAGGACTCGCGTCTCTGGGAAACCGTGTCCGATGCCGAGCTCAGCGTCGCGGCAGATCGTCATGCGACATACCGCTTAGTCAGTTATGACGTTGCGCCCTCAATTCTTCCCCAAACCGGTGGCATCGGCACCGTGCCCTATCTCTTCGGGGGCGCGATGTTGGTTGCGCTCGCGGTGATGCTCGCCATCCGAAGCAGAAATCCCGCTCAAAGAACGGGGAGGTCAGCATCCTGAGAACCTTCGCCGCGCCTCCTTCTATCTAGACCACACAGCTCGCACGTCTCACTCACTCGCACTGTTACTTCTGCGGAAAGACAATGAAAGGACCCACCATGTCCACATCCAAAAGCGCTTCGAGACGCTCCACCATTTCGGTCGCTGCCCTGCTAGGAGCCTTCGCCCTGTTATTCAGCGGCATTGCACCTTCCAGCGCAACCCCGAACAGCGCCCCTCAGATCGATCCGAATGCAAATGGCTCGATCACGATCCACAAACTCGCGCAATCAGGCCAATCCGGTATCGATGACCACCAGGGTGAACAACTCAATGTCCCCGGAACTCCGCTCCAAGGCGTTGAGTTCACGATCACGAATCTCGGCGTTGAGCTCTCCACTTCGGCAGGGTGGGAAGAGGTAGAACAGCTTCGGACCAAGTCGACCGATCTGCTCGTGGAACAGGGCGACGCCCGACCCAGCGAGTCTCGATTCTCAGTAAAGACAGATGCATCAGGTGTTGCCAGCACTGACTCAGTGAAGGAACTGCCTGTGGGTGTCTATCTCGTGGAAGAGACCGATTCAGGTATGCATGACACCGTCGAACCGGTGGCGCCGTTCCTGGTCAGCCTCCCAACAGCTGGTCCCGAGAATGAGTGGCTCTACGACGTCCACGCGTATCCCAAGAACTCTGTTGTTTCCCTCGACATGGTGGCTGACGACAGCACCGCCTTCGGTATGAATGGCACGGGAAATATCAACTGGGAGATCACTTCTGCTGTCCCATACCTCCCCGCTGGAAAGACGCTGAACACGTTCCAGATCAAGGTCGACGTCACTGACCGTCTGGCACTGTCCGAAGATGTCGAGGAGAACATCCAGCTCGAGGTCGGAGGTCAGTTGGTACCGCGGGGAACGTACTCTGCGGAAGTCAACGAACAGGGAATACTCACGGTCTCACCGCCACAGGGTGCTGGCGCTCTTAACCAGTACCAGGGACAGAACGTTCGATTGATCATTGCGACCAAGATGACCCAGAACGAAGATCGAGCCGGCGTCGTACAGGCCAAAGCTACTGTGCATGTCAACACTGACGACACCACGAGTGAGACGAAACCGGCTGTGGCCGAGAGTGAGTGGGGCGCGGTGAAGGTCATCACGCGCGCAGACCGTAGTGCGCCCCTGGAAGGCGCGACCTACGAAGTCCGCAGGACCCAGGATGGTCCCGCCATTCGCGTCGGGACCGAGACGAGCTTTACCACTGGCTCAAACGGCGAACTGCTGATCCCCGGTCTCCGGGCTGGTGAACAGTTCTGGCTGATCGAGATCGACGCCCCTCGCGGTTACCAGGCTGCTCCAGCCAAGCAGTTCACAGTTCAGACCGCCGACCTCGCGACTGTCCGACCATCGGAGGACCACCCCAACGTGATCATTTTCGAGAACCAGCAGGTCTTCGGCTTCGCACTGCCGATCACCGGTTCCTTTGGTTCGCTGCCGTTCCTACTGGGTGGCCTGTTGATCGTCGCGATCGCACTGGTCGTCAACCGCAGCCGCCGTCGTCGGCTTGCCCAGGCAGTCTAAGCAAGTCCCAATGTCAGTCTTGACTCCCTCTCCACGGCACGCCGCCCCTGCACCTCGCTCCATTCCGAGCCAGGTGCAGGGCGGCATCCGTGGTGCCCTCATGGTTTCCTCGCTGCTGGTGTTAGGCCTGAGCATCATGTTGTATCCCAGTGCAGCGCAATGGTTCACCGCGTGGGAACAGCAGGGTCAGGTCGAGGATTATTCAGACGCCATGAACCAGGCTCCACCCGAAGAGCTTGCCGCCGAGGTGAAGAGGGCCCAGCAATACAACACCCAATTGTCCTCGGGAGGCGGCCTGATCGACCCGTTCTCTACGCAGGCAGCGCAGGAGGAGGGTCTCGGAATCGAGGCGGAAGATCGCTACCGGGATCTGCTCTCCGGCGCTCCGGGGGACGTGATGGCTCGGCTGACAATCCCCAGTATCGACGCCGATCTACCCATCTTCCACGGAACGAGCGAAGAGACCCTTGGACGAGGAGTAGGCCACCTCGAAGGTACAGCTCTCCCCGTAGGTGGGGAGGGCACGCATTCCGTCTTGACCGGGCATCGCGGGCTCCCGAACGCCGAGATGTTCACCCGTCTCGATGAGCTCGGGAAGGGCGACACCTTCTCAGTTGAGACCTTCGGCGAGACGCTGACCTATGAAGTCATCCACACCCAAGTGGTCGAGCCCCATGAGACCGAATCGCTCTACCCAGAACCAGGGCAAGATCTGGTCACCCTGGTCACCTGCACTCCGCTGGGACTGAATACCCACCGGATTCTGGTCACCGCCGAGCGAATATCCGAGACCCCCGAAACAGCTGAAACGTGGCAGGCGGAAATCTTTGGGCTGCCGTTCCCTTGGTGGGCGGTCATCCTGAGTGGGGCACTTTTGCTGCAGCTGCTCTACCTCTGGCGAGTCAGAACAGCCGCGCTGCCCGTGTCGCGGAGTGGCTCGCAAGAGCACGAACACTGCGTTGCTCACGCGAAAGCGGATTGAGCTATCTTTTCAAGATTCACGAAAAAGGTCTGTCCCAGATTCAAACAACGCCGTAATCTGATTTCGTAGCTATCCGTTCCTTGAAAACTGGTGATCCGTCTATGGAGCTTCGACATTATTTCAGTGTGCTTCGGCGAGGATGGCTGATCCTGGTAGCAGCAGTGCTTGTGGCACTCATCGGAGCCGCTGCGATCATTGCGCTGACCCCACCCTCTTATCAGTCCGAGTTGCGGATCTACGTCTCCGTGGATGACCCAGCAGATGCTGATGAGCTCGGTCTTGGCGCCATCTACACCCAGGAACTCACGCGCAGCTTCGTAGAACTGGCAGAGAGTCCAGCAGTCCTGGAACCGGTGATCGAAGAGCTCAGGTTGGATGAGTCCGTCGGTGCCCTGGCCGCGCGGATCGACGTGAAGACCCAGGTCCAAACGGTCATCCTGGAAACCACGGTCACCGATGGGGCCCCCGAGCAGGCAGCCGCTATCGCTGGATCTTTCGCAGAGTCCTTGGACGACGTTATCCAGGGCCTGACTTTCTCGGAAGCTGGCGGCGGGACCATGGTCACGCTGACCCCGGTGGAGGAACCGTCCGTGGCGACACAACCCTCCGCTCCCAGATCCACCATCATTCTCGGGCTTGGACTGCTCGTGGGTCTTTCCCTTGGCATCGTCATTCTCGCTCTGCGAGAGGTGCTGGACACCCGCGTCCGCACCGAAGATGACGTTTCCGCCCTTTCCGGGCTCACAGTTCTGGGCGCGGTGCCGCGTGATCGTGAGATTACAGCCGGCACGCTCATCCCGCAGGCTGATCCCTCGAGCCCGTGGGTGGAGTCCTTCCGCACGCTACGCACCAACCTGGGATTCCTGGACAAACCCGTGAGTAGTCTGATCATCACTTCCGCGATCCGTGGAGAAGGTGCATCCTCCGTGGCAGTCAATCTCGCGCTGAGTCTGCACGAGGCCGGGGAGCGGGTCCTATTGGTCGATGCTGATATGCGAGCACAAACTGCCACCAGAATGCTCGGAATGGAAACCGAGCGAGGACTGGCCGAGGTCCTCACTGGAAGCGCTTCCCATGAGGATGCACTGCAGCTTTGGGGGGCGGCTGAACTGGCGGTGCTTCCTGCCGGAGCTGCCCCCTCTAATCCCAATGAACTGCTCGGCTCCTCGGGCATGCAGCAGCTCATGATCGAGTTGAACCGTGATTACGACGTCGTGCTCATCGACGCTCCGCCGCTGCTGCCGGTGAGCGATGCCAGCGTGCTCAGCGCCGTCTCCGCGGGCATGTTGCTCGTCGTGGGTCTCGGCCGTGTGGACAAGCAACAGGTCCAGAAAGCCCTTGAGACTGTCCAGATGGTGGACGCCAGGATCCACGGACTGGTTCCCACCCGGATGCAGACACGTGGGACTCGCGCCCACGCCTACAGGATGCCGCTACCCGCCCAGCGATCTAAGGCCGGGGCCGCGGCGTCATGACCGCGCTGCGGGCGGCATTCTTCTATGTCTATATCGCGTGCACGCTCGGCGCGAACGCCGTCCTGCTGATCCCCATTGATGCGCTGGGCGATTCCGGTGACAACACCATCTTCTCGCTCAGCTGGGTGCTGCTGCATTTAGTCTCGGTCCTGGTGCTGCTGACGAGTCGGTCGCTGCGAGCCGTGCCGGTCCTGATCGCAGTGGGGATCGGAGGGCTCATCGTTCTGAGCGCGGCCTGGTCCGTGGCGTGGATGGACTCCCTCGTCTACGGAATGATGGCCGCCGGGAACATCCTGACCGCATGCGTCCTGGCTTCGGAACGTCCGCTTCCCGATATCGCGAAGATGATGCTGCGGGTGCTCACAGTGATGGTCCTCGCGGGGATGTTGGGAGCGCTGATCGGGTACGGACAGGTCTTCGATGTCGACCCCCACGCGCGGCCCAACTATCTGGGAAGCGAACCCATTCGGGGGTTCTTCGCCCACAACATCATGGCCGGATTCTTCTCAGCCACCGGTGCCGTGCTCGCCATGACGCTGCTGCGGGGGATTCGCAGAATTCTGACACTCGCGGCATTCATCCTCTTCGTGCTCTGGGCCGGATCGGCTACCGGCTTCCTCCTGGCGGTTGCCGGGATCATCATCGTGCCTCTGGCCCAGGTGATCGTGCCCAGGGTTCCGCTTGGGGGATTGCTGGCAGTGGGTACCCCGATAGGGCTTCTCGCCGCAGCCGTGGTGTCACAGATATGGGTCCCCGTGGTGGAACTGGTGGGCCGAGATCCGACGCTGACCGGTCGCACCTTGCTGTGGGAGTGGGGCTTCGGCACCATCACAGAGCGACCCGTGTTGGGCTGGGGATTCTTCGGATACTTCAACTCCGAGTACGGCGCACTCCCCAGCCGGTACACCTACCAATTCTGGGAGTACGACATCCCGCACTTCCACAATTCCTATGTGCAGACCGGTGTGGATCTGGGACTCTTAGGTCTCCTGATTCTTCTCTTCGTGCTGATCTACACCACCGCCACCGCGTATCTCTACGCCGGTTCCGCCACCACCCAAGCGGGGAAACGCACAGGGATTGCGCTGTTGATGGTCATGGTGACATTCCTGATTGCTTCACCTACCGAGGTCATCTTCCTGACCTATAACCACTTCGGCACCTTCGGCCTGTTCGCGATGTTCTTCGGCTTGATGCGCCACCGCCACGAACAACACCACGCACCAAGGCGCCAAGGAAACTCCGGGTCGCTCAGCTCGACCGTGGCGCTGACTCCGTCGAACAAGAGGAGTTCAGCGGTATACCCAAGGCGCTGAAGCGTCTGGCTTCGGCCACCCAGGAACGGGAGTGCCAGTTGCCTTCTAGTCGAGCTCGCACGTGAACCGAGTAGGAAGGACCTAGGTCCAGGACCGAGGAGCCCAGGGTGTACGAAGTTGTCCCTGCCCCGAGGTCGATTGTTCCCAGGAGATTATTGCCGGGAATCGAGTAGACGAGCACCGTATAACCCGAAGGCGGCGGCCCCGAGGTGGGGGCCTGCCAGCTCAGCCTGGGGTTTTGCCCGACCCCTGAGCTGCACTGAAGATTCCGGACCGGATTCAAGACACCGGCCGACACGGCTCCACTGGAATGAACGGTCCGCATCCAATTCGCCTCCGTCACTTCTGCAATACGCGGGGCGTGCGCGCTGCTGAGACTGGTGAAGACGACGAGGACGGCCAGGACCAGTGCGAGCCCAGAGTCGCGCACGGTTCGCCGATTCGATCCCGGTTCCTGGGTGAGTCGGCGCATTAAGGTGATCCTTCGTCCTGCGGGGCCCGATGGTTCCTGGCGATCCGATGGACCGCGATTCCGCCCGCAATGAGCAACAGCGCGAGGCCAATCCCCGCGAGCAAACTGAAGCCGGTTTCTGCAAGGGCGCTTCCCGAGGGTGACTCGCCGGATTCTGCTCCAGAGTCAGAGTCAGAGTCAGAGTCAGAGTCAGAATCAGATTTAGAGTCAGTTCCTGGAGCCTGCGTCAGGAAGTCACGTTCCGCTGAATCGGATTCGGGGCGAACCCCGCTTCTCTCGGAGCTGAGTGAGGCGTGCACACGCAGAACGGAGGCTGCATTGGGGCTCACCGAGTCTCCAGCCGGGACGGTCGAGTCGATGCGAATCCACCGGTCCTCAGCTGTCGGGAATGACTCCAGCCAGAGGATGCCTTCAACATCCTGAACTTCCTCGTTTCGCAGAAGCGTTTCGAGCGTGCCCGGGCAGGAGTTCTGCGGGCTGGCCACGGAGTCTGGCCCGTCGACGAGCGGGTCCGTGCAGGAGTAGGCACTGAGAACCTTGGGGAACTCGCCTTCCAGACTGATCCCTATTTGGACTTCTCCGGGATCGGGAGGGCCAGCCGAGATCGCTACGTCCCAGCGTGACCTGTCTCCAGGTGCCATGTTGAGTCGGTCTTCTGGAATGAACTGTGACTCCATGGTGATGAACCGGCTATGACTCGTCTCCACGACGATCTCGTCCTCGGCTTCCGGGGGGACAGCCGCTGTTCCGGTAGCATACGCCATGCCGAACAGTGCAGTGAGAGGAACACCGCGAAGCATGTTTTTCTGTAGGACGCTCGCTCTGGACTCGGGATGCGCGTGACGCATCAGAGCGGAGCGAGAAGCTGGATAGGTCTCTCTCGGGTTGCTGCTTTTCTCAGGAGTGCGCCCGCGTTGCGGTGACTGATGCGGCCAGAATGCCCATCCGACCAGCAGGGAGGCTGCCATCGTAATGCCGCCGAGAACGGCGGGATCGCCCATTCGATTGATTGAATTCGCCAGTCCAGGGACCGACCACAGTGTCTGTCTCGCATGAGTGATCACATACGGTGCAGGATCGTCAGCCTCATTGGCGTCGCCACGCATCGTGATGATGCGTTCTGCGGCATGGGACCCGGGTTCGACCGAGGTCACGCGGTGCGTGACCGGCAATTGACCGGGGCGATCCACTGTCAGCACATCCCCGACCTCCACAGAGGTCGCTTCCACTTCCTGGACGAGCGCGGCGGATCCGGCTGGGATGGTCGGTTCCATCGATCCCGTGCGAAAGAGAATCAGGGATGTATTGAAGAGGTACGCAGCGATGACCAGGAGGATAGCAACTCCTCCGAGTGCCGAGAGCACCCAAAGAGCTGTCTCAGTGAGAAGGTACCTAATGCGAGCCGACATGCGTCTGCTCTCCTCCTTCACTCATCCACTCACACTCGTCCCCTGGACAACCCACCGCGGCGTGGCTTGCTGGCCCTGCGCGGTATTAGGGGCGGTCGAGGGAAGTGTGAGTCGGATGCAGTAATTGGCCACAGATGCTCCTGCAGCTGACACGTTTTGGGTCGTGCTGGATCCGGTAGCCAACGTTGACGTTGTTGCCACGACGATGTTGGTGCTGTTGGAGAACGAGCTGGCGTTGCAACTAGCACCCTCCGCAATGATTCTGACGCCGTAGCGAAGGTGTTCACCCAGCGGTCCCGGGTTTGCCGCAGCACCTTGGAACTGGAGGGAACCAGCGACCGAGGACTGCGAAGTACGAACTCGATAGAGTGCGTAAGTCTCCTGGCTCGGCAGCATTGCGGTTGCGCTCGGAGTGAAGACCAGCGTCCTTGGATTCTCAGCAGTACTCACCTCGAACCCCTGTCCACCATTGCCTTCGAGAACGAATGTCCCAGAGGTGATGGTGCCACGTGCATGGTCCTCATCGGTCCACGCCGCCATAGTCATACTTGAACCAACACCGAGGACCATCCCGGCCGCCAACAGTGCTCTGAGGCGACGTGAACGCCAGCGACCCTGTGAGGTGCCGACCTCGCGCCCTGGTGGACGTGGATCTGCCGCCCTTCGCGACATCTAGATCACTCCGCGTCGTCAGAGGTGGCGGTCACTTCCCAAGTGGCCGTGGTGGTAGTGCCCTGGGCGAGAGTTTCATCATCGGCTGTGATTTCGAAGCACAGTTGCACGGCGCCACCTGGAGCTTCGTCGTCGCCTGCAGCGAGGGCAATGGTCGTTGCAGGGCCGATGTCACTGGCGCCCAGCGTGTCAGCCGTCGCGATCGCCGTCGCCCCATCCGCTGCAGCAGCTCCGCATGTGGCGTCAGCGGGAATCTGGTAGACGTTATAACTTAAAGCCTCAGTGTTGTCTTCTGCGCCCGCATTATCCGCGCTGACAAGGCTTAGCCCCGTGTCCTCGGCGATCGTGCCATCAACAGTCGTGGCAGCATCCAGGCGCACCCAGAATGGTGCGTAAGTGGTTTCGCCAGGGACCATATTTCCGGCAGAGAATGTCATTTGAGCGGCACTGGCCTCGGTGTCGTTATCATCAAATGCGGCGCCGTCAACTGATCCCTCAAGGTTGAACTGGCCAGTCGTGAAAATGCCCTGCGCGAACTCGGAATCGTTCCACGCCGCGAGAGTGACCGCGGCACCGACACCGAGGACAAGCCCGCCGGCCATGATTGCGCGGACCTTTCGCTTGCGAGCGGGGGGCGCTGGTGCTTGCACTGTCTCCGTCATACGTCTCCTCAGTTCGCTGACTTGAATTCATCGTCCACTCATATATTTCTCAACGAAATCTTGTATATAAGAGGTGAACATTTCTGCGTGAGAGTAGTTAACGTAGTAGACAGCGGTGACCCAGACAAGGGTTCAGTGCAAGAAAAATGAGAAAACAGTGGCGTAATGCATCTTCTCTTTAAAGTCAATATAAAAAACAGAAAAAGGGTGGATCCGCTCTATGCGGATCCACCCTCGAGTTCCTATTGGTGCATTGAGCAGCGATTAGCCGTCGAGGATCTGACGCTTCGCTGAAATGATTCCGGTGTTGAATCCTGAGAGGTGAAGATTGCCGTGGAAGCGGCCATGTTCAATCTTGATGCACCGGTCCTGCACCGCGTTAAGGCCAGCATCCTGAGCTAGCTGCATCGCCTTCTCGGATTGGATGCCCAGCTGCGCCCAGATGGTCTTGGCCCCGATATCGGCCGCTTCTTCAGCGATGCCGGGGACGTCCTCGGCGCGGCGGAACACGTCCACAATATCGGGGACCTCAGGAAGCTCCTGCAGGGAGGCGTAGACCGGCTGCCCCAGCACTTCCTTGAGCCGCGGGTTCACGAAGTAGACCTTATAGCTCGAGGAGCTCAGCAGATAGGAGGCCACAAAGTAGCTGGCACGCGAGGGTTTATCCGACATCCCCACGATCGCCACTGACTTCGCGCTGCGCAGCAGCTGCAGGCGTCGCGACGGCGACGGCGCGGCCCAGCGGCCATGGGGATGCTCGGCGGTGGCCTCGTCGTCGTTGGTCAGGGTCTGTTCGCTCATCACTTGTCTCCTTCGAGTGCGGTGCTCAGCGCCTGGTCCAAGTCCCAGATGATGTCCTCGACGTCTTCGATGCCGACGGAGATACGGATCAGGTCCTCAGGGATCCCGGCCGCGGCCATCTGCTCCGGGGAGAGCTGTTGGTGGGTGGTCGATCCTGGGTGCAGAATTAGGGTGCGCACGTCTCCCACATTAGCCAGGTGGCTTGCTAGCTGCAGAGACTCGATGAATCGCGCACCGGTGGCGCGGCCACCGCGGATGCCGAAGCTGAAGACCGAACCCACGCCCTTGGGCAGCATCTCTTTGGCCCGGTCGTGGTCCGGGTGGGAGGGCAGGCCGGCGTAGTTGACGTAGTCCACGCGGTCATCGGCCTCGAGCCATTCCGCGACCTTCTGGGCATTGGCCACGTGTTCGTCGATCCGCTGCGGCAGGGTTTCGATGCCCTGAATCAGGTTGAACGCAGCCTGCGGGCCGAGTGATGGTCCGATGTCGCGCAGCTGCTCGGCGCGCAGCTTCGTGAGGAAGCCATACTCGCCGAAGTTGCCCCACCAGGAAAGTCCGCCGTAGGAGGCCACGGGTTCGGTCATCGCGGGGAAGTTGCCGTTGTCCCAGGGGAACTCACCGGACTCCACGATCACACCGCCCAGGGTGGTGCCGTGACCGCCCATGAACTTGGTGACCGAGTGGATCACGATGTCTGCCCCGTGTTCGAAGGGGCGGATCAGATAGGGCGTGGTTAGCGTGGAGTCCACTACGAGCGGGACGCCGTGCTTATGCGCGACCTCAGAGAGTCCGCGCAGGTCAGCGATGTCTGAGCTGGGGTTGGCGACGACCTCGGTGTAGAGAACCTTGGTGTTCTCCTGCATGGCGGCCTCATAGTCTGCGGGTTCCAGCGAGTCCACGAAGGTGGTCTCGATCCCGAAGCGGCGCAGTGTGACATCGAGCTGGGTGATGGTGCCGCCGTAGAGCTTGGAGCTGGCCACGATGTGATCCCCGGAGCCGCACAGTGCCGCGAAGACCAGGAATTCAGCACTCATGCCTGAGGCGGTGGCCACCGCGCCGATGCCGCCTTCAAGTGAGGCGATCCGCTCCTCGAGTGCCGAGACCGTGGGGTTGCCGATGCGCGAGTAGATATTGCCGTACTTCTGCAGCGCGAAGAGGTTTGCCGCGTCGTCGGTGTCCTTGAAGACGAAGGAGGTGGACTGGTGGATGGGCACAGCACGCGAACCGTAGACGGCATCGGGGACGGCCCCAGCGTGCAGGGCGCGGGTGCGGAAGCCGAACTGGCGATCGCTCATGTAGCTACCTCTTCTTTCCTCGGCGCGGTTCCGCGCCGTTGGCAGATCTCTTCGATTTTCGGAACACAGGGTTCATTCTGCAGGCTTGTGGTGTCCCCGAGGGTCTCACCGTCATGGAGCTGCGTCAGCAGCCGGCGCATGATCTTCCCGGAGCGGGTCTTCGGGACCTCGGGCACGGGGATCACGCTGCGCGGTTTGGCTACCGGGCCGATCACCTCGCCCACGTGGTTGCGCAGCGCGCTCAGCAGCTGATGTTCGGCGTCGCTGCCAGCTCCACCTGCGGCTTCGAGGCGCTCGCGGGCGGCGGTGGTCAGCACGGTGAAGGCGACGGCGGCGTGACCGGTCATTGGGTCGAACACCGGACAGACCCCGGCTTCGACCACATCCGGGTGGGAGATCAGCGCGGATTCGATCTCGATGGTGGAGAGCCGGTGGCCGGAGATGTTGATGACGTCGTCGATCCGGCCAAGGATCCAGATGTCTCCGTCCTCATCTTTTCGCGCGCCGTCACCCGCGAGGAACCAGCCCTGATCAGCGTATTTCTCCCAGTAGGAGGTGAAATAGCGCTCGGGGTTCCCCCAGACGGTCCTGGCCATTGAGGGCCCGGTACGGGTGAGCACGATATTTCCCTGCGCACCGGCAGGAGCCGGATGGCCGGCATCATCGACGACGGCGGCGCCCCAGCCGGGCAGTTCGCGGGTGGCCGCGCCGGGCTTGAAGCGGGTGTCCTCGGGGCGCGGGGAGAGCACCGTGGACCCGGATTCGGACTGCCACCAGGTGTCCACCATGGGAAGAGCGGGCTCTCCGGCGTCGTCGGTGGTGTCTCTGCCGATCTCGCGGCGGATCCACTGCCAGGCTTCGGGATTCACGGCCTCACCCACCGTTCCGGCGAGCCGGATCGAGGAGAGGTCATACTGCGCCGGAACGCCTTCGGGGAACCAGCCCATCAGTGAGCGCACCAGGGTGGGCGCTGTGTAGTACGTGGTGACCTGGTGGCGTTCGATGATCTCGAAGTGGCGCCCCTCATGCGGGGTGTTCGGCGTGCCCTCGAAGATCACCTGGGTGGCGCCAGCCGCCAGCGGACCATAGATCTCATAGGTGTGTGCGGTGACCCACGCGAGATCGGCGGTGCACCAGTGGACGTCATGGGTGCGCCGGGCCGGATCCGGATGCGCGAAGAGCCGCAGGTAGGTATAGAGCGCCCCGGTCAGGTAGCCGCCAGTGGTGTGCACCAAGCCCTTCGGCTTTCCGGTGGTCCCGGAGGTGTACATGATGAACAGCTCGGTCTCGGCCTCGAAGAACTCCGGGGTGTGTTCAGTGGAGGCGGTCTCCACCACCTCGTGCCACCAGAGGTCACGCCCGGGGGTCCATTCCACAGGTGAGTCGGTGCGGTTGATGACCAGCACGTGTTCGAGATTCCCACCATGGGCAACGCTCGCCTCGGCCACGGCGGCATCGGCGTTTGCCTTCACCGGGACGGCCTTTCCTCGACGGTACTGACCATCCGTGGTGACCAGCAGCTTCGCGCCGGTGTCCTCCACGCGGAACTTCAGCGCCTCGGCGGAGAAGCCGCCAAAGACCAGTGAGTGCACGGCGCCGATCCGCGCGCAGGCCAGCGTGATCACGATGGTCTCCACCAGGACCGGGAGGTAGATGACCACGCGGTCCCCTTGGGTGATGCCCATTGCGGTCAGAGCATTGGCTGCCTGGTTGACTCGGCGGCCAAGCTCCGCGTAGCTGACATCCCCACGGTCACCTGGTTCGCCCTCGAAGTGCAGCGCGATCTTCTCGCCCCGACCCGCGGCGACGTGCCGATCCACGCAGTTCACGGCAGCATTCAGAGTCCCGCCCTCGTACCAGCCGATCTTGGGACCGCGTCTGGTGACCGGATTGGGCGGCGTCCAGGTATGGGTGCTTTCCCAAGCGGTGTTCCAGTCCAGGAGCGTGGCGGCTTCGGCCCAGAACGCGAGGCGCTGGTCCTCGTCCTGGGGATCGCTCCACTGATGGACGTCGGCGCTTGTGGGATCTGCGGGTGTGATCGCCGCGCGCTGGGCCTTGAGTGAAGGCACGGCAGGGGAGGAGGGGGTGGTCAACAAGAAAGCCCTTCGGGATCAGTTCAGGGGGGTCAGGGTCTTGAACTCGTGCTGGTGGAAGACCAACCCGGCCGCATCCTCGGTGAAGCCCAGATCGAGGATCTCAAGGACCACGATGTCGTGATCTCCCGCCCTGACCTGGTCATATACGCGGGTCCGCAGCCACATGGGGACCCCCTGGAGCAAAAGCGCAGAGCCCTGCAGCTGGTAGTCCACGTTCGTGAATCGGTTTGCTCGGTCCTTGGAAGCGATCTGCCGGCATAGGCCGTTCTGATCCCGGCCCAGCACGGAGATGCCGAGGTCGCTGCCGCTGCGCTCGAGCTTCGGCCAGGTGGAGGAATCATGCTGCACAGCCAGTGTGACCAGGGGTGGTTCCAGCGAGACGCCCACCGTGAAGGTGGAGGCGATGATCGCTTCCGGGTTGCCATCCACCTCGGCGCCGACTGCAACGACGCCCTGCGGGAACTGGGCCAGCGCATGGCGCAGAGCAAAAGAATCCACGCGAGAGGCGGCGGTCGGATCTTCGAGAATACGAGCAGGAACAGTCATGCTAATCAACTCCATCGGTCCTGGCGTTAGCACCCGGCATGTCCGGGTTGCTGCGGCGTCTCTGAGCCAGATCTCTCAGCCGCTCGGGATGGTTACAGGGCCAAGCCTAAGTCGGACTGTGCCGCTGAGCAAAGGAAGGTCCAGGGTTCGAGACACACGTGGACATAATCACCGGCATTCTCTGGACCGCGCTGGACGGGAAGGGGGATCGTCGTTATAGAGTCAGCGGCGTACCATCCAGAGCGGCTGAGAGAACTGGCTCGATGACGCCGCAGCAACCGTCGGCGGGGACCCTGTGGTCTCCGGATGAACCGGTGCTAATGCCAGAGAGCCCGCGGGCTCGCCGATGGAAGGAGCTTCCTTTGTCACACCCAGAATCATCGAAGCATTCAGAATCACTGGCACGGCCCGAATCTTCCGCACAGCCTGCCTACCCCACCACCGAGTCCGGCAAGCGCGAGATCCTCTTCAACGCCTTTGACATGAACTGCGTGGTGCACCAGTCCCCGGGACTCTGGCGTCATCCTGACGACCGGGCCCGGGAGTACAACACCATTGGGTACTGGACCGAGGTCGCGCAGATCCTCGAGCGGGGCCTCTTCGATGGACTTTTCATCGCCGACGTCCTTGGCCCCTATGACGTCTTCGGATCGAACCCCGATGCCGCGCTGCGCTCAGGTGCCCAGATCCCGCTCCAGGATCCGTTCCTGCTGGTCTCCGCCATGGCTGCGGTGACCAAGAACCTCGGCTTCGGCATCACCGCCGGTACCGCCTATGAGCACCCCTATCCGTTCTCCCGACGGCTTGGCACGCTTGATCACCTCACGGGTGGGCGCGTCGGATGGAATGTGGTCACCGGTTACCTGCCGTCCGCCGCGCAGAACATGGGTCAGGACGATCAGATGGAACACGATCGTCGCTACGACCACGCCGATGAGTACCTTGAAGTCGTCTACAAGCTGCTCGAGGGCTCCTGGGAGGATGACGCGGTCCTCGCCGATAAGGCCTCGGGAGTCTTCACCGATCCTTCGAAGGTGCATCGAATCGAGCACCACGGTGAGTTCTTCAAGACTCCTGGCATCGGTGTGGTGGAGCCCTCGCCGCAGCGCACTCCGGTGATCTATCAGGCTGGCGCGTCCAGCAGAGGCCGCGCGTTCGCCGGACGCCATGCTGAGGCGGTGTTCATCAATCCGCCGACCAAGGAGCTGGCCAAAGCCTCGGTGGAGAAGATCCGCGCCTCGGTGGCCGAAGCGGGGCGAGACCCCTACTCGGTGCGCATCTTCGCCATGCAGACCATCGTCACGGGCCCGGATAACGCGGCGGCACAGGCCAAATACGACGATCTGACCAAGTACATCGACGCCGAGGGCGGACTGGTGCTGATGTCGGGGTGGATGGGCATCGATCTGAGCCAGTTCGATCTGGACCAGCCCATCGGTGACGTGAAGTCCAATGCGATCCAGTCAACGGTGGAGACCTTCCAGAAGGCCTCAGGGCGTGAAGACGAGGTCTGGACCGTTCGGCAGCTGGCCGAGTGGGTCGGCGTCGGCGGCTTCGGCCCGGTCATCATCGGTGACGGCCCGAGCGCGGCGCAGCAGCTGATCGAATGGCAGGAAGAAACCGATGTGGACGGGTTCAACCTGGCCTATCACATCACTCCTGGGACCTTCGAAGATGTGGTCGAACACGTGGTCCCGGAGCTGCAGAAGCTCGGACGGTATAAGACCGAGTACGCCCCGGGCACGCTGCGCAATAAGCTCTTCGGCGCGGGAGATCATCTCTCCGCGGATCACCACGGAGCCCAGTACCAGCTCCGCCGTAAGAGCTAACCCACCCCACCACGCAAAATACCGGGGCTTACGTGCTGTACCTGGCCGCAGGAACGGCCGGTAAAACGCGTAAGCCCCGGTAAAACGCCGAAGCGGGGAGGGAGGCTAGGCCCAGGTCTTGAGGGCCTTGCGCTCGAGGACTCCCAGCAGGGTGTCGGTGAGCTTGCCGATCACTGCCAGCAACACGATCGCCAGCAGCAACCGGTCGGTGCGGCCATTGTTCTGCGATTCCGTCAGCAGGAAGCCAAGACCCTCAGAAGAGGCGAGCAGCTCCGCAGCCACCAGGAACAACCACGCCTGGGCCAGCCCCAGGCGCAGTCCGGAGAACACACTCGGCACGACAGCCGGAAGCTGAACCGTGCCCAGCAGTCGCACCCCGTGGAAGCCGAACGCTCGCCCGGCCTCCACCAATTGGGCATCCACGTGTCGAAGCGCGGAATGCACCGCGGTGAACACGGGGAAGAACGCGCCGATCGCGATCAGGATGACCTTCGAGTCCTCATCGATACCGACCCAGAGCAGCAGCAGCGGCACCCAGGCCAGCGAAGGGACTGCGCGGAACGCCCCCACGGTCGGGTTTAGCAGCTGATCGGCGATCGACGAGAGGCCAAGCAGCGATCCCAGCGCCAGACCAAATGCAGCGCCGATGGCGAAACCAATCAGCACGCGCTGCAGCGAGATCGCAATGTGATCAAGGAGCACGCCCGACTCAAACAGCCCGATCCCCGCAGTGAACACCGCCTGCGGTGCAGGCAGCTGGATCGAGGTGAAGGTCCCGGTCACATCAGTGACCAGCCACCACAGTCCCAGCAGGAGCACCGGAACGACGGCGCCGATCAGCAGCCCGCCGCCGGGTATCCGCCGCTTGCCACGTTCCTGCGGGGCGCGTGCGGCCCCGTCGGCGGGCTGAGCCGCCGGGGTTGTAAGGAGAGTATCTGTCACTCTTCGGCCTCCTCGATATCGGCCTCGTCAGCGGCGTTCTCGGTGCCTTCGGCGTCGGTCGCCTCGCGGTTCTCCGCGAACTCGGTATAGAACAGCGAATCAAGGGCCTCGTCTACGGCGTCCTGGCTGTCCACATCGCCGTTCTCCACGAAGAATGGGCCGGCAGCTTCCATGGCGGCGTAGACATCATCGCCGGGCACGGGATCCACGTCGAAGTTGGTGCGCTCGGTGATGACAGCCTCGGCGATCTCCGGCTCGATCCCGGCGTACTCTGCCAGAATCTCGGCAGTGCCCTCGGGGTTCTCGGTGGCCCATTCGCGTGCCTGCTCGTAGACGTTGACCACGATCTGGGCGATGTCAGGGTGGTTCTCCACGAAATCGCCGGTGGCGTTGACCACCGAGTAGGTGTTGAACTCCACGTTGCGGTAGAGCAGCTCAGCGCCCTCGGCTTCCGCGCCCGCCATGATGGGATCAAGGCCGGCCCAGGCGTCGACGTCGCCGTTTTCAAGCGCCTGTCGGCCGTCGGCGTGCTGCAGAGCCTGAACCTCGACGTCATCAACGCTGAGTCCGGCCTCCTGCAGTGCCCGCGCCATGAAGAAGTAGGGATCCGTGGCCAGCGTGGCTGCGATCGACCTGCCCTCGAGGTCCTCAACCGACTCGATATCCGAGCCCTCCTGGGTGACCAGGGCGGACCACTCAGGCTGGTTCTCGACCATGATCGTGTGCGTATCTGCGCCCACCGCACGGTTCAGCAGGGCGGCGGATCCCGCAGTGGAGCCCACGTGGATATTGCCGGCGCGCAGGTTCTCATTGGCGCGGTTCGAGCCCTGGGACTGTACCCACTTCACATCGACATCAAGCTCTTCCAGCTCCTCTTCCAGCCAGCCGTTCTCCAGGATGATCAGGCTCAGCGGGTTATAGGTGGCGAAGTCGATGTTCAGCGTCTCCAGCTGCTCATCACCACCGCCATCGTCACCGCAGGCGGTGGCAAGAAGGGCGACGGCGGCGGCCACGGAGACTGCCTTGGCAGCGGAACGGCTTGAACGGTGGGTGCGTGCGGACTGGGAAGCGGTGGTGCGGGGCATGGGAGGCCTTTCGGTTCTTCAGGGGTGGACTGCTAGGTGGAAGTTTTGGGTGTAGGCGACCAAAGCCGGTATGGATCGGGCGCGTGGTGATACGCGGGTCAGCTGCGGGATGCAGCAGGAGGAGCCGGCCGTCTGACCAGGTCCGCTAGCGGCTGTGCGAATCCACGCCGAGGCCCGAGAAAAGCTCCCCGCGCAGAGCGGCGAGCTCCGCTGAGGCGCGGTCTCGGGGACGTTTGCCAGGCACTTCGAGCAGGCGTGCGATCGTCGCGCCTTCCGCCTGAGCCGGATCCTGGGCATTCTTGCCCAGCAGCAGCACGCGATCAGCCAGCTGCAGGGCTTCATCCACATCGTGGGTGACCAACAGGACCGTTGTGCCGGTCTGGGCATGCAGGTCCAGGAGCAGATCCTGCATCTTCAGCCGAGTCAGTGCGTCCAATGCGCCGAAAGGCTCATCGAGAAGCAGTACTCCGGGGCGACGGGCCAAGGCGCGTGCAAGCGACGCGCGCTGTGCCATTCCGCCGGAGATCTCGCGCGGACGCAGTGACGCCCGGTCGTGAAGTCCGACGAGCTCGAGCAGCTCATCAACTCGCTCACGGCCCTCTGACTTGGACAGGGAGCGCGGAAGGCCGAGGCTCACGTTCTTGTGGATCGAGCGCCAGGGCAGCAGTCGTGGTTCCTGGAAGCCCACTGCGGTGCGCTCGTCGTAGCGCTGAACGGGGGAACCATCAATCAGGATCTGGCCGGTGTTCCCGGCATCAAGACCGCCGACGGCGCGCAGCAGCGTGGACTTGCCACAGCCGGAAGAGCCGAGGATCGCAAGCACCTCACCTGGTGCGACGTCCAGGCTGACATCACGCAGCACAGTCCGCGAGTCGAAAGCGCGACCGACGCCGTCCAAGCGGACATCCAGTGAGGTGTACTGCTGGCGACTCTTCGACCGCGCAGCAGAGCTGGCCGGGTTGGGAGATGCGGACCCTGCGGAACGGTTGCCGGAGCCGGCAGCAGTCGTGGCAGTCGCATCGTCGTCAGTAAGGGTGGAGGCAGGCAAAATCATCAGAGCTAACTCCCATCGATCCTGGCGGTAGCACCCGGCGAAAGGACCCCAATAATGGAGATTCTCACCCGGGTTGCTGCGGCGTCGACGAGCCAGATCTCTCGGCCGCTCGGGATGGTACAGCCTCCAGGATACGCACAGGCTCAGAAGCTGATCAAAATTGAGTTCAAGGGATGAGACAAAACGCAACACATTCGTGGACTTGACAATTCTCCTATGTTCGGACTTAGAGTGAGGGCACTCACCCATCCAGAGCGACTGAGAGATCTGGCTCGCAGACGTCGCAGCAACCCGCAGGGCTTTCAAAGCCCCGGCCGGGTGCTAACGCCAGGACCGATGGAGTCCTTCTCATGATTTCTTTACGCCATGTATCCACATCTTTTGCCGCTCGCGGCAGAGAGCCGCTGCTTGCGGTTGACGATGTCAGCTTGGAAGTGCCCAGAGGCAGCATCCAAGGCATCATCGGCTTCTCCGGGGCGGGAAAATCAACCCTACTGCGCAATATCAATCTCCTGGAACGGCCCACCTCGGGTGAGGTCCGGGTGGCGGGAACCGAGCTGACCACGCTCGACGACGCCGCGCTGCGGCGGGCCAGGCACCAGATCGGCATGATCTTCCAGGGATTCAACCTCGTCAACAATCTCACCGTGGCGCAGAACGTCGAGCTCTCGTTGAAGTTCGCCGGAGTCAAAGACGGCAAGGAGCGGCTGCGTCGCGCCGCGGAGGCGCTCGAGATCGTCGACATCACGGATAAGACGAGCGTCTATCCTGCTCAGCTCTCCGGTGGTCAGAAACAGCGGGTGGCAATTGCTCGGGCACTGGCGACCAAGCCTGAGGTGCTGCTCTGTGACGAGCCGACTTCAGCGCTGGATCCCTTCACCACCGCGACCGTGCTGCAATACCTGGCAGATGTGAACCGCGAGTTCGGCATCACCGTGGTGATCGTGACCCATGAGATGGACGTGATCAAGGCGCTCGCGGACAACGTGGCGGTGATGGAAGACGGTCGCGTCGTCGAGGAGTTCCCGGCCATTGAACTCGCTCGGGAGGGCTTCAACCCGCGCACCTCGATCGGACGTTATCTGCTCAGCGACGGAATCCGGCTGGACCGCAGCGGAATCACGGAGCAGGAGAAGTTGGCTGAAGCTCGGCAGGATAAAGAGCTCGCCACGGGGGGTGTCCGCTGATGGACCTCGTCATTGAACGCATTCCTGAGATCAACCAGGCCATGCTTGAGACCTTCGCCATGATCGGTGTGGCCATCCCGGTGGCGGTCCTGCTCGGCACGCCGCTGGGAATCTGGCTCTTCATCCACGCTCCCGACGGACTCGCTCCTCGCCCCCGGTCTCACGCAGTGGTGTCCGGGATCGTGAACATGATGCGGTCCTTCCCCTTTCTGATCCTGCTGATCGCCATCATCCCGTTCACCCGGTTCGTGGTGGGCACCTCGGTGGGGACCGCTGCGGTGATCGTCCCGCTGACGATCAACGCGATTCCGTACTTCGCCCGTCTCGTGGAGCAGAACATCACGCAGCTCGGTTCGGGTGCGGTAGAAGCCTCCCGAGCCATGGGTGCTACCCGAGGCCAGATCATTCGCAATGTCCTGCTCGTGGATGCGAAGCCCGGGATCATCGGTTCGATCACCATCACCACGGTCAGCTTCATCTCCTATTCCGCGATGTCGGGACTGGTCGGTGGCGGCGGCATCGGTGACCTGGCCATCCGCTATGGCTACTACCGCTATGAAACCCCCACCATGATCGCGGCGATCGTGCTCATGGTGCTTTTGGTGAGCCTCGTGCAGTGGACCGGGACCCGAGTCGCTCGCGCCTCGGACCGCCGCATCACCGCCTGACCAGCATCACCGCCTGACCAGCATCACCGCCTGACCAGCTTCGGTCCTCCTTTGACGCATCCAAAACAGCGATGGCGCGCGCTCGACGCCGTGCCACGCAGCCCTGCTCTGCCCCGACCGGGGGCCTATGTCCCCGCACAAGAAAGAAGCACACCCATGAATTCTCGACGCCCCTTGATCCTCACCGGCGCCGCACTCTCCGTGGCAGCATTCGGTCTCACCAGCTGCGGGCTGGTCGAGGACGACTCCACGATCAGCATCGTGGTGACAGAATCGGCACCCTTCCAGGAACCGGCGGAGATTGCCGCAGGCCTGCTGGAGGAGGCGGGCTATGAGCTGGACATCACGTATATGACCGATATTGTCCAGCCGAACCAGGTTGTGAACCAGGGGGAGTTCGAGGGCAATTACTTCCAGCACCTGGCCTATCTGAACAACTTCAACCAGTCCAATGACACGGATGTACGTCCGCTGTTCTCCGTCTACTACGCGCCTGCAGGACTCTTCTCCCTGGAATATGACTCGCTCGAGGAGCTTCCCGACGGCGCTGAGATCAACCTGCCCGTGGACCCCTCCAATAACGGCCGGGCGCTGCAGCTGCTGGCGGATGAGGGTTTGATCGAGGTCGATGAGTCGGTCTCGATCATCGACCTCACGCAGAATGACATCACTGCCAATCCCCGGGATTTCCAGTTCGTCGAGACCGACCAGCAGTCGGCCGCGCAGGTTCTGCCCGACGTCGACGCCGGATTCGCCTTCGTGCGCTTGATCGCCGAGGCAGATTACGACGTGGAAGAGACGATGCTCAGCATCGAGGACGGACGCGAGGATGTCCGGACTCCCTTCACCTGCGTGGTTGCCGTGGGCCCCGATGGGGTCACTGATGAGCAGGCACAGGCCCTGCAGGATGCCTTCCAGTCGGAAGAGGTCGAACAGTGGTTTGAGGAGTATCAGGGCGGGGTCATCGACTACGCCGACTTCATGACTCTGGATAATGCCGATGAGATCTGGGAGGACTTCAGCTCATGACGACATCTGGCACCCACACACTCTCCCGGCGTCGACTATTGAGCGGTTCACTGGGCGTGGCCACTCTTCTCGGCGTCGGGAGCCTCACCTCAGGCTGTGGCCTGGTCGATAGGATCGGCGGAGACCGGACGCTGCGTCTTGTGGTGACCGAGAACGCTCCATTCCAGGAACCCACGCTGATTGCACAGCGCATCTTGGAGGAAGAGGGGTGGGATTTCAACGCCACCTACGTCACCGATATCATCCAGCCCAACCATGCGGTGAGCAACGGTGAGTATGACGTGAACTTCTTCCAGAACATCAGCTACCTGCGGCAGTTCAATGAGGACAATGACCTCGATATCGAACCGATCTTCTTCATGTTCGAACAGCCCTCGGGGATCTATTCCGCGCAGTACGACTCATTGGAGGAGATTCCCGACGGCGCACAGATCGCCCTCCCCGTGGACACAGCGAACAATGGTCGCGGTATTCGGCTCCTGGCGCGCGGCGGTCTGATCGAGATCGACGAGTCCAAACACGTCGCGGCACTGAGCGTCCAAGACATCACTTCGAATCCGAAGAACTTCGAGTTCATCGAGGTCGACCAGCAGTCAGTGGGCCAGATCTACTCCGATGTCGACGCTGTCTTCGGGTTCGCACGCCTCCTCGCGGAGATTGATGTCCTCCCTGATGAGGTCCTCATCATGGAATCGCAGGAGGAGGCGCTGCCCTTTGCGCTGGCTGTGTGCGCACGGCCAGTCTTCCGTGAGGAAGAGCCAGAACGCTACGAGGCGCTGAAGGCCGCGTATCACTCGGAGGAGGTGCGCCAGTGGTACGGCGAGTACCTGGACGGATTGCTCACACCTGCCTTTGACCGCGATATCGACGCAGCCTGGGAAGAGGTGAATGCCCGATGAGCCAACGACCGAGCAAGGCCCTGCTCGCCCAGATCCGAGCGGGTGCGGTGGAGCGTGAACTAGAACGGGTTCTTCCCTACGAGCAGGTCGCCTGGCTCGACGCCATCGGCTTCGGCGCGCTGCGAGTGCCGGCGGAGTTCGGAGGACCAGGCCTCAGTGTGGAAGACCTGACGGCCGAGGTGATTGCGGTGGCGGAGGCGGATTCCAATATCGCCCACCTGTACCGCGGGCATTTCGGCTTCGTGGAGTCCTTGCGGTTCCAGCCCGCGGAGATCAGAGCGGCCTGGTACTCCCGGGTTCTTGAGGGCAAGACGATCGGCAACGCCTCCACGGAGAAAGGGGGCAATGCGCTGGGAAGCCTGAACACCACACTGACTGCAGATGGTGCGGGCTCTCACGAGCTCAACGGGCAGAAGTACTACTCCACGGGCACGATCTTCTCCGACTACACCCGGGTTTCGGCGGCCAGAGCGGCAGAGGGCGAGGGACGCCGATTCGCCGTGGTCGCAACTGATGCCGAGGGTGTCACCCTCTTGGATGACTGGGACGGTTTCGGGCAGAAGCTGACCGGAACCGGCACCACGCTCCTGGATTCGGTCGGGGTCGATGACGTCGCGGTGCTCGAGCGCAGACCAGGGGATCACGAGTCGGTCCACGAGGCGGCGTTCTTCCAGCTCTATCTTCTCGGCGTGCAGGTGGGCATCGCCAAGGCTGCGCTCGCCGATGCCACAGAAACGCTGGCCCGGCGCACCCGCACTTTCAACACCTCCACCGCAGGTCAGTCCTTCAGTCAGGATCCGCTCATCCAACAGATCATCGGGCGGATGTCCTCCAAGACCTTCGTGGCCGAAGCCGCTGTGCTTGCCGCGGCTCGAGAACTCGACCGCGCACTGCAGGCTGGCCTCACGACCGGCACCGGGAGCCCAGACTTTCAGGACAAACCACCGGCCGAGGTCTACGCAGCGGAGATCGCTGTGGAGAAGGCGCAGATCACGGTGCCGGAGCTTGTCCTTGCAGTGGCCTCGGAGCTGTTCCAGACCGTCGGCGCGTCAGCAACGCTGCGCACCAAGGCTCTTGACCGGCACTGGCGCAACGCGCAGACCATCGCCACCCATAACCCCATCGTGTTCAGGGCTCGATCCCTCGGCGATCACGAGATCAACGGAACCCTTCCCGAGGGGCTCAATGCCATCGGTGAGGCCAAGGAGAATAAGTGACGATCCACTTCAACGCTTTCGACATGCTCGTCCCGGTCCATCAGTCCCCGGTACTGTGGCGTCATCCGGATTCACGGATCGAGGAGTTCGACACGCTTGGCTACTGGACCGAACTGGCCCAGACAGTCGAACGCGCCGGATTCTCCTGTCTGTTCCTGGCGGATATCCCCGGTGTCTATGACGTGTACGGAGGCAATGCTGAGGCCGCCGCTCGAGGGGGAGTACAGTATCCCTTGCTCGATCCCCAGGTCATCGTGCCAGCTTTGGCCGCCGCCACCACTCATCTTGGCTTTGGTCTGACGGCTTCGGTGACCTACGAGGCCCCCTATGCACTGGCGCGACGCTTCGCAACGCTCGATCACCTTACCGCCGGACGCATCGCGTGGAACATCGTGACCAGCTACCAGGATTCCGCAGCACGAAATCTCGGTCTGACCGAACAGATCCCGCACGACGAGCGCTACGACCGTGCCGATGAATATCTTGAGGTCATGTACAAGCTCTTCGAGCACTCGGTGGAGTCTGATGCCGTCATCGCCGATAAATCCACAGGGGTCTTTGTGGATCCGGCAAAGGTCCATCCCATCAACCACCAGGGGGAATGGTTCAACGTGCCTGGTGAGATGCTTACCCACCCCGGTCCGCAGCGCACGCCGCTGCTGTTCCAGGCCGGCTCCTCTGCGCGGGGTCAACAGTTCGCGGTGGATCACGGGGAGGCGATCTTCGTGATCAGCTCCTCACCCCAGCGGTTGGCGCAGCAGGTGTCGGGGACTCGGTCGGCGTTGCTGGAAGTCGGACGTGATCCGGAGTCGGTGAAATTCTTCGCCATGGCGACGATCATCGTGGCCGAGACCGAGGAACTGGCTCAGGCCCGTCTCGAGGAGTATCGCCAGTACGTTGACACCGCCTCGGCACTTACGCTCTTCGGGGGCTGGACCGGGGTGGATCTCTCGGACCTGCAGGAGGACGACGTCGTCGCTGATGTTCAGACCGAGGCCAACCAGTCTGCCCTGGCCATGTTCACCAAGGACCCTGATAAGCGCTGGACCGTCCGCGACGTCGCCGAATTCATCTCGATCGGTGGCCGCGGGCCGCTGATCATAGGGGATCCGGTGCAGGTGGTGGATCAGCTGGTGAACTTCAAAGAGCTCTCAGGGGTAGACGGGTTCAATATTTCGGCAGCGGTGCGTCCCGCTGATTTCGAACGTTTCGAGCAATACGTCACGCCCGAGCTGCGCCGACGCGGACTGCTCCCCGAGCGTCCCGACAAGCCGGTCACGCTGCGCGAGGCGTTGCTGGAGGAGGGTCCGTATATCCGTTCCGACCATCCGGCGCGCCGTGCCGACCTCTGATCCGGCCTCTAGTCCTGCCAGACAGGCCGACCCTCAGCGTGAGGCGCGGTGCAGCAGCTGATCGATGATGGGATCATTGATCTTTCGCGCGGTGCCATAGGCCGGATAGTGGAACTGCATCAGATTCGCATAGGGATTGACGTCAAGCACCACCGCCTCGGTAGCGCTGTTCAACTCGGGCGCGAGCATATCCACAGCCGCGGCGCCGAGACCGGGGACTGCCAGCAGGCCATCCACCGCGAGGTCCTTGAGCTCCTCGCTGAGCAGGTCCAGCACGTCTACGGCGAGTCCTCCGCCGCGGGCAGTGTCAGCGATGGGTGTCAGCAGCTGCAGCGCGCCGCTTTCGGGAACGCTCTGCGTGGTGATGCCCATAGGCGCGAGGAAGGCATCGGTCACACGGGGTGCCCGGCCGGCGAGATAGGCGTTGCTCTGCCGACGTTCGATCTCCGCCGCCGCGAGTTCCGCGACGCTGCTGGACCCATCTCCGATCACATAGAACGGGATCCGCACGATCGCTCCGACCACGGACTCGCCGACCACATAGGCACGGATGTCCAGCCCAGGACGATGCTCCTCCACCATGATCACGTAGCGTGCGCTGGAGGTGGCCGAGCGCGCCGCCATCGCGGAGGTCCACGCCTGGCGAAGCTGGGCCTCGGTAGTGACCCGCGGGGTGATCCCACGGCCCGCACGTCCCGCAGAGGGCTTGACCGCTACCGGTCCGCTGGACTTCTTCAGGTGCTGCACCGCGCGGGAATACTCCGTGGGGTTGATCGCCCGACCTTTGGGTGTGGGCACCTCAGCCGCCTGGAGGTACTTCTTCGTCATGGCCTTGGACGCAGAGACTCGACGCGCCTGGTGGCTGACCAGCGAGGTGACGACGGCGTCCATGCCGCCCACCACCATCCCTGACAGGAAGAACAGCACATTGGAGTCGTTGATCTTGGTGATCGTCATCTGTTTCCGCTTGGCGGCGCGGTGCAGCAACATCTCATGCGTCATGGTGTTCTGCCAGCGGTGCAGCGCGCCGAATCGAGGTTCCACCTGCTCTGCGATGAATCGTTCAAGTGCGTCAGGCTCAGCGCTGAGCGCAAGCTGCCCCCGAGACGCGGGCGCGGCGTCGGTCTTTACAGGCGCGGCGCTCAGATTATCGGGATGCACGCAGCAAGATCTCCTCGGCAATGGCCCCGGCAACGTCATGGGGCTCCCCATAGGCGGGGAAGTGGGCAGGACGGATATCGGCCTCGGGTATCACCGCACTGACGACGGCCCCCTCGGCAGATTCCAGGTCAACAATCTCCAGATCCGCAGCAGCTGCGTTGAGTCCCGGAACAGCTGCCACAGCCTCGACTGCGAGTTCCAGGAGCGAATCAGGCATGGCGTCGGTCACGTCGATGGTGAGAGCGTTCTCCGAAAGGGCGCTGGAGTCTTCGAGTTGCAGCAGCTCGCCGGCAGCCAGAACCCGTGACGGGCTCACCCCGAGCGCGCTGAGGCTCTCATCACTGGGCAAGGCTGGGCCGCGGGCAAGCAGAACATGCTTGCTGCGGGCAACGGCCTGACGATCCAGCAGCTGGCGCACGCTCGACTGCCCATCCCCGAGGACAAGCAGCGGCACTCTCATGAGTGCGGCGCATACGCGTTCCCCGACGACGAACACCCGGACGTTGCTGCTCGCGGCCGAGCCGTTCCCGGAGATAGGTGCACTGTTCTCCGTTGGCGCGCCAGCGGCATCCTCATTCTCGGCTGGCGCGGCAGCGGCATCCCCAGCTGGCACGCCGCTTCCAGCTTCCTGCGCCTCGTCGCTCGGTTCCGCAGCAGAATCATCCGCCGGTTGGTCTGCCCTCGGCTCATCCAAGGCTTCGACGGCGACGTCCTGGATCTCCAGGTGGCGGCGCAGAAGCTGCGGGTTCGCGGTGATGCGCCGCGCATGAGCGCTCACCAGCGTGGTGACGGTGGCATCCATGCCGCCCACCACGACCCCGCCGAAGACGAAGACCAGACTGCGCTCGCCCACCGGCCGAATCTCGACCCGCCGACGCCGCAGCGCCATGCGGATCAGCTGGTCGTGGCGCGGCACATCAGCGTATTCGTTCATCGGGTGGGAGCCGAGCGTGTCAATGATCAGGCGTGCGGCGGCGGTCTCAGACGGCATAGCCCTCAGGATATAGGTTGGCCGTGGGGCCGCGCTCCCGGGTTCGGGAGCGCGGCCCCACGGCCGCCTCGGCTTCTCAGCTGAATCGCTTATTTATTGCCTGCGGTGTGGTTTGAAGAACCGCTGGGTGCAGCGGAGGGCGTGCTGCTGGTGGAAGAGCTGGAGGCGGAGGAACCGGAGCCCGAAGAGTCGCTGGACTTCTTCACGGTGTCTTCTGCCTTGGTTGCCACGCTCTTCGCCGTATCTGCGGCGTTCTCGGTGACCTCATTGGCCTGCTTCTTCACCGAGTCAGCGGCCGTGGACGCGTACTTCTTTGCGGTCTCTCCGGCCTTGGAGACGGTGTCCTGGACCTTGGGGTCCTTCCACGCCTCAGCGGCGTTCTTCTTCACAGTCTCGAGCGTGCGCTCGAACTGGGCCTGGCCGCGCTTGCTGCCCATGATGTAACCGATGGCCACGCCGGCGCCTAGTGTGAACAATCGCATGATCGACTCCGTTCTGAAGATGAAATAAGTGCTCGCCTCTGACGAGTCCCTCTTGAACCTAGCCGGAAAGACCGGTCCGTGTCACGGCCAATCAGGCTGAATAACCCTGAAATAACCCTGGTTCTGCCCGGAGATGCTCAGCTGACCATCGCTGTGCGGGGGTCCCACTGGTCCACAGCACCGGGTACCGGCTCAGCCGGGTCATTGCCGAGCTGTACGATCCGGTTTCGGGTGTCCACGTGAACCACCTGCGGCTCATGCTTGGCGAGCTCCTCGGCGTCGACCATGACGTAGGAGATCAGGATGATCAGATCTCCGGGATTCACCAGATGCGCGGCAGCACCATTGATGCCGACGACGCCGGACCCGCGGGGTCCCGCGATGGTGTAGGTCTCCAGGCGCGCTCCATTGGTGATGTCGACGACCTGGACCTTCTCGCTCTCCACAATGCCTGCAGCATCGAGCAGATCGGCATCCACGGTGATCGAGCCCACGTAGTGCAAGTCCGCGTGGGTCACGGTGGCGCGGTGGATCTTGCCGCCCATGACGGTCCTCAGCATGCTGAGCTCGCTTTCAAGACAGAGGGTGTGAAACCTGCGGAACAGAGACTGGAACGAATAAACACGTGCATCATTATCCAGCGTCGGGGCGCGGGTGGGTATTCCCGGATGCTGCGCGGCGTCGGGCCAGCGACTCAGTGGCGCGGCTGCCCACCTCGACCAGCCCACAACCGATGATGCTGGACACGAATGCGGCGGCCAGGAGCTCTGCCGATGGCATGGCGAAGAGGTGATACTGCTGCGAGGCGGGGACCAGCAGAACCGCCGCCAGAAGAAGGTACATCGACGCGATCAGTGTCACTCGCAGCGGGGTCAGCGGACGCAGCGCCACATTGAGCACCCAGAGTCCCACTGCGGTGAGGCACAGCGTCGCCGCTGTCTGGATCGTCGCAGCTGGTTCACCCAGGTACCGACCGAACGCGCTCACCGTCACCACTGCGAGCACAATGGCGATCGCCGTCGGAATGGCGAAGTGGACTGAACGGCGGAGGAAACCGGGCTGGTAGCGCCGGGAGTTGGGCATCAACGCGAGGAAGAACGCCGGGCAGCCGATCATCAGAAAATCGACGGTGGAGAACTGACGCGGCAGGAACGGGAACTCCCAGAAGAGCAGACCATAGAGCAGTCCCAGCAGAATCGCGTAGGCAGTCTTGGAGAGGAAGAGATGCGCCACCCGCTCGGTATTGGCGATCACTTTTCGTCCCTGCTCCAGAACCGAGGGGAGCCGGTCGAACCGTCCGTCCAGCAGGACCATCCGTGAGACCGCCTTGGTGGCCGGGGCGCCGTCGCCCATGGCTATACCCAGGTCGGCCTTCTTCATGGCCAGGGCGTCATTGACCCCATCACCGGTCATCGCCACCACATGGCCAGCAGCCTTGAGCGCTTCGACCATGGTGCGCTTCTGCTCCGGGGAGACCCGGCCGTATACCGAGTGGCGCTCGAGAACCTCCTGAAGCTCCGTCTGATCGGTCGGAAGAGTCGCCGCGTCCACAGCATCGCCCTCGATGACCATGCCCACCTCCCGCGCGACCGCGGCGGCTGTCTTGGGGGAGTCCCCTGAGATGACCTTCAGTGTGACGTCCTGCGCGCGGAAGTACTCCAGCGTGGCGTGCACTTCAGGCCGGACATTCTCCTTGAAGGTCAGCAGCGCCACCGGGCGCATATCGTGAGGGAGGCGTTCTCCTCGGCCCAGCGGGCCGGTCGCGCCTTCAACGATCGGGCCATCCAGCGGCGCATGGGTCAGCAGCATCGTGCGCAGGCCGCGGCTGGAGAGCTCATCCGAACGTGCCAGCAGCGCCTCGACATCCACCCTCGAGTCCACAGTCTCGTGGCGCATGATCTCTGGAGCTCCCAGCACCCAGTGCCCGGCGAGCCCGCCGGCGTCCTGGGCGAAGCTGACAGCGGAGAACCGGCGCGCCGAAGAGAACTGGACCTGGCTGGCGACGCGGTGGCGGGGGAGTGCTGAGTACGGCTGACGAAGCGCCCTTGCCGTGGCGTTTGCCCGTTCATCGGCTCCGAAGAACGCCAATACCTGTTCCCACTCTGCAGTCCCGCTCAATGCAGTGGAATCAGGGTCCACCCGCACCGCAGCGGGTTCGCCGTGAGGATTCAACGCGGTGGCGCCGTGGAAGGCGATCGTCCCATCGGTCAGGGTGCCTGTCTTATCCAGGCACACCACGTCCACTCGGGCCAGGATCTCCACGGCCGGCTGTTCCTGGATCAAGACATTCTCGCGGGAGAGCTGCACGGCTGCCACTGCAAAGGCGATGGTCGTCATCAGCGCAAGGCCCTGCGGAATCATGGCCGTCACCGATGAGACGGCAGTGACCAGGGCGTCACGCCAGGCCCCGGTCTCCCAGGCGAGTGTCCATCCTCCGAAGGCCTGCATCTGACCGTTGAGCACCACGGCGACGATCGGGATCAGGACCAGGGAGAGCCAGAAGGCGATCCTCTCCAGCGCCCGGCGCAGCTCGGAGTTGATCTTCTGATACTGCTTGGCTTCCGTGGCGAGTTTGATCGCGTGCGCGCGCTCCCCCACCGCGGTCACCCGGAATCTGCCGGATCCCGCCACCACTGCGGTGCCGGAGAGGATCGTGTCATCCCGGCGCTTGGGCACCGCATCCGATTCCCCGGTGAGCATGGATTCATCCACGTCGAGTCCCACCGCGCTGAGCACGATCCCATCGGCGGGGATCTGATCTCCGCGGCGCAGCTCGACCACGTCGTCCAGGACGATCTGCTCGCGGTGGATCTCCAGGACCATGCCATCGCGCAGGGCGTGGACCGCATCCTGGTGCAGCAGTGCGATGGCATCGAGCTTTCGCTTGGCGCTGTATTCCTGGAAGAGACCGATGACCACGTTCGCCACGGCGGCGACGGCGAAGAGCAGATCCAGCCAGCGTCCAAGCAGGATGATCGCGATCGCGCAGATCCCGATGATCAGATTGAACAGGGTCATCAGGTGTGTGCGCAGAATATCTGCGATGGATCGGGAGGTGGTGCGCGGCTGAACATTGGCCAGGCCGAGGCGGTGGCGTTCAAGGACCTGCACCGAGCTCAGCCCGGAGGCTTCCAGCGTCTCGGGGTCTACTGCAGACCGGGTCTCCGCGGGATCGCGGACGTCAGTCTTCTCGGCAGCCACAGGGCCAGAGTCTACAGTCCGGGTCCCGCCGCGCCGGTGACCGCGACGATCAGTTCCTCGCCGCTTGCGCCGACCTCAATGTCGAGGTCGAAACCGACCTGGTGGCTCTCCTGCAGGCTGGCGCCGTCGTGGAAGTGCCGGGAGTCGAAGTTGATCGTGGCTTCGAGATCGGTGTCCGAGGTTTCCCATCCCTCGGCGTCGAAGTCCAGGGCGAGCTCATCGGGTTCTGGCATCCGCCAGTTGATGGACTCGGTGACCACCTGGTTCGGGGTATTGATGCCCATGGGACATCCGGCAGGCATGAGCACCTGCTGCTCAGCGCAGGAGTCGAGATACGCGGAGACCTCCTCGTGGAGGACCTCCTCAGCGGCCTCGGAGGCTTCAAGGTCCAGGGTGATCTGGTGTGCCTGGTCCTCGTCTTCACCCTCGGCGCCATCGACCACGACGTAGCGTGAGGCGCCCACCAGCCACTCGCTTTCCACCTCGATCTCGACGACGGCAGGGACATAGGCCCGCATCGTCACCGAATCATCGACCAGGTTCACGGGTTGGCCGTTGACGGTGATCGCGGCGATTCCGCCCGCGGCAGCACCGGGAACATCGATCTGCAGCTCGCTCATGGAATCTGCGGTCAGCTCCCAGTTCTGAAAGAACGCCAGCGTGGTCTCCTGGGACTCCATGGGCAGGGCTGTCTCATAGTCCTCACCCTCCACCTGGAACTGCATGACGGCGTTGCCGCTGTTCGCTGGGTTCTCACCGAACCGGGGGTTCTCGATCCCGGCGGTGCTGCGTTCCAGCGCTTCGCCATCCAGGAGCACGCTGTCGACGCCTTCCTCACCGGAATCGCCATAGACCCCGGCGTCGAAGAAGCCGAGGGCCTCTGATCCGCTGCCGCGCGTCATGGAGTCCCAGTACTCCTGGGCGGTGTGTCCCGGGGTATAGATCTTCTCGCTGACCTGCCAGATGGCGGCCCCACCGGCTGCGAGTGCCATGACCAGTGCCGCAACCCAGGCCAGCAGGACCACGCGGGATGAGTGTGGTCTCTGATCCGGCGCGGTTTCGGGCGTGGGGGAGTAGGCCTGCGACATAGGGCACAGACTAGCAACTCAGCCCAGCCGTACCTGACAGCCCAGCCGTACCTGACAACTCAGCCGTACCTGACAACTCAGCCCAGCAGCACAGCCACGATCACCACGGCGGGAATCGCGGCGATCGTGGTCAGCAGCACGGTGTCCCGCGCAATGACCTCACCGGTCTGATAGCGCACCGCCGCGACCAGGACGTTCTGCGCGCTCGGCAGGGAGGCCATCACCACGGCAGCAAGCACCTGCGGCTGCTCCAGGCCGAACACGAAGTCCGCGAGCAGCCATGCCAGAACGGGGTGGAGTGAGAGTTTCAGGCCTGTCGCGAGGAACACATCACGACGACGATGCGTGCGTTTGTCCAGCGGGCGGCTGCCCACCAGGGAGAGTCCAAAGGCCAGCAGCATCAGCGGAATCGAAGCCCCGGCGATAAGTTCGATGGACTCCTGGACCGGGACTGGGAAGTGCCAGTCCTGCCAGGAGAAGACCAGTCCCAGGAGGGATCCTATGATCATCGGATTCACCGCGGACTGGCCCAGGCTGCGCAGCGTGGAAGTCCGCGGGTGCGGACGCACCTTAGTGGTGGTGCCCTGGTCTCTGGTCAGCAGGTCCAGAGCGGTGACATAGATGGGGGTATAGACCGCCAGCTGGAACATGATGATCGGCGCTGCGAGGGCAACGTCGCCGAGCACATAGGCGGCGATCGGGAATCCGAGGTTCGCGGCGTTGACCAGGGAGCCGCTCATGCCGCCGATCATGAGTTCGGAGCCGCTGCGGTCCTTCATCAGGACGAAGCGTCCCACGAGGATGAAGACTGCGAGGGTGGCCAGCGCGCTGATCCCGGCGATCACGAACTGCGGTCCGAGCACCTGACTCAGCGAGGATTCTGAGATGGTGACGAAGAGCAGGCACGGAGACGCGACGAAGAAGGCGACTCGACTCAGAACAACTCGCGCCTCGGGTCCGAGCACCCCGAACCGACCAATGACCCAGCCGACGCCGATGATCAGCCAGATCACCGTGAAACCAGAGAAGACCGCCCCCATGACCCTCCATCAGTGCAGCAGCAGATTCAGCTCATCACTCTAGCGCTGTGCTTGAGAAGGTGGGGGCGGTCCGCCCTGATTGCCCGTCTGGGCCTCAGCTCACTGCTGTGCTTGGGCCTCTTCAGCGGGGCTGATGAAGTCGGTGCGGATGCGCTCTACACCTTCAGCGGAGATCTGGAAGCCGTGCTCCTGGCCGGCGTCGATCATGATGCCGGCACCGGTGATGGACTGCACGATCGCCACGCCGGGTGCTTCAACGGCATGCGGTGCGTGTTCCTTGTAGTCATCGGGGATGTTCGCGCTGGTGCTGAAGAGCGCGATCAGCGGATTGCCCTCATTGTCCTGCAGGGTCAGCGGGTTCACCGAGCCGGTCTCCTCACCGACCTCCTCGGGGCTGAGGAAGAAGACGCTGCTGGTCAGGAAGGTGCGAATGATCTCGCCGGCCTGGGCATTTCCGTCTTTGCCCTCGATCAAGATCTGCTCCAACGTGGCCGCTGGTGCAGCGGAGTTTGCGGCTGCCTCGGTGGCAGGGGTGTTCTCTGGCTGGGTGCTTGGAGTCTCGGTCATACCTCTACGCAATCAAGGACGCGCCCATAATGCAATGCGGGCGGGCCTGTTTCGTGCCCAGGAAGCCCGTGCTGGGGTACTTTGAACAGGTGCTGCTATCTGATCGTGACATCCGAGCCGAGATCGACGCCGAGCGGATCAAGCTGGACCCGCTGGACCTCTCAATGGTCCAGCCCTCCAGTGTTGACGTGCGCCTGGAGCGCATGTTTCGGCTCTTCGACAATCACAAGTACGCGCATATCGACCCCGCAGCAGACCAGCCGGACCTGACCCGACTGGTCGAGGTGGCCCCGGATGAGCCCTTCATCCTGCACCCGGGCGAGTTCGTGCTGGGCGCAACCTATGAAGCGGTCACACTCCCAGATGACATCGCTGCGCGGCTTGAAGGGAAGAGCTCGCTGGGACGCCTGGGGCTGCTGACCCATTCCACTGCTGGATTCATCGACCCCGGATTCTCCGGACAGGTCACCCTGGAGCTTTCAAATATGGCGACGCTGCCGATCAAGCTGTGGCCCGGGTCCAAGATCGGACAGCTCTGCTTCTTCCGGCTCACCTCACCAGCTGAACATGGCTACGGGGCCAGCACGCATCAGTCTCGCTACCAGGGCCAGCGCGGACCCACCGCCTCCCGAAGCCACGAGAACTTCCACCGCACGCTCATCCAGTAGCAGCGGTCGCAGTGGGAGTACTGGCAGCAGCAGCCGCGCTTAGCTGGTGCTGGTGATCCGGTGCTCGCGCATCTTCGCGGGGCCGGTGGGGTTATGCACCAGCGTCAGTGAGGCCAGACCAACGCTCAGAATGACCACGACGCCGATGATGATCGCCTTATCGCTGCCTCCGGCGCTCCACAGCAGCAGAGCGATCAGCCCCGGGGTCAAGAACGACACGCTTCGCCCGGCCGTGGCGTAGAGACCGAAGAGTTCTCCGGCCCGGCTCGGTGGTGCCAAGCGGGCGAGGAATGCCCGTGAAGAAGACTGCGCCGGTCCGACGAATACGCACAGCAGCAGACCGAAGACCCAGAAGGATCCCTGCGGGGTGAGCACGAAGGACCCGATGCTCCGTTCCACGTCCAAGAAATACAGGATCGCCGCGGTCGCGATCAGTGCGGCCACACAGGTGGCGATGACCTTGCGCGGGCCGACCTTGTCATCGAACCACCCGCCGATGAAGGCGCCCAGAGCTGCCGCGACATTTCCGGCGATGCCGAAGAGCAAGATGTCTGAAGTAGTGAATCCGAACACCGTGACGCCAAGGATCGCACCATAGGTGAACACCGCCGAGAGCCCGTCCCGGTAGATCGCAGAGGAGATGAGGAACCAGAAGGTGTTCCGGTCTTCTCGCCAGAGTCCGATGACCAGCCCCACAAGCCTGCGGTAGGACTCCAGGATGCTGACCTTCTCCTCCACCACGTCCTGGTCTGCGGTGGCCAGCGGAGTCAGCAGCAGGGGGAGCGAGAAGATCAGGAACCAGGCAGCGGCCACCAGTGCCACGGCGCGGACGTTGACCATCTCGTCCTCACCGAGTCCGAACATGTGCGGAGGCTCCCCGGCGACCAGGCCGAAGTACACGATCGCCAGGATCACGATTCCGCCCAGATAGCCCGACCCCCACCCGATCCCGGAAACCCTTCCCATCCGTGGTGAATCCGCGATATCGGTGATCATCGAGTTGTAATTCAGGTTCGCGAACTCATCGAAGAGCGTCATCGTGGCCATCAGCGTCACACCCAGGACCAGATAGGCCTGATCCGGCTTCACGAAGAAGCACGCGGCCACCAGCGCAATGACGATGAACGTGTTGATGGCGAGCCAGCGCCGTCGTCGACCGCCGTTGTCTGCGCGCTGCCCGATCACCGGGGCGGTCAGGGCAATGATCAGCCCGGCAATCGTGTTTGCAGTGGTCAGATACTGCGTGCCCTGCCCTCCCGGGCCGACTGCATCAGCAATGTAGGTGCCGAAGACGAAGGTGACCATCACGGCACTGACGGTGGCATTGCCCCAGCTCCAGAGGCTCCACACCGCGATCAGCCGCTTCTTCAGCGGGGCAAGTGCGGGGGTCGCCTCGGGCGCAACGCTGCTCATTGCGGCATAGTAACCCCGGTTTGTTAACATAGAGAGGATTGCCGCCGCAGAACCTTGGCTCAAGGACTCGCAGATGGGCGTGCGTAGATCCAGAAAATGCGAGAGGAGCGGGGTACATGATCATTGGGATGCTCGGAGCGCTCTTTCTCGTCAGCATCCTGACCCCCTTCCTCTTCCAGCGCTTCGGCAGGAACACCTTCTTCATTCTTGCGGCGATCCTCGGCGCCGCACTGGTCTGGATCCTCAGCTATGTGCCGGCTGTCCTGGAAGCCGAGCAGTCCGCAGGAATCGGTGAACCCAATGCACCTCCCGCCGAGGTCATGGAGTGGATCCCGCAGTTCGGGGTGGAGCTCGCCTTCCGCGTAGATGCCCTTGCGCTTGCCCTGTCGGTGCTGATCCTGGGCGTGGGCGCGCTGGTGATGCTCTACTGCGCCAGGTATTTCTCCACCAGTGAGCGTGCGGCCGGCCCCTTCGCTGCCGAGCTCTTCGCCTTCGCGGCCTCGATGCTCGGCCTGGTGCTCGCCGATGACATCGTCATGCTCTTCGTGTTCTGGGAACTGACCACGATCCTGTCCTTCCTGCTCATCGGTTTCTCCGCGCACCGCATTTACGCCCGCCGCTCCGCTATTCAGGCACTGCTGGTCACCACCTTCGGCGGACTCGCCATGCTGGTCGGCCTGCTCTGGCTGGGACAGCTGACCGGCAGCTACCGGCTCTCCGAGATCATGGCTGCCGCCCCCGATCTGGTGTCCAACCCTGCGACGGCGCTGGCCGTAGACATCGCGGTGGCGCTGGTCCTGCTCGGGGCCCTGTCCAAATCGGCGCTCGTGCCCTTCCACTTCTGGCTGCCAGCCGCCATGGCGGCACCGACCCCGGTCTCGGCGTACCTCCACGCGGCGGCCATGGTCAAGGCCGGTGTCTACCTGGTGGCTCGATTCGCCCCGGGCTTCCACGACTCCACCTTCTGGCTGCCCCTGGTCCTCGGCCTGGGTCTGCTCACCATGCTGGTGGGTGCCTGGCGCGCCCTGCGGCAGACCGATATCAAACTCGTCCTGGCCTACGGCACGGTCTCCCAGCTGGGATTCCTGATCATGATCAACGGACTGGGCACCGAGGACGCGGCACTTGCTGGAATGGCGATGCTGCTCGCCCACGGTCTGTTCAAGGCCGCGCTGTTCATGGTGGTCGGCATCATCGATCACCAGTCCGGGACCAGGGATCTGCGAAAGCTCTCCGGACTTGCCCGCACACAGCGCCCGCTGTTCATCGTGGCGGCGATCGCCACCGCTTCGATGGCGGGGATCCCGCCGCTCTTCGGCTTCGTCGCCAAAGAGGTCGTCTTCGAATCCTTCTACAGCTACGCCGAGGTCACGGGAGACGGTTCGATCCTGACCTGGGGCTGGCTGGTGCTCGCCGGCGTCGTCCTGGGGTCCGCCCTGACGGTGGCCTATTCGGCTCGCTTCCTCTGGGGAGCCTTCGCGACCAAACACCCAGTCCCTGGTGTGGCGGTGAAGGCCACCACGTTCCACGGGCCAGTATCCCGAGTCTTCCTCGCAGCCCCCATGATCCTCGCCGTGATCACGGTGATCATCGCGATCTTCCCGGCCCCGGCGCAGGTCTTGGCGGCGTCCTGGGCCACACTCTTCGATCCCGTGGCAGCCGGAGTGGAGCCTACGTATCTGGCGCTCTGGCACGGGCTGACTCCGGTGCTTGCGCTCTCGGCGCTGACCTGGGTGCTGGGTGCGCTGCTCTTCTGGGCGCGTGATCCCTTCGGCCGGTTCCAAGCGAAGCTCCCCGCCGTTCTCGACGCCGAGCGCGGCTACCGCGGAACTGTGCGCGCGGTAGACCTGCTCTCCTCCTGGGTGACCGCGAGGACCCAGCGCGGCGCCCTGGGCTGGTATCTGTTCATCATCCTGGCAGTGGCGACACTCGTGCCGCTCTCTGTGGTCATCTTCGGAGCGCCGGGCGGTCAGGGCATCGCCGAACGCTGGATGCCCGATTCCTTCATCATTGCGGAGCAGCCCCTGCAGGTGGTCCTTGCCGTGGTCATCCTCGCCGGAGCCTCGGGCGCGATCTGGGCGCCGAAGCGCTTCATGGCGGTTCTCATGGTCTCGATGTGCGGCTGGGGCATCGCCGGGATCTTCGCCCTGCAGGGCGCCCCAGACCTCGCGCTGACGCTGCTCCTGGTGGAATCCATCGTGCTGGTGGTCTTCGTGCTCGCGCTGCGCAGCCTGCCCGCTGGCATCTGGACGCAGAGCCCCACGCGTTTCAAATTCGGCCGCGCAGCCCTGGGCATCGGTTTCGGTGTGGTGATGATGGTCGTCGCGACGATGTCCATGAACGCCCGCGTGGCGGAGCCCATCTCCATAGAGTTCCCCTGGATGGCCTACGAAGTGGGCCAAGGCGCCAATATCGTCAACGTCACCCTGGTGGACCTGCGGGTATGGGACACCTTCGGGGAGATCACCGTGCTCGCCGCGGCTGCCACGGGCGTGGCCTCCCTGATCTTCGTCAAGCGCCGCGATGTCCAGCGCCGCGAGCTGCACGAGGTGCCCACCGGAACCGTGGGTCGCGTGCTCTCGGACAAGGCGCTCTCGCCTCGACAGGTCAAAGAGATCAAGGTCGCTCGATCCTTCGCCACAGTCGCTCGCGAGGCCTGGCTGGTCGCCGGGCGCACCGTCGCACCGGAACACCGCAGCATCGTCTTCGAGGTCGTCACTCGCTTGATGTTCCACGGCATCATCATGATCTCGCTCTACCTGCTCCTGGCCGGGCATAACCTGCCCGGAGGAGGGTTCGCCGGTGGTCTGCTCGCCGGGCTGGCCTTCGTGCTGCGCTACCTCGCCGGCGGACGCTATGAGCTTGAGGCCGCTATCCCGTTCTCCGCCGGGGCGTTGATGGGCTGGGGCCTCGCCGTCGCCTGCTTCACAGGACTCGCGCCGATGATCGCCGGCGGACAGGCCTTCCAGTCCTTCGACGTGGAGCTCACGCTGCCGCTCTTCGGCTATCACCACTTCGTCTCCGCTGTCCTCTTCGACGTCGGGGTCTACCTCGTGGTGATCGGGCTCATCGTGGACATCCTGCGCAGCCTCGGTTCTGAGATCGATGTGCGCAGCGAGCGCGAAGGACAGCTCGCCTCCTCACCGGGACACAATATTCACGGCGAAACCTCGGCAGGAGTGGCCCGATGACAATCAATCTCACTCTGCTGGTCCTGATGGGCGCGCTCTTCGCCATCGGCATCTACCTGCTGCTCGAGCGTTCGCTGACCCGTGTGCTGCTGGGAATCATCCTGATCTCCAACGGCGTGAACCTGCTCCTGCTTCATACCGCAGGCCGCGCGGGACTTGCCCCGATCTACGATCCCGACATCCCTGCCGAGGACTACCTCGACCCGCTGCCGCAGGCCCTGCTGCTGACCGCCATCGTGATCGCCTTCGCCCTGGTCAGCTTCATGCTCGCGCTGATCTACCGCTCCTGGGTGCTGGCGCGCCAGGATGAGCTGGCCGACGACGAGGAAGACCGTCGGGTCGCCTCCTATGCGGGTGTCCATGAGGCCGAGGAGGACGATGAGGTCGCCGAGGAGACCACGGAGTTTGCCGATGAGACCGACGCCGTCGGACGCCCCCTGCTGAATCCGCGTCGCGGCGCTGATGACGATGACACCACGCAAGACCCGGGCAACGGTCCGGTCACCGCAACAGGAGAGGAGCGCTGATGAACACTGAATTCCTCAGCTTCACCCCGCTTGCGGTGCTGATTCCCTTCTTCGGTGCAGGCTTCGCCTTCGCCTTCTACCGCAATAAGTCGACCCAGCGCGCCATCGCGATCGGCGCACTCATCCTCACGGTGATCCTCGAGATCACCCTGCTGGCGCAGGTCTGGTACGGCGGGGCACATGCGGTCCACCTGGCGGGGTGGCCGGCGCCCTTCGGGATCGTCATGGTGATCGACCGATTCGCGGCGCTGATGCTCGTGGTCTCCTCCATCATCACGCTGTGCGTGCTGCTCTATGCGGTGGGACAGGGTGCTGCGGAGGAGAAGGAAGACTCAGGCCCGGTCTCGATCTTCTACCCCACGTACCTGATCCTGGTGGCCGGTGTCTCCAACGCCTTCCTGGCCGGTGATCTGTTCAACCTCTACGTCGGCTTCGAGATCTTCCTGACCGCCTCCTATGTGCTGCTGACCCTGGGCGGCGGTGAATCGCGGATCCGCGCGGGCGTGACCTATGTGGTGGTCTCGATCATCTCCTCGATGCTGTTCCTGATCACCATCGGCATGATCTACGCCGCCACCGGAACGGTGAACCTGGCGGACCTCGCGCTGAAGCTCGGAGACCTTGACCCGAGCATGCAGCTGACCCTGCACGTGATGCTGCTGGTCGCCTTCGGCATCAAGGCCGCGGTCTTCCCGCTGGCGTTCTGGCTCCCGGACTCCTATCCCACCGCGCCGGCACCGGTCACCGCGGTCTTCGCAGGCCTGCTCACCAAGGTGGGCATCTACGCGATCATCCGCACAGAGACGCTGCTCTTCCCGGGGGAGCGGATCAATACCGCACTGATGATCGTCGCAGCGCTGACCATGATCGTCGGCATCCTGGGTGCACTGGCGCAGGCTGATATCAAGCGCATGCTCTCCTTCACGCTGATCAGCCATATCGGCTATCTAGTCTTCGGCCTCGCGCTGAGCTCCATCATCGGGATGGCCGCGACGATCTACTACGTGGCTCACCACATCACGATCCAGACCACGCTGTTCTTGGTCACCGGTCTCATCGAACGCCGCTCGGGCACCTCCAATGTGCTCAGACTGGGCGGTCTCGCGAAGATCTCCCCGGTGCTGGGACTGCTCTTCTTCATCCCGGCGATGAACCTCGCGGGCATTCCGCCCTTCTCCGGCTTCGTCGGGAAATTGGGGATGCTCCAAGGCGGCATTGCGGAGAACACCTGGATCACCTGGACTCTGGTGATCGCCTCGGTGGTCACCTCCCTGCTGACCCTGATGGCGGTGGCGAGGATCTGGACCCGCGGCTTCTGGCGCAAGCCCGAGGACGCCGATGAAGCTCCCGAGCGGCAGCTGATGTCCAAGACGCTGGCGCATTCCAGAGCGGCCAATAAGCGCTACCTGCCGATGTCCATGGTGGCCCCCACCGCGGCGCTGGTGGGACTCTCGCTGGCGTTCAGCGTCTTCGCCGGACCCTTGATGGACTTCTCCCGCGCGGCGGCCCAGGATATGTACGAGCGCACGCCGTACCTGGAAGCAGTGTTCGGACCCGAACGCATCGAAGGGGTCCGGGATGAGCTCGACGATTTCGCGGAGACATTCGTGATCGACTACGAGATCGACGACGGCGGCGCTGCCGAACACGCTCCGGTGGAGACCTCGCTGCAGCCCGATGATGAGGAAGCCGAAGTCGAACCCGAGATCACCGAAGAGGGTGACGATCAGCGATGAAGAGACCCAAGACTCCACTGAAGCTTGAACTGCCGCTCATCGTCTTCCTCGGCTTCTTCTGGATGGCGATCTGGCAGGACTTCACGCTGGGCACACTGATCATCGGGATCATCTACGCGACGATCATCGTCCGCGTCTTCTACCTGCCGCCGCTTCGCGGCAGCGGTCGGCTGAACCCCTTCTGGGCACTCGTGTTCGCCGGAAGGTTCCTCGGCAAGATGGTGGCGGCCTCCTTCCAGGTCTCCTGGATCGCTGCCGTCGTCGGGCCGCGGGTGAAGAACTCCGTCATATCGGTGCAGCTGCGCAGCCACGATGACCTCATCGTGACCCTCACCGGACATGCACTCTCCCTGGTCCCTGGATCTCTGGTCCTCGACGTGGACCGCACGACGGCGACGCTCTACCTCCACGCGCTTGACGTCACCTCCGATGAGGATGCCGAGAAGATCCGGCAGGATGCGCTGAAGACCGAGGCGCTGATCATCCGCACCTGTGGCAGCCGCTCCGACCTCGCCGTGGTGCGGGCCGAGCGGCGGCTTGGCAGGGTCTCCGGGTTCTCCAAGACCGAACGCGATGCACCCTTCCACCGACATGGTCCGGCCCAGCCCGCCGAGGTGGCGACTTCCGCAGACGAAGCCCGCGTCACCATTGATGAGGTGGAGCACTGATGCTTGAGATCGCTGTCCACATCACCCAGGTCCTGTTGGCGCTGGGAGCCGCAGGTGCCGTCTACCGCGTCTATAAGGGTCCTTCTGTGCTGGACCGGGTGATCAGCCTGGACGTCATGCTGATCATCGTGGCCTCGATGATGATCGTCGACATGGTGGTCAATGATCACCAGGACTTCATCCTCTTCGTCGTGGTCACCGCCGTGATCGGCTTCCTCGGCGCCGTCGCGATCGCCCGGTACGTCGTGGTTCGATCACCCGAAGAAGTGGCTGAGGAGACCGCGGCACAGGATCCATTCCCGGAGCCGCCCACCTCGCCGGTGCTTCCTGGCGTGCCGGGGGAGAACGAGCCTGAGGCTCCGCATGATCCGGTGAGCACCCCGGCGATGCCGGGAATCGACGATGAAGAAGATGAATCGACCTCCTGGTTCTCTGCGCTGACGCGCTCCGGATTCACCCCGCGTCCGCTGGATGAGAACGATGCCGCGGAGGAAGAGGCGGTGGATTCGGACCCTGCTGAGTCTGATTCCACTGCTCCAGATTCCACTGCTCCAGATTCCACCGCCGCTGATCCCACAGCGCCGAAGAAGGAGGAGGACCGAGATGTTTGAGTCACTGGACCTAGACCTCGTGCTCGACGCCCTCGCCTCGGTGTTGCTCGTCATCGGGGGACTCATGTCCCTTGCTGCTGGAATCGGGCTGGTGCGCCTCCCTGACCTGCACTCGAGGATGCATGCCGCCACCAAGCCTCAGGTCCTGGGCCTGCTCTCCTTATTGCTGGCAGCGGCTATCACCTGGCGGGCCTGGGAGTGGGTGCCCATCGTCATCCTGGCCTGGGGTCTGCAGCTGCTGACCGCGCCCGTCAGCGCGCATGTGGTGGGACGCTCGGGCTACCGCACCAAACATATGCGTCGAGATCTGTTGACTCACGATGAGCTCGCAAGTGCCGTGGAGCGGATCAGCAAGGACCAGCCACCCGAGCGGAGATAGCTCCGAGAGCCATCGCCGGGGTCAGACTCAGGTCCAGACAAAGTTCCAGGCTCCAGTCGCGATCGCTGCCCATACGGCCAGTGAGCCCAGGAGAAGACCTCCGAGGATCACCGGAAGATCGGCAGCACGGAACCTCGCCGGGCGTGCCCAGGTGCGCCGACCCGCCCCAAAACCACGCGATTCCATGGTGACGGCCAGGCGGGTGGCCATCCTGATGGCTTGAACAAGCAGCCCGAATGCCTGTGAGACCGTGGTGCGGACTCGCTGGGCGAACCCACCGTGGGCCACCACTCCGCGAGCTCGGCGTGCATACCCGATGGTCTTCCAATGCTCTGCCAGCAGCCCGAGCAGACGCATCGCTGCGAGCGCACCCAGGACGAACCGGGCTGGTAGTCGCAGCTGTTGGGCCAGGCCATCAGCGAGATCCGTCGGATCAGTGGTGGAGAAGATGATCACCGATGGCAGCACGATCGCCAGCGCGCGTGCGCCCAGAGCCATCCCCAGTGTCACGGAACCTTCACTGATGGTGGTGAATCCAAGGTCCAGGAGGACCCGCCCCGATTCCTCCGCCGCGATCGCGGTGCCCCAGGCCGCGACCAGCGCCCCTACCGCGAAGGGCCAGATCCGCCCCATGAACGCCAGTGGGCGAATCCCGGCCAGTGGCAGCAGCGCAAGGCTTCCCAGGATCACGACGACGGCGCTGACCACGTCGATGGTCATCACCAACGCTGTGGTGACGAAGAAGACGGCAAGGAGCTTTGCCAGGGCGTTGCGGCGGCCAAGCCAGGAGCTCGAGCGCGATGCCCCGAAGGGTGCCTGGTCTGGGCCCGCTGTCTCATCGATCTTCTCCGCGAGCTCCAGCGGCCTCGCTCGGAGGGCGGCGAGGAATGCGGCGTCATGGGTGACTGCCACCACCGTGCCGCCTTGTTCGATGTGCTCGCGCAGGAGCGAGACAAGCTCGGTGAATGTTCGGGCGTCTTGCCCGAAAGTAGGCTCATCGAGCATCAGGAGTGCAGGTCCAGCTGCCAAGACGGTCCCCACGGAGAGACGACGCTTTTCTCCTCCAGAGAGGGTGAACGGATTCGCCTCGGACAGCGCGGTGAGTCCCAGCCGATCCAGCAGTCGGTCTACCCGCGCATCAATCTCTGCTGCCGAGAAGAGGGGCTCGGTGGATCCGGGGAGCTTGGCCTGGATCGCCCCGAGTGCCAGCTCCTCGCGCACAGTGCCGCGCACGAACTGGTGCTCGGGTTCCTGGAACACCATCCCGATCCGCGCGACGAGGTCGGCACTGCGCCAGCTATGCGGGTCGTCTGCGAGCAGCCCACCCGTCCCTTTCAGCCCGGGTGCTGCGGAGAGGTCGCCGCCATGGGCCTCCAGCAGGCCCGCAAGCGTGAGCAGCAGAGTCGACTTGCCAGTTCCATTGGCGCCGGTGATGCCCAGGGATCCGCCGCGTCTGATCTCAAGGTCGATATTCGACACGGTCGGAGCGGCCGGCCGGCTTCGGTGCCAACCCTGTCTCGGTGAGTGCCGGCCGATGCCGAGGTGGCTTGCCTCCAGCAGCAGCTCAGTGGAGTCGCCTGCTCCTGCCGGCTCCCACTCTGGCAGACCCGCAAGCGGGTCCCTACCGGGCACCCAGAGACCCATGTGGGCGAGCTCCGAGCGGAGGTTCTCATCGCGGAGGATCGCGGAAGCGGGACTGCGCCCCCGGATCCCGCCGCCAGGTTCTAGCACGATGAGGGAGTCCATATGCTCCGCCCAGACCTCGAGTCGGTGTTCCACCACGATGATCGTCGCCCCGGTGGATTCGGCCACCCGCAGCACGGCGTCGCGAACCTGGCGCACTCCCAGAGGATCCAGGTTCGCAGTGGGCTCATCCAGGAGGAGCAGGCCAGGTCGCATGGCAAGGATCCCCGCGAGAGCCAGGCGCTGCTTCTGTCCTCCGGAGAGCTTCGCGCTCGGGTGCTCCAGATCGAACTGAGTCAGTCCCACATCGCGCAGCGCCGCGTCCACCCGTGCCCAGATCTCTTCCCTGGGTACTGCCAGATTCTCTGCGGCGAAGGCGATATCGTCACCGATTCTGGAGAGCACCACCTGGGATTCAGGATCCTGCTGCATGAGCCCCGAGCGACCGCGCGCAGTTTCCGGGTCACGTCCGTCCAGCAGCAGCTGGCCGCTGCTGAGTGCTTCTTCGTCATGGAGCACCCCGGCGAGGCCATGCAGCAGTGTGGATTTACCTGCCCCGGAGGGTCCGGCGAGCAGGACCTTTTCCCCAGGCAGGATATGCAGATCCAAGCCAGAGACCGCAGGGGAGTCTCGGTCTGCGTGCTGCCAGCTCCAGGCCTCAGCTCTGACTTCGACGCCGGGAGTTGCGCTCACCGGCGCGGCGATTCCGACCGCGTCATCATCCACGCGGTGCGCCGCCGATGAACATCGGCTCCCGGTGAGCACGGCGCGAGGCCAGCGGGCCCAAGACAGAGGAGGCAGCGAGGCCGCGGGTGGCAAGCCAGGAGAGCAGGCCTGCAATGATCGCCCCCGATACTGCGAAGCAGGCGATATGGATGACTGTCTCCAGCGGGGCATAGGCGTACATCGGCACGATCCAGTGATAAGTGATCCCACCGGTGACACCCGCAGCGGCGCCGGCCAGAATCGCAGTCTCCAGGGTGAACCGGCGGTAGAGCACCGCCAGGAAGATCAGCTCCGCACCCAACCCCTGCATGAAGCCCGAAGAGAGCACGGTCAGCCCCCATTGCGAGCCGAGCAATGCCGAGACCGCGGCGGCGACCATCTCACAGTAGATCGCAGCACCAGGCTTGCGAATGACCAGCGCTCCGAGAACCGCCGGGAAGAGCCACATCCCGTGGACCAGCGTCTCCACGGGTGGGTAGAAGAGGAAGAGGTTTCCGATCAGGTGGTAGCTGAGGTTCCATCCCCAGAAGATGACTCCCGAGGCCACGGCGAGAACCGAGGCGACGACGATGTCCGACACGGACCAGGTCAGTGTGCGGTTCTTGGTTGTTCTGCTGCTCATGATGCTTCTCCCTGAAAAGGTGAGGGCGGACCAAAAGCACGCAGGAGGAAAGCTGTCGCTGAAACAGCGCCAGCATCCGAGTAAAGATTCTCGACTTCCTTCGCAGGTCCTAACCTGATCAGGTTCGAGGGTCTGGGCCTATAGCCCACTCTCAGCGTCCTGCCGGTGACGTCACAGCTGATCAGCCGTGAATTCACCGAGGGGCGCTCCCCTGTCGTGTCTCAAATGACGTGCACTACAGTAGCAGGAGAGACGATTGAACTACCCCGAGGAGAACACTGTGGACAAGCTTCTGGACAAGGGCATGGCGCTGGGAATTTCGCTGGCCGGCGGTTTCATCGCTACCCGCCTGTTCGATTTCGTGTGGAAGAAGACCACCGGGGATGACGCTCCCCGCGTCGCCAACGATGAGATGACGCTCAAGCGTGCACTGGCATTCTCGATCGGTTCCGCTGCTGTGTCAGCCACGGTGCAGGTGCTGTCCCAGCGCGGCGCAAGCTCCACGGTGAAGCGGATCCGGAACAAGGTCGGGGATCGTTCCGAGGTCTGATCCATGCGCATCGCTGCCGCCCAGATCACTACCGGGCCTGATCCCTACGCAAACCTCGCACTGATGCGTGAGTACACGTACCGCGCCGCCTATGGGGGAGCGCGAGTCGTGGTGTTTCCGGAAGCTTCGCAGCGGGCTTTCGGTCATTCGCTTCCGCCGATCGCGGAGCCGGTGACCGGTCCGTGGGCGCAGGCGGTCAGGGACCTTGCGCGGGAGTTCAAGATCGTGATCGTCGCCGGCATGTTCACCCCTGGAGTGCCCAGCGCCGAGGGCCGCCCGCGGGTGGTCAACACCCTGCTCGCGGTGGGTCCCAGCGATGATGTGGATGTCTCCTACGACAAGATCCACCTCTATGACGCGTTCGGATTCAAAGAGTCCGACGGGGTGCAGGCAGGCCGGAGCCCGGCACAGTTTCACCTCGATGGGGTGACCTTCGGCCTCGCCACCTGTTACGACATTCGCTTCCCCGATCTCTTCACCGCTCATGCCCGCTCGGGTGCTCATGTCACCCTGGTGCCGGCATCCTGGGGCGCAGGGGAGGGGAAGGTCAGGCAGTGGCGGCTCTTGACGCGTGCCCGGGCACTGGACTCCACGTCTTATATCCTTGCCTGCGGCCAGGCCGAACCTTCCGCTGCCGGTGTGGACGCGGTCGAAGGCGCACCTACCGGCGTGGGCCATTCGATGATCGTCTCACCACTTGGAGTTCCACTTGCTGAGGCCGGAGAAGCTCCGGAGCTGCTCTTCGCCGAGGTGGACCCGAAGGTGGTCGCCCAGACCCGCGAGCTGGTCCCGGTCCTGAAGAACGCCCGGCAGTTCTGACGCCCGGCAGTTCTGAGGCGGCGACTCAGTCCAGCGGGTGGTTGACGGGCAGATCCTGGTCCAAGAAGCTGTTCAGCTGCGCCGTGAGCTCTTCGTCGATGCTGAGCTCCTGCTGATCCAGACGCTGCACCGGTGCCGCGAGGCGCACCGAGGACAGCAGCCAGAGGTGATCGGCTGCGTAGAGATCCTCCGGGGTGAGCGGGCCGTATCCCAGCTTCCATCCGGCACGCTCTGCCGCGGTGAAGATAGCGCCCTGAGTGGTGCCGGGAAGAATGCCGGTCTCCAGCACGGGGGTGATCAGCGTGGGCGGCTCACCCTCGGCTCCGCGCTTGGCGATCAAGACCGTCGAGGTCGGTCCCTCAAGGACCTGGCCATCGGATGTGGTGAAGATGACGTCGTCAAACCCGCCTGCTGCTGCGTGACGGAGCGCCGCCATGTTGACCGCGTAGCTCAGCGTCTTCGCGCCCAGCACCAGCCATGGCGCACGCTCGGCCGCAGTGGAATCGTAGCCGCGGTCCAGCAGCGTCACTGCCAGTGGCGCCCCGCGGTTCTGCCTCATGGATTCAGCGACAGGCGTCAGCATGATCCAGTATGTGCCCGCGAAGTCGATGTCCTCGGAGGCTGGCTCACCCTCCACGCCGCGCGTGGCGACGAGCTTGACCGCGAGTTCCTCGGGCACGCCACCTCGAGCACGGTATTCCTCGAGGCCGAGCCCGATGGCGGCCTCCCAGGAATCTGCGGGTGGGATGCCGATATCAAGGATGCCGGCGGAGCGTCGCATCCGCGCCAGGTGCGCGTCGAGCTTCCGTGGAGTCCCATTGACCGCAAGCATGGTCTCAAAGATCCCGTCGCCACGAATGGCACCCAGATCTGTGATGCGCAGTTGAGGCTGGTGGGGGTCGAATACCAGTCCGGTGGGGTGCTCGGCGTCAATCCGTACAGCGACGGCGGCCACGGAGTCATCGCGAAAGTGCTCAGCCATAGCTACAGCCTAGCCCCTGCAGCGGTGACACCCGGATCAACGGCCCTGAGCGCACCCAGTAAGCTGTCAAGCAAGAGTCTGGAGGGGATGCTGTGCTGTGGCCATTGAGCGGATTGGGGCTTGAGTCGCTCCCGCAATGGATCTTCCTGGTCATTCTCGTGCTGGAAGTCGGAATCCGGGTAGCCGTCATCGGTATCATCCCCAATAACCGCCGACCCAACACCGCGATGGCATGGCTTCTTGCGGTGTTCTTCATCCCCGCCGTCGCCCTTCCGCTCTTCCTTCTGATCGGTCGCAGCAAGCTCTCATCCCGGCGGCAGGAACGCCAGAGGCGCATGAACGCAGCTCTGCTGAAAGCCACGCAGCACATGAACCTCTCGGACCAGTTGCGCGAATATGACGAACAGCTCGGTGCCACCGCGGTTCTGAATCGCAATCTCGGCGCATTCCCCATTCAAGAGGGGAACCAGCTGACGCTGATCTCGGACTACCGGGCGACCTTCAACTGGCTGGTGGATCAGATCGACCAGGCACGGGAGTACGTCCACGTGCTCTTCTACATCGTCGGAGACGATCCGGAATACACCGCACCGGTCCTGGATGCCTTGGAACGGGCCGCCGAGCGGGGCGTCAAGGTGAGATTCCTCTTCGATCACCTGGGCACCGCGCGTGTCCGGGGCTACCGAAAACTGCGGCGGCGACTGCGCAATTCACAGATCGAGTGGCACCGAGTCCTTCCGGTCCGCCCGTTCCGGCGGCGATTCTCCCGACTTGATCTGCGAAACCACAGGAAGATCGTCGTGATCGATGGGATCACGGCATTGACTGGGTCCACGAACCTGATCGAACCGCACTACCACCGGGCGTCGGCGGTTCGGATGAACCGGCGCTGGGTGGAGCTCAACGTCGTCCTGACGGGCCCGGCAGTGACCGGGCTGGATATCGTCTTCGCCTCAGACTGGTACGCCGAGACAAACGAGAACCTCGGTGAGAAGCTTCTCGTCGACCTCGAAGCGGATGAGGCGTCCTCGGGAGGGTCCCTGGTTCAGGTGGTCCCCTCGGGCCCGGGATTCCCAGATGAGAATAATCTCCGGCTCTTCAACGACCTGATCTACCAGGCCACGGACCGGATCATCATCTCCACGCCCTATCTGGTGCCGGATGACTCTCTGCTCTACGCGTTGACCAACGCGGCGCATCGAGACGTGGAAGTGATGGTGCTGGTCTCCAAACGGGCCGACCAGTTCACGGTGCAGCATGCCCAGCAGTCCTATTACCAGATCCTCTTGGAGGCCGGGGTGCGGATCTTCCGCTATCCCGACCCAGACGTGCTGCATGCGAAGTTCATGATCATCGACGAGGACGTGGCGGTGCTCGGCTCCTCGAACATGGATATGCGTTCTTTCTCGCTTAACCTCGAGGTCACCCTCATGATCGTGGACGAGGCCAAAGTCGCTGAGATCGAACAGGTCTTCACCCGGTACCTGCTGCTGTCCACCGAACTGGATCTCGCAGAATGGTCCCGCCGCCCATGGCATGTGCGCTACTTGGACAACACCTTCAGGCTCACCTCAGCACTTCAGTAGCACTCAAGGAGAACTGCAGGAGGAATGCAGGAGAACACCGCCGGAGCTCCGTACGGTCGTCCGAAGTTCTCTGCGCCGGACCTGTATCGCACTGGGGAGGCGTTATATACTCGCTGCCGTGGACGCCGGAGAACCGTTCCGAGTCCTGCATCTTGCGCCGATGAGACCTGGGGAAACATGTTCGGATTGCGTTCCAACGCGCGTTCAATCGCGCCCTCAGTGACCCGCGCCTCGGGTCTGATCGCCACCGTTGCCGCCGCAGCGCTGCTGAGTTCTGGTTGTGCGCAGAGTTCCTCTTCCAGCCAGGACAGAGATTCAGCTGCAGCGGTCGGCTCCAGCGATGCTTCTTCGAGCGAGCCAGTGGAAGCCGATTCGACCACGGCCGAGGCCGACACCGACGACGGCGAGGACTCAGCTGCCGAACCGGCGCATCTGCTCACAGAGCGCGAGATCGGACGGATCCTGCTGTCCGAGAGCGATCTCCCGTTCACCCCCGATACTCACTCGATGACGACCGGCGTCGACTTCTTCCAAGATCAGCTCGGCGCCGAGGACGACACCTATACCCAGAGCTTCGGCACCAATGAATGCACCTCGGCGATGGACCGGATCAACTCGGACCTCGTGGGGGAATCTCCTCAGGGGGGAGTGGTGCAGGAATACACCCACGAGCTCGAGGATCGGACCGAGAGCCTATACGTATGGATGCTTGGTCTCGAGGATGCCGCCGATTCCTCCCTGATCTGGGACGGGGTCATCGACGCCTGCATGGATGAACCCTTGCAGAGTGAGACAGACACGGTGAGCTTCGAAGCATTCCAGGCAGAGGGGTTCCGCGGGATCGAGCTCGAGATGGACGTGCACAACGGCGAGTCCATGGTGGAGGTCCTGGGATTCTCCGCCAGCCAGGACTTCGGCAGGCACCTGTTGATGGTCAGCGCCGCCAATATGGAGGCTGACACCTTCCGCGAGATCGTTGAGTCCCAGGCCGAGAAGCTGGCCAGTTTCCAGCCGCAGGCCGAGTAGCTCCGCCTGGATCAGGAGCCTCGAGCTGAGAGAGCGTCCTGGCTCTGAGGTTCTGGGAAGGCGGCGTCAAGGACGTCCAAGACCCCGCGCGACTTGATTCGGATCTCATCCCATTCCTCTGCCGGATCTGAATCTGCCGTGATCGCCCCGCCGAGTCCGAGGTGCAGGTTTCGAGCCTGAGCTGGCCCGGTGAGCACCGCCGTGCGGATCAGCACTGAGAGATCGGCGGCGCCATTGGAGCTGAAGTATCCGGCAACCCCGGAATAGGGTCCCCTGGCACCTGACTCGAGCCGGGCAAGGATGTTCATCGTGGAGATCTTCGGGGCCCCGGTCATCGACCCGGGCGGAAACGCGGCCGCGACGACTTCCGCCCGATCGGTCGAAGCTTCGATCCTGGCGCTGATCGTAGAGACCAGTTGATGCACCGTGGGGTAGGTCTCCACGGCGCACAGCCGTTCGGTGCGCAGGCTGCCGGGGATCGCATGGATGGAGAGATCGTTGCGCACAAGATCCGCGATCATCACGTTCTCTGCCCGATCCTTGGGATGCGTGCGGAGATCCTGGATTCGTTCCCGATCTTCCTCGGCAGACTTACCTCGCCCTCGGGTGCCCTTGATGGGTTCAGATCGCACCGTGCCGGACTCGCTGATGCTCAGGAAACGTTCCGGAGAGGTGGAGAGAATCTCTGTCTCTCCGATGCGCAGAAATTGGGTGAAGGGCGCCCGGTTCCGCGCTCGCAGGGCACGGAAGAGTTCGACGCCGGAACAGCCGGTCTCCGACATCAGCGTGCCGGTGACCGCCGTGGTCAGACAGATCTCATAGCTGTTTCCCTCCGAGATCTGCCGCTTGGCCTCGGCAATGGCGCAGAGGTACTGCTCGCGGGAATCTCGGAGAGTAAGCTCCGCGGGGCGGAACCGCAGTGTCGGTGCGGCGTCGGTGAGCTCCTTGACCGCCCGGATGAGAGCCTCCTGGACTAGCCAGGGCCACGCGGTGTCGGCCTCCGATCCTGGGCCATCTTCGGGTTCGGACTCCACCCACTGCAGCTCGAGCTGCGACCGCTGGTGATGGAGAACCACCGCATGGGTGGCATGGAACAGCGCCGCATCCTCTTCCGGGAGTCCACCGCGATCAGCAGGTGCTGCGGAGTCAGTTCCCGCTTCGCGGTGCAGCTCGTAGCCGAGCCACCCCACCCATCCGAGTGCGAACCGAGGTGTGTCACCAGCTTCAGTCACAGCGGGATCGGCCCAGGGCTCCACGCCCCAGTTCTCACTCAACCAGGAGAAGAACGGCTGCTGAGTGCTGCTGGTGAGTGCGGCGCTGCGCACCGTCGTCGTCCCAGCGGTATGGCTGACCGTGGAGGCGTGCTCACCCAGGGAAAAAGCAAGGATGCTCTGTGCACTGCGGGCTGGCTGCTGGGTCCGCGCGTGGTCGCTGCTATCGAGCAGGGCCGCCGGCGCAGCGGGGAACTCGGCTGAGAGTCTGCTGAAGAGCGCGGGTGCAAGATCCTCAAGCTGTTCGATCCCAAGGGCATGAGCCCTGCAGAATTCTTCCAGGTCTACAACGCTTCGGCGGATCGACGCTGCGCTCATCACCGGATCCCGAGCGCAGCAGTCATGGATCAAGGATGGCACAGGCCAGCGCCTGCCGCGGCGCGCTACGATATCGCCCATGGCATCTGAGGGACAGCGATCGGACACCGTGGAACCGCGTCGGGGACGCCCGCGCAGTGAAACCTCCCATCAGGCTGTCCTGGACGCGACCTCTCGACTCCTGCGCGTGGGCTCCTATGAGGACCTGACGGTGGAAGCCATCGCCTCCGAAGCGGGAGTCAGCAAGCAGACGATCTACCGCTGGTGGAAGTCCAAGGCCGGCGTGGTCTTGGAGGTCATGCTCACCGGCGAGGGTGATATCGAGCTGGTCCCCATGCCTTCCACGGGTGATCTCCGCGGGGACTGCCTGACCTGGATCCGGGCCATGCTGGTGGAGGCTTTCCGGGATACCCATGTGGGTATGGCGCGCAGCCTCGTGATCGCGGGCCTCCAGGGCGGACCAGGAACCGAGAGACTTCTGCAGCAGGCCAGCATGTGGGACCACTGGCCCCTGGCGCAGAGATTGCGTCAGGCCGAAGAAAATGGGGAGCTGCGTGCCGGTGTGGATATCGCCGCCGCCGCCTCCGCCATCGGGGACCCGCTCATCTTCCGCATGCTCACCGGTGCCGCTCCCACGCTGAGCTGGGCGGAGAGCCTGGTCGACGTCGTGCTCACAGGTCTCCTGCGCACCGAGGACCCGCGCCCGGGCCGATGAACCGGCTCCCGGCCTCCGGGCGGAGCAGCATGAAATTTGTCACATCTATGCCGCAGACTCCCTTCTGTGAATTTCGAGACGCGGCGTTCCGTTTATGATCGACTCATGGCAAAGCTCCTATATCGCCTCGGCCTCCTCTCAGCACGCCGAGCCAAAACGGTTATCGCAGCATGGCTCGCCGTGCTTGCCCTTGCAGTCAGCTCCTTCCTCGCCTTCGGCGGTGAGCTCACTGATCAGATCAGCCTTCCCGATCTTGAGACGACGAAGGTGGCGGACCGCCTGGCCGAGGAGATGCCGGAGTCCGGTGGCGGCAACGCGACCGCGCTGCTCCGGACCCAGGACGGGGAACCCTTCACGCAGGAGCAGCAGGACCAGATCGATGAGTTCATCGAGGAGCTCGAGGCTGATGAGATCATCAGCAGCGTAGGCAACCCGTTCGCCACGCAGTCTGAGCTCGAGGACGCACGCGCCGAGATCTCAGACGGCGCGGATGAGCTGGAGTCCGGCCAGGAGGAGCTCGACGGCAGTCGCGAAGACATCGAGGATGGATTCGATCAGCTGGAAGAGGGTCAGGAGCAGCTCGACGCCGCCATCGCCCAGGCTCAGGAGCAGGGCATCTACGAGGCGGCAGCTCCGCAGTTCGACGCGCAGCAGGCCGAGATCGATGCCAACCGTGAGGCCCTTGAAGAAGGCCAGACGGAGCTTGAGTCCGGCGAGGAGGAGATCTCCACGGCAGCTGAAGAGCTTGAACGTGGTGAGGCCCTGCTGGAACTGTCCTCCGGCGTACAGGTGGTCTCCGACGACGGCGACGTCGCGGTCCTGATGATCAACTTCTCCGAGCCTATGGAGAGCGTGGGCACCGAGGAGCTGTCCTCGATCTCCGAGCAGCTTGCAGACGCGGATATCGACGGAGTGGACGCACTTCCCGGCGGAGATCTCGATATGGAGCTTCCGCACCTGTTCTCCGTGGCAGAAGTCATCGGCCTGATGATTGCGGCCGCCGTGCTGCTGATCATGCTGGGCACGCTCATCGGTGCCGGACTGCCGCTGCTGAACGCACTGGTAGGCGTGGGAGTCGGCGTCGCCGGTGCCATGGCCCTCTCCGGGGTCGTCGAGATGATGTCGATGACACCGATCCTCGGTCTCATGCTGGGTCTCGCGGTGGGCATCGACTACTCGCTGTTCATCATTCACCGGCACCGCAGGCAGCTGAAGGAGGGTATGGCGGTCCCAGACTCGATCGCCCTCGCCACCGGCACCGCTGGCAATGCCGTGGTCTTTGCCGGCGCCACAGTGGTCATCGCGCTGCTCGCACTGAACGTGACCGGCCTGCCCTTCCTCGCGCTGATGGGCACCGTGGCAGCCGCCTGTGTCGCCATCTCCGTCATGATCGCAGTGACCATGACTCCGGCCATGCTCTCCCTCGTCGATCGAAGGATCCTGCGCAAGAAGGAACGCCGGGCCATCGGTGAGTTCCGGTCCAAGAGCATCACCGAGCCCATGGGGCATGGCAAGGCCATAGGCATCGCGGTGCTGGCGCTCCTGGGACTCGGCGTGCTCTCCATCCCGACCTTCGACCTGCGCCTCGGGCTTCCCGACGCGAGCTCCAATGCCGAGGATTCAGCCTCATACCAGGCGTACCACGCCACCGAAGAAGCCTTCGGCGCGGGTGTCAACGGGCCGCTGCTGGTTCTCGCTGACATGCCTGAGGGACTCGATGACACCGCCGCTCAGGACTACCAGATCGAGATCGGCAACGAACTGCTCGCCAATGCGAACATCGCTGCCGCAGTCCCGGCCGGGCTCAACGACGACAACACGCTTGGCATCTTCCAGGTCATCCCGGAAGAAGGTCCCGCGGCGGAATCCACCGAGGAGCTCGTCCACGAGTTCCGCGACGGCGGCATCCTCGCAGGCGCAGGCCTGAGCGACGTCGAGCTCTCAGTGGCAGGTGTGACGGCGGCCCAGATCGACATGTCCGACGTCATCTCCGACGCGCTGCCGCTCTACCTCGCGCTGGTCATCGGGCTCTCGCTGCTGTTGATGATCATGGTGTTCCGCTCGATTCTGCTTCCGGTGATCGCCACCCTCGGGTTCGTCGCGTCCTTCGCTGCGGCCGTGGGCATCGTCGTCGCCGTCTTCCAGTGGGGTTGGTTCGCCGACATCGTGGGAGTGACCGAGCCAGGTCCGGTCGTGACGTTCCTGCCGGTGCTGATGGTCGGCATCCTCTTCGGGCTCGCCATGGACTATCAGCTGTTCACTGCATCAGGAATGCGGGAGGCCTATGCGCACGGGTCCGAGCCGCGGCTCGCCGTGCGACAGGGTCTCCACGCAGGACGCTCGGTGGTGACCGCGGCGGCACTGATCATGTCGGCGGTCTTCGCCGGATTCATCTTCACCGATGATCCGATGATCGCCTCCATGGGACTTGGTCTCGCGGTGGGCGTGCTGCTCGACGCCTTCGTGGTCCGCCTGCTGCTGGTTCCGGCGCTGCTTCACCTGGCAGGGCCCGCGGCCTGGTGGCTGCCCAAGTGGATGGACCGCATCATCCCGGATGTCGACGTGGAAGGCGCGAAGCTCGAACGCACAGTCGCAAGCGCTCCTGCCGACCGCGAGGTCTGACCCAGGACGCATCCCGCTCGGACATACAGCGACGCCCGGCACCTGTTCACCAGGGGCCGGGCGTCGCTATATGTAAGCGTTGCTGCGCGTATGCGGAGGGAGCCTAGTCGGCGTCGTCCTCTTGGCTGAGCGGTTCATCGAGAAGCTCGTGAACCCCGTCGATGATCCGGTTGGGCCGGAACGGGAAGTCGGAGATGCTCGAGCGGCTGGAGAGGCCCGTCATCACCAGAATCGTGTGCATGCCAGCCTCCATGCCGGCAACGATGTCGGTGTCCATGCGGTCCCCGATCATGGCGGTCTCCATGGAATGCGCGCCGAGGTGGTTCAACGCCGAACGGAACATCATCGGGTTCGGCTTGCCCACCACATAGGGCTCCCGTCCCGTGGCCTTGGTGATCAATGAGGCGATGGCGCCCGTGGCCGGAAGAACGCCCTCGGCGCTGGGCCCGGTGGCATCGGGGTTGGTCACGATGAAACGCGCACCGTCGTTGATCAGACGCACTGCCTTGGTGATGGCTTCGAAGCTGTAGTTGCGAGTTTCACCTACGACGACGTAGTCGGGGTTGGTCTCGGTCATGATGAAACCAGCTGCATGGATGGCAGTCGTCAGGCCGGCCTCGCCGATGACATAGCAGCTGCCCTGGGCATTGGACTCGGGGTCGATCTGATTCGCCAAGAATGTGGCGCTTGCCAGCGCCGAGGTCCAGATGCGCTCCTCGGGCACGACGAGTCCGGAATGGCGAAGGCGGGCACTGAGGTCTCGCGCGGTGAAGATCGAATTATTCGTCAGCACCAGATAGGGCAGATCCTTGCGCCGCCATTGCTCCAGGAGTTCCGCGGCACCGGGCAGCGCTTCCTGCTCGCGCACCAGCACGCCATCCATATCGGTCAACCAGCATTCGATATTCTCACCGTTCATGCCCTGATCCTATGTCCTCCCACTGGGAGCCCACCAGGAACGAACCCATACGGGACGATTGGCAGCTTTCCAGAATCCTCAGGAGTCGTACTCTTGACCACATCAAACCTCTATGGTTCATTAGTAGAGTAATGAACCATAGAGGTAGGGAACTGGTTATGCTGGTGGCTTTCCCGAGAGAAGGTGAGCGAGTTCGTGGATGAGGGACGCGCGCTTTTCGTGCAGATCGCTGAACAGCTGGAGGCGTCAGTACTCGACGGCTCCCTGGCAGAAGGTGAGCGCGCGCCGTCGACCAATGAACTGGCGACCTTCCATCGGATCAATCCCGCCACCGCGGCGAAGGGAATCAACCTCCTGGTAGACCGCGGAATCCTGGTCAAGCGTCGCGGCCTCGGGATGTTTGTGGCCCCAGGAGCACGCGAGATACTCACCGCCCATCGCCGCCAGCAGTTTGCCGCGAACTACCTCGATCCCATGCTCACCGAAGCCCGCGCCGTCGGACTTTCGGTGGACACCATCATCGAGATGCTGCGCTCCAGAGCGTGATCGCGCTCAGCGGCTGAAGGAAGGAGGCTGGAATGAGTACCGCCATAGAAGTCACCGGGCTCTCACGCCGGTACCGAAGAACGACGGCGTTGGACAACGTCTCGCTGCGGCTGGAGAAGGACACCATCCACGGTTTGCTCGGGCGCAATGGCGCAGGCAAGACCACGTTGATGTCCATCATCACCGGCCAGGACTGGCCCACCGAGGGCGAGGTCAAGGTTCTTGGCGATCGTCCTCATGAGAACGAACAGGTGCTCCCGAGGATCTGCTTCGTCCGGGAAGAGCAGCGCTACATCGACGACGCGCTCCCGAAGCACGCCTTCAACGCTGCGGCTCAGGCCTTTCCGCGCTGGGATGCCGAGCTGGCGAATCGGCTGGCATCCGAGTTCAGAGTCCCTGAGAAGACCCGCATCAAGAAGATGTCCCGCGGCCAGCGCTCCGCCGTCGGGGTCATCATCGGGATCGCCTCCCGAGCCGAGGTGACCTTCTTCGACGAGCCCTATATGGGTCTGGACGCAGTGGCTCGCCAGCTGTTCTACGACCGACTGCTGGAAGATTATGCTGCACACCCGCGAACAGTGGTGCTCTCCTCTCACCTGATCGATGAGATCGCGCATCTGATTGAGAATGTGGTGGTGATCGACCAGGGAAAGATCCTGCTCCAGGAGCCGGTGGAGCAGCTGCGCGACCGTGCAGTCACCTTGGTGGGTCGCGCAGATGCGGTGGCCGAGATCGCCGCCACGCGAGAGGTCCTGCACCACGAAGCGATGGGCCGGATCGTGCGGACCACGCTCCTAGGAGCCCTGGACGATGCTGAGCGCAGAGCCCTCGAAGAACGTGACGTCGAGGTCGTCCCGGTCTCGCTCCAGCAGCTGATCGTGCGACTCACCGCGCGGCAAGACCAGTCTCAGCCGAGCGCGATGGATTCGTTCCAGGAGGTAGCCCGATGAACAGCGTCTCAGTTCAATCCCCGGAGACTCCGAAGACGCACGAGGCTCCAGCGTCACGCTCGAGCTTTGCCCGAGTTCCCGCAGCGTTCAAGCTGCAGTTCACCGTCCCCTCACAGATGATCTGGGTGCCGCTGAGCGTGTTCTTCCTCGCCTGGGCTGTGGCCATCGGGATCGGGCTGTGGATCCGCCATGTGGCGGGCGAGGGAGCTGTCATCATGACAGGAGCCTCGCAGGCAACGGTCTGGTGCCTGGCATTCATCGCCGCTTATTCGGCGTCCCACACGTTCCCCTTCTCGATGGCGCTGAGCTACAGCAGGCGGGTTTTCGTGCTGGGTGCCTTCCTCGCCTTCGCGGCAGTCTCAGCGGGTTTCGGTGCCCTCTTCAGCCTCGGGATCCTGCTGGAGCGGGCGACCGGAGGCTTTTGGGCGGGGAGCTACAGCTTCGACCTGCCGTTCATGACCCAGAACGCCGGAGTTCTCGGAGCGGGACTGCTGGCGGCCGCGGTATGCCTCTGGGCGATGATGTTCGGATTCTTCTGGTCGATCCTCTATCGCAGGGTCCGTCTCGCGGTGCTCTGGATCATCGCCGTGGGTCTTGTGGCGCTGCTGGCGGTAGGTGTCATGATCGTCACGCAGAACGAGTGGTGGCCCCATATTGGGGACTGGCTGGCAATTCAGAGCTCCTACTCCTTCGCGGGCTGGGTGCTTCTGCTCGCGCTGGGCCTGACGGCAGTGAATTACCTGGTCATCCGGAGGGCCGTCCCGACACCGTGATTCCAGGGAAGTGCTGATTCTTGGAGCCGTGGCTGCGGTGTGGTTCACGAATGAGAAAGGAGTCCCAGATCGGCCAGCGTGAGGGGAACGCTATCTCGGCCGATCCGGGACTCCCGAATCACTCGCACCTTGATGAGGTAGTTCCAACACTAGGAAGTCTTCATGGACGAGCACTTGCAATTGGCTGGTAATCCACTGGGAATATCTCACGCCTCGTAGACATGAAGAAGCCCCGAATCGGTCAGCGTGAGGGAACGCTGTACATGACCGATCCGGGGCTTCTGAATCACTCGCACCTTGATGAGGTGCTCCCTACTTTAGGAAGCATTCTTGGCAATTTGCGGTGCAGATCCTGGGAGGTTCCTGGGACTTTTCTTGCGACTAGTCACTGGCCGGACGCGGCGACCCGGGATGAAGAATCACCCGCTCCTCCTCAAGGACGATTCGGTGCGTCTTGACGGGGGTCATCGCGGGAAGAGTCTCCGGGACTCCTGTGCGGAGGCAGAACGCTGAGGCATGCATTGGGCACTCCAGGGTGTCCTCCTCCACGTATCCGTCGGAGAGAGACACCGCCTCGTGAGAGCAGGTGTCATCCAAGGCGTAGAAGCCGCCATCCTCCGCATGGACCACCGCAATGTCGTCATTCCAACCTGAGGCTTCGGCAGACACCCTGAAGACCTCTCCCTCCGGGTATTGGGAGGCCGGACCAAGGTCCAATGGAGGGAGCGCTTCGGGAGTGGACATCTGTACTGCCTTTCGACGGACGGGATTGTATTGCAGGGTTCTCTCAGTGCTGTCAGATGGCTGAGTCGCGCGGGTATGGCGTCTCAGTGACCACGAAGCTCCTCGAGCTGGCGGCGTTCACGCTTCGTCGGTCGCCCGGATCCACGTTCGCGGACCGGCAGGCCGATGTCCCGGGGGCGAACCCTTTCCGGGGAATGATCTCGATAGGCCTTCTGTGCGACAGGGGGACCTACACGCTTGGCGTAGGTATGGATCACCTCAAGGATGAGCTCATGCCCCGGTCTGCGGATATGCACTCTGGTCAGCGGGCCGATCTTCAGTGAAGCCTTGACCGGGTCCCCGTCGATCGTGATGTGTCCGGCGCGGCATGCTGCAGTCGCTGCGGATCGGGTCTTGAAGAGTCTGACGGACCAGAGCCAGGCGTCGATGCGAACTGGTGCACGTGGACCGGCGGCTGCGGTCTCAGTCATGGTCTCAGTCTAGGAGAATTGTCGCTGTCTTTGGGGGAATGCGCAGACCCCGCGCCAGGAGTGTGAGGGGACACTGTTCCTGGACACGGGGTCTGCTGAATCACTCGCACCTTCAAGAGGCATTTCTTACACTAGACACGTTTCTTGAGCACCCGATGGGAGTCTCCTGGGAGCTGACTGAAATCTCAGTTCTGGGCCCCATCATCGCTGTGGCTCTGATTGTGGTAATCGCCCTCGCAGAAATCCACGGTGAGCCATCCGTCAACCGGTTCGGCTGCGACAAGAACTTCTTCTTCATCTAAATCGGCAACATCAGTATCTAGCAATTGGAGGATGTTCTCCATAGGTTCGCGCAAATCTTTGGGAACCAGAATATATGTCTGCTCAACCGCGAGATAAACCTCATAAAGGACATCCTGTTCTTCGACACCCTGATTCATATCTGTCCGCAGTCCATCAATCATTGATCCCACGGACATACACGCCTCTTCTTCTGAGAAATAGGCGCCAAGTTCATCTGTTCTTTCTAAGTCCATGGCATCTGGATCAGGCAGTTCCGCACCCGCGCCAGTTTCAGGCGATGCCTCGGAAGATGATTCTTCCGTGGCATCGGAACCTGCGTCTGAGGTTGCGGCATCTTCTGGAGCCTCCGAGCTCGGCTCCTGCGATGCCGGTGCCGCTTGACTGCCTGATTCGCTCGAAGTTGACTCTGGCTCCTCCTCCACGGTGCAGCCGACCAGCAGCAGCGAGGCGATCGCGGCGCTGGTGAGCAGTGCGCGGGAACGAGCTCTGGAGGTGCTGCTGCGCGACGCGGATGCTGCAGGGGATGCGAGAAGCAAGTTCATGAGACCAAGTGTGGCACGTCATGCTGGCGCTGGGTCACGAACTGATCAACATCGCGTTATTGCCAGAAGAACGTGATGATGCATCGCTCGACTAATCAGTTACTTTCCCCGGGTGAGCGGTACGGGGCGTCTTGAACGCCCTCTAGTAGAAGCATTCGGCTCTGGCGGAGTTCCTGAATCATCTCAGCAGGTCAGCGTGGCAACGTCCTCGTCGAGACCGGTCGATCTCTGCGCTGAGAGGGTGCGCCCGATCAATCTGTAGCGGCGGTGATACAGCCATCACGGCCTGGTTAAAGTCACACTAGAAGCTTTTCTAAAATCCCTGTCAGTAACAAGTATTCATGGGTTACAGTAGTCACGACTCGGCTAGCCGTATACGCAGGCTTCCCATCTTCAAGTACGGTTCGCTGCTTCCCCAGTCGCCATATCTGCTTATGAATACAGTGCATGCGCGTGTCGCCGCATGCTGGTCCTGATCGTCCCCCTGACGGCGTTCTTCGGTTCCCAGCCGAGAACGAGGTTCCAGCAGCCGCAACAGGCGTTTGCTGACGTATTCGTGGAGCCGTTCGGATGTGAACGACTAGTGAGGAAACACCTGTGCCGAAAAAAATCTCTTCTGCCATCGTCGGCACGCTCGCCGTCGGGCTGACCATGCCGCTGACCGCGAATGCCGCAGCCGCTGCGCCCGCTCCTATGGATCTGGGGTCGCTGTCGAATCTGGGGGTGGACGCTCCTGCGACGGGCGCCTCCGGTCTGAGCGGCGTCGATATCTCTGCCACTCGTAATGCCACGCAGTTCCGCTTCCCCCTTGCCCAGCGGTCCTACAGCTTCACCTCCCAGTACGGTGCTCGCTGCATGCCGGTGCAGGGAGCCTCCACGTTCCACCTGGGCCAGGACCTGGGTGCCGCCGATGGCAGCCCGATCTTCTCGGTGGCCGATGGCACGGTGGTCCGCACGTTCAGCGGAAACCGGTACAACGCGGGCTACGTGGTGGTGCAGCACCGTATCGGCGGCAAGACCTTCCACAGTGCGTACTACCACATGTGGAATGCCAACACCCACGTGAAGATCGGCCAGGCGGTCAAGGCCGGCCAGACCATCGCTCGGGTAGGAAACTCGGGGCCTTCGACGGCGCCGCACCTTCACCTGGAGATCTGGGAGGGCGCCTGGCTCAACGGAACCTCGCACAACCCGACGACGTGGTTGGCCTCTAAGGGAGTCAATCTCCGTTCGGCCGCCACCGCGGTGTGGAATACGTCGACGCCGTCCTCTTGTGACTATTACACCGCGACCTCCACGGCTCTTCGCTCCACTGCAAGCAGTACCGGGCCTGTGATCATGCAGCTTCGCGCCGGCACAGCGCTGACCGCGGTCCCCGGTGACATCAGCAACTCCATGGTGCGAGTCAAGACCAACGGCCGGACCGGTTGGGTGGCCCATTCTTCGGTGACACCCACGCGCCCCGCGGGATCGAGTGCAGGAACTATCCCAGCGTCCACTGCGCCGCAGGGAACCTCCGTGACTCCGGCCAAGTACAAGACGACGACCTCGATAAACGCCCGCGGTGGTCCAGGCACGAACTATGCCGTCCGCCAGGGACTGGCAGCGGGCACCGAAGTCACGGTGACCGCCAAATACGGCAGCTGGTTGAAGTTCAGCCGCAACGGTCAGTCTGTGTGGTCCCACGGCGATTACCTCAAGAAGGTCGCGACGGCCAGCTCCGGTTCCTCCAATGCCGGTTCCTCGTCCTCCGGAGTCACGAAGGCCAGCGGGAGCTATAAGGTCAAGTCCGGCGTCCAGCTCAATGCCCGCACCAGCGCGAGCACCTCCAGTTCCACGGCCAAGGTCCTCACGCCCGGCACCACGGTGAAGGTGACCGGCAAGAAGGGGTCCTGGTTCAGCTTCAAAGACGGCAGCAAGACCCTTTGGGTCAGCTCGGCCTACCTGAACAAAGTCACGACGACGACCCCAGCGTCCTCGTCGAACTCCGGATCCTCGACCTCAGGCGTCACGAAGGCCAGCGGCAGCTATAAGGTCAAGTCCGGAGTGCAGCTGAACGCTCGCACCGGTGCGAGCACCTCGAACTCCACTGCCAAGGTCCTCAAACCAGGCACCATGGTCAAGGTGACCGGCAAGAAGGGGTCCTGGTTCAGCTTCAAGGACGGCAGCCGCACCCTCTGGGTCAGCTCGGCCTACCTGAACAAGGTCACCACCACGAGTGCAGCCTCCTCGAGCACAAGCTCGACGACGAAGGCCAGCGGCAGCTACAAGGTCAAGTCCGGCGTGCAGCTGAACGCTCGCACCGGTGCGAGCACCTCGAACTCCACTGCCAAGGTCCTCAAGCCCGGCACCACGGTGAAGGTGACCGGCAAGAAGGGGTCCTGGTTCAGCTTCAAGGACGGCAGTCGCACCCTCTGGGTCAGCTCGGCCTACCTGAACAAGGTCAGCAACAACGGTTCGGGCTCAGGCTCCGAGACGCTTCCTGGTGGTCCCGAGTCATCTGACTCCGCTGTCACCTCGAGCGGCACCTATAAGGTCAACTCCGGGATTCATCTCAACGCACGCTCAGGCGCCAGCACTTCTAACGCAAGTGTGAAGGTGCTCAAGCCCGGCACCACGGTCAAGGTCACCGGAGAGAACCGCGACTGGGTCAGCTTCAAAGACGGATCGCGGACCCTGTGGGTGCACTCGGACTACCTGACTGCGGTCCAGTCTGATGCGAGCGAGTCACGTTCATCCAGCACATCTTCATCCAGCTCATCCGCCTCGACCACTGCGGCCAGCGGCAACTATCAGGTCAAGGCTGGCGTGAGCCTCAACGCCCGCACTGGTGCAAGCGCCACCAGCTCGAGCGCGAAGGTGCTCAAGCCCGGCACGAAGATCTCGATCACCGGTAAGAAGGGTGAGTGGGTCAGCTATAAGGATGGTCCCCGCACGCTGTGGGTGCACTCGGGATACCTGACCAAGTCGACTGCCTCGTCGTCGAGCGGTTCTTCTTCAGGCTCTGCGAGCTCCTCGAGCACCACACCGCCGAAGACTTCTTCCTCGAGCTCGACCACTGCGGCCAGCGGCAACTATCAGGTCAAGGCTGGCGTGAGCCTCAACGCCCGCACTGGTGCAAGCGCCACCAGCTCGAGCGCGAAGGTGCTCAAGCCCGGCACGAAGATCTCGATCACCGGTAAGAAGGGTGAGTGGGTCAGCTATAAGGATGGTCCCCGCACGCTGTGGGTGCACTCGGGCTACCTGACCAAGTCGACTGCCTCGTCGTCGAGCGGTTCTTCTTCAGGCTCTGCGAGCTCCTCGAGCACCACACCGCCGAAGACTTCTTCCTCGAGCTCGACCACTGCGGCGAGCGGCAACTATCAGGTCAAGGCTGGCGTGAACCTCAACGCCCGCACTGGTGCAAGCGCCACCAGCTCGAGCGCGAAGGTGCTCAAGCCGGGGACGAAGATCTCGATCACCGGTAAGAAGGGTGAGTGGGTCAGCTATAAGGATGGTTCCCGCACGCTGTGGGTGCACTCGGGCTACCTGACCAAGTCGACTGCCTCTTCGTCGAGCGGTTCTTCTTCAGGCTCTGCGAGCTCCTCGAGCACCACACCGCCGAAGACTTCTTCCTCGAGCTCGACCACTGCGGCGAGCGGCAACTACCAGGTCAAGGCTGGCGTGAGCCTCAATGCCCGCACTGGTGCAAGCGCCACCAGCTCGAGCGCGAAGGTGCTCAAGCCGGGGACGAAGATCTCGATCACCGGTAAGAAAGGTGAGTGGGTCAGCTATAAGGATGGTTCCCGCACGCTGTGGGTGCACTCGGGCTACCTGACCAAGTCGACTGCCTCTTCGTCGAGCGGTTCTTCTTCAGGCTCTGCGAGCTCCTCGAGCACCACAC
>Ga0265798_10000325_pt1 | contig 85287 bp, 88 predicted proteins | sample P3T30metagenome_FD_192430 | JGI IMG/M metagenome (GOLD analysis project Ga0265798, IMG submission 192430) | Plant litter microbial communities from East Loma Ridge, Irvine, California - P3 T30 | ecosystem: Environmental > Terrestrial > Plant litter > Unclassified | place: USA: California... | reverse complement strand
GCGAGCGCTTTACCATCGAACTGGATGACACCGGCAACATGACCGGTCTGACGCTGCCCGATGGCAACCAGCTGACGTTCGAGTACGACGAGTACGCCCGGCTGCTCAAGGAAACCGACCCGCTGGGCCGTAGCATCACCTACCGCTACCATCATCTGACCACACTGGTCACCCAGGTCGATTACCCGGACGGCAGTACATGGCGCGCCCGCTACGACGACAAGGGCAATCTGGTCGCAGAACTCGATGCGCTCGGCCACAAGACTGAATACCTCAACGGCGACGACGGCCTGCCGCACACCATCGTTGACCCGACGCTGAAGTCCAAATACCTGTGGTGGAACAAGCTGGCGCAGGTCGAGCGCTTTCAGGACTGCTCGGGCAAGAACACCTACTACCGTTACGACGAGCGCCACCATCTGGTCGCCGTCACCGACGCCCTTAACCAGACCACCAGGCTTGAGCGCAAACCCGATGGCGAAGTGCTGCGCATCGATCACCCCGACGGTACCGCCGAAAGCTTCACCTACAACGCCCTTGGCCAGATCCTCAGCCACACCGACGGGAAGGGCCAGACCACGCGGCTGATGCGCAACGCCCGTGGTCTGCCGACCCGACGTCAGGACGCCAAGGGCCAGTCGATTGCCTACGAGTACGACAAGGCCATTCGCCTGACCGCACTGGTCAACGAGAACAACGCCAGCTACCGCTTTGCCTACGACGCGTCGGACCGGTTGATCGAAGAGCAGCGCATCGATAACCTGACGCGCCGTTTCCAGTACAACCTCGGTGGATACCTCACCCAGGTCGAGGAAACCGGCTACGGCGAACGCGCAGAGCGCCCGCAACGGCACACCGAATTCGAACGCGACCCCATCGGCCGCCTGCTGGCCAAGGTCAACCGCGACGCCCGTCAGGACTACACCTACGACGACGCCGACCGCCTGCTGTCCATCGAGCGCCAGCCAACGGCTGTCGGGAAGCAACTGGGAGTTAGCGCCGAAACCCTGTCTTTCCAGTACGACCTGATGGGTCGCCTTGTTGGAGAAACCACGCCACAAGGCACCCTGAACTACGAGTACGACCCGCTCAGCAACCTGACCACCCTGACCCTGCCGACCGGCCAGCACCTGAACCACCTGTATTACGGCAGTGGTCACCTGCACCAGTTGAACCTGGACGGCCAGTTGATCAGCGACATGGAGCGCGACGACCTGCACCGCGAGGTCTACCGCACCCAAGGCAAGCTCACCAGCTGCTTCGGCTACGACCCCATGGGCCGAAAAGCCTGGCAGTTCGCCTCAACCCTGCCCGCCGACAAACTCTCCGGCGTGCTGGGCAGCGAAACCCCGCAACTGATCGTGGAACACGCCTACAACCCGATCCACCGCCGCTACCAGTACGACCCGGCCGGCGAACTGGTCCGCACCCTCGACAAACTGCGCGGCGAGATCAAATACGAGTACGAAGCTAACGGCCAACTGCACAGCCGCGACACTGGCAAACTGGTCGACAGCGAGGAATTTCGCTACGACGCTGCGGCCAACCGCCTGAACTTCAACACCAGCCGCTTCGACCATGTGAAAGACAACCGGCTCAAACAGTGGCGTGATCAGGAATACACTTACGACGCCTGGGGCAACCTGATCGAGAAGCGCAGCGGTCTGGCGAAATGGCAGACGTTTACCTACGACTGTGAAAACCGCCTCGTACGTGCGGAAACGATGCTCAACAGTCAGCTTCATAGCACCGGCACGTATCAGTACGACAGCCTGGGGCAACGGATAGGCAAGACCTCAATAACGGACGGCAAAACCGAACACAAGAACTTCCTCTGGCAAGGCCTGCGGATGCTGCGTGAAGAAGGCCCCGGTCAAAGCAGCCTGTACGTGTACGAGCCGGGCAGCTATGCGCCACTGGCGAGAGTTGATCAGCGTGAAGGTGAAGCCGAGAGCACGCTTTACTACTTCCACACCGACCAGATTGGTACGCCGCTGGAGATGACCGACATCGACGGTCAGATCGTCTGGCAGGCGACGTACAAGGCATGGGGAAGCCTCGAAGCACTGACCGTGGACGAGGTTGAGCAGAACCTGCGGTTTCAGGGGCAGTATTTCGATGAGGAGACGGGGCTTCACTACAACACGTTCCGGTATTACGATCCGGAGGTGGGGCGGTTTATTACGCAGGATCCGATTGGGTTGGGTGGGGGAACGAACCTCTATAGGTATGCACCTAACCCTAATGTTTGGATAGATCCTTGGGGATGGGCTTATAAGGGGGTTGATTTTACAGGGTCCCCTGATTTATTCCCTATAAGTGGCAATCAAAAAAACATAGTAAGTATTACTATGCAGGGATCCAGAGGGCGAGATTTTACCCAAGCCTATAAAGAGGCTGGTATTAAAGCATCAGATGTCGATGACTATACGTGGCACCATTTGGATGATTTTGATCCTGCGACGGGCAAAACTACCATGCAGCTGGTTAAAACTCCGGCCCACGAAGCCACTTTCCCACACGGAGGCTCTGTATCTCAATTTGAAAAACACTTTGGATTGCGGTCCGGAGCGTATGGTACAGCAGATGCGATAGGTATCTCGCAAAGTAAGGGCTGGCTAAAAGGGCGCGCACCGAAAGTAAAATCCACAACGTGCTAGTAAGGGGTTTAAATATGGTACCTTTTGAGTTTTTTAAGTCTGAATCTAAAGTTGGAGTGGCTCAAATAGAAGAGTTGGAGGCTGTAGTAGGTCAAGTTCTACCTGCAAGCTTTAAAGATTTTTACATGAGTTGTAATGGCGGTGTGCCGAGTAAAGATTGGTGGGATAGTGATGATGAGTATGAGCCTGTCAGAGTAAAAAAATTCAAGGCTGTCGCTCCTTTAGACGCCGCAGATGCATCAGAAACTAAATTTTTAGGGGGATGCTATGTTGCGATGGTAGCAAAGACTGTAATTCCTAAAACTTTACTACCGTTTGCTATAGATGATGGTGGGAATTTTTTCTGTTTAGACCTTGCTGACGGTAATGTGTGTTTTTTTGCAACTGATTCTTTTGATTCTGAGTTGAGTGCTGCTGCTAATCATGCGAAAGCTTACAGGTGGCTTTCAAATTCCTTTGAGGAGTTTGTCAGTGGATTAAAAGATGAATCGGATCTTGAGTTTTAAATTTGAGTCGTATTTGCAAAATTTTGTTTGGCTTGGGTGGATCCCATAAGCGCAATATGTGTATGGTTGAATTTGATATCTGACTTTAAGGGGGTAGAAACTAAGCATGACATATTAAATTGAAGGCGCGAATGATTGATTGCGCCTTCTGGCAGTGTCTTTGGATACTGCGCGTTAAACTCATCTATTCAATGAAGCCTTTACAAGCTATGAGCAGAGCAGCTATGTCTCGCTAGACTGAGAGGACTCGTGTGGAGAAGAAAAAATCATGCTGTACCATTCCACACGATCCAGATCGGCACACCTCTGGAGATGACCGACATCGACGGCCAGATCGTCTGGCAGGCAACGTACAAGGCATTGGGGAAGCCTCGAAGCGCTGACCGTGAACGAGGTTGAGCAGAACCTGCGTTTTCAGGGGCAGTATTTTGACGAGGAAACGGGGCTTCACTACAACACGTTCCGGTATTACGATCCGGAGGTGGGGCGGTTTATTACGCAGGATCCGATTGGGTTAAGTGGCGGTAGTAACCTTTACGGCTTCGTTTTTAATCCGATAATGTGGACTGACCCACTGGGGCTGATGCCTCTAGCTTTACCCGGAAAACAAGGACACCATATGGTTCCGCATAAGGCAGCAACCGATTTAAATATCAAGCCGTTTAATTCTGCTAATGGTGTACCGGCAATGTACTTTAACGAGCCGGGACAGTGGACTGGTGTTGAACATAGCGGTTTGCATGGCTATAACGGTATTGCTACCGATACAAAGCCTTTAGTCAAGGCTGATCAAATTCGCGCAAAAATGACAAACGAGCAATGGATCAATAGTCTTGAAGCCCACTATAATAACCCTGAGATTGCACATTACCGAGGTGATCTGCGGCTTGTCGAAAACGGTAATCCCGGACGACTTTTAGCTGCTAACGTTTCTCCTGCTAGAACTTGGAGTGAAGTAAAGGCGTGGGCCGCGAAGAACGGGTTTGGTGCAGGGGTGTGTGGTTAAATGTTCTCTTTTCTTACAGTTAATGATTCAACGGCAGTCAGCGGAGCCGAATTATTCATTGGTGATGAGGTTATAAAACTTTCTGAAGTCGATTTCGGCAAGTTTAGGCATGAGCAAAGAAAAGTTATAGTTGGGTTAGGCAGTGCGACATCAAAAAGCTTTTCACGACCGTGCCCTAGCCGTAATAATCTGATTGTGTCCTCACAAGTTTATAATATTTTCGTAAAGGAAGGTTCGTCTCCTAAGCTTCTTATTCAGGGTTGTCAGCTTGAGTTTGAAAATATTACGCTTGAACGTGGTAAATTTTCCGTTGAAGTCATGGTTTATTTGGATATACCTATTCAGCAGTTAGATTCAGAGCAGGCTCCGCAGCATATAAAGGATAGCTTCCACTATTCCCAAGTGCTTAATGTGACGTTTAGCGTATCACCTATTGAGCAAGAAGCTATAAATTTCACGACTGGCTTGCAGTCGCCGATTTACGATGGCTACGGTCAGTTTGGATTTTTTATAGCAAATCTAGAAAGTATGAATAGCTTTTTAGTGTCTAAGTACGGGTATGGAGATTTAGATCTTGTTTATGAGCTCACAAATACTGAGCTTGCAAGCGAACTTTTTGAGAAGGGTATATTTATATTGGTGTGGGGGCTAACGCCATGGCATTATTATATTTATCCTTTGAAGGAAAGATCGGATTCTATGAATTTGCCGGTTAAAGAAACTCCTGATTTCCGTGGGGTCTACAAACTTGCTACGACGGCTTCTAGATTTAGCGTGGTATCAGGCGTAGAGCTAGCAAGTTGGCATGGTTGTTTAAGTAAAAAGTGGCCTGAGATTTACCTCCCAGGTGAAAGTGAGACTACTGAGCTTGAATTGCACGTTAGGCATTTTGATCCTATTGATGGATCTTACGGTCCCATGCTCTCAACGATCATCTTATTTCGATCGGACGACCCTCTGCCTCTTCAGCCACTATTAGCTGCAGATATAGAGAGCGTATAAATGGTTTTTAGACAAGCTTTTGATCTGGCTAACTGTAAGTTTGAAGGGTCTTTTAAAGTGTCTTAAATTTTAGTTCCTCTCGAAATGTTGGCTTATTTTTTAGATGAATTATACAGCCGGCGGCTGGGAATACTAACTCAGCCGATGGCTACGCACTTTCTCCTACCTCAGCGAGTCTCGGACACCATTGCTAGTTTCCTGCTAGCGCGCATCGAGAGCGGCAACCGAGGCTTGGATCACCACGCAAAGATGCCCCTTTAAGGACACGCGGGGCATTGGTGGCGCTCATTGGCATGAAACACAAAATCGCGAAAGCCAAGGCCTAGGGCGAAATGAGTTTGCGCCATCTCTAAAACGTGAGCTCGACATTACCTCGGGCGCTTTGCGGAAAAGTGGTGTGCTTAGCTCAAGGGTAAAACAACTAAAAAGGATGGCTAAAAAATTTCATAAAGGTCTTAATGGGTGTGGGTAAGCAGACATGAATGAAGTGAAAGAAATTATAGTTGAAGGAAATGCCGACAGCTCCATAATAGCGCTAGGTGGAAATAGTGCTAAGGTTCTTGCTTGGCCTGTAAGTCCGGATGGAGAAGAGTTGGTTTTAGTAGCTACGGTAGACTGTAAGAATTTGGCTGCTAGTGTTAATTACGGCTGTGTGCCCAAGAGTGGTTTTATATACGTATTCTCAACATACAGTAAGACTGATTATTTTCTCGAAAATATTACTTGCAGTGGTGACTCTTCAGAGTTGGAGTCGATTCTTGGAGGATATACGGCCGTGGTTTTTTCAAGTGCTGAATCTAGTATAGAGAAGAAGGGCGCAGTTGAAAGTATCCCTCGGGTCGGGACTAGGCTTGAAGGCAAGGAAGTGCCCGAGGACGAATTTCCAATTTTTTCGATGTTGTCAGATAAAATCCCGAATGGAATAAATTTGCCTGGTGATATAATGGCAGAGTATGACTTCTTTATGCAGCTCTACTCTTCCGATTTCCCAGAACCATTTCAGGATATTTTCTATTTGACTGACGCCGTGGGGTGTCTTCTACTAAAAAAAGATGGGACAGGTGAAGGGCTTTTTTTTATACATACAGCCTAACGACTTTGCCTGTAATTGACTTTAAATATAGTCTTTTAAAAGAAAGTGTGTAAAGGCGGAGTGTGCTAATCTAGGCATTTTTAAAGCAAATGCAATGTTATGGTACGCTGATGGTGGTATTGCTGTTTTTCGCCCATATAAGGCAAGCTATAACGGCTTAAGGTATATCGGCATTTTTGAAGGAAACTGATCTTTCAGAATCGTGTGCGCTCTGGGTATGGTAAGTTTCTTGAGAGATGATTGATTTGAAGTTTTTTTATTTTTTGGATTCTTATATTTATGGCTTCGTCTCAGAGATGTGTTGCACGGCGAAAGCTTAAAGAACGAGTTTAGTTCGTAGCTAAATTTTTATGGTGCGCTATGATAAAAGAAAAAGAATTGAGTGAAGAGTTTGAAGATGTGAGAGAGATATCAAAGAATATATTTTTTCTCCAGGATATAATGAAAAAATATACGTACAATTATTGGTTGTCCTCTGCCGTAAATCAGGATTTGTTGGTTGTGTCTGAGAAGATCATAGATGATGCCTTTGCGCTTCAGGTCATTGACAGTGCTCCGCGTCAGCTATTTAAAGACAAGCCTACAATCTATCAGTTGTCGCACTCCTCAATGAATTTCACTCATGTGATTGCGGTGCCAAGCAGTTATCATGGCTATTTTAATGGGCGCGACGGTATTGACCGAACGAATTTATTTTTATGTGTCCCAATTTTTAGGTGTGAGTTTTCAGGTGAAGAGTCGGTCGATGAGTTTAAGGCGATGCGACTAAACTCTGTGCCGACTTTAGATTGGGGTAGAGATGCGCATCCTAAGCTTCGAGTTTATTTTGATAACCCTAAAACTGGTGGTGGTACTGTCGAGGAGGGTGTGCTGTTTAAATTACCTGTTCTTTTAGATGAGGTCGTTAGGCTTGAAAATGTCGCCGATGGCTTTATTGAGATTACTAACTGGCGTGCTGATATTCTGGAGGTGCTGTCTGGTTCGAAGGATCAGTATGTTTTGATATACGATAGGGTTGATGAAAAGTTGGTCTCTAAAGACGCGGCTCTTTTGCAGGTTGAAGCGTTTTCCTCATAAAAGTATAAGTAAGCTATGGCGAGCACGGGCAGCTGAGCGAAAAGTCCAGCCGCAGCGGCCGTTGGTTTACCGCCTCATCTGCATCAACGGCGTCATGACCCGGCACGCCTTGGGACTAAGATGCGAATGCTATTGTTAGACCATCGAGGGTCAGCCTCGGATGGTCGAATGCACTACCCTACGCCGATGACCACGTGACCTCGAGATATGATTACGGCGTTAGCGCTCCGCGATCGAACAGGATGGCACCGACAACATGACCGGCCTTACGCTGCCCGATGGCAACCCGCTGACGGTCGAGTACGCCCGGTTGTTCAAGGAAACCGACCTGCTAGGCCGCACTATCAAGGAAGACCAAAAAATTGGGCAAACAATCCCGCAACAAGCCAGGCCCCCTCGACCCAAAGCTGATGTATTTCTACGCCCCGTACACCTTCCGTGCCCGCTACTTTCAGATGTTCATGTTTTCCATTTTCATGTGCATTTTTTCGCTGGCCATCACGACAAGCATCATCACGCAGGCCTGGTTTGCTCATGACCGCGATGCTTCCATGGATACCTTCAAGCTCATGATGGGCACCAGTGTGATCATGTCAGCCGGCGGCATTTTGCTGGCAAGAGGGCGGCTGTGGGGGATGTGGGTGTTGGTGGCGTTGCTGGCAATCTGTCTGGCAGCGGTGCTGGTGACCTGGGCTTTGCCTGATCGGCGTGTCGATGCGATCAGTTCGATGCTGGGCGTGCTGTTTCCGTTGCTTGGCTTTTTGTCACTGAACAGCAAGCGTCACCGGGAGTTGCGTGAGCAGTTTGTGTTCAATCGCGCTCAGCGCAAGGTGCTACGTGAAGAGTACAAGCTCAGGGATGCGCGTAAGCGCCATATCGAGAGTCGCAGGGCCATGCTGCGCGAGAGGAAGGCGAGCCGTCGATAGCAGGGGCGTTTTCGACAGGCAACAAAAAACCCGCCGAAGCGGGTTTTCCCAAGACCATCCCGACTTCCTGTCGGACGCCTCCGAGGCGATGGTCGATCATCCTTGATCCTGGTGAGCTCCCTGCTCACCACTTGTTGGATCCAATCTTACGGCTCTTGTTGTTGGACAAAAATAGCCAACTACCCCTAGGGCGTGTAAGCCTTTGGCTATACGAGGCCGTTGCAGCCCTGTTCCTGCATCAACATGCCGTGGGAATGTGACAAGTGATGCGTGGGAGAAGGAGGGCGTACATATTTTGATCAGTCGTTCATGACGCTTCACAAATCGCAGGCAATAAAAAACCCGCCGAAGCGGGTTTGTACCAAGACCATTCCAACTCCCTGTCGGCTGCCTTCGTGGCGATGGTCGATCGTCCCTGATCCTGGCGAACTCCTTGTTCACCAGTTGTTGGATCCAATCTTACGGCTATGTCATGGGTTCAAAAATAGCTGATGGCTCATTAGCGTGTAAGCCTTTCGCTATACCTGCGTGGGATTTAGTCGAAGGTCGGGTGATGCAGTCCTGCCTGCGCAAGCTATAACTGAGCACAGCAGAATCACGAAATCACCGGCCCGCTGGGGTCCAGAGCTAATAATTCGCCAGGGTGTGTCTATGTCGATCTTCCATCAGGGGCTGTCCAAAGGCCCGGCCAACCACATGGCGCTTACACCGCTGAGTTTTCTTGAGCGTACTGCCGCAACCTACCCGGATTATCCGGCGGTGGTCCATGGTGCGATCCGGCGGGACTGGGCGCAGACGTATCGCCGCTGTCGTCAGCTCGCTTCAGGGTTGAGCCAGTTGGGTGTGCAAAGCGGCGATACGGTTGCGGTGATGCTGCCCAATATTCCGGCAATGCTTGAAGTGCATTTCGGGGTGCCGATGCTGGGGGCGGTGCTCAATACATTGAATGTGCGCCTGGATGCGTCGGCCATCGCTTTCATGCTCGGGCACGGCGAAGCCAAGGTGTTGATCGCTGACCGGGAGTTTCATGCGGTGGTGCATGCGGCACTGGCCATGCTGGAGCATCCGCCGTTGTTGATTGATGTGGACGACCCGGAATACGGCGAAGGGCGGGCACTCAGCGAGCTCGACTATGACGCACTGCTCGCCGTGGGCGATCCCGAGTTCGAATGGCAGTGGCCTGAGGACGAATGGGCGCCGATCTCCCTGAATTACACCTCCGGCACGACCGGCGACCCCAAGGGTGTGGTCTATCACCATCGCGGCGCGTTTCTGAACGCCATCGGCAATCAGATGGCGTGGGGCATGGGGCTGCATCCCGTCTATCTATGGACGTTGCCGATGTTTCACTGCAATGGCTGGTGTTATCCGTGGACGATCACTGCGCAGGCTGGTACGCACGTATTCCTGAGGCGGGTCGATCCGCAGAAAATCATCACACTGATCAGCGAGCACAAGGTCAGCCATTTGTGCGGGGCGCCCATCGTGCTCAATGCGCTGGCCAATCTGCCCAATGCTGCGAACGTCTCGTTCGGGCATGCGGTCAATGCGATGACCGCCGGTGCTGCGCCGCCTGCCCGGGTGATTGCGTCGGTCGAGGCGATGGGCATCTGTATTACTCATGCCTATGGTCTGACTGAAACCTATGGTCCGGTCACCGTCTGTGCCTGGAAAGCGGAGTGGGACAAGTTGCCGCCTGACGAGCGTGCGTCGCTGAAGGCGCGTCAGGGCGTGCGTTACCCGACGCTTGAAGGCGTCATGGTCGCCGACCCGCATACCCATCAGCCGGTGCCAAAGGACGGCCAGACCATTGGCGAGATCTACATGCGCGGTAACACGGTCATGAAAGGCTATCTGGGCAACCCGGCCGCGACAGACAAGGCCTTCGAGGGTGGCTGGTTTCATTCCGGCGACCTGGCCGTCTGGCATGCCGACGGTTACCTGGAGATTCGTGATCGCAGCAAGGACATCATTATTTCTGGCGGCGAGAACATTTCGACCATTGAAGTCGAGGGCGTGCTGTATCGCCATCCTGCCGTGCTGGAGGCCGCTGTGGTGGCCAAGCCCGATGAGAAATGGGGCGAGACGCCTTGTGCCTTCGTCACACTCAAAACTGGCTGTGACGAGGTGACGGGCGAGCAGATCATGCGTTTTTGCCGCGAGCACCTGGCAGGTTTCAAGGTCTCGAAAACCGTGGTGTTCACGCCGCTGCCGAAAACCTCGACCGGCAAGATCCAGAAGTTTCTGCTACGGGATTGGGCGAAAAATGGCCAGACCGATCAGGGCGTAAAGGTCGCCGCTGCTTCGCAATAACGTTGTCCGGCGTTTCTGCTTTCCTGATCGCGGTCCCGGCTGGCGCGCTTGGTCCAGTCCCGGCATTCCTCGCGAAAGTTGACCTGAGCGGATCTGCGGCATTCGCGCCGCTCCACCGAGCGGGCGAGGAAGTTTTCGCACACGCTGTCGCCGTCGATGGTGTTGTCATAGACACGCCATTGCGCGCGATAGCGGTCGCGGCCGTCCCATTCGCGTATCGACACCGTTGCGACCTTGTAAGGGCGTGACGGACGGGCCGCAGGGCGAGCGGCATCGGCCTTGAATTCAGCCATGTAGGTTGCGGACACCATGCCTTTGGCCGGCTCGGCCTGAACGGCTCGCGGAACTTGTCCGAAGCGGCAGTTCAGAACGCTTTCGTCGATGACATTGCCGTTCTTCAGACAGTTATCCAGCGGTTGCACTGGGGCGTTTTGTGCCGCCGTGGTCGCAGGAGCAGTTGTCGGCACCACGTAAGGCTCCTGGCGCAAAGCGGCAGAAGGCGTGCTGGCAGGCAGTGCGGGCTCGGAGTCCGTCTCGGGTGTTTGCACCTCAACGGCGGGCTGCTCAATGGCGGGAACAATGACCTTGGGCTTGCGCAGCTGCGAAGCAATCATGCCGCCGAGGCAGCCCACAACGATCAGGCCTGCCAGCCACAGGCCGTAGGCGCGCGGCTTGCGAGGACGTGGCGTCGATCGTCGGGCCGGATGCGAACCCAACACCACATCGACCTGACCGGGCACCAGACGCTGGATGCGGATAATGCCGTCATCGTCAGGCTGCTGCTGATTGGAATTCATCCCTGCTCCTTGAGTCATCCATCGTACGCTGCCAGGTCTTGTCGCCGTGCAGCGGGCGCGAAACTTCAAGGATATCGGCGTTCGGCGAGATTTCTGAAATGTTTTAGAAGTGTATTCGCGGAGCCCGACAGGCTAAGGTCGAGTCCGTTTTGATTCACCAGGGAATTCTGCCTATGCACGAGCGTCTTGAACAGGTTTTCGGTTACTCGCAGTTTCGTCCAGGGCAGGAGGCTGCGATCAGCGCCGTGCTTGCCGGGCGTTCTGCTGCAGCCATTTTCCCGACCGGCTCGGGCAAGTCCCTGTGCTACCAGTTGCCTGCGCTGATGTTGCCGCATCTTACGCTGGTGGTTTCGCCATTGCTGGCGTTGATTCAGGATCAGTTGGCGTTCCTGCAGCGTCACGGTATTTCGGCGGCAAGTATCGATTCGGCGCAGAGTCGGGAAGATGTCGCGCAGGTCATGGCGCGGGCGCGGTCCGGCGAGCTGAAGATTCTGATGATTTCCGTGGAGCGCCTCAAGAATGAGCGTTTCAGACAGTTCATCACGCAAGTGCCGATCTCGCTGCTGGTGGTGGACGAGGCGCACTGTATTTCCGAATGGGGCCACAACTTCCGTCCCGATTACCTGAAGCTGCCCGACTACCAGCGTGAGTTCAACATCCCCCAAGCCTTGCTGCTGACCGCCACGGCCACGCCGCAGGTGATCATCGACATGCAGGAGAAATTCGCCATCGCCCCGCAGGACGTGGTGACCACCGGCTTCTATCGCCCCAACCTGCACCTGTGGGTCGAACCGGTCGCCGGACGCGACAAGCGTCGACGGCTGGTCGAGTGGCTGAGCGACCGGGGCGGGCAGCCGACCATTGTCTACGTCACGTTGCAGAAGACCGCTGAATACATCGCCGCGCATCTGCAGCAGAACGGACTTCCCGCGAGTGCCTATCATGCCGGTCTGCCGAACGATAAGCGTGAATCGATCCAGAAACAGTTCATGAGTGGCCAGTTGAACTGCATCGTGGCGACCATCGCCTTCGGCATGGGCATCGACAAGAGCGACATCCGCAACGTGGTGCATTTCGATCTGCCCAAGTCCATCGAGAACTACAGCCAGGAAATCGGTCGGGCAGGGCGTGACGGTGCTGCGTCCGATTGTCTGGTGCTGGCCAATCGCGACAGCCTCAACGTGCTGGAAAACTTCGTGTATGGCGACACGCCGGAGCGCGAGGGTATAGCACGGGTGCTGGACGACCTGCTGAGCGCTCGTGGTGACGGACAGTGGGAGTTTCTGCTGAACCCGCTGGCCGATCTCAGCAACATCCGCCAGCTGCCGCTCAAGACCCTGCTGGTGCAACTGGAATTGCGCGGGATCATCGCGCCGCGTTATGCGTACTTTGCCGAGTACCGTTTCAAATTTTTGATCGAGCCCGCTGAGTTGATGGCGCGCTTCGAGGGCGAACGGCGTCAGTTTGTCGAAGCTGTGATTCAGACCTCCAGCCGGGCGCGAACCTGGGCGACGGTAGACTTCGACGCGCTGTATCAGCAATACGGCGCCGAGCGCGGGCGTGTAGTCACGGCGCTGGATTACTTTCAGGAGAAGGGCTGGATCGAGCTGGAAAGCAAGCAGATGACCGAGGTCTACAGCCTGCTGCGTACGGACTTTGACCCGGATGCGCTGAGCAACGAGTTGCACGTCTACTTCAGTGAGCACGAAACGACCGAGGTCGCCCGGATTCATACCATGCTGGAGGTGTTTGCCAGCGATCAATGCCTGACTCATCGCCTGGCCCGGTACTTCGGAGACGATAATGCGCCGGAGCGTTGCGGACATTGTTCGGTGTGCCACGGTCAGGTCGCTTACCTCCCAGAGCCGCCCGCGCTGCAGCCGCTTGATGAAAGGGATTTTCAGCACCTGTGTGGCGATTTCATCCGCAAGCACCATGACTACAACGGCCAGCTACCCAGCGCCGAATGCCTGACGCGTTTCCTGTGCGGCATCAGCGTGCCGCTGTTCACCAAACTCAAGGCGCGGGCGACCGCAGGGTTTGCCGAGCTTGAGGACTATCCGTATGCGCAGGTCAGGACGTGGGTGCAGGGTCGGATGGACTCATAACGACGACCAAGGCCTATAAGCCTGACACAGCGCTTATCTGCAGCAGACACCTGACCGTGGGAGGCGCCACCACGTCTTCGACGTAGCGCTGTCGCGCAGCAAACACCGGACCGTGGGAGGCGGCTTGCCGGCGATGAACGATTACGCGATTTTCCTGACACACCGCGTCGACTGCATCGCCGGCAAGCCGCCTCCCACAAAAAAACGTTTCCATTCAGCAGATTACGTGTTGTTTGATAAGAGGCGGCTTGCCGGCGATAGAGCTGGCGCGCGCTGTCAGCCCCAAACGAAAACCGGCCGCTCGAGAGCGGCCGGTTTTCAGACATTTTGACGATCAACGATCGCGGTAGTAGCCACGACCATGTTTGCGATGGCCGTAATGCTTGCCACGGTTGCCATGGCCCCGATATTCACGGCGGTCGTCACGACCACCACGGTATCCGCGCTCGTCTTTCTGGCTTTCAGTGCCCATGTAGTTACCCAGCGCCGCACCTGCGCCGCCACCAGCAGCCGAGCCAACCAGGCTGCCGGTATTGCCGCCTACGCTGCGGCCAATCACGTTACCGCCTGCCGCGCCCAGACCGCCACCAATGGCTGCTTCTGTGCGGTTATGGCGGTTTGCGCCGACTGCACCACCGGCTGCGCCGCCGACGCCAGCGCCAATCGCTGAACCGGTGCTACCGCCGAGCTGCTGGCCGACGACTGAACCGAGTACCCCACCCAATGCTCCGCCTACGCCTGCCGTCACGTTATCGCCTGCAGAGGCGAAACCGGTGGTCAGGGTAAGAGACAACAACAGTATCGAGGAATACTTCATGTAGGGAATCTCATAGGGATGACGGCGCGATATTCGTGTCAAGTGAAGAATGTAGCAATGCAAATCCGACGAGTAACACGAATGCAACACAGAATGCTAAGTTATTGTTTTAGCTAAGGAACTTAAACCTGAAAACACAGTCTGAGGTTACTTGCGAAAGGCCCGTTTCCAGCGAAACGGGCCTTTTTTTGTGGGCGTCAGATAATCCGCGCCGACTCAGTGGAACGCTCAAGACGAATCGCCACGAACTTCGACGTTGGCGTGCTGCTGCCTTCTCCGACGCTTTCCAGCGGCACCAGTGGGTTGACCTCTGGGTAGTAGGCGGCAGCCTGACCGGCCGGGATGTCGAACGGCAGCAGGGTGAAGCCTTTGACGCGGCGCTCGCGTTTGTCGTCCCAGATCGAGATCAGGTCGGCTTTCTGGCCTGGCTGGAAGCCCAGACGAATGATGTCGGCCTCGTTGACGAACAGCACGTCACGCTGACCTTTGACGCCGCGATAGCGGTCGTCCAGGCCGTAGATCGTGGTGTTGTACTGATCGTGCGAGCGCATGGACTGCATGATCAGGTCCGGCACCTCTCCAGTCGAGCTGATGCCCTCATGCAACAGGGTGCCCGGCAGCTTGTTGGGTTTGAAGTTGGCGCGGGTCGATGGCGTGTTCCAGCGACGTGCACCCGCCGCGTTGCCCAGATAGAAGCCGCCCGGGTTCTTGATGCGCTCGTTGAAATCCTTGAAGCCCGGAATGGTGTCGGCAATCAGGTCGCGGATGCGGTTGTAGTCCTCGACCAGCCACAGCCAGTCCACAGGCTGCTTGCCCAGTGTGGCGTTGGCGATACCGGCCAGGATCGCAGGCTCGGAGCGCATCTGCGACGACGAAGGCTGCAATTGACCGTTCGAGGCGTGAACCATGCTGAACGAGTCTTCCACCGTCACCGCTTGCGGGCCATTGGCCTGAATGTCGATGTCGGTACGACCGAAGCACGGCAGAATCAGCGCGTCCTTGCCATGGAACAGGTGGCTGCGGTTGAGCTTGGTGCTGATCTGAACCGTCAGGTCACAATTGCTCAATGCTTCGGCGGTGCGATGGCTGTCAGGTGTAGCCTGGGCAAAGTTGCCGCCCAGTGCGATGAACACCTTGGAACGGCCTTCGGCCATGGCGTGAATGGCTTCGACCACATTGTGGCCGTTCTCGCGTGGCACCTTGAACTGGAAGCGTTTTTCCAGCGCGTCGAGCAGGAACACCGGAGGGCGCTCGTTGATGCCCATGGTGCGGTCGCCCTGCACGTTACTGTGGCCGCGAACCGGGCACAGACCTGCGCCCGGCCTGCCGATGTTGCCGCGCAGCATCATCAGGTTGGCGATTTCCTGAATGGTCGCCACCGAGTGACGGTGCTGGGTGATGCCCATCGCCCAGCACATGATGACGTTCTTGCCCAGCGCATACATGCGCGCCGACTGTTCGATGTCGGCAAGCGTCAGGCCGGACTGCTCGACCAGCTCGTCCCACGAGGTGTCATCGATGGCGGCCAGATAATCCAGCACGCCTTCAGTGTGTTCGTTGAGGAATGCGTGGTCGAAGACCGACGGCGCATCGGCAGCCTGCGCCTCACGCTCCCACTGCAGCAGAAACTTGGCCATGCCGCGCAGCAACGCCATGTCGCCACCCAGCGCCGGGCGGAAGTAGGCGGTGTTGGTCGGACGGTCACCGTTGGTGAGCATTTCCACCGGGTGCTGCGGATGCTGGAAACGCTCCAGCCCACGCTCCTTGAGCGGGTTCACGCAGACCACTTGCGCGCCACGCTTCACCGCTTCACGCAGTGGCTCCAGCATGCGCGGGTGGTTGGTGCCGGGGTTCTGGCCGAGTACGAAAATCGCGTCCGCGTGTTCGAAGTCGTCGAAGGTGACGGTGCCTTTACCGACGCCCACGCTTTGCGACAACGCAACGCCGCTGGCCTCGTGGCACATGTTCGAGCAGTCGGGGAAGTTGTTGGTGCCGTAGGCGCGCACAAACAACTGATACAGATACGCCGCCTCGTTGCTGGCGCGTCCCGAGGTGTAGAACTCGGCCATGTTCGGGCTGGGCAGGTTGTTCAGGTGCTTGGCGATCAGCGCAAAGGCTGCGTCCCAGGCGATCGGCTTGTAACGGTCGGTTTCGGCGTCGTAGACCAACGGATCGGTCAGGCGACCCTGATACTCAAGCCAGTAATCGCTCTGCTCCAGCAGCGCAGTGACGCTGTGACGGGCGAAGAAGGCCGGGTCCACACGACGTTTGGTGGCTTCCCAGTTGACCGCCTTGGCGCCGTTCTCGCAGAACTTGACCATGCCGCTTTCCGGCGAATCGCCCCAGGCGCAGCCCGGGCAGTCGAAGCCGCCGTTCTGGTTGGTCTTGAGCATCATGCGCAGGTTTTTCAGCGCGTTGTCGCTGCCCAGCCAGGCCTGCGTCACGCTGATCAGTGCGCCCCAGCCGCCTGCCGCACCTTTGTATGGCTTGTAGCGGGGGGTAGGTGTCTTGTCGGCTTGGTGATGAGTGCTCACGCTTGAATCTCCATCGCAGGGCTATAGACCCGCGGCGCACTGTGCTGCGGCAGGTGGATTAAATTGAGGTTGTGCCGGCGTGCCCATTGCAGGGCTAGGCCGGTAGGCGACGACAGGCTGACCAGTGTCTGGATGCCTGCGCGCAAAACTTTCTGGATCAACTCCAGGCTGCATCGGCTGGTCACGATGGCAACGCCGCCTGCCAGAGGGATGTCCTGGCGAACCAGCGCGCCGATCAGCTTGTCCAGCGCGTTGTGGCGACCGATGTCTTCGCGGCCCAGCAGCAATTGGCCGTTGCCGTCCATGTAGATGGCGGCATGCACCGCACCGCAGTGTCGGCCCAAGGGTTGGAATTCGCCGATGCGCTGACGCAGGCCTTCCAGCCACTGGATGGGTGGCAGCGGCGCGCCGGGCAGAACGTTCAGTTCCGGCAGCGCCTGTTCGACCGCTTCGACGCCGCACAGGCCGCAGCCGCTGGTGCCAGCCAGTTGGCGGCGCTGTTGTTTCATTTCCCAGAAGGCACGGCTGGCGATTTCGACTTCGGCCTGCATCGCAGAGCCGCAGCCGCTGAGCTTGAAGTCGTAGATTTCATCGCGAGAGGCAATGATTCCGCTGCCCAGACTGAAACCGACGATGAAGTCTTCAAGATCGGTCGGACTGACCAGCATGACGGCTTGGCTGATGCCGTTGTAGGCGATGGCCAGCGCCACTTCTTCAGCAAGCTCGGTGCGTGCGCCGTCCTGACCTTCGAGGGTCGCGTAGCTGTAGGACTGGCTGGCTTCGGGAGCGGGCGCGAAAGCAGACGCGGTGCCGACCGTGCGCTTGGCTTGCATGGGCAGAGATACCGGCAGATTGACACCTGCAAGACTAGGCGTGTTGTTCGGTATCGTCTAATCGCTAGTTCCGATGCGCTGATAGATGACGTCGATCAATGTCTTATCGAGGAATTTCTGCTACCAGCGCAAAGCACGCTTCCGCCAGCGCCGAACGAGGTGCACTGCGGCGCATGATCAGCCCCAGCTGGGCCAACGTGCGGGCATCGGCAATCGGATGCATGGCCAGATGCTCGGTCAGCGTCTCCAATCCGCCGTCCAGCGGCATGATTGCGCAGCAGAAACCGCCGTGTACGGCCTGTAATAACTGATGAACGGCATCGGTCTGCAGCAACGGCTGAGGTTGAAGACCCCGGCTGTGGAAATTGTGATCGATGGATTGGCGGAAGTGCATGCCGCTGGTCAGCATGCCCAACGGCAACTCGACCAGATCCGCCCAGCTCAACGGCTCATCGCCGAAGGTGAAGTGGCGTCGGTCGTAGAGCAGGCCCATTTTCGTGTCGTCCAGCGCCAGCGAGTCGAAACGGTCGTTGTCCAGCCGCTCCAGGTACGAGACGCCCAGATCGATACGATTGCTCGCCAGTTGCTCCAGCACCTGCTCGGAGCTGAGCGAAGACAGTTCGAAGCGCAGGTTGGGGTGCATCTGATGCAGCCGGTGCAGCAGCGGCAGAGGATCGAAGCTCGACAGCGGCACCACGCCCAGGCGCAGCGTACCGACCAGATGACCCCGACAGGCCGCCGCTTCGGCCTGCAGACCGTCGTAGGCCGCAAGCACCGTGCGTGCCCAGGCCAGCACGCGCTCGCCCGGTGCGGTAAAACCTTCAAAGCGCTGGCCGCGATTGACCAGCGGCAAGCCAAGCTCTTCTTCCAGATTGCGCAGCCGCATCGACAGCGTGGGCTGGGTGATATTGCAGCGCGCAGCCGCTTGCCCGAAGTGGCGGGTTTCGTCGAGGGCGATCAGGAATTTGAGTTGCTTGATGTCCATATTCACTCCGGTGGGCAATCCAGGTGGTCGATTCTACGCGTTCAGGCTGAACGATGGTCAGCCCACGTTGGTCGGAACTCTGCAGGCCACGGTTTATAAGGGCTATGGTTGATGGTGCACATCTGACAACTCAATTGAGGAGAACCGGATTATGAGCATTTGGAGTTTTGTGAAAGAGGCGGGCGAAAAGATCCTTGATGCGATCACGCCCGGCAATGCCAACGCAGATGAAGTCCTGAAGGATCATATTTCCAAGGTCGGATTGGGCAACCCCAACATTCAGACAGAAGTCGACGGCGCAACAGTCATCGTGAAGGGCGAGGTGGCCAGTCAGGAAGAGAAGGAAAAAATCCTGGTGACACTGGGCAATATCGAGGGCGTCGAGAAAGTGGACGACCAGATGACCGTCGCCAGCAGCGCGCCAGCCGCGACCGAGTCCAAATTCTATGAAGTCAAAAAAGGCGACACCCTGAGCGCGATCTCGAAAGCGATGTATGGCGATGCGAACAAGTACCAGAAAATCTTCGACGCCAACAAACCCATGCTCAAGGATGTAAACAAGATCTATCCGGGGCAGAAACTGCGCATTCCGGAGTGAGTAGTCGCTCGGGCAAATGATCGTCCGCTACGCTCCGCGTCTGCTCTCGAATGTGACGCGGAGCGTCACGGGCTGCATACCCACGCGGAGCATGGGCACGATCGGGTACAGATGCCAGCCCTCACACTGATCGTTCCTACGCTCCGCGTGGGAATGCCTCCCAGGACGCTCCGCGTCCGCTTTGCGGTGCGATGCAGAGCGTCTACAGGCCTATCACAATCCCTTGATCAATTCCCGATAATCCTCGACGGCCGCGAACTCTTCAGTGTCCTTCGGGGCTTTCTGGCTGTTGGGCTGGCTGACCGCCAGCAAATGCGCGACACCGAAACGGCCAGCACTGCGCAGGATTGGCAGGGTGTCGTCGATGAACAGGCTGCGGGCCGGATCGAAAGCCGTGTCGGCGTGCAGCGCGTCCCAGAACTGCTGGTTTTCCTTGGGGAAGCCATAGTCATGGGAACTGATCAACCGCTCGAAGTAGGGTGCCAGTTCAATCCGCTCCATTTTCAGCGACAGCGAATCGCGGTGGGCGTTGGTGATCATGATCACCCGCTTGCCTGCCTGTTTGATCGCCGCCAGAAAGGTCTCTGCGTCCGGACGCAGCGCAATCATGTGGGCGATTTCCCGCTTCAGGTCGCGCACCGACAGCTTCAGCTCGGCGCTCCAGAAGTCCAGGCAATACCAGTTGAGCGTGCCTGCGTTGCGCTCGAACAACGGTTTCAATTCCAGCCAGGCCATGGCGAAACTGATGCCATGCAGTTCGGCGTAACGCTGCGGCAGGTGGTGCAACCAGAAGTGGTCGTCGTAATGCAGATCGAGCAAGGTGCCGTCCATATCCAGCAGGACGGTATCAATTTCGCTCCAGGGCATGGAAAGCATGGTTGCCTCTTGGAAGTGGGGTCTGATGAGTAAGCATATCCGACACGAACATTCGGAAAAGCCGCGTTATAGTACCCCGTCCATGTGAAGGAGCCTGTCATGCGTCAGAAACCAACCGTTCTCGCCCGCGCCATCGTCGCCAGCAGTCGTCTGTTCCGCGTGGAGGAGTTGCAGTTGCGCTTTGCCAACGGGGTCGAGCGTACGTATGAGCGTCTGGTGGGCAGAGGTACAGGCTATGGCGCGGTGATGATCGTGGCGATGCTTGATGCCGACCACGCGATTCTCATTGAAGAATATTGCGGCGGCACCGACGAGTACGAGCTGTCGCTGCCCAAAGGGCTGATCGAGCCGGGCGAAGACATCCTCGCCGCGGCCAATCGTGAACTCAAGGAAGAGGCTGGTTTCGGCGCGCGCCAACTGGAGCACCTGACCGAGCTGTCGCTGTCGCCCGGCTACATGAACCAGAAAATCCAGGTCGTGCTGGCGACCGATCTGTACGAAGAGCGGCTGGAAGGTGACGAGCCTGAGCCAATCCGTGTGGACAAGATCAACCTGCGGGAGCTGGCGAGCCTGGCACAGAATGCACAGTTCAGCGAAGGGCGCGCCCTGGCTGCGTTGTACCTCACCCGTGACCTGCTGACCCAACGTGGACTGTTCCAACCATGACCGACTCGCTCGACAACCTGCCGCACCCGCTGCTCGCTCCCGTCATCGACCTTGCGCGCCTGGCGGGCGAGGCCATTCTGCCGTTCTGGCGCGCGAACGTCAGCGTGACCTCCAAGGCCGATGATTCACCGGTAACGGCGGCTGATCTGGCGGCCCATCAGGTGCTGGTCGAGGGTCTGCTGGCGCTGGATCCGACGATTCATGTGCTGTCCGAGGAAGACGCCGACATCCCGCTCAGCGAGCGTGCGACCTGGGAGCGCTGGTGGCTGGTCGATCCGCTGGACGGCACCAAGGAGTTCATTTCCGGCAGCGAGGAGTTCACGGTCAACGTCGCGCTGATCGAGCAGGGTCGCGTGGTGTTTGGCGTGGTATCCATGCCCACCAATGACCGGTGCTATTTTGGAGGCGCAGAACTGGGCGCGTGGCGCAGCGACTCACCCGGTCATTGCGCGCCGATTCAGGTGCGTCACGAACTGCACAGCGGGCAAGCGTTCACTGTCGTCGCAAGCCGCAGACACTCAAGCCCCGAGCAGGAGCATTTGCTGGCAGGTCTGGCAGCAGGCCTAGGTCCGCTGCAGCTGACCAACATCGGCAGTTCGTTGAAGTTCTGCCTGCTGGCCGAAGGCGCTGCCGACTGCTACCCGCGTCTGGCCCCCACCTCGCAGTGGGACACCGCTGCGGCGCAGGGTGTTCTCGAAGGGGCCGGCGGTGAAGTCCTGCAACTCGACGGCCAGCGCTTCTCCTATCCCGCCCGCGAGTCGCTGCTCAACCCGTTTTTCCTGGCGCTGCCCGCCAAAGCCGAATGGCGCGAGAAGTTGCTGGTGCTGGCGCAGTCTTGAACTGACTGCTCGTAAGTCTTCACGCTATCGCTACGCGCAGATCCTGCTGAATGTACGCAGTACCTGTGGGAGGCGGCTTGCCGGCGATGCTTTTTCTGAAGCGACATAGCAGTGATTGACCTGACGCCATCGCCGGCAAGCCGCCTCCCACGGGGTGTGTATTGCTTCAGGCACTTTCGTTTTGATCGTTCCTTCACTCCGCGTGGGAATGCCGCTCAGGACGCTCCGCGTCCGCTCATCGATGCAACACAAACTGCCCGGTAAACTTCACTGCCGGTCCATCGCTGTCCTGCGCATGAATGCGGGTCGGCAGCTCCAGACGTGCGCGGCCGCGACGCTGATAAGTGGTGATGAACCGGTCCCACTGCGCCACATCCGGCGCATCGCACACGGCGATGGCGTCTTCGCGTACCGGCAGCGGATAGCTGATCTGCCCGTCCTGAATCACGATGTGCCCGTCGTCGATCCCTGCTTCACGCAGGCGCAGATGGAGCCAACCCCATCCGGCCAGCACTGCGCCGCAATACAGGCTGCCGCCGAACAGCGTGCTCTTGTGGTTGACGTTGGGTGCCAGCGGCAGGTGCAGGCGCAGTCGATGGTTTTGCCAATCGATGACGCGGATGCCCATTTCGCGGGTCAGCGGGATGTCGTGGTGCAGCACCTGCTCAAGTTCCGCCGCTGCGTTGCCGGGCAACGGTGCCTGTGGCTCAGTCGGTTTCATCGGATGCTCCGCTGCTGTCCCCAAAATTCAGACCGTGCTTGCGCAGCTTGTCATGCAGGGTCTTGCGCGGCACGCCCAGCGCTTCGGCCAGGCTGCGCACCGAGCTGTGCGGGCGGGCCAGTTCGGCGGCGATCAACGCACGTTCGAAGCTTTCTACCTGTTCACTCAAGCCGCCACTGACCGGTGGCGCGTCCGGCATCGCATTGCCTTCCAGCTCCAGTTCAAGCCCCAGCGCGAAGCGCTCTGCGGCGTTTTGCAGCTCCCGAACGTTACCGGGCCAACTGTGACGCAGCAGCAGGGCACGCTGGCCCGGCTTGAGTTCTTGCGTGGGAATGCCGTGGCGCGTGCTGGCCGCATCGGCGTAATGCTCGAACAACATCAGCGCGTCTTCACCGCGCTCGCGCAACGGCGGAATGCGCAGCGAGGCGACGTTCAGCCGGTAATACAGGTCGGCACGGAAGCGCCCCTGATCCGCCGCCTGACGCAGGTCTTCCTTGGTGGCGGCGATGATGCGGATGTCCAGCGGGATCTGCTGATTGCTGCCCATGCGCTCGACCACACGCTCCTGCAGGAGGCGCAGCAGCTTGACCTGAACATCCAGGCTCATGCTTTCGATTTCATCGAGAAACAGCGTGCCGCCATTGGCGAATTCGAACTTGCCGATGCGGCGTTTCTGCGCGCCGGTAAAGGCGCCCGGCTCGTGGCCGAACAGCTCGCTTTCCACCACCGACTCGGCCAGCGCTCCTGCGTTGATCGCCACGAACGGACCGTTTCGACGGTTGGACAGGTCGTGCAGCGCCCGCGCAACCACTTCCTTGCCCGCACCGGTTTCGCCCAGAATCAGGACATCGGCGCGAGTGCCTGCCAGCGCACCGATCTGTTCGCGCAGGCGCAGCATGGGCGCCGACTGACCGACCAGACGCGTGCTCAGCTGTTGGCGATCACTCAGGGCCAGACGCAGGCTGCGGTTATCCAGCACCAGCCGGCGCAAGGCCAGAGCGCGGCGGACGCTGTCGAGCATGGCATCGCTGGCGAACGGTTTTTCCAGAAAGTCGTAAGCCCCGGCGCGCATGGCTTTGACCGCCAGTGGTACATCGCCGTGACCGGTGATCAGCAGCACCGGCAGGTCCGGATCCTGTTCATGCAGTTGCACCAGCAGTTCCAGTCCGTCCATGCCCTGCATGCGGATGTCGCTGACCACCACGCCCGGCCAGTCGCGACCGATGCGCTCGGCCAGCCCGTCGGCTTCGGACAGCGACAGAACGTTCAGGCCCGCCAGATCCAGGGTCTGGCGCAGTGCCTGACGCAGGTGGGAGTCGTCGTCGATCAGCACCACCTGAATCTGGCTGTCGATGGCTGTGTCCGAACTCATGCAGATAGGTCCTCTGGCGGTTGAAGGTTGGCGCCGGAAGCGCCGGCACGCAGGCGCAGGGTCAACAGTGCGCCGCCGCTCGAGTGATTGGCGAACAGCAGTTCGCCGTCCAGCGCACGCATCAGGGTGTCACAGATCGCCAGTCCCAGCCCAAGGCCCTGAGTGCGGGTCTTGGTGGTGAAGAATGGCTCGCGTGCCCGTGCCAACGCCTCTTGGGAAAAGCCCGGCCCGTTGTCGCGAATGTACAGATTGACGCCTTCGCGGGTCTGCTCGGCACTGATCCACAGTTTGCGCGGCGGTCCCTTTTCAGTCAGGGCATCCAGCGCGTTGGCCAGCAGATTGCCGAGCACTTGGCGCAGGCGGGTTTCGCCCGCCTGTACCCACAGTGTCGCGTCGGGCACGTCACGGATCAACTCGACTTCCATGGCGCGCCGACGTTTGGTCAGCAACGCCAGCGCGTCGTCCAGTGCCGGTTGCAGCGCCACGCTTTCCGGCGCATGCCGGTCGCGCCGGGCAAAGGCGCGCAGGTGGGCGATGATCGAGGCCATGCGCCCGGTCAGTTCGCTGATCAGCTTCAGATTGCCGCGTGCCTCTTCGGTGCGCTGATGATCGAGCAGCACTTCGGCGTTTTCCGCATAGCTGCGGATGGCGGCTAGCGGCTGATTCAGTTCATGGCTGATGCTGGCCGACATGGTGCCCAGTGCCGACAGCTTGCCGGTCTGCACCAGCTCGTCCTGAGCGCGCACCAGCTCCTGCTGCGCCTGTTCACGCTCCAGCACTTCCTGACGCAGCCGGCTGTTCAGGCCTTCAAGATCGCTGGTGCGTTCGATGACGCGCATTTCCAGTTCACGCCGGGCCTTGGCCTCGAAGGCGATGCGGTCCAGATAGTGACGCCGACGCTGCATCATCAGCCCCAGCAACAGCATCAGGACCAGCAACGCCGCGCCGCCAATCGCCTGCACGGTGCGTACGGGACGGTCGATCAGCGCACGGGGCGCGAGGATGTTTACGTTCCAGCCGGTCTCGGTGATGGCCTGGCTCTGGGTCAGCCACGCATGGTCATCGATCTTGAGCGGACGCGGGTCACGGGTCGGATAGGGCTGGATCGCAACGATTGCTTTCTTCTCGTCGTCGGTCAGGTCCCGCGTCGCCCGAAAGCGCCATTCCGGGTTGGAAGTCAGAATGACCACGCCGTTCTGGTCGGTCAGCAACAGTTGCTCGGGTGTCTTGCCCCAGAGCGTTTCGGTGTGGTCCAGATCGACCTTGACCACCAGCACGCCGATCACCCGCTCGCCATCGTGCACGGGACCGGCGAAGAAGTAACCGCGTTTGACCGAGGTAGTGCCCAGGCCGAAAAACCGGCCTGTTCTGCCCGCCAGCGCGTCCGTGAAGTACGGACGAAACGAGAAGTTGCGACCGATGAAGCTGTCGCGTTGATCCGAGTTGGATGCCGCCAGCGTCAGGCCCTTGGCATCCATCAGGTACATGACGTCCGCGCCGGTCTGCTGCGAGATGTCCCTGAGCAGGCGGTTGGCGTTGCCCTGTGCGGTGCCGTCGCCAGGAGATGTCAGAACCGCGCGCAAGGCGGGCAGGTCACCGAGGATCTGTGGCAGGGTTTCGTAACGATGCAGCGTGCCGAGCAGGTTGGCGACGTACAGGTCCAGCGTCTGGCGGTTCTGATTGGCCAGCTCGTTGCGGTAATAGCGCTCGGCAAGGTGTTCCAATGGCCACAACAGCGGTGCCAGACAGATGGCCAGCAGGGCGAGGCTGCGCCAGCGGGGGCGGGGAGGCAGGGCAGAGGTCGTGGTCATTGGCAATCGCCGAGTGGTTGGCGGTGCCTGCAGCGGCTATCGCGGGTGCCGCCGCTGGCGTCGAACAGAGGTTCAACCCCTGGCAGCGACTGCGGCGCCTCGCGATGATGTCCCTGCGGGCAATGGAAAACCCGGTCGATCCTGACGTGGGCATCAAAGGCCTATTATGCCCGCCATGACCGCGTCAGGCACCCGGACAAACCGCCGCTGCCGGAACGGTCAGGCGAACAGTTCGGCTTCTTTCAGGCTTTTGCCCTGTTGATCCTTCGCCGACAACTGCGGTGCTGCGTCGAGCTGCCAGTCGATGGCCAGGTCCGGATCGTTCCAGCTGATGCAACGCTCTGCCGACGGCGTGTAGTAGTCGGTGGTCTTGTACAGAAACTCGGCGTAGTCGCTCAGTACCACGAAGCCGTGTGCGAAGCCTTCGGGCACCCACAGCTGACGGGCGTTCTCGGCAGACAGCTCAACGGCTACCCACTGGCCGAAGGTCGGCGAGCTGCGACGAATATCCACTGCGACGTCCAGAACCTTGCCTGCGGTGACGCGCACCAGTTTTCCCTGGGCATTGTCGATCTGGTAGTGCAGGCCACGCAGTACGCCTTTCTGCGAGCGGGAGTGATTGTCCTGCACGAACTGCCTGTCCAGACCGGTGGCTTCACTGAACGCCTTGGCATTGAAGCTTTCATAGAAAAAGCCGCGTTCGTCGCCGAACACCTTGGGTTCCAGAATCAGGACATCGGGCAGCTTTGTTGCAATTACATTCACGTGGTTTCCCCTGCGATCTTGAATAGATACTGACCGTAACCGGTTTTGCCGAAGTAGTCGGCACGCCTGAGCAAATGGTCACGGTCGATCCATTCGTTCTGATAGGCGATTTCCTCAAGGCAGGCAACTTTCAGGCCCTGTCGGTGTTCGATGGTCTGTACGTAGGCCGAGGCGTCGAGAAGACTATCATGAGTGCCTGTGTCGAGCCACGCGAAGCCACGTCCGAAGCGCTCTACACGCAGGTCGCCGCGTTGCAGATAGGCGTTGTTGACGTCGGTGATTTCCAGCTCGCCACGGGGCGATGGCTTGACGTCTCTGGCAATCCGGATCACCTCGTTGTCGTAGAAATACAGCCCGGTCACCGCGTAGCTGGATTTGGGCGCCTTGGGCTTCTCTTCGATGGACAGCGCTCGGCCAGTCTCGTCGAAGTCGATCACCCCGAAACGCTCAGGATCCTTGACCCAGTAACCGAATACCGTCGCGCCGGTCTTCTGGGCCGCCGCCTGCTGCAACTGCACGCTGAAATGCTGACCGTGGAAAATGTTGTCGCCCAGGATCAGGCACACCGAATCGTCGCCGATGAATTGCTCACCAATCAGAAAGGCTTGCGCCAGACCGTCCGGTTTCGGCTGCTCGGCGTAGTGAAATTGCACACCGAACTGGCTGCCATCCCCCAACAGCTTGCGGTACTGCGGCAAATCCTCCGGCGTGGAGATGATCAGGATTTCCCGGATACCGGCCAGCATCAGCACCGACAGCGGGTAATAGATCATGGGTTTGTCGTAGATCGGCAGCAACTGCTTGGACAGGCCAAGCGTGATGGGGTGCAGGCGGGTGCCGGAGCCCCCGGCCAGAACGATGCCTTTGGTCATGCAATCAGGTCCTTGTGGTCAGTGAAGCCCAGTCGCTCTCCTTGATAACTGCCATCCTGAACCCTGCGGCACCAGTCCAGGTTATCGAGATACCATTGCACGGTCTTGCGCAGCCCGGACTCGAAGGTTTCTTCGGGTGTCCAGCCCAGCTCCCTTTCAATCTTGCCGGCGTCGATTGCATAGCGCAGGTCGTGACCCGGGCGATCGACCACGTAGGTGATCAGCTCGCTGTACTGCTGCACGCCCGCCGGTTTTTGCGGCGCCAGCTCATCCAGCAATGTGCAGATGCCGCGTACCACATCGATGTTCTTCTGCTCGTTATGGCCGCCGATGTTGTAGGTCTCGCCGATCACGCCGTCGGTCACGACCTTGATCAGTGCGCGGGCGTGGTCTTCCACATAGAGCCAGTCACGCACTTGCAGGCCGTTGCCATAGACCGGCAGCGGCTTGCCCGCGAGAGCGTTGAGGATCACCAGCGGAATCAGCTTTTCGGGAAAATGATATGGCCCGTAATTGTTCGAGCAGTTGGTGAGCACCACCGGCAGGCCGTAGGTGCGATGCCAGGCGCGGACCAGATGGTCGGACGCCGCCTTGCTGGCCGAATACGGCGAGCTGGGCGCGTAGGGCGTGGTCTCCGTGAACAGGTCATCGACGCCGTGCAGGTCGCCGTACACTTCGTCCGTTGAAATGTGGTGAAAACGAAACGCCTGACGCTCGGCCTCGGGCAATTTCAGCCAATAGGCGCGTGTGGCTTCCAGCAGGCTGTAGGTGCCGACGATGTTGGTCTGGATGAACTCGGCCGGTCCGTCGATGGAGCGGTCGACGTGGGACTCGGCCGCCAGGTGCATGATCGCCTGCGGCTCGAAACGTGAGAGTACGGCGCTGACGGCCGCCTGATCGCAGATGTCGGCCTGGACGAATTCATAACGGGTACTGGTTGCGATAGGGTGCAACGATCCCAGGTTGCCTGCGTAGGTCAACTTGTCGAAGTTCAGCACGTCATGATCGGTGTTCTGGATCAGGTGTCGAATCAATGCCGAACCGATGAAACCTGCACCTCCTGTAACAAGAATTCGCATGAACTGACCTTTGGTGTGGGTGAAGTGTAAAGCAGCATAGCTGCCCGAATACGACCTACAGGATCGGGCATTAATCGGCTCTCGGGGCATTAAATAAATCAATTCCTGTTGCTGAACGCGACACGAAACCGACGTCGTCTTTTTATGCCCGAACGTGATTGGGTACGACGGGCCAATCCCCTTATAGTTGCCGCACCGAAAATAAAGCGCTCTGCCGTTCCAGCGAATAAAAACAGAGGTCCACATGCCGCTCGCCACGCTTATCCGTCGTTCCAGCCTGCCTTGCCCCGAGGTGAGTTCGGAACAGGCCCTGCAATTGCTCCAGCAGCACTATGGGCTGAGTGGCACGTTGAAAACCCTGGGCAGCCAGCAGGACCGCAATTTTCTGCTGGAGACCGAAAAACGGCGCCATGTGCTGAAAATCTGCCACGGCGCCTACTCGACCCAAGAGCTGGATGCCCAGCACGGCGCACTTCAGCACCTCGCGGGGCACAGTGGCCTGAACGTGCCGGGCGTAATTCGCGCCAATGACACCGAACAACGGCTATCCCTCGAAATCGATGGCCAGCCGGTGCACGTACGCCTTCTGGAGTTCATCGACGGGCAGTCACTGGGGCATGTCGCGCACCTGGGACGTGACGTCGTGGTCGGGCTTGGCGAGCTGTGTGCAAAGGTCGACCGGGCACTGGCCGACTTCGAACATCCGGGCCTTGAGCGCATTCTGCAATGGGACCCGCGCCATGCCTATGCGCTGATCAAGCACCTGTTGCCGGTGATCGAGAGCGCTGACGCTCGCGCCTGTCTGATCGAGGCGGGCGAGCAGGCGCATCGACGGCTGCTGCCGTTGATCCCGGCGCTGCCCATTCAGGCCGTGCATCTGGATATCACGGAGCACAACGTGGTCTGGCTGCGCGACGCCCAGCGGCAATGGCAGATGCAAGGGCTGATCGATTTCGGCGATCTGCTGACCACCTGGCGGGTGGCGGATCTGTCGGTCACCTGCGCGGCGCTGCTGCACCATGCCGAAGGCGATCCGCTGTATATCCTCCCGGCCATTCAGGCCTACCACGCCATCAACCCGCTCAAGACCGAAGAGTTACAGGCGCTGTGGCCGCTGATCGTCGCCCGCTCGGCGGTGCTGGTGCTCAGCAGCGAACAGCAGGCCAGCGTCGAGCCGGGCAATGCGTATATCCAGGCCAACCTTGAAGGCGAGTGGAACATCTTCGACGTTGCGACTTCAGTGCCCATGATTCTGATGGAGGCGGCGATTCTGCAGGCGGTGGGATTGAACCCTGCACCGTTCGAGCAACCTGCGTACGCACCGTTGCTGCCGACGCTGGCAGGCGTGAAGCCGGCGCTGGTCGATCTGGGCGTCCTGAGCGAGCACTTCGTCGCAGGCAACTGGGAGCAGAGCGGTATCGATGAATACCTGCTCAGCGAAGCCGCCGAGCACACGGGTCTGGCTGCCAGTCGTTTTGGCGAATATCGCCTGTCGCGCACGATGCCCGACAGCGCCAGAGAGCCTGAGACGTTTGCCCTGCACGTCGAGCTTCATGTGCCGGCCGAAACGCCGCTGCACGCGCCTTTCGCGGGCGCGCTCCGATTGATGGCCGATGGCGCTGTGATGCTGGCAGGCGGGGGTGTGAACCTGCGTCTGTGGGGCGTCATGCCTGATCTGGCCGTGCAGGGGGCGGTGAGCGCGGGTGACCTGATCGGGCACGGCGCAGGCTCGCTGCTGCTGCAACTGTGTACCGTGTCAGACCTCAGCCCGCCGTTGTTCACCACGCCCTCATGGACCGGTGCCTGGCGCACGTTCTGCCCGTCTCCCGCTGCGCTGCTGGGCTTCGATTGCGATGCACCGGCGCTGGAAGACCCTGCGCATCTGCTGGCGCGACGTGACGCCAGTTTCGCCCGCTCGCAAAAGCACTATTACCACGCTCCGCCGCAAATCGAGCGCGGCTGGCGCAACCACCTGATCGACATGCACGGCCGCGCCTATCTGGACATGCTCAACAACGTGGCCGTGCTGGGCCATGGTCATCCGCGCATGGCTCACGAGGCGAGTCGTCAGTGGTCGCTGCTCAATACCAACTCACGCTTTCACTACGCGGCCATCGCCGAGTTTTCCGAGCGCCTGCTCGAGCTGGCGCCGGAGGGCATGGATCGCGTGTTTCTGGTCAACAGCGGCACTGAAGCCAATGATCTGGCGATCCGGCTGGCGTGGGCCTACAGCGGCGGGCGCGACATGCTCAGCGTGCTGGAGGCCTATCACGGCTGGTCGGTGGCGACCGATGCGATTTCCACCTCGATTGCCGACAACCCGCAGGCGCTCAGTACCCGACCGGACTGGGTGCATCCGGTGACGGCGCCCAACGTTTATCGCGGGCCGTATCGGGGTCCTGACAGTGCGCCCGAGTACGTGCGCAGCGTCCATCAAGTGCTGGAAAAACTGGCCGGGCAGCAGCGTCAGGTGGCGGGTTTCATTTGCGAGCCGGTGTACGGCAACGCTGGCGGTATTTCCCTGCCGCCGGGTTATCTGCAACAGGTCTATCACAAGGTTCGCGCGGCGGGCGGCGTGTGCATCGCCGACGAAGTGCAAGTGGGTTACGGGCGTCTGGGCCATTACTTCTGGGGCTTCGAAGAGCAGGGTGTGGTGCCGGACATCATCAGCATGGCCAAGGGCATGGGCAACGGCCATCCACTGGGCGCTGTCATCACTCGCCGTGAGATCGCCGAGGCGCTGGAGGCCGAGGGTTATTTCTTCTCGTCTTCAGGTGGCAGCCCGGTCAGCTGTCGGATCGGCATGGCCGTGCTGGATGTGATGGAAGAAGAACAGCTCTGGGACAACGCCCGGGTCATCGGGGATCACTTCAAGGCGCGTCTGCAAGCCTTGGCCGATCATCATCCGCTGGTGGGCGCGGTGCATGGCATGGGGTTTTATCTGGGCGTGGAGTTTGTGCGTGACCGCCAGACCCTCGAACCCGCGACCGAAGAAACCGCGCAACTCTGCGAACGCCTGCGCGAGCTGGGCATCTTCATGCAGCCGACTGGCGACTACCTGAACATCCTCAAGATCAAACCGCCGATGTGCACCACCCGCCAGAGCGCCGACTTCTTCGTGGACATGGTGTCGAAGGTGTTGCGCGAGCTGGAGTGAGCTGAGGGCCAGAATGATCGAGCCCATGACTGTGCGTCGCATTCGAAATCGGACGCGGAGCGTCCTGAGAGGCGTTACCACGCTGGAGTGTAGGAACGATCGGGGCCTCAAGCACACCGATCATGCCCATGCTCCGCGTCGCATTCGAGAGCGGACGCGGAGCGTCCTGAGCGGCGTTACCACGCTGGAGCGTGAGAACGATCAGCTTCTGCCTCGACACTGATCGTGCCCATGCTCCGCGTGGGTATGCCTCCCGTGACGCTCCGCGTCACATTGGATCGGGCTGATAGAAAATCCAGATTAATATCGATAAATTAAGCGATAAAATACCAAAAAAATCCAATTATCCCTTCTTATGCAGATTTTTATCCGCTATAAAGTCGCCCAGATTGTCATGGCCGGTCTGTTAAGGTCACGATCAACACCTTCGACCTCCCACTGGAGTCCTGACTGACATGACCACACTCAACAGCACGCCACGCGCCGATGGCTTTCACATGCCTGCCGAATGGGCCACGCAGACTCAGGTCTGGATGGTCTGGCCCGAGCGCCCGGACAACTGGCGTCTGGGTGGCAAGCCTGCTCAGGCTGCACACATAGCAGTTGCCAAGGCCATCGCACGTTTCGAACCGGTAACCGTTGCCGTTTCCGCCGCCCAGTACGACAACGCCCGTGCTCGCCTGGACATGCCGAACATCCGCGTCGTGGAAATCAGCAACAACGACGCTTGGGTGCGCGACACCGGCCCCACGTTCGTCATCAATGACCGTGGCGAAGTGCGTGGCGTGGATTGGGACTTCAACGCCTGGGGCGGCTTCGACGGCGGTCTGTACGCGCCGTGGAACCTCGACTCGCAAGTGGCGAGCAAGATCATGGAAATCGAGCGCTGCCCGCGCTATGTGACCGAAGGTTTCGTGCTGGAAGGCGGCTCCATCCACGTCGATGGCGAAGGCACGCTGATCACCACCGAGGAATGCCTGCTCAACCGTAACCGCAACCCTCATATGACCCGCGAGCAGATCGAGACCGTACTGAGCGACAGCCTGGCCGTGGACAAGATCGTCTGGCTGCCGGACGGCCTGTTCAACGACGAGACCGACGGGCATGTGGATAACTTCTGCTGCTACATCCGTCCGGGTGAAGTCCTGTTGGCCTGGACCGATGATCCCGAAGACCCCAACTACCCACGCTGCCACGCCGCGTTGAGTATTTTGGAAAACACCCGTGACGCCCAGGGTCGCGAGTTTATCGTGCACAAAATGCCGATTCCGGGCCCATTGTTCGCAACGGACGAAGAATGCGCGGGCGTCGATCAGGTGCATGGCAGTCAGGAGCGCAATCCATCGGTGCGCCTGGCCGGTTCCTACGTGAACTTCCTGATTGTAAACGGCGGCATCATCGCCCCGAGTTTTGACGATCCGATGGACGAAAAAGCCCGGCAAATACTGCAACAACTGTTTCCAGAGCACGAAGTGGTGATGGTTCCAGGTCGGGAATTGCTGCTGGGCGGCGGCAATATTCACTGCCTGACACAACAGCAACCGGCCCCTCACAAGGACTAGTCAGTAATGATTAGTAACATCTTATAGTGGCCAACTGGTCCTGTTCTTGCTGCTTCAAGCCCATCGTCCGATGGGCTTTTTTTTGCGAAATACCTCGTAGCGTTTATCGGAATCTCATCTTTAATCAACAGGAGGCCTGATTCGTTTTCTTCGCGTGACTGTCACACAGCGTCCGTAAATTTAGCCCCTCATGAATTAAGAGGTTGTCACTATGAACGCAGTTATCAGCCAGCATCGTGCTCGTGGGTTGTCTGCTTCTTCCAGTAACGAGGCCCGTCAGTTAATGGCGGATTGGTTAAGGACGACCAGGCCTGCAAAACCAAGACCGGATGTACGCGCCATGTTGCTGCAGCGCTATCCGGCCGGTTTATTCAATGATGCCGAACTTGAGGCATTGCTGGGTGTGCTGAAGGATTAAGTGCCGACTGCTCTGTTTCGGCCCTCTGCGTGTTTGACACCCTTCAAGCCCTGGGACTAGGATTCGCGTCCCACCGCTTGTGGCTTTGCGCCATGTACGTGCATCAGTAGTCCACTGCGATGACATCGTGCGGCTGTCAGGTTTGGAACCTGAGAGTCCTGAACGGCTTCCGCCGTCGCCACAGCGCGTGTCAACTCGTATAAAAAGGGAAGACAGATGCTTAACACACGTATGGGTATGCTCGCACTGGGCATCATCAGCGCTGGCCAGGCCATGGCTCAAGGGCAGGCAGACTCCAAGGGTTTCGTCGAAGACAGCAGCCTGACCGTCAATCTGCGCAACGCTTACATCAATCGCGACTACAAGAACGACCGTGAAGACAAGGCCGAATGGGGCCAGGCATTCATGGGCGTGTTCACGTCAGGCTTTACGCAGGGCACTGTCGGTGTCGGCGTAGACGCATTCGGCCTGTATGGCATTCGTCTGGACGGCGGCAAAGGTCGCGCCGGTGCCGGTGGTATCGACTTCTTCAAGAAAAGCGATAACGGTCAGGGCGACGCCGCCGACGACCTGACCCGTGCTGGCGCCGCCGTCAAAGCGCGCATCTCCAACACCGTCATCAAGTACGGCGACCAGATGCCTCAGTTGCCCGTGCTGAGCTACGACAACTCGCGCCTGCTGCCGGAAAGCTACACCGGCACCATGATCACTTCCAAGGAGATCGATGGCCTTGAAGTGGTGGCCGGTCGTTTCACCCAGCAGGCGCGCAAGAGCGCTGAAGGCCGTGACAGCGGTGACCTGAAAAGCATCAACGTCTACGGTGCCAGCTACAAGTTCACCAAGGAATTCTCTGCCGCCTTCTACGCCTCCGACGACGAAGACGTCCTGAAGAAGCAGTACGTGAACCTGAACTACGTGTTCGCTCTGCCGCAGGAACAGTCGCTGACCCTGGACTTCAACGGCTACAAGACCAAGCTGGACAAGGACTTCGCCAACAGCGACGACCGTGACAACAAGATCTGGAGCCTGGCGGCGACCTGGGCGGTGGGCATCCACTCGTTCACCCTCGCTCACCAGCGCAGCAGCGGTGACATCGGCTATGTGTACGGCGGCTATCGCAATGACGGCGGCACCAGCGATGGCGGTAACACCATCTACCTGGCCAACTCCTACTGGTCCGACTTCAACGGCAAGGACGAGCGTTCGTGGCAGGCTGCCTATGGCGTCGATCTGTCCGGTCTGGTCACTCCTGGCCTGAGCTACCGCGCTGCTTACGTGCGTGGCGACAACATCGACGACGGCACTGCAGGTAGCGGCAACGGTACCGAACGCGAAATCTTCAGCCAGTTGACCTACGTCGTGCAGAGCGGCCCGGCCAAGGATCTGTCGATTCGTCTGCGTAACTCGTTCCTGCGTGTGTCGGCCGATGCTCAGGCGTACAACAGCGAAGGTAACGAAACCCGAATCTTTGTGGATTACCCGATCAACGTTTTCTGATCGTTTGACGGGTTAGCGCTTCATCAAAATGCCTCGGTTCCGGACCGGGGCATTTTTGTCTGTGCTGACTCCAGGCCGCTCAACGTGCGCTGACGGCTTTGCTACCATGCGTTCACTTCCCCGAGCCGATCACTGTCATGGCCCTTGCCGCACCGCCCGATCTTTCCGACATCGCCGTTCCTGTTCAGCCGCTGTCGCGTACCTATCCGCGTGGGCGCTTCATCGAGCCGCATCAGCATGTGTGGGGGCAGGTGCTGTACGCCATGTCGGGCGTGATGTGGGTCGAAACGCCGCTGGAAGCGCTGGTCGTACCGCCGCAACGCGCGGTCTGGTTGCCGCCCGGCGTCGAGCACGGGATTCGCGTGGTGTCGGACCTGGAGATGCGCAATATCTACCTGCGCCCGGCCATTGCCCAGACGCTGGAAAGCACCGTCCAGGTGTTCGAAGTCGGCGGCCTGTTGCGCGAAGTCATCCTCAATCTGGTGGCGCTGGATCGGGATCGCGAGCAGGAATATTACGACGCGCTGGTGAGTCTGGGCTTGTTGGAGCTCAAGCGCGCCCGCCGCTCGCTGCTGAAAATCCCCATGCCCGACGGTTCGGACCGGCGCCTGATGAACCTGTGCCAGGCCGTCATGAGCGAGCCTTCACTGGACATCCCGTTCGAACAGCACGCCGAAAATGCCGGGGCCAGCGTAAGGACGCTATCGCGCCTGTTTCAAAGCGTCCTCGGCATGGGCTTCGCCGAATGGCGCAGGCAAGTGCAGTTGGCCACTGCCGTAGCCGAAGTCATCCAGGGCGTGCCCGTCAGCCGCATCGCCCGCTCGCTCGGCTATTCACCCAGCAGCTTCAGCGACATGTTCCGCCGCGAACTGGGCGTCGCGCCATCGCAGTATGTTGCCAGCAACGATCAAAACGAGAGTGCCTGACTGAATACATACCCCGTGGGAGGCGGCTTGCCGGCGATGTGTTCATTCAGTGACTGAGATGTCGCTTCAGAAAACGCATCGCCGGCAAGCCGCCTCCCACAGTAGTCCGTGGTTGCAGCAAGACTTGGGTATAACGCTGAGATCGGCGTGCTTGAGATCACGCTGATCGTTCCTACGCTCCGCGTGGGAATACCGCTCAGGACGCTCCGCGTCCGCACTTGAGCGTGGCGCAGATTCGTGGCCAAGCTCCAGCGTTACCCACGTCATGCGCTCGGCTCACTGAGTCCGCAATCTGTGCCATTTGTGACGCGGAGCGTCACGGGAGGCATGCCCACGCAGAGCAATATCACGATCACGCCTACATCTGGCCGATAAACAGAAGCCCTTGGCCGATCCGCATTCCAGCCCTTCCATACACTCTGCTCATCGCTTACCTCTTCGGAGCTTCTGCATGAGTTACCTCATCTCCCTCGCTATCGGCGCAGCCGTCGGCCTGTTGTACGGCGCACTGGATTTCCGCTCGCCCGCACCGCCTGCCATTGCGCTGGTCGGTCTGCTGGGTATGCAACTGGGTGAACAGGCCTGGCCGATGGGCAAGCACCTGCTGACCTCCTGGGTTTCCTGATCTTCAGTCTTCCATTTTCAAAAAGGCCTCCTCAATGAATGCCCTGCAATTCTCCCGAACCGGCGACCTCGCCGCCCTGCAATACGTTGAACTGCCAACACCCAAGCCTGCCGAAGGCGAAGTACTGATTCAGGTAAAAGCCGCCGGCCTCAACCCCAGCGACGTGAAGAACGTGCTGGGTCGCTTCCCCTACACCACACTGCCGCGCATTCCCGGTCGCGACTTTGCGGGCGTGGTCATTGAAGGCCCGCAAGCGCTGATCGGTCAGCAAGTCTGGGGCACCGGCAAAGAGCCCGGCTTCTTTCGCGACGGTTCGCATGCCGAATACATCACCCTGCCTGCCGCAGGCGTCGCCCTCAAACCCAAAGCCTTGAGCTTCGTTCAGGCCGCGAGCCTTGGCGTGCCTTACACCACCGCTTGGGATGCCCTGCAGCGCAGCCTGGTAAAAAGCGGAACACGCCTGCTGGTCATCGGTGCCAATGGCGCGGTCGGCAGTGCCGCACTGGCGCTGGGCAAGATTCTCGGTGCTCAGGTGTTGGGTGCGGTGCGTCGTCCCGAGCAACTGCAAGCGCTGGAAGCCGACGGCTTCGCCGGACTGTTGCTCGATACCCCGGAGAGCCTTGGCAGTCAGGTCAACGAAGTCTTCAAAGGTGGCGCCGACGTGATCTTTGACACCACCGGCTTTTGGCTGCCCGCCGCCGTCCCTGCACTGGCGCCGTTCGGCCGTATCGCAATCATTGCCGCGCCCGCTGACGGCCACGTGCAACTGCCTGCGCTGGCGCTGTATCGCAAAGGCGGATCGGTGGTCGGCATCAACTCGCTGCTCTACGACTGCGCGACCTGCGCCACCATGCTGGATCAGTTCGGTCAGTTCTTCGATCAGGGACTGCTGGCGCTACCGGGCGATCTGGTTGAATCGCCCTTGAGTGAAGGTGTGGCGCGCTATGCCGAGGTCAACGAGGGCAGGGGTGACAAGATCATTCTGGTGCCTTGAAACCGTGATCAGTTGTCCAGTGCAAGCAACTGCACGAACACCGCGAAACTTCCCAGAAACAGCCAGAAGAAACTGAACAGCCAAGGCGTGCGCTTGGAGAACAGCAGTGATTTCTTCGGCCCGGTTTCGCTGGACTCCCAGTCGCTGAACAGCGGCGAGTCGTCATAGGTCAGGCCAATGACCGGCTCGCTGCGCAGCAACCCCGCCTGCTTGCGATGCCAGTGCATGATGATGTCGCACGCCGCCCGAATGCCTGGCCATGCCGCAATCGTGCAGAACAGCCCCAACAACGCCAGCATTGGTGGCACAACCAGCGTGAACATCACACCCCAATCCGTATTGGCATTCGCCATCGACGACGCATAGGCAATCACCAGAAACGACTGCGCCGACAAATAGGCGTTGGTGCGGTTCGACAGGTTGGTCGTTTCGTAATGAATCTCGCGCCGATAGAAATCCAGCCTTTCCTTGGGCGAGCCGAACAATTTGACCTGTTGCTCATCGACGACGTGCTCGGGCGTCTCGTCTGTGATAATTCTGGGCACTGTGAATTAATACCGAATGTTAAAGATGCTGGGTAGACCCTGATTCAAGTTGAGCAGTTCGACCAAAATTGCCCGAACGGGGACCGTTCATCCTGTAAATCCGGCGACACGACAAGGACCTCGTCATGAGCACGACCCCAACCCTGCAAACCGAGCGCCTGCTGCTGACACCGCTTCAGCTGGCCGACGCACCCGCCATGCAGCAGCTTTTCCCGCAGTGGGAAATCGTACGATTCTTGAACAACCGCGTGCCCTGGCCTTATCCCGACGACGGCGCGCTGCGCTACATCCAGGACGTCGCCCTGCCAGCCAGTGAGCAAGGCACCCAATGGCACTGGATGATCCGCCTGCACACCGCGCCGAACGACATCATCGGCAGCATCAGCCTGATGACCACCCCCGGCAACAACCGCGGCTTCTGGCTGCACCCGGACTGGCAAGGCAACGGCTACATGCAGGAGGCCTGCGTGGTGATCAACGCGTTCTGGTTCGAGACCCTCGGCCAACCCGTGATGCAGGTTCCCAAGGCTGCGCCGAACGGAGGGTCGCGGCGGGTTTCGATCAAGGAAGGCATGCGATTGGTGTCGACGGGGGAAAGTGATTACGTGAGCGGCAGATTCCCGGAGGAGATCTGGGAGATGATGCGGGAGGAGTGGGTGGGGCGCAGAGGCAGTAGAACGCATGAGACGGAGTAAGCCCGATGGCCCTGCATCCTGAAACCAGCCCGACAGTCAGACTCGTCCCCGCCCAGCCTGACGATTTCGAAGCGCTGGTCAGTTTGCGCATCGATGCCATGCGCGAGAGCCTGGAGCGCTTGGGTCGCTTTGATCCTGAGCGCGCCCGAGAGCGATTCCGCCAAGGCTTTTCCGCACAGCACACACGCCATATCGAGGCTGACGGAAGAAGAGTGGGTTTCGTGGTACTGAAACCGTTGGGAGACGAATGGCTGCTTGATCACTTTTATATCAGGCCAGGCGCCCAAGGACAGGGCATTGGCTCCACAGTGCTTCGTCAGATACTGAGCGAGGCCGATACCTGCGGGACAGCGGTCCGAGTCGGCGCTCTCAAGGGTAGCGACTCAAACCGCTTTTACATCCGCCATGGCTTCCGGCTCGTTGAAAGCGGCGAGTTCGATCACTACTACCTCCGCCAGAAGCCCTGATCAAGCATCACGCCGTCGCTGCAAACCCCTTCGAACGCGCTTCCATCCTCGCCGTCAGAACTTCCGGCGTCGCCCGCTCGGCCTTGGAGGCCATCTGATTGAAGAACATCCCGTCAAACTGCTCCTTGGACGGTGTCGAGGTCTTAGGGATCAACAGCGCTCCCAAATCCAGCGTATTGGCGAAGTTTTCCTTGGTCAGGTTGTACATGCCGAGGTAGCTGCCCGAAAAAGCGGAATCCGCATTCACCATATCGATGGCCGAATCGCGATAAGCCACCGCCGCTGATTTCAAATCACTGGACGCATTCAACAGCGAATTCAAACGCTCCATATCGGAATCACTTAACTGCCCGGCACTGTTGATCGCCTTCAGACTGCCATCTTCCTGCACCGTGAAACCGAACTTCTTGTCAGCCAGATCCGGGTATAGGTACGCCAAGCCAGCCTTGAAGTCCTCGAACGAGCCCTTCATCTGCGCAGTGATGGATTTGTTCAATTCCGCCATTCGAGGAAAGTCCGGCGACTGCTCAGGCCCTATAACCGTGTCGATCACTACGATGGGGCCGGTGGTTGTCGGCGGTACTACCACGGGAGGCGGAACCACGATCGGCTTGGCATTCAGCAACGCCTCCTTGGCCGCATCGCTCATGGGCTGAGGCGTGAGCTTGATGTCGGAGGGTGTGAGCTTGGCGACGATAGATGGGATAGCGGATGGATTTAGTGAGGTAAGCATATTCATCGATCCATGATTGTGTTTGTCCACAGGGTATCGACGGGGTGGGGGTGGAGCTTTAGAGGCGGGTGACGGGCGGTGTATCAGAGACGTTACAAAAGAGGCCTGTTCGTTAGCTGTGATCGAAGAAGGAAACCCGCGCTGTCTTCTGTCGGATACAAGCAGAGGTAACACAAGCACGCTTGCCTGATTAATCGCGTTTCGGCACTGTAAATACGAATGTCATTACAGAGGAACATTCAATGGCTTCCATCAGTATTCGTATCGACGACGACCTCAAGGCGCGCGCTTACAGCGAACTTGAAAGACTTGGCGTCACCCCTTCCGAACTGATGCGCCAGGCACTCCAGTACGTCGCCGAGCGCGGCCAGCTGCCTTTCAGGCCCGTCCTGATGACCGAGGAAGACGAGGCGCTGATGGCGACTGTGCGTGAGCGGCTTGCCTCCCCGCAGCGGGTGAAGGTTTCGCTGGATGACCTATAGCCTTGAGTTCGATGCACGAGCGCTCAAGGAATGGCACAAGTTGGAAGCACTGTCCGCGACCAGCTCAAGCGGAAACTGATCGCAATTTTGGACAATCCCCGCGTGGAGGCGGTTATCGACTGGTTTATCAGGTGATTGATCAAGAGGTCGTGGTGTTTATAGCGGCTGTGGATAAGCGAGAGAGGGAACAGGTTTGCCGGAAGGCGGGTGAGCGGTTGCGGGGGTGAGATGGGGGGGTGGAGATAACGCTTTTGTGGCCTCGTGTGAATAGGGCGGGGCCTTCATGGGGAGCTTCAAAGCCCCCACAAACAAAAAAGGCCCACCTTTCGGTGAGCCTTCTTCGGTCTTGCATACGGGGCGGCACCAGGAGTCGAATGGATACCTAACTATTTGCCATTAATGATTTTTCTGAAGATGAAAATTCTTTTCTACCTCTAAAGCTACCCTTTACGTCTAGATAAGGAAGGTCCTCTCGCTTTTGGTTTGTCTTAAGTGAGCCGCCTAGCAAAAGGGGTAGGACTGTCAAGCGGTGATGTTATTGTGACATCCTAGGCTTAGGGCCGTAGCTGCGAGGTGAGCTGCGTCGGCGAGCACCAAAATTTAAAGGGAGTTTGTTTTGATTGTTCCTTTGCGCAAACAGAAGCCTGACGGAAGCCTGTACACACGGTTTCCTGATATTGAGCGAGCTTTAGTTGAACTCGGCGGCATTCCGGCTAAGGATATCGTGAGTCGGACGCGGCTACCGAAAGGCGAACCAGGCTACGTTCCCACTGAATGTGTTTTGCACTTTGTGCGAAGAAGCTGTCGGACCAATGACCAAGTGCTTTTTGAGCAGCTTTTTAAGGTGCTTGCCGAGAGAGTACGACGGGCAATGCCAAGGGTAGAAAACCCGGATGGATCACTCTCCCTTGTCAGGAGCCAGGTATTTGAACAGGTCTACGACAAGCTCGTGACTCTTCTGCTTCAAGAGCGTGCCGGGTACGAAGAACGCTTGGATTTTTTCGAAATTCACTTCAATGGTGGCCTTGCACGGTTGAAGCTTGATGCTCAGGACAAGGCTTGGAAGGAAGACAATCGCAACACTGACCTCGGAGCTGAGGAAGAAAATGGAGAGCTCGATATCAACGTCCAGCAGGCCGTAGGTTCTTATGATCCCTTCGACGCAACGATTCTTGACGATTATATTTACCGTTCTCGCTTGGATGCAGCGATGGATGAGTTACCACCATTGCAGCAGAGGATTATCGAAATGTTGCGCCAAGGAGTTCAGATCGACTCAAATGATCCTGACACGGCGACCATCTCTAAGTCGCTCGGGAAGTCAGAGAAAACCATTCGGACCCACCGTGACATGGCTTTTTCCCGGATACGGATGTTTATAACCCGAGGAGAGAAATAATGTCCGCTCATCTCCCCAAGCTATCACTTGATCAAGTGCTCGAATCGTTCGCAATGGAACACGATTCTGACGGTCAGACGCTGCGACGGTATCTGCAGGAATACCCTGAATACGCGCCACAGTTGGTAGATCTCTCCCAGGAAATTTTTCGGTTCGACATTCAGGATGAAAGCCCGATGTCGATTGAAGACCAAATACGAATTGATACTGCGTGGTCTCGTATCCAAAGCGCTCCGATCAAGGCCGTAGCAGACTTGTTCGCTGACTTGTCGGTACCAAAATTGCGAGAAGTTGCTCATACGCTTGATGTGCCTCGACAGGTGATTACTGCGTTTCGTGAGCGAGCCGTAATTGTCGCATCCATTCCAACGCGCTTTCTGGCTAGACTCGCTGGTTTGCTGGGACGCAGCGTGCAGGACTTACAGGACTCGCTTTCCTTGCCTACGCAGTCACAGACGAGAAGTTACAAGGCTGACGGTAAACCTTCAGAGGCTGTTCGCGTGACATTCGAGCAATTGTTGCGCGATGCCGGTATGTCGGATGATCAAATCGAGTTGCTATTAGCGGACGACGTCTGAGATGGACGGTGTAGAGATCGCCCGCAAGGCTGCCGAAATCTTGCACTACGAGGCGATAGTTGCCGGCCACGATCCTTGGAGACCACTCACGTTTGCACTCGCTGAGGTAAAGCGCCGCAATCTGGATGCTGAATCTACGAGTAAAGGTGCAGCGGTCCTCAACGGTGGTAGGGCGACTTTTGTGCGCGATGAAAGCCTCATCCTCTATGAGCGGGGTGATAGCGAGTTTGAAATGGCTTTCCTCATTGCCCACGAAATAGGTCACATAGAGCTTGGGGATGACGTCGAAGACACCGAAGACTCTACGCCGTATGGTATTGATCCTGCCCGTAGTTCCGAGGCGTCGCCTATTGGCATCGAACGTGTAGTGGATTACGGAAGGCGACAGCGAAGAGAGGTCCAGATGGATCTTTTTGCTCGTGACTTCTTATTGCCCAGGTCCGTAGTCCGGAAATTGCACCTAGAAGACGGTATGACGGCTTCGGAAATCGCCACAAGATTAGGCGCTCCCTTCGATGTAGTGGCTCAGCAGTTGCTTGACTCACTGCTGCTTCCTGTCATCGCAGCCATGTCGGACGGGCATCAAGAACGGCAACTCAACGAGTTGCAGGCGATTGCGGCGAACCATAGGGGAAGCGCGTACATACTGGAGGCAGGGCCGGGCACAGGAAAGACTAAAACGCTAATCGCCCGTCTTGAGAGGCTTCTAGCGGATGGCGTTGACCCGCGCCGCATCTTGGTGCTGACGTTCTCGAATAAAGCAGCAGGTGAGATCGCAGAACGTGTCGCTCGTGCAGACGAGGCCGCCGCAGCTGCTATGTGGACGGGTACCTTTCACGCCTTTGGCTTGGACCTTCTCAGGCGTTTTCATACGGAATGTGGACTTCCAGCAGACCCCCGTTTGCTTGATCGCACAGAGGCGGTCGAGTTACTGGAGATCGAGTTTCCCAGACTGCGGCTCAATCATTATCGAGACATCTACGACCCCACCAACATCATCGTTGATATCCTTTCGGCTATTTCTCGAGCCAAAGATGAGGTTGTAGGGGTTGAGGCTTACCAAACCCTTGCCGAGTCTATGCTTGCATCGGCGGTCAGCGACGAAGACCTGTTCGCGGCCGAGAAAGCGCTAGAAGTTGCCAAGGTCTATGAAGTGTATGAGCAACTAAAGCATCACGTGCGCGCCATCGACTTCGGTGATCTGGTTTGTCTTCCGGTTCAATTGCTAGAAAATAATATGGAGGTGAGAAGCCTCGTTCGAGGCACTTACGACCATGTTTTAGTTGATGAGTACCAAGACGTTAATCGGAGCAGTGTAAGGCTATTGTCGGCGCTGTGTGGTAACGGGGAAAATTTGTGGGTCGTGGGAGATGCGAAGCAATCGATCTACCGCTTCCGTGGTGCTTCTAGTTTCAACATGGAAAGGTTCGGGGTTGATGACTTTGTGGGCGGCGAGCGCGGCCGGTTGAAAATAAACTATCGATCTGTGAGCGAGGTCGTGACAGCGTTCTCAAATTTTGCGGTTGGTATGGCCGTTGGTGATGGCGCAAGTGGGCTGGAATCCGATAGGGGTAAGTGTGGTCATCCCGTGCAACTGCGTCAGGTGGATCAGGGTGATCAACAGGTAGTAGCCATTGCCGACGCTGTCGCGGAAATGCTCGCCGAAGGTTACAGCTATCGAGACCAAGCAGTCTTGTGCACTGGTAACGAAAAACTTTCCGAAATGGGGCAGAAGCTCGAGATGCTCGATATACCGGTCCTCTTTTTGGGGAGCCTATTTGAGCGGCCTGAGGTTAAGGACCTCCTGTCTCTGGTTTCACTATTGGTAGACCGCCGGGCAATGGGGCTTTTGCGGACAGCCTGTCTTCCTGAGTTTGAGATGACTTTGGGGGATGTGGCTGCGGTAATAGGCCACTTGAGGGATCACGACTTAGATGCTGGAAGTTGGCGATCGCTAGGAGGAGTGCTTGATAGTCTTTCCGCAGAAAGTAGATCGGGATTAGGCAAGGTTGCCGCCGCACTTGAAGGCTTTGATGGGAGTGCATCGCCTTGGGATGTTATCGCAACAGTGTTACTGGACCGAACCCGAATGGCGGCAAACTTAGCGCAGTCGTCTAAAGCAGTCGATCGGGCGCGAGGTATCGCAACGTGGCAACTGATGAATTTCGTCAAGGTACAGCCCGCCGGTAAGGGATTGCCGATTTCGCGGTTATTGGATCGTATTCGGCGTCTGGTAAGGCTGGGCGACGATAGAGATCTTCGACAACTACCTAGTGCGGCGCAAAGTATCGACGCGGTGCGGCTAATGACGATCCACGGTGCCAAAGGCTTGGAGTTTCCAGTGGTGCACCTGCCTGGGTTGAATACCGGTACGCTACCTCGGGCGATGCTTCCCCTCGGTTGTCCGCCTCCGTTGAATATGATCGAAGGAGATGGTGGCGATACCGAAGAGCCGCATCGGAGGGAGCATGAAAAAGAACAGGAGTGCCTTTTCTACGTTGCACTGTCGAGAGCCAGAGATCGGATATTCATGTACGCCGCCGCTCGAAACGCCATTGGCCATAAGAGAGCATTGTCGAAGTTCATTAGTAGGCTGGGTACCGATGTCGAGATAGCTGCAACTATGCTTTCACGGTCAGTACCCGAAGCGCCTGAAGACGGGGCAATTGAGTTGGTGATGAATGCGGGTCTGAGCCTAGCCGACTATGAGGTCTCGCTCTACCATTCGTGCCAGCGTCGTTTCTTCTATACCTACGTGTTACAAGTTGGAGGTAAACGTACTTTAACGCCATTCATGCAAATGCACGATGCGGTCCGTACCACGGTCCAGTCTCTGATTCAAGGAAGCGACTCATCCCCCGAATCTATCGCCAACTATTTGGATCAGACCTTCTCCTTCTCCGGCCTCGCACAGCATGGGTATGCGGGGGACTATCTTGAGATGGCCAAAGGCATGATGAGCTTTTTCGCTTCTATCCGACAGGGCCATACTACTCAACGGCCAATTGGCATGAGTTTAACTGTCGGAGGAGAGCAAATCGTTGTGTTACCTGATGACGTGTTAGTGGCGCCCGAAGGACACTTGACGTTTCGGCGGATACGGACTGGGCATTCCAGAAAAAGTGACCTGACGGGGATTGGTGCTACGGCATTCCTGTTGGCCTCACGACAGAGCTATCCCGACGCAAAGGTAGAGTATGTCTATCTTTCTGACCAAGCAGTCCACCCATTGATCTTCACGCCCAAGCAGCTGGAAGGCGGGAGTATCAAGCTTGCGGCCTCACTTGAAAGTATCCGCTCTGGCGTGTTTCGTACTGAGCCATCATCGCGGGTGTGTCCCGCCTGTCCTGCATTTTTTGTCTGCGGTCCTATCCCTCCAGGGCAGCTTCACAAAAATTTCTAAATTAATTTACCGGTTTGCTTTTGTTACACCGATGACTAGGTAAAGCCGGACACTGGGTCTGGCTGAACCGTAAAGGTCAGCAAATGAAAACCGATAAACTTATAGATGTAGACGATTTAGGTGAGGCAATTCGCGAGGGCCGCGATCTGCATTCGGCTCACGCCTATCGCATTCTGTTCGCCCAAGAAAATCTGAACTTCCGCGCAATTGAAGTCAACGACCCCGTGCCACTGGGTCGCCAAATCCTTGTCGCTGCTGGATTGCGTGCATATGACGACTACAGCCTGTTTGCAATTCTGGAAACAGGGGATTTTGAAGACTTGCGCCTTGATGAACCCTTCGATCTACGCGGTCGCGGTGCTGAACGCTTTGTGGCATTCCAGACCGATCGGGATTTCAAGCTGACTGTCAACGACAGCCAAATATCATGGGGCAAGCCCGCGATTTCAGGCGCCGCACTTTACGAACTGGCGAAACCCGGTGATGGCGAGGCCGTCTTCATGGTCATCCGCGGAGGTGACGATCGCGAGATTGAACCGAACGAGGCGGTGGATCTTGCAGCTCCGGGGGTGGAGCATTTTGTGACTGCTCCCAAGCGCAAGCCGAAAATCGACATCGTAGTTAATGGCCGCGAAGTCCAGGTCAATGACAGTCACCAAACTTTCGAGCAGCTAGTAGCTATCGCTTACCCGGGTGAGGCTCCGACAGCGGAGATCGTGTATTCGATTACGTACCGCGGTGTGGCTTCTAAGCCCCACAGCGGTGAATTGGCCGCAAGCGGCTTTGTTGAAGTAAAGAACGGGAGCGTGATCAATGTCAGCCGCACCATTCAGTCTTAATAACGACCTTAAGCGCTTGCGCGAGGATGGGTACTACGTGCAGATCGTGGGCGGCTTTTTGGTCATGCGCGAAGTACCGTACGTTAACGCGCAGCGGGAAGTGAAGATCGGCACGCTCGTCTCGAGCCTTTGTATGTCCGGGAACGTCACCCAAAAGCCCGAACCGCACACGATTCACTTCGACGGTGACTTCCCGTGCACTTCCCAGGGCGCACCCATCCAAGCAATCGCCCATCAGAGCGCAGCGGTAGATCTGGGGCACGGACTGAGTGCTCAGCACATGTTCTCCAGCAAACCCGGGCCTGAGGGTTACAGCGATTATCATCAGAAGATGACGACGTACGCGACGATTATTTCTGGCCACGCGGCAATTCTTAAACCTGGCGCTACTCCGCGGGTGTTCAGACATCCGGACGAAGAAGAGGACAGTGTATTTAACTATCTGGAAACTGCATCTGACCGAGTGGGTATTGGGGCGTTGACCGCGCGGCTTGAAGGACAGCGCATCGTAATCCTCGGTGTTGGTGGCACAGGATCGTATGTGCTCGACCAAGTGGCGAAAACACCGGTGAGCGAGATCCGTCTCATTGACGGCGACGATTTCTTACAACACAACGCTTTTCGCGCCCCTGGAGCCCCGTCAATTGACACTCTCCGCGAGGTCCCGAAGAAAGTTCATTACTTAGCTGGCATCTACGGGAAAATGCACCGTCATATCCAGCCGCATGCAGTGCCGATGGATGCAGATCATCTCAACCTTCTGAACGGAGCCACCTTCGCCTTCCTCTGTATGGATGCGGGCGAGCCAAAGCGTTTGGCGGTGCAGAAGTTGGAAGAGATGGGAGTTCCCTTCGTGGATGTGGGAATGGGACTCGAACTGGTCAATGGCTCGCTGGGCGGCATTCTCCGCGTGACGGCTAGCACCCCGACCAAGCGTGATCATATTCGCAAGCGAGTATCTTTCGAGGGAGGGGGCGCGGAAAACGTGTACGCGTCGAACATTCAGGTCGCCGAATTAAACATGATGAACGCGGCACTTGCCGTAATCAAATGGAAAAAACTTCTTGGCTTTTACCGTGACCTAGAAAATGAACATCACTGTTCCTATACAACCGACGGAAATATGCTGCTGAATGGGGACACGCAATGATGCGTTATAACCAACTTACCCCCTGCTTCGTAAAAGGGGTCCCGCGAGAATTAGAACCTGGCATTCTGTACGTTTCGATGGAGTACGGTACCGTAGTCCACAGTTGCTGTTGCGGCTGTGGCCTTGAAGTGGTGACACCTCTGACTCCAACGGACTGGAAGTTGACCTATGACGGCGAGTCAATTTCACTATGGCCATCGGTAGGCAACTGGAATCTACCTTGTAGATCGCACTATGTGGTTAATGGGAGTCGGGTAATAGAGGCTGAGCCTTGGGATAAAGCCAGGATCGAGGCAGAGCAAAGACGTGACAAGGCAGCGAAAGCTTTGTTTTATGCAAACACTGCGGAGTTGGTTGCTCTTCCGAAAAAAGAAATGCAGAACTCTGGATCTGCACCGCGCGTAGCACAAAAAGGAATGCTGGAGAAGTTGTTAGGTTGGTTTCGCTAATGATTATTTTGCTCTTCTTTGTGTATAAACTATTCCATAAAACCAATTTGGATGGTTGAGGTTATAGTCTCCATATCGGGTAAATCTCGGTCGGCTGATAGCAGTGGTGCGTGCATTTGGCTCGGATCTTTGTGTAGTGATTCGGGGGGCGTCGAGACGCTTGTGCTTCTAAGTCTTGTGTTTTTGTTAAGGTTGTTGATTTTTTTGCTTTGAATAGTAAGAGTTGTTTTGATGGTTAACCATTTATTAACTGTAGATTTTAATGAGGATTTATATATATGATTTTGAGTTTTTCAGCTTTTTTTCGACCATACTACGATTTTCTTTATGGTGGGGCGTACAGTATTTATCAAACTTTGGAGGGGCTCAATTGGGCGTCTTCCAATTTTGTTAAGTATGACGATGCGGGGATGTTGGTTGAAAGTTACTGGTCACCTTCAGAAGCTGTAATGATTCCATTGGGGGGACTTATGTTATTAACATTTTTCTTGATCCCATGGGTCGCTATGGCGGCTCATGCCCTAGGGGGCAAGAGAGGGGTTTTTATATTTTTTTTACTGTCCATAGCACCGGGCTTATTAAATATTTTAGGTTTTTTTCCATCTATTAACTATTTGCCAGGGCGGTTTGTTATTCAAGGTGCGGGTACGTTAGGTAGTGAATTGGGCATAGTTCCTATTCTGGTATTGGGAGCTTTAACCGGCTGGGCAACTATAATTATTATTTACGATAATTTTAGTTTGGGCGACCGTTTTCGGCAGTGCTATGACCATCTATGGTTTTCAATGGCAATTGTCGCAGCGGTCTTTTTCGTTGCAGATAACGGTGCCAACGAAAATATCTCCCAGCTTAAAGAGGCTACTGCTGAGGTACAAAAATCTAGCGAGTATTTACTGGGTCAGGTTAGAGCTTATGAAAGCTACTGTGACGCTCATGGATTAAATGGAAGTTCATCGTGTCAGTGGTCAGCTTATGTTCAGCAAGAACTTGGTGAAATAGCGGTAAATGGTGAATTTTACTTCAAAGAGTTTGGTCCGGATAGCAGTGCGGATATCTATAAGCGTCCAGGTCGAGATATATCACCGGAAAAGATAATTCAAATTCGGAAAGAGATTGCTGAATATAATCAGAAAGTATGCCCAGTGGTAAGTATTGCCGCTGGCGTGACTAGAAGCTCGCCTTCTTCTCGTTTCTGCGAAAGAGTGCCAAGCACCTACTGCTCTGCATTTCCAGATAAGCCGAATGTACAGGTTGAAGATGTATCTTTGCTTTCCAGTGTGGCATTGGGTAGTGAGTGTATAGTTCCTTCGCTCGTTGCTTCAAAACCAAAAATTACTAAACTGGTTGCCTTGGCGGCCCAAGCAAAGAAAGCTAAACACCATCGACTTTTTTACTTCTTAGCAGCATCGATGATTCTTGGAGGTAAAATAGCAAACTCCACTACTAAAGTGGTCGAAATGGATAGTCGTCCACCTGCTCAGCGCCGTCGTGCAGTAAAAGTTTTTTCAGAAGTAAGGAGCGGAATACGTCGTTTCATCATTAGACTTCTATGTGCTTTGGGGCGGGCATTGAAAAAATATAAAGATCGAGCCCAGTCCGACGCCTAACACTTTAGTATAGAATTACTCCATCGAGCCTAGTTTTTGTAGCTAGGCTTTTCGAAGTTGTACCTGGAGTGATCTGAGCGTCTCTACCATAACTGGTTACTTCTCGATTCAAGCAGACCATAATTTAACTTCGGATGAGCCAGCCTTGCTTTGCACGCTTGGTGTTTATGCAAAAGCGTGATTTTGATTTCCGTAATTCCATGGGTGGATTGGGCGAAGCGCAGTTCGCTGGAGCGTACGAACACATGCAGCGAGAGCATGACCGTCAGACGGGTAAGTGCGCGGCCTTTGTAGGTGTCTATACGCTCCTGCAATTCAGGCAGGCGCGATAAGGGTAGAGCGGGGCGATGAACCACTCTCGGGGCTTTGATCAAGCCTTCAGGGTCATAGGCAGGGTTTACGGTGATCTGCCGAGAACGCTTTGCCTCGCGCATGATGCTTTGCAGGTAGTTTTGTACCCTTAAAGCGACGTCAATCGTGCCGCGCTTCTGGATCGCTTCCAGAGGTTGCATCAGGTCATGGGTGTCCAGATCGACAATGGAGCGAGCGCCGATCAGCGGGAAGACGTGGGTTTTTAGGCGGCTCAGAACTGTCTTGGCGTGGCCCGGTGCCCCATTTGGCAGACATCGCTTTGTGCCAGCCCAAGGCTGCGCTCTCAAAGGTTCGGCCTCGGATTGTGGCTTGGCTTGGTGTTTGGACTCGATGGGGTCGATGCCTTCCGCCAGCATCCGCTTGACCTCCAGGCGCTTCTTGCGCGCATCGGCGAGGCCGACCACGGGGTAGTTGCCGAAGGAAGTCAGTCCTTCACGACCATCAGGTTTTACATACCTGAAACGCCAGCCTTTACGGCCATTGGGTTGGACTAGAAGGTAGAGGCCGTCGCCGTCGAAAAGCTTGTAGGCGCGGTCGGTGGGCTTGGCTGAGCGGCAAGCCGAATCGGAGAGTGGGGCAGTGGTGCGCGACATAAGGGTACTCCTCCCTTTATCGAATGACCTTACCCCTATCTTTATCCTTAAAACGGCTGGTATTCATAAGATTTTGGCGGAATCCGACGGAACGCCAAAACGAAAAAACCCGCCAGAGTGCGGGTTTTTCGGGGGTTTCAGAGATTTTGAAAGCCTTCTCTGGAACCTTGTATGGTGCCGGCACCAGGAGTCGAACCCGGGACCTACTGATTACAAGGAAGATGCTTTAAGCATATAAATCAATAGGTTACAGCTTTTCCTGTTACGTGGTGTTCTCGTAGAAGCCCTACCCTGCATGATGTGCTAGGCGTCTATTACGTGGCGAAAATGAGGTCTGGCCCGAGGTTTACCACCGACTCAGGTATCAGGATTGATTACTGAAGGCTCTCCAAAAATCTTGAGTATTGGGCTGTCTTCTCTCACACATCCCATGCTGATAGGTTGCCTCGGTTCAACTGCCCACAGAGTTTTAAGAGCTTTTTTGCATGCTTCCTCGCTATCGTAGCTACCCATAAGCGCCGATGTACCGCTGTTTATCAGTGTCAGAGCCAGTATCCAGTGCATAAAGCTTCCTTGGTTTTTGTTGGCGCCTTCGTCAAGAGCCCCTCAGACTTAGTCCTCATACTGCTTATCGTCACTTACTCATCAATCTGTTCTTTTCTTCTGCTAAATCCGACGACCGTGTTCAGTTGACGTTCTCGACGGATGGTCTGGATGGATACCCATACCGTATGCACAATGCTGAGGGATAGGAAAGGCCTTCCCAAAGGTGGGCTGCATCGCTCAAGCATCGCGTCGTGCGCCATTAAGTGGCTTGACGGATTGCGCGATGAAGTCCGTAGCGCCGAAGCGAGCGAGTGACCGTCGCGTTACCCGTCACGAAAGAAGTCCCGCACAGTCGATGACTGTGCTAACAATAAGCCAACACCACCATCAAGGAATTCTAATGTCTGAAGATACCTCGACGCTGTATAAGCAGGCCCTAGTCGCCGTCATGGCGGCCGCTAATGCAAAGGGTGTAAGTTTTGATGATCTGTACTACGGCGCAAACGAATTGCTTGCGCAGGAAGACAGCAAAATCCGGTTCATGGATCGCCGCGATATCGATGAAGTAGCCGCTGCTATCAGTTTGGCTCAGGCCCGAATCGTTGGGCTGGAGGTGTAAGCTTCACCGTGCATTAAAACGTCCCCATAACGAAAAGAAAGGAACCCCGCCGCGCCATTTCGGAGCGGCCATAGCCGCAAAAGGAGCCTGTATGAGTGATATGGAAATGGAAGCGCCCAAAAATCAGTTTGAAGGTGTGCCGCTTTACCAGATGATGTTTTTGAACCTGCGGGACGGTGGCGGCACCCCTGCTGGGCGTTGTGAAGCTGTGGCCGAGTTTTACGGCGTGACGGTGGACGAGCTGAAAGCAAATTGCGTGCGTCATGGTGATGAGTTGATTTCCGAGCGTGGTCATCTGCTTGTGTACGAAAAGCCGGTGTACGACTGGGCGAAGGGATAAGCACGCTGCGTTACCAATAACGAACAGAATGGATTCCGACGATGATTGCCGATAACGAATTGCCGAGTTCCGTCCCGTCGCCTGAGTTGGTCAAGCAGCGGGTGACGGCTGTACTGGAGACCACCATAACGTCGATCAGCAGCTCGCCCAGTGCGTTCGCGCAATATGGCGCTGCCTTGGGCTTGGCGGGTGCGCTGATGCTCTCCGGGTTGATCACACGCGCTGACTACGACGCGATAGTCGAGCGGGCCAAAGCCGAGCTGCCAAGCGGCAAAGGCACGGAGGCCGCGCCGGAGTGACCCGGTTCCGATAACGCGTCCTATGTTCAATCGGCCCCCACAGCAAAGCCCACCTTGGTGGGCTTTTTTGCGTCTGCTGGACTCCAGAAGGTATGGGAGTGGCCTACCACTGAGCACGGTCTTGGTTCAACGCCTCAGGCTTCGTCAGAGCCTTACATCACTATGTCCGTGAAGCATTGACCATGGGCACGCTGAGGTCGTAAACGTCCATCATGGCCCCGTCCCGGTGGCCGCTGGCCTCTTGCTTATCTGCCCGCGTGCCTGCTGTATCCGTAATACCGCGCCGCTTGAGGTCATGCAGGCCGAAGCGCTGTTCGGCCATGAGGGTGCCGTCCTCAATGGCCGAGGTGATGAATCGTTGCCAGGCGGTGTCCAGGCTGGATTTACGCAGGGGACCACCGTGGCTGGCCACGATGAGGTAGCGCCGATCGGGACGCATCGGCACCACGGTGGACTTGCTGGCCCACACCTTCGCCCGATAGGCTTTTGCCCCGTCCCAGGCGGCGCGCAGACGTGGTGTCCAGCGCACGATATTGTCGCGGCTGCCTTTGCGCCGGTTGGTCATGACCCCGTCGGCCAGCTCGTGCGCATCGGTCAGGGTAATGGTCTCAATGCCCCGCAAGCGGCATAGGTAGCCGATCTCCATGACGTAGCTTAGGTACTCCGGACAGCCGCCTTTTTCGTTCCGGGCCAGCCGACCGAACGCCAGGGCGCGGTCGACCAGCGCTTCCATAATTCGATGCTCCGGCAAGCGCCGGCGCTTGCGCTCCACCGGCGCTTCAATACCCTGTGCCGGGTTGCTGTCGAGGTAACCCCGGTTGCGACCCCATTGCAGCACCCGACGCAGGTAGCGCAGGACATGTGCCGCTTTGGACGGTGTGCCCTCGTCGGCTAGGCGATCGACAATCCGCTGGATCAATGCCGCCGTGAATTTCTTTACCAGCAGATCCCCCAGCGGTTTGCCCAATCGGGTCGGGATGCCCAGCAGCACGTCCCGCGAATAACAGTAGTCATCGTGCGTCTTGAGGCTGAGTTTCTGGTAACGATCACTCTGGTGGAACTGGGCGCACACGTAACGCAAAGTGCCCTGATCAACGCCCGAGGTCTGCTCCATAATCTGATGCAGCTCGGCCAGGGTTACATCAGCGGGTGCCACGTTGCGCCGACGCTGTTTGCCGGTCTCGTCGTAATGCAGCGTGTACCAGACGCCGGCGTTGCGATGATCGAAATAGATGGCCGCTGGAAGGGCGGCCTGATCGATGTGCGGAGGGATGTGCGGATTATGCTTCCGCTTACGCGCTTTCCTCATAGGATGTTGGTGTCGTAGCGCTCAGAGGTGACGGACTCGATGCCCGCCGCATGATGGATGAGGTCCAGGGTTGTCCAGGGGCCGGTGCGGCCTCGGAACATGCGGATGCCCTGGGTGATCAGCGAGCGTTCGACGTCGGAGCGGCGCTGGTAGCCGGTGATGCGCTGCAGGTCCTCAAAAGTGAGGACGTTGCTGGTTGGGGAATTCATGTTTGCTCTCTGCGAGGAAGCAGCACCAGGGGAAGTGTATCGCTTCGCCCTGGTGCTAAAAGCCAGAACCTAAAGGTTCAATTACTGACGGTGGGACGGGCGAGTACCTGAGCGATGAGCAAGACATCGCTGGCGGTCAGATCGCCCTGGGTGTGCGCCAGGTTGGCCAATTGTTCGAGTCGACCACGCGCGTCAGGCGTCTTGTGGATCTGGTAGCCGATCAAGGCTGCACCGATGAACGCGGTGGCCACTGCCCGGCGGCTGGGTTTGAAGCGAGGACAGATACGCAGATCGCTGCGTGTGGTAGCCTTTTGGCTGCCGCTGATAAGTTGTTGTGTTTGCATGATGCCGCTCCTTTCAGTGATGGGTGTCCGGGGAGGTACGAACTCCTCGGCACCCTTTTCAAAACCGGACAAGCCGGCGTTTATTCGGTCGGATCCTTGCGCACCAGGTGAATCACCAGGTTTTCCAGAACCAGCGAGTCTTCCGTCTCGGACTGCCACTCCAGCACCGCCTGGATCTGCTCACGGCTGCACTGCAGCACCATCAGTTCCAGCTCACCGCGAGCAGCGCGCACATCCAGAATTCCTAGTAGCCCCCCGACGGCGTATGCATCCGCATGGATCAATGGATAGCCATGCTCTGTTCGCTTAAGCCCGGCCAGTACCAAGCCAACGGCGTCCTCTGCTTCGTTGATGCTGGCGTCACACATCACTTGAATCTGCATCGCTCGCTCCTTGGTGGTGATCAAGCGGCCTGGAAGATCCAGCACCGGACGGTTTTCGGTTTATCGGCGGCGTCGATGTCCCACGACGAACAGACGTTGCGGTTCGTCTCGATGAACTTCGGGCATTTGCTGGTTTTCAGGTGGCGCTTGAGCTCGGCCAGGTCCGGTACTTTCTGCCGTCTGTTCGCGGCCGCTTCGGCAAAGTCGTTCAAGTTGACGGCGATCAGCCCCTCATTGCGGGAATGATTCAGCGCGCCGGCATGGCTGTTGAGGTATTCGTAGAGCTCCCAAAACTCAACGACCATCGGGTGATCGGCATTGATTGCCAGCTGTCGCTCTTTGGCCATGCTTTGTACCTCGGCATGGGCGGCATCGACCTGGTGCTGCTGCAGCGGGACGACATGCACCAGCGCGTCGACCAGCGCGTGTAACTGGGCGTGGTTCTTGGCGATACGCACCGTGCGGATCTCGGGCAGCTGCAGCAGCCGCTGTTCGTAGATCGGCACACCCGCTTTCACGGTTTGCATCACCTGCGCTTCCCGAGTTGTAGCCATCAACAGAAAGCCGCTCACCTTGTCGACGGGCATCTGCTCGAGCTCTTCCACCAGCAGTTTGGTTTTGGCGGTCTGGCCGTCCTTGGTCATGCCAACGTGGGCGATCCGCTGCAGGATGGGTTCCGAAGCGTTGACGGCATGGTTCTGCGCAAATACAAAAGCACCGCGGAACGGGGGTTCTCGCGTGTCGTTACCGTTGTTCTTGACGCCGGTCGAGCGGACGCTACGACCGTTGTAAGCGGTTTTCAGCTCGTCCCAGTCGTACTGCTTTGTCGCGCTGCCGTCGGTCTTTTCCCGTTCGGACTCGATCAGCACGACGGGAAGGTTGCCGACCTGGGCGAAGTTACGGGCGCGGGCAACGGGCGTGCCTTTGGACGGGTCGAAGCCTTCGTAGTCGAGACGACCGAGCAGCTTCCACAGGAACTCGATCAGTGTGGACTTACCCGCACCGGCTTCGCCGACCACTTCCAGGAACAGATAGCTTTTCTGGTGCTGCCGGATCTGCTCCGCGAATAAGGCCCCCAGCCAGTACGCCAGAACGACGATGCCCTTGGCCCCGAAGCACTGCCACAGAATGTCGAGCCAGCGCGTGGTGAACTTGTTCAGGTCGGTGTTGATGTTCAGCGTGACGGACTGGCTGAGCGTTTTAATGCTCAGTTTCTCCATGTCGAAAAAGTCTTCCTCGTTCAGTTCGTAGACCTTGCCGTCGCGCACAGCCACGTCGCCGTAAACGTAGGCACCGTGTTCGCGGGTGTAGCCGGTGAAGTCGATGGTCTGCACCGTCTTGAGCGCGTTTGTCTGCTCTTCAATAAACGCGTCCAGTTGCTGCGTGCTGCCAGTGAACATCCCGCCGGGTGCGATCCCGAGCAGTCGTTTCTTGAACTCGGCGGATGAGGCGATCTGCGAGCTGGTAAACGTGTTCTTGATGGGCGCGGCGTCGTGGGCAAACGTGATCCGAAAGTAATACCAGGACTCGTCGGTCAGCTTGTTCTCCTGGTAGTACAGGGCCTTGGGGTTGCAGGTTGCGATCCGCTGAATCGCGCCGCACTGCTGCATAGCCTTGGCCCGACGCTGCTTGTCATTCAGCAGTTGGTCGTCCTGGTGCTCGCTGTCCTCAAGGTCCTGCATCGCCCGGTTGAATTTCTCCAGATCGAGCTTGAACCAGTAGAGGCGGTTGCCGAACTCCAAGTGGAATTCGCTACGGCGCTTCCAGTCGAAAAGCACCAATGCTTTTTCCGTTGCGTTGTCAGCGATCAGCAGGGCGCCGTGATGTCTGGCAACCGTCAGGTCTTTCTGGATCTGCTCTGCTTTCTTGTCATCCTCATCGATGGCCCACCAGCGTTGGTGCAGATCGTTCCAGTCGACCTTGCGGCCGTCACGCTGGGGGATCTGAGCTGCTTCGCAGACAAAGCCCAGCTCACGCGCCTGGCGAACCCAGCGCTTGGTGTATGCGTGAGCGCCTGGCTCGTTGTCCAATGCCCACACCAGCTTCGGCAGTTTCCCATCGCGCTCTTTGGCCAAGCGCTTCAACGACTCATCGGGGAACGCATTGGAAGACATTGCGGATACGGCGGCCACGCCGTTATGCACCAGTGCGATGGCGTCGAAGATCCCTTCGACAATCCAGAGCTCTTTGACGTCCAGCAGCTCGACGCAGGGCGGACACCACCAGACACCCTTGTAGCTTTCACCTGGTTTGAACCGCGCCTTCATCTTGCCGAACCGGGCAGGGCGATCTATCAGCCGTTCCCAATAGCCGCCTTTCTCCAGCGCAAAACGCACTGTGGCGCTACCGGCGTCATGGTGTGACGAAAAATAGGTTTCCTGCGTGAACCAGCCAGCGATCAGCGATATGTCGAAGCTGCGTGCAAACTCCATGTAGGCCCTTGCGGTCGCAGTCGGCGCATTCTCGGTAGCCGGTGCGCGTTTGCTCCAGTCTTCGAACAGGTCGTCGTAAAGCTCTTTTACGTGCAGGGTATGGCCACACTTTTCCTGCCTGCCGCAGATCAGCTGCCACGGGCTGTCAAAGCGCGTGTAAAGCTCCTTCTTGTTGCACTTCGGGCAAGTGCCGCCGCGCATGTATTTGGTCGGGGCGCGATGCTTCAATCCGAAGTCGGACTGGATGCGGTGCAGTACGTCGTGACGCAGGTCGTCTCTCATTAATCTTTCACTGCTTTGAGGCTTTGGCTCAGGGCTGCCATAAGGCGTACTTGTGCTGCCATTACCGGGACACGGGCGAGAATTGCGCCATGACGTTGGCCGTCCGCAACGAAGCGGTATTGATCGTCATACCAGTATTCGTTGAGCCTCAAGCGGTACTGTTCACGCAAGGATTCCAGCAGTGCTTTTGCCTGGGCTTTCGGCAATTGGGTGGTGACGATCACGGCGTTGGCCATCGTTAAACCTCGAATTTGGGCGCAGCTCACCCATACCCACGGCTGTGGGGCAGGCAATAATTAGGGTGGTTTTAGGTAGCGGGGGAGATAGGTTTGCCGTGACCGGCAGCAATCAGGTGTTCATAGATCAGGTGAACAGGCACTGACCAGGCGAGTCCCCGAACAGGGTCGCTGATCACAACCGACATTTCTGCACTTGCCTGCAGATCTATGCGCTGGCGACCGATGACCGCCAATACGTTGCTGTATGCCTGATGCACCAGGTGATTCGCGAGTGGCTCTTTGACTTCGAGGCTTTCCACCAGATGGTCGATTGCTCGCCCAAGCAACTGACCGAGATCGCCGAGGTGTTCGCCTTGATGACGCTCGATGAACGCCTGAGCTGCGGCGCGGATGGTTTCTTGATAATCCCTTTCGACGGATACGTTGTTCATTGTTCGGTCCCTGTTTTTGCGCGGTACAGATCGATGGCTGCGAGCACCTCGGCATGTCGAGCCGCCATGTGCAGGTTGTGTGCGTTTAGGATGTGTTCGGCCTCCGCTGCGCTGATGCACCCGTCTGCAAGAGCCTTGGCTATCTCCTGGTCGACGCACCCGCGCTTTGCCGCCGCTTGAATCGAGAGGGCGTACATCTCAACGTTATCGAGCGATTCAGGGTCAGACACCGGGACAAATAGACCGCCATACATTGACGCCACGTAGTTGGGCAGATGCTGAGTGCCAGCGTCCTGCTCCAGCTGGAACAACTGGGCGTCATTGAGGGGTCTGCTGTTGTTGTTTTCGTATGCGTGGTTATCGAACTTTTTCAGTGCCAAACCAATACGTGCGGCTGCGCATTCACGTCCACCTGGATAACTGCAGATAATTGCGCTGACTACTTCCCGGCGTGTTTTTAGAACTGGACTTTTCATGTTCTGCTTTTCCCTGCTGGTCTGCGCCATTACTGTTTAATCACGCCGTCTTTGATCCCCAGCAGAACGGCTGCGCGATGTGCCTCCCCTCGGCGACCTTTTTTGCGACCGTTTAAAAGGTCGCTAACCAAGTTTTTGTTCAATTCATGCTTTCTGCTGAACTCAGCAATACTTTCGCCTCGACGATCAAGGGACTCACGGGCTTGCTCGGGTGTGAGAGTGACGGGCATAGTGTTGGCTCGTGTGCGTTGGTGTGGGTTGGTGTTCGTACAGCGCCGATTATGACCAGATTATTTGTCTTGTAAAGGGTCCTATGCTTGAAAAATTTGTCTTCGGGAGAATTCTCGGATTTGAGCGCGGGCGAATGCTTGCGTGAAGAAAGGAATAGGCTGGGCCTCAAACAAGAGGAAATGGCCCAAATCGGCGGTGTGACCCGGAACACGCAGGGAAGCTATGAACGTAATGAGCGACGGCCAGACACTGGTTACCTGAAAGCCTTGCACGGTGTAGGTCTTGATGTGCTGTATGTCGTTACGGGTGTGAGAAGCGTCCCCAGCATTGCGGATATATCCGAAAGCGAAGCAGCGCTAGTCGCTCGCGTCAGAGCTTTGCCTCCCCATGACCAAGAAACAGTTCATCGCATGGTTGACGCTTTAGGTGCTGTTGCCGAAAGAGACAATGCCGGGCGTTTGAAGTAATCGTTTAAAAGTGTGTCCATCACTATTCTTGTGCCGGCAGGTTGCGTCTACGTCCGCTCCGGAATGTAGTGAATGGAGTGGTTTGCATGTTAGATCTCGTCGATATGGAAAGTGGTAGGGCCGCTGACGAAGAACACGAGTGGATGATAATTAGCCCTAAGGAGCGGGTCCTGATAGAGCTCCACCGGCGAATATCAGAGCGTGACCAACGCCAGCTGGTGCGTCTGACTTCTGGACTTGTGATCCTTGAACAGGAACAAGCCTGAGCTGATCTGTTCCTGAATTCAGGTTTCGCTGAATATCGACGGGCCACCCTCATTATGGCGGTGGTCCATCAAGCGACTGCCTGCCGTCCCAACTGCTCAAACAATTCCTTTTGCTTGTCAGGCGCCAGATCCCTGAGCCGATCGAATAGCATCACGTCCAGTTGCTGCCCAGATGGCCGAAGCGTGTGTGAGAAAGTAAGGTTGGCCACCCAAGTGTGGCCGCAACTGGCGTCCAGACACTGGCAGTAGAGTTTCACGTAAGCCCTGGTCACTTCCTCCCTCGAACTAATCCGTCCCTTGTGCCCGCATGTTGTGCAATAAATCCGCATGTCGTCCCTCCCCAGGGCCAGCCTATAGCCAGTATTTTGCCATATAAGTGGTGGCACTATGTGTGTCTTCGGTCAAATCAGGCCGTTACAGATGTTTCCAGTAACGGCTTCCACCCGAACCGTCTGTCCTCTCGTAACGAGGCGTTGGCTTGATCAAACAGCTGGCAGATCGGTCTGATCTCATTACTGGTGTACACGCGATCGATCTTCTCGATGTCGCCGAATCCGCCGCTGTTTTCTGGAATGATCCCTGCCAGCGCCGGGTTCATTCGCCAGGCCGCAATCACGTCATTGCGGGTGATGTTCTTGACCTTCTCCAGCTCATCCTTGGCCTGAAAGTCCCCGACTGGGATGATCTGAATCGCCTTCTCTGCACCACCCGGAATGTTGACGAACATCGAGCGGAAGTTACCCACGCCCTTGCTGGCCGTGATCTGGGCGCGCAGCTCGTCCTCGTCTTCCTCGGTCAGGTTCGGGTCGTTGGTGTAGAAGATGTAGCCTGCGTGCGCGCCGTTGCTGTAGTAGCGCCGACGGAACAGCGTGGCGGCCTCGTTGAGTAGCAGCGCCTGCAGGCCGCCCAGGTACTCCGGTACGCCATAAATGTTCTGCTCGACGTCGTAGTTGAGGACGTGCTCGATCTCGTGCGCTTCAAACTCGGTTTCACGCCCGTTCTGCTCCAACTGGGCGAACCCGCCGTCGACCTTCACGCGCATGTTGATGGCGGGCAGGTGCAGTAGCTCCAGGATCTGACCGAACGCATTTGGTACCCGGTAGAAGTAGGCTTCGCCAAACACCATGAAGTCCAATGCAGCCCGACTCATATCGGCCACCGTCAGTCCTGCTGAAGGGATGAACTCCCGCAGCAACAGGTTGCGTTTGAAACCTGGTATCGCGCCGTGGTGCGCGTTGGCCTTGAGCAGCCTTGCCAGGCCCCTGCGCGAAACCGGTGGTGTGTAGAGACGACCGTCGTCGCTGGGGAACACGCCCAGGTACTGCGCGATGTTGTCGGTCAGCACCGATTCCGGCGCGCCGAATGTGAACGCTCGCATGGGCCGTTGCGTCGGTTTTTCCTGCTGCAGGGTTTTGGGTTTTGCCATGGGAAGTTGATCCAGTGAGTGCGTAGCGACTGCGCCGCTTTTTGTCCGTGTTGAGGGGTTCGTACTGCAGGGCGTGCATGACCGCCCAGGCCACGTCCGCGTGGCCGGTAGCGTCTGTGCGCGAAGCGCTGTAGGTGACCTGGCCGCTGGCGGTCGTGCCGCGCTTGATCGTCAGGAAGGCCTGGGCGATATCGTTCCAGCCGGCGTCCCACTCGATGCGGCTGCCCTGGATGGTGTCCTGCGCCTTGAGCACCAACAGGTTCTTGGTCTCCAGGCTGTAGTGGATCGAGGTCGCACGCGGGTAGAAGTCGCGCACCAGGTCGAAAACGCCATAGCCGATGCCGGTCGTATCGATACCGATGTGCTGGACGTTGAATCGCTCGGTCAGCTTCTTGACCTGCTCGGCCTGGTACTTGAACGACTGGCCACGCCAGCTGTGCTTCTCCAGGATCCGGAACTTGCCACCGTGCTCCAGCGGCGGTGCGATGACCACGCAGGTGGCGTCGTCGCGGGTCCGGCTCGGGTCGTAACCGATCCAGACTGGACTGTTGCCGTACGGTCGCGGGTCGTCCGGATCGAAGTCGGCCCAAAGCGACAGATCGGAATAGCAGCGCTCTAGGTCTGCCAGGGAAAACGCGCTCTGGCTGCTGTCGATGAACTTGCACATGAACAGTTGCTGGAACTTGTCGTCGTCGTACTCCAGCTGCAGCTGCTCAAGGTCGAACAGATCGCAGCCGCCGGCGATCGCGTCCAGGATGGTGATCACCTTGCGCCATTGACCGTCCGGACACAGCGCGCCGGCTGAGATCTGCTTATCGCTCGGCCAGGGATCCTTCGCGGCCTTGCGCTTGCTGTTGCGGAATTTCTCGCCCTGCCAGAAGGGATAGGCCTGGTGTGAGACGGCGCTGGGCGTTGAGAAGTAGGTTTTGCGCCACTTCTTATGGGTCGCCATGGCACTGGCCACGGTGTTCAGTTTCTCGAAGTCGCGGATCCAGAAATATTCGTCGACGTACACATGGCCATGGTGACCCTGTGCGGTGCTGCTGTTGGTGCTGAGAAAGCGCAGCTCGGCCCACGGCTTGCCATCCTTGCTGAGCACGATCGGGTTGCCGGTCAGCTCCAGGCCGAACCAGGACTGGGCAAACGCGATGATGTAGCTGCGGAAAATCTCGGACTGGGCGCGGCTGGCCGACAGGAACACTTGGTTATCACCGGTCAGCACCGCATCCATGAAGGCTTCGCCGGCGAAGTAGTACGTCAGGCCCACCTGGCGGCTTTTGAGGATGTTCCGGATCCTGGCGGTCAGCGGGTTCTGTTTGGCAGCGAACAGCTCTTTCTGGTAGCCGTACATTTTGCTGATGAACTTGTCGAGAAAGTCGACTTCGGTCAGTTCGCTGACGTCGTTCTTGACCTTCTTTTCCCGCTTCTTGCCGTCGCGCTTGACGCGATCCCGACGTTCGCCGCGCTGCTCGTCACGTCGATGGCCATCGTCATTCTGTTCATCACGCGCCGGTGCGGGAGCTGGTTTTGCGCATTGCTTGGCCAGCCGCTCGCGAACCGTCGTCAACCGGTCCAGCTCGTCCAGATCGCTTTTGCTGAGGCTCTCTGTCTTTTCAAGCAGCAGCGTGATTCGCCGGCTGACTGCAGTCAGCGGCTCTTCATCCGTCAGCATGTCTTCCCAGCCACCCACGCGGATCCAGTGGTAGACGATCCGGATGTTGGGCAGGTTGAGTTGCGCCTGAATTTCCTTCGCCTTGTGACGGCGTAGAAACAAGCGTTTGGCGGCTTCTTTGACTTCGGTTGAGTAGTACATGGTCCGCAGTCTATGCGGCGAAAACGCGGAAAACGTGCTGTTAAATTCCGCGTCTCTCCTAGAAGTTGAATATAGGAGAAGCGCGAAAGTAAACCGTTTGTTGGAAGGGTTGCGGCTCCCTATCTTGGGGCCTCAACCAACCGATGAGCGCAGTTCCTCCCATGCCCCGTTCCCTTGTCAGCTTCTGGAAACGCGTCGCCACCAGCGGTCCTACCGTCGATGGTCGCGTCATTACGCCCCAGGAACTGCGCGACATCGCCGAGACGTACAGCACCGCCACCTACACGGCCACCATCTGGGCTGAACATGAACGCTGGCCAGGCTCCTACGGCACCGTGTTTGCCGTGCGCCTGATCGAAGATGTCGAGGGCCTGGCCCCCGGCCAGGTCGCGCTGGAAGCGCAGTTGAAGCCCAACCAAAAGCTGCTGTGGCTTAACGACCAGGGCGAAAAGCTCTTCACCAGTATCGAGATCATGCCCGACTTTGCGGGCACCGGCAGGGCCTACCTGACCGGGCTGGCCGTCACTGACGAGCCGGCGAGCCTGGGCACCCAGGAACTCTATTTCTCCCGCAAGACAGGCAAGCCCGTGCACTACGCGGCGGCTGTCCCGTTCGGGACGATCGGTGAAGAGGAACCGCAGGGCGAGGTGGCCAAGCTGTTCAACCTGTTCACCGGCCTGTTCAAACGCTTTGGCATTGAAGAGGTGCCAGCCGAAACCACCCCGCAAACCCCTACCGAGAGCAAACCCCCAATGGATGAAGCTACAGCCAAAGCGCTGCAGGCCTTGATCGAACAGCAACTGATCATTGCCGCCGGCATTCAGGCGCTGATCGACAGCTTCGCAGAAGCCCCACCAGCCCCTGACCAGGCTCCGATCGATGACGTGCAGGCAGCCGTCGACGGCATCGTGGCCACCGCCGAAGAAGAGAAGCAGTTGAGCCGCAAGGCCTCCAGCAACGCTGCCGTTATTGCCGGCCTCGCCAAACTTGAGGCGCGATTCTCCGCACTGGTGGACAAGCCAGAAGGTCGCCATCTGTCGCGCACTACCGGTGCGAATGACCCGAAACCGAAGCGGGTGCTCTGACATGGCCCAGTCACTGAGCGCTTACGGCGCGAAAATGTTCGCGGCCCTGCAGGTTTCCCTGGCTGAGTCCTACGGCGTCGAGCTGGCCAGCAAGACGTTCAGCGTCGAGCCTTCGATTGCCCAGGAACTCAACGAGGCGATCACCCACAAGTCCGATTTCCTGCAGCGCATCAACGTCATCCCCGTGAGCGAGATCAAGGGGCAAAAGGTGTTCCTCGGCGTGTCCGGTCCTGTGACCGGTCGCACCAACACCAAGACCACCGACCGCGAAGCCAAGGACGGTTCGGCGCTGGATGACAGCCAATACGAGCTGTTTTCCACCGAGTCCGACGTCAGCCTGCCTTACGCGAAGATCGACGCCTGGGCCAAGTTCCCGGACTTCCAGCAGCGTTACTCCGCTGCTGTGCAAAAGCAGATCGCGCTTGACCGTTTGATGGTGGGTTTTCACGGAACACACGCTGCTGTCCAAACTGATCTCGTAGCCTTCCCAATGCTGCAAGACGTGAACAAGGGCTGGCTGCAGATCGCTCGTGAGCAGGTCCCGGAACAGGTGCTGAGTCAGGGCCTGGAAGCAGGCAAGATCAGTCTTGGCGACGGTGGCGACTATGCCAACCTCGACGCCCTGGTGCACGACACCAGGCAGATGGTTGACGAGCGTGTCCGTGATGGCGGCGATCTGATCGCAATCATCGGCAGCGACCTGCTGGCCGCTGACAAGGCGAAGCTGTACGCCAAACAAGGCGACGTGCCGACTGAAAAAGAACGCATCGAAGACGCTCAGGTCATCGCAACCTATGGTGGCCTGCCGAGCTTCAGCGTGCCGTTCTTTCCGGTCAACGCCGTGGTGGTCACCAGCCTCGACAACCTGTCGATCTACTTCCAGGACTCCAGCTGGCGCAAGCAGACCGTTGATAACCCGAAGCGCTCCCGCGTCGAGGACTACAACAGCCGCAACGAAGGCTATGTGATCGAGCAACTGGAAAAGTTCGCCATGGCTGAAAACGTTGCAGTGGTGAAAGCATGAGCTTGGCACTGGCGCACAAACGCCGCGTGATCGCCGAAGGCCCAGCGGCCGCGAGCGCCGGTGCCCCCATGGCTTACTCGGCTGACACCGCGCTGTCCAGTCCTGCCAATGCCCGCAAGCACTTGAAGTTGATGGAGGACGCCCTAGCGGGCGACCTGGAGCGCATCAGCGCAATCAACAGCCGCGAACAACGGCAGACCCTCAAGCGCGAAGAGCTGCTGCCCAAGTACCTGGAATACGTACAGCGTTACCGCGATTCGGAATTGAATTTCCAAAACACGGTGCTGGTGTACGTCCTGATCTGGCTGTTCGACACCGAGCAGTTCACCCAGGGCCTGGAGTTGGCCGACTTCGCCATGTCCCAGGGCCAGGCGCTGCCTGAGCGTTTCAACCGCGATATCCCGACGTTCGTTGCTGACGAGGTGATCGACTGGGCCGAGGCTGAATTCAAGGCCAGGCGCAGCCCGGAGCCCTACGTTTCCAACCTGTTGCCCCGCGTGGATGGGGAATGGCAGCTCTTCGAGCGCATTCCGGCTCGCTACCACAAGTTGCTGGGACTGATTGCGCTGAACCGCCAGGACTGGCCAGTCGCAATTGCTCACTTCGAACGGGCAGAAGCGCTTTACGAAAGCATCGGCGTAGGGACGCGCCTGAATGACTGCCGCAGGGCACTGGCCAAGGTCCAGGCCAAAGAGAACGCTGGCAACGGCATCGAATAACCGACTACCCCCCCCGGCGAGAAACTGTGGATGTGAGCCAACCATTTATGGCCCTGACCCACTGAAACAGTTTTCCCGCCCCTATTTGAGCGGCCAGCATGAGCTTTTCAGGGAAACCCACCACCTTTGTGGAACAGGCGATCGAGAACGACGGCTTTTGGCCCGACCTCTCTGTGACCGAGTTCCAGAAGGGTTACCGCCTGCCGGCGGAGTACCTGGTAGACATGCTGACGGCTGATCTGACCATGGCCATGGTCGAGGTGAACACCGACCTGGCCAAGCTTAAAGCGCGATGGCAGGCCGCTGGCGTGTCCAACGTTGAAACCGCAGACACCACCGTCCTGCCAGAGCGCACCTTTCAGGCGGCCACGTACAAGCGTGCCGTTTACAGCCGGGCCAAAGCCAGCCTGCTGACCCAGTTCGCCACCGTCAATCGCCGCGAAAGCGCCGAAAACATTGGCAAAGAACTGCCCGAGCGTTCGGAAACGTTCCTGGCATTCAGCCAGGCTGCCGTTCGGTCGCTGCAGGGCCGTGGCCGCATCACGGTGGCACTGCTGTGATCAAGCTCAAGGCGTTGACCGCCTACCTGCTCGATCGCCAGTTGGTTGCCCCGGAGCAGCTCGACAGCTGGACCGACCAGGTGCAGGTCGAGCTGATCTGGAAGCCCGACACCGACGGTATGCACATGGGTGACATGAACTATGGCGCGACCATCACGATCGAGCGGTTCGCGGATCACCCGGCGCGCCTGTTCGCCCTGGTGGGCAGCTGGTTGGAAACCCACGACCAGGACCGCGACGGCCTGCCCAATGTGGTGTTCGACGTGACCATGCTCGACAACGACCTGGCTGACGTCGACATCAAGCTGCAGTTCACCGAGGCCCAGTACCTGGCCGAGGATCTGACCGGCGAAATCGAGGCCTACGGCAAGACCTGGTCGTTTGTGCCCTTCGAACTGTGGGTGGCTGAGTCGGGCGAGGTGACCAGTCATGGCGCGTAGCACGTTCGATCTGGACATTCGCGGCATGCTCGATGCGCAGGATCTGCTGTCCCTGTTGGAACTGCCAACGCCCAAGCGCAAGCGGCTGCTGAACAACGTGGCCAAGCGCGTGCGCAGCATGAGCCGGCAGCGGATCCGCAACCAGCAGAACCTGGACGGCACGCCCTTCGAAGCCCGCAAGGACACGTCCAAGGGCAAAAAGAAGATGGAAGCGGGTCTGGGCAAGCTGCTCGATGTCACCCGGCTGACCGGCAACGAGGCCGAATTGGGCTGGCGCAACACCCTGACCCGTTGGGTTGCTTCACAGCAACACAACGGGGTGTCAGAGCGGCGTACCGCCGCGCAGATGCGCCAGTGGAACAAGGTGCCCGAGGGCACCGCCGCTACCGAAAAGCAGGCCAAGCGCCTGCGCCGTCTGGGTTTCAAGACCCGCCAGGAAGGCAAAAAGACCCTGACCCGCCCATCCGTGGCGTGGATCCAGCAACACCTGAACTACGCCAGGGCGGGATTGCTGATCCGCGTCCTGGACGACGAACGAGCCGAATCCACGGGTGCGCAAAGCTGGGACATCAAGCTGCCTGCGCGTCAGTTCCTCGGTGCCAGCGACAGCGAAACCAGCCAGCTGGTGAACCTGGTGCTGCAACAAATCCTAACTTCACCCCGCTAACGAGGTACCGCTTTATGGCACTCGGCAAAGTCAGCGTAAACAATCTCAACCTCGGCCAAGGTGCCGTGACCGAGATCGAACGCTATTTCCTGTTCATCGGTCCCGCTGCCAAAAACGTCGGCAAGCTGGTCCCGCTGGACACCCAGAGCGATCTGGACGTCCAGCTGGGCGTTCCGGACAGCGACCTGAAAACCCAGATCCAGGCAGCGCGCAGCAACGGCGGTGATCGCTGGGCCTGCGTGGCCGCTCCGATCGCAGACGACGTTACCTGGCAACAGGCGCTGGAAAGCGCCACTCGCACCTATTCGTTCGAAGCGGTCGTGATCGTCAAGCCGTCGACCACCCAGGCCGAGCTGTCGGCTATGCACGTCGCCGCCACCGATCTGAGCAACAAGCTGGGTCGACGCATCTTCGTGATGGCCGCCACGGCTGGCATCGCTCCGCAGCAGACCTGGAGCGCATACGTCGTCGAGCAGAAAGCCGTCGTCGATGGCCTGGCCGCGCCTCGCGTGTTGCCGGTACCGCAACTGCACGGCAACAACCTCGGCGTGCTCGCCGGCCGCCTGGCCAACGCCGCCGTCAGCGTTGCTGACACCCCCATGCGTGTGGCCACCGGCGCGGTCGTGGGGCTGGGCGCTGAGCCCAAGGATCTGGACGGTATTCCGCTGACCACCGCTGTCCTGACGCAACTGGACGCAGCGCGTCTGTCGGTACCGCAGACCTACCCGGACTATCCCGGCACGTACTGGGGCGACGGCAGCCTGCTGGACACCCCAGGCAGTGACTTCCAGGTGATCGAAAACCTGCGCGTCGTGGACAAGGCTGCGCGCCGTGTCCGGATCCTGCTGATCCGCTATGTGGGTGATCGGACCCTGAACAGCTCGGCCAACAGCATGGCGACCACCACGTCCAAGCTGATGGCCCCGCTGCGTGCGATGGCCAAGTCCACGAAGTTCGCCGGCCAGGTGTTTCCAGGCGAGATCGAGCAGCCCAAGGACGGCGACATCGTGCTGACCTGGACGAGCAAAACCTCTGTCGTGGCCTACCTCAAGCTGCGCCCCCTCAACTGCCCGAAAGACCTGACCGCGAACATCGCGCTGGACCTTTCCGTTACGGATTCGGAGTAACCCATGGCCGCAAAAATTGGCGGTAAGAACTTCGACGTGAACCTGGGCGATCTGCTCGTTCATGTCGAGGCCGGCACCCTGGACATCACGGACAACAGCACCGTGGCCCAGACCAAGGGCGTGCCCAACGGCCACGTCGACGGCGATGTGGCTGCAGCTGGCGAACTGGAGCTGGACACCACCAACTTCAATCTGCTGATCGAGCAGGCGAAAGCGTCCGGCAGCTTCCGTGAGCTGGAGCCGTTCGACATCGTGTTCTTTGCCAAGGCCGGCGAAGAGGAACTGCGCATCGAGGCGTTCGGTTGCAAGGTCCGCGTTTCCAGCCTGCTGAGCATCGATCCGAAGGGCGGCGCGAAGAACACCCACAAGGTGCCGTTCGATGTCACCAGTCCGGACTTCATCAAGATCAACGGCGTGCCATACCTGGCTGCTGCTGAAATCGAGGGCCTGACGTAATGGTCTGCCCGTTCGATCGCGCCCAGGCCCTGGAGCAGCGGCAACGCGACCAGGCCATTGCTGCCCAGTTGGCCAAGCCGCGAGCGAGCGGGCCAAGCCTCACCCACTGCCAGGACTGCGACAAGGAGATCCCATCGGCGCGCCAGGTGCTGGGCGGCATGACTCGTTGCGTGCCTTGCCAATCCCTGACCGAAAAAGGACAGCGCCGATGAGCACCAATCAGGTCGCGCAGGACACCGCCATCGCCCTGGTGAAGGCATCGCCTGCCATCGGCGTGGCCGCAACAGGGGCAACAGGCACCGTCGACTGGTCGTCGGTGGCCTACATGCTGACCGCGATTTACATGGTGCTGCAGATCCTGCTGCTGATTCCCAAATACCGCCAGATGTTGCGTGACTGGAGGATCAAGCCATGAGCCTGCGCGTCAAGATCCTTACCGGCGTCCTGCTGGTCTGCAGCGGCACGTTGACCGCGTTCCTGGGCGAATGGGAAGGCAACGGCCAGAACGTGGTGTACGCCGACAAGCTGGCCGGCGGATTGCCCACCGTCTGCAAGGGCATCACCCGGTACACCAGCCCGGATCCGGTGCGGGTCGGTGACTTCTGGTCCGACGCGCGCTGCGCCGAGGTGGAAAGCCTGGTCATCGCCAAGGGGCAACTAAGCCTGGCCGACTGCCTGACCAACCAGGCGATCGGACAGAGCACGTTCGATGCCCTGAGCAGCCATGGCCACAACTTCGGTGTGCCGACGACGTGCGCGAGCCGTGCCGTGGGCCTGATCAACGCGGGCCGCATTGCCGAGGGTTGCAAGGCGCTGGCCTGGTCCGCAGACGGCACAACACCGGTGTGGGCTTATGTGACCGGTGGCGATGGCCGCAAGACCTTCGTGCGTGGCTTGCACAACCGTCGGCTGGCTGAAATGAGGCTTTGCCTGAAATGACCATCAGCCCGCTGCAGCTGCTATTTCGCACCCTGTTCGTCGGCCTCGTCATTTGGCTTGCCGTCGATTGGGCGCTTGGTCGGTACGAAACCGTTGTCCAGGAGCGCGACAGCGCCGTAAGCGAGCGCGATGGCTTACGCGAAGCCGCACGCATCAGCGGCGAGATGCTCGCAGCGCGTGACCAGCTCGACACCCAACACACGAAGGAATTGAACCGTGCGCTTACCAAGAACACCGATCTGCAGCGCGCTGTCGCTGCTGGCATTGAGCGGCTGCGTGTCCACGCCACTTGTTCAGCCGGATCCGGTGCCGCCGGCACCGCCAGCCTGGCTGATGCAGGAACCGCCGAACTCACAGCCGACGCTCGATCGGCTTATTTCACCTTACGAGACGAGCTTGCCCGCAGCCGGCAAATGATCCTCGCCCTGCAGGACTACATCCGCCAGGTCGTGCAACGCACGCCGGCACAACCCTGACCTTTTGCAACTCAACCTTACGGAAATACTGACATGAGCGAAGTAAACCGCAGCATCACCCTGGAACGTGGCGACAAGGAATTCACGTTCAACCTGAGCCCCCAGGTCATCACCAAGTACTTCAACGCCACCACCCAGGCCAACAAGGTCGCCCCGGCTCACAACCTGCTGATGGGCACCGTCAAGGACGAGGACAAGGCCGCGCTCAAAGCGCTGCTGGAAAACCCGATCACCACCATGACCCTGGCCGGCGCACTGCTTGAAGAGTATTCGCCGGACGTGGAAGTGATCGTAAAAAAGTCCTCGAGCACGCCGAAGGCTTGACCCAAGACGGGCTGGGCCAGCTGCTGGCCCTGGCCCACCGCTGGCTGCCTGGCGCAGAACCCACGATCGAGGTCATGGGCACCGCCAAGTGGCTTGAAGACGAATACTGGAGACGCATGGAGATCGCCGTGGCCAACGGCATCTCCACTGCCTTTAACGGATAACCCTGATGGCTGACCGTTCCGCCCGCCTGGCTTTCATCCTGAACCTGACCGACAAGGTCAGTGCGCCCCTGGGCAAGGTGAAAACCAGTTTCAGCGACCTTGCCGCCCAGAGTCAGCAGAACATCATCCAGATGGGGGCAGGCCTGGCTGGCATGGTGGGTGCGGGCACAGCCATCACTGAATCCCTGGAACCGGCGCTGGAAGTGAACCGGGCGCTGGGCGACATGCGCGCCCTGGGTACTGCCGAGGACGCACTGACGTCCCTCAACAGCAAAGCCCTGGAATTCTCGATCACCTACGCTGCCAGCGCCGCCGAATTCGTGGCCTCGTCCCGCGTCATCGATGGCGCGATCAAGGGGCTGGTCGATGGCCAGTTGGCCGCCATCACCAGTTCCAGCAACCTGCTGGCCAAGGTCACCAAGGCCGACGCCGAAACCACCGGCGCGTACCTGGGCACCATGTACAACCTGTTCAAGACCGAAGCCGACAAGATGGGCAAGGTCGAATGGGTCGAGCAACTGACCGGGCAAACGGCGCTGGCCGTAAAACTGTTCCGTACCGACGGTGCGCAGCTCAAGGACGCGTTTAAAGAGGTCGGTGCGATCGCCACGCAGGCCGGCGTCAGCGTGGCCGAGCAGATGGCCGTGATCGGTTCGCTGTCCAGCACCATGGAAGGCGGCGATGCCGGCGGACGCTACAAGGCGTTCTTTGAAAACATGGGCGCAGCGGCCGAGAAAACCGGCCTCAAATTCACTGATTCCACCGGCAAAGCGCTGCCGATGATCGAGATCCTGGACAAGCTGACCGCCAAGTATGGCGACCTGACCAGCGCGTCTGCCGGCACCAAGCTGATGGAAGCATTCGGCGGTGAAGGTGCCCAGGTGATCGGCGCGCTGGCCAAGGACACGGACCGGCTGCGCAGTGGCATCAGCGAGCTGGGCAAGGTCCGGGGTCTGGAGAACGCCGAGAAGATGGCCAAGGCCATGGTCGATCCGTGGCAGCAGTTCGGCAAAGCCGTCGAAGCGCTGCGTATCGCGTTCGGCCAGTCGTTGATCCCGACCCTGACCCCGCTGATGGATCGCCTGGTGGGCATTGCCCAGACGCTGACCCGCTGGACGCAGCTGTTCCCGAACATCACGCGAATCATTGGTATCACGACGCTGGTGGTCTTTGGGTTCATCGCCGCGATGTCCATGCTCACCCTGGTGGTCGGTGTCAGCAAAATGGTCTGGCTGGGCATGCTCACGGTCTGGAAGCTGCTCAACTGGCAGGGCTTCAAGTCCATCGCCATGTTTCTGTTCCACACCGTGCTGGTCGCAGCTTTCGCGGCAGGCCTGGTGGTCCTGTACACCTGGATGGGCCTGGTGCGGGCCGGCATGCTGCTGTGGCAAGGCGCAATCTGGCTGGTCAACGCCGCCATGTGGGCCAACCCGGTGCTGCTGATTGTCGCCGGCATCGTCCTGCTGGCCGCCGCCGTAGTGGCAGCGGTCGTGTATTGGGACGAGCTGTGCGCGGCTTTGATGAACACCACCGCGTTCCAGTGGATCAGCGACCAGTTGGCCAGCCTGTCCAACTGGTTCGGCTCGATGGGCGGCTGGTCCGGCATCGCCAAGACCGCTTGGGACAGCATCCTGGCCACGGTGAAGGGCGCAATCAACGGCCTTATCCAGATGGCCAACAAAATCCCCGGCGTCAACATAGCGACGACGTTTGCAGATCTGCCGGAGCCGCCAAAGGTGCCGGAGGTGCCTGGTCCCGTCGTGACACCGGGTCCCAATTTGCCAGCGGCAGTGGCTACACCCCCAGCGGGCACAGCGCCTGGATCCAAGATGGCCTCGGCCGCGCCGGTACCGGCCAGCCAGCCGCCCAAGCCGCTGGCCTTGGTGCCGGATGTCGTCACCCGAGCGGCGCCGGCGCAGATCCCGGCGCCGAAGGTTCAGGTCTTGCCAGCGCCGCCCATCAGCGTGCCGCAACCCAACGTCCTGCCGTTCAAGCCGCTGCAGATACCGGTCCCGCAGATCCAGCAGGGCGAGCCGATCAAGCTGCCGCCGGCACCGGCCGGTCTGGCACTGCCGATCCCGGCCACCACCGCGTTGCCGGCGCGTGTCGAGAAGGTCATTCAGCTGCCTGCCCAGGCAGAGAAAGGCATCGAAGCCCGCAAGGCGGTTTCGGCCAATACCTCGATCAGTCCCACCAAACCCACAGCCGTCCCGAAAGGAGGACTGATGCAAACGTTCCAGAACCAGAACAACGCCCTGAACCCGCATGAGCGCCAAGGCATCCGCGTGGAAAAGGTCGAGATCCACACGTCCAAACCCATGACCCCACTGGAAATGGAAAACATGATGGCCATGGCGGTGGGCGGCTGATGAGCGAATACGTAGATCTGTTGATCATGAACAACGACCTGGTGCTCGATCCGGCCAGGCAGCCGCTGCTGGTGGATGACCGTGCCTCAATCGCCCAGGACATCGCGCACCTGATCCGCGAAAGCGGCCTGCTGATCACGCTGGTGGCCGAGCGCGACCGGCTGCGTCAGCGCGACTGCATCCAGCAGATGGAGCTGCTGGTGGAGGACGACGAACGCCTGGTGCCAGGCACTGCGCAGATCGAGCAGACGCAGCCGGGCGTGTACCTGGTGACCGCCACGACCGTGAAGTTCGGTCAGGTGGAGATCTCCCTATGACCGTCGACTTCAAAAAGGCTCTGGGTGACTCCGGCATCCCGACCACCGAGGCCCAGCTCAAACAGGCCTGGGAAAAGCTCGCCGTCGAGCAGGGCAGCACGCTGACCAACACCAGCGCATACAGCCCGTTCTGGCGGATCATCACCGCCCTGGTGACCAAGCCGGTGCTGTGGCTGCTGGAGTTTGTCAGCGGCACGGTCCTGCCGAACTTCTTCGTGAAGACGGCCGGCAACCAGTGGCTGGACATGTTGGCCTGGGCGGTCAACGTCGAGCGCAAGGCCGCGACGGTGGCCACCGGTGAACTGCTGTTCACCCGCGCCAATACCGGTGGGGAACTGGAAGTGCCGATCGGCACCCTGGTCCAGTCTCCGACGCTCAACGGCCATATCTATCAGTTGGTCACCACCGAGCCGCGCAGCTTTGAAGAAGGACAGAGCCAGCTCGTCGTGCCGGTCAGGGCCGTGGGTGCCGGCAGCGGCTACAACCTGGCACCTGGTTACTACGCCGTCCTGCCTCAATCGGTGCCAGGCATCGTCCAGGTGGTGAACGCTGCAGAGTGGCTGCAGACGCCAGGCGCGGACGCCGAGCACGACGACCAGCTGCGTCTGAGGGTCCGCAACCAGTTCTCGGCGGTCAACCAGTGGCACACCGACGCGGTGTATCGGGCGATCATCACCGGTTTTCCGGGCGTGGCGGCGGATGGCGTGTACTTCGAGCACGGCGCACCACGTGGCCCAGGCAGCGCCAATGCGTTCGTGCTGTTCGACGCCGGCGTTCCGGCTGACACCTTCCTTGAGCAGATCAACACCCATATCCGCGACGGCGGCAACCATGGCCACGGTGATGATCTGCTGGCCATGGCCATGCCTGAAACCCTGCACGCGATCAGCGTCAACGTCTGGCCGGTGGCGAACCTTACGGCGCTGCAGCTGCAGACGCTGCAGACCGAAGTCGGGCTGTTCATCCGCGCCGCGTTTCGTGAAAGCACGCAGAGCGATTACGCCCCGACCCGCACCTTTCCCCAGTCCCGCTTCAGCTTCAGCCGGCTGACTGAAGAGCTGCACGTCCAGTTTCCCAACATCAGCTCGCTGCGTTTCGCCAATGCCGACATCGTGTCAGCGCTGACCATTCCTCGGATCCAGAGCCTGGCGGTGGTCCTGCAATGATCAAGCTCAAGCTGCCGTTCTGGCTTGAAGGCGTGGAGCTGACCAAGCTGGTCACCACTGCGCAGATATGGTGGGAGCAGGTCACCGAATGGCTGCGCTGGCCTTATCTGCAGTTCGACGCGGACACCTGCCACCTGTCCATCCTGGAACTGTGGGCCTGGCAGCGCGACGTCACCCGCTTTACGGCCGAGCCGGAAAGCCTGTTCCGGCTGCGGGTCAAGTACGCCTTTATCAACTCCGTGGACGCCGGCAGCACTGCCGGTTTGAAACGCATCCTGGAGCGCCTGGGCGTCGGTTACGTCGAGATCCAGGAACGCATGCCCGAGCGCGACTGGGACGTCGTGCTGCTCACCCTGAGCGATTCCCAACTGTCCGAGAACCCCGACCTGTTGCGCGTGCTGATCCGTCAGTACGGACGCACCTGCAGGCGGTACGACTTCGTGACCATCACACCCGTGCGGCTTGCTGTCGCCCTGGTCGATTTTAATGACGATCAGCAAACGCTGGTCGCCAGCCTTTAGGAGCCCTCATGGCTGCAAGCATCACACTCGCCGGCGAAAAGCTGATTGCTCAGAAGCAAGCGGCAAACCTGCCTCTGAACATCGCCCGGTTCGTCCTGGCCAACGTACCAGGCCTCAATGTCACAGGACCCGTCAATCGCGCAGGCGTCAAGCCGCCAGCGGCGCAGATCGTCCACACCGCAAGCGTCACCCAGCAAGGCTTCGTCAACCCGAACCAGGTGGTCTACAGCCTGTTGATGGGTACCGACATTGGTGACTTCGACTGGAACTGGATCGGGCTTGAGACCAGCGACGAGGTGCTGCTGTCGGTCGCTTACGTGCCGGTCCAGCAGAAGCGCAAGAACATCCTGCCCGATCAGATCGGCAACAACGTCACCCGCAACTTCCTGGTGGTGTTCGACGGTGCCCAGCAGCTGACCAACATCAAGATCGATGCGAGCACCTGGCAGTTCGACTACACCGCCCGGATGAAGGGGATCGACGAGCGCGAGCGCGTGAGCAACCGTGACATGTTCGGTCGTGCCTGTTTCTTCGGCAGTGGCCTGCAGCTGCAGCGTGTGGGCAGTGCGTATCAGGTCAGCCCAGGCACCGCGTATGTCGAAGGCGTGCGCCTGCAGCTGAGCGAAGCGCTGCCGGTCACCGTGCCGTCAGTACCGAACAAGGCCTGGCTGGACGTGGTGCTGCAGCGCGAGCTGAGTGACGTTGTCGCATCCTTCAAGGTCGTGTTCGGTCAGGAAGCGAAGGTCGACTACGTCGACAGCGCTTCGGCCAGGCACTATCTGGTGCCGCTGGCCGACATCACCGGTACCAGCACCCTGGTCGACCTGCGTCCGATCGAGGTGATTGACCGCGAACTGGTGAAGCACTTCGCGGCGCGTGTCGGGGATTATCCGGATCTGCGTGCGCGTGCTACGACCAAGGGCGACGTCGGCTTGGGCAACCTGCCCAATGCGATCGCAGATGATCCGCTCAGCAGTAGCTCCGACGTGCTGGCTACCACCAAGATGGTCAGTCAGGGTCGTGCTTTGATCTACCAGTCCATCGCAGCCATCGTTGACGGCACGACCATCATTGGCCGAGCGGCGCGTCTGGCCTACGCCCGGACAATCCGCTTTCGAGGTGCCGCTACCGGTAGCGGCACGTATGACGGCAGCGGCGACACCGACGTCGTGTTGACCTTGGCCGACAGCGGCGTGGCTGCTGGCACTTACACGCGAGTCGCTGTGAATGTGAAAGGCCTGGTCACAAGCGGCGGCAATCCCACCACGCTGGCCGGCTACGGCATCACCGACGCTTACAGTAAGGATGATGCGAACAGCAGCTTTGTGAAACAGGGCGGCGGTCCGGATCAACGAGGCAACCGAATCAATATCGGCTGGACCGGAGACCGGATCAAAGTAAGTGTGGATGGCACCGACGGGGGCAGGATCTGGACCGATACCACGTTCAATCCCAATGACAAGGCCAATAAAGCCAGCACATTGAGCGGCTACGGTATTGCCGACGCGTATACCGTCAGCCAAGTAAATGAGCTGGTAGGCAGACGCCCCTTAGCGGATTCCATTACCTACGTCGGCTTTGCGAGTAACAATCCTGATTTCCCTTACATGCGTCGTGCGGCTGATGACGGTGTTTACTACCTGCAGCCTCGCATCGGTTACACGACTCTGCAGCAAGGCGGCGGCGTAGGTCAGAGAGGCAACAAGCTATATCTGGGCTGGTCCGATGTGGGCTTGAAAGTGACGGTGGATGGCACGGATCTGGGCAGAGTCTGGAATGAAAGTAACTTCAATCCGAACGATAAGGCCAACAGATCCACGTCGGTGGCTGGCTACGGCATCACAGACTGTTACACCGTCACTCAAGTCAACGCGCTGGTTGGGGCCAGAGTGGCGGCGGATGCGATCACGACAGCAGGCTTTTCCAGCGACAACCCTGATCTGCCTTACTTTCGTCGGGCATCAAACGGCGGCGTTTACCTGCTGCAGCCAAGACTCGGTTTTACGCCTGTCCAGCAAGGCGGCGGCGGCAACCAAAGCGGCAATGCTCTCAAGCTTGGTTGGTCGAATAACGGTGCAGGCTTGCGTTTCCAGGTCGACTCCACCGACCAGGGCTTGCTGTGGGGGCAGCAGAATTTCTACCGTCCTGATGCCAATAATTTCCTGGCTGTCGCTGTGGATGGCACTTCGTTGCAACTGCCGGCTGGCGGCACCTGGTGTTACTCACTGATGCACTACTACCTCAACGGCAACGGGATATTGGGCAAGAGCGGCCAGGCGCCTGGCGGAACCGTTATTCAATTCAGCGGTGGAACCACGATTTACGGTTTTGCCTGGAGATATGCACCATGAACGACTCCATTTTGGAAAACATCGCTGACCTCATATCCCCGGTCGAAACGTCGGGCACACCAGATACGGCCATTCCTGCGGTGCCTTTTGACGATGTATCGGTTAAAGACGACGGTTCGTTCGTGGTCACTGTCGCCGGGAATCGGTGCCACGTAACGCAGGACTACAACCCACCACTTTACGAGGCGGTCCGCTCGTTTCTAGAGCGTGGAGGGGCTTTCAGAGCCTATGCCGAAGACATCATCGTTCAGTCTGATCCAGCCGTGCTCGCCAGGCTTTGGATTGAAGTAAAGCTGCAGACTTCCGAAGCGGTGGTTGCCCAGTATCGTGATGCCCGCGACCTAGGAGGTGATTTGCCGATCACCGCCGAGCAGTTCACGCAGCTACTGACCTGGCGTCAGTCGGTCCGCGAGTGGCCAAAAGTGGCCGGCTACCCGGACGAAGCGACCCAGCCTGAAATCCCAGGTTGGATGCAGGCGGTGCTGACCAATGGCGAATGAGTGGGCACCGATCAAACTGCGCTGGCCTGAGCAGGCCACGCAGTGGATGGATCAGATGACGACGGCTCGCGACCTGATCCAGACAGAAATGGAGAACACCGGCCAGCGCGTTTCGATGCTGGCTGATATCGCCACCACCAGTCCCGGCCTGATCGCCGGTGCGGCCCAGTCCGTGATCAGCGCAGGGCGCAGCGCGCTGGCCAGTCAGTTCGAAAACGTACCGTCCTGCATCGTTGTGACACCATTCCAGCATGGTATTGGCCAGGGCAGCGGTGGTCACCAGCGCTTTCTGTCTGCGCCGAACCTGCTGCAGCTGCTGGCCGACAAGTTGACCGATACGACGGACGCGGTCCGGCCCCAGGGCCAGCAGAGCGCCCTGGTGTTGATCTTCCTGGCCACGCGCCTGGATCAGCTTGCCGCCACGCTGGGCCGTTTCAACGTCGTGCTGCCCATGCCTGACCTGGTGCGCGCTGAACGTCGGGCCGAACACTTGGCGCGCCTGGAACTGGAAAAGTGGGAAATGCCCATCGCCGGACAGATGCCGCTGTGGGGCCAGTTGCCGCTGCAGCGTTGTCCGATCACGAAGCTGGCCAGCCAGTCCATGGCCGGCCAATTGGCTGTGCTGGAGGGTTACGCGGCTGACAGCTCGCCCATGGCGGACCTCGCAGATCTGCAGGCGCGTAAAAAGGAGCAGTCCGCAGAGCGCAACCAGCAGTTGGCCGACCTCAAAGCCCAGTTCACCAACAGTGCCGATGACGTCTCGATCCAGTCGCGCACACTTGGACCTGGCGACGCGGGCCAGCTGCGCCGCGAACTGCTCGAAGGCGAGTCACCGGGCCACGAATGGCCGCTGTGTGCCGGCGTGCTTTTGGTGGGCTCTTCAGAGGGCCTGAGCTTTGTCCGTGAACTGGTGGGCCTATGACGCTGCTGCTCAATGGCGAACAGATCATCGGTCACCGCATGAAGCTGACGGCCAACCTCAAGATCGAGGCCGACGACCTCGGCGGGCAGACCTCGGGCACCGACAAGTCCCACAAGGGCTTCAAGCCCAAGACGCTGACCGTCGCGCTGACGATCCCCTACAAGAGTCTGGATAACTTGCGCACGATCATGCGCCTGGCTGAATCGACCGAAGGCGGTGGCCAGCTTCGCACCTATCGGATCGTGAACGATACGGCCAAGGCCTTCGGGATCCGTCAAGTCACGTTCTCGGACGGCGTCAGCGCCCGTGAAGACGACACTCTGGCGCAGTGGATCGTCCAGTTCACCCTGAGTGAAAAATTGTCGAACCCTGAGAAGGTCGAGAACCGCCGCGCCGGCAACGCCGTGTCGGCTCAGTCAGCATCTGGTGATGGTGTGGCAGGATCTGGCGGATCCGGTACGTCTCCCGAAGAGCTGACCGGCTTTGAAGCGGTCCTGAAGAAAGTCGACAACTACCTGGGCGGCACGCCATGAGCATGAAGCTGCATAAGGTGCTATCGATCGGCGGTGTGGTCGTGCCCTTGGTGACGGACGACGTCCGGCTGGACCTCAAAAGTCCGGGCCGTGCCACGTTCACGATCAAGGCCGGTGCCACCGTCAAAGGGCTGGTGACGCTTGATATCGGCTACAACGAAGCTGCCCTGCAGCGTCACTTCATTGGCTACGTGGAGCGCTGCACGGCCACCAACGGCGTCGAGCAGGTTGTGCTGTGCCGTGAAGTAGCCGCGGTGCTGGCCCAGCCCTTGCCGATGAACCTGCGTCATGTGGATCTGCGCGCCGTGCTGGCCGACATCAGCGCCAGGACAGGCCTGCGCTTCCGTGTTCCGGATCAGGCCTACACCCGCATCCGGACGCCGTTTTTCTACAACCTGGCGGCCGGCTATCAAGCGATGGACAGCATGGCGCGGGTGTTCGGCATTAAGGACTTCGTCTGGCAGCAGCAGGGGGACGGCGAAGTGTTCGTCGGTGCCTGGGCCGACAGCTTCTTTGGCGCTCGATCGCCGCTGCAGTTGCCGGTCAACCTGTTCGACGGCTACCAGGGCAACCAGAGCGCAATGATCGCAGCCTTACCAGGCCTGCGACCGGGCGCATCGATCAATCAGGGCGAGCGGATCACGAACGTGACGCTGTCCGGCACACAAATGGCCATCAAATGGACGACGCAATAAAACGCAGTGTAGAGCGCCAATTTCCCGAGATTTCCGGCGGTTACCACCTGCCGCGCTTCGCCAAGGTCATGGCCGTGGCGGATGCGCCGGCCAGTGCCGGTGTGTGCGATGACTTCCGGCCGCGCTTCTCGGTCGACCTGCAGGTGATGGGGCCAGATGGCGAGATCGATCCGGCATTGCCGGTGCTGGCCGGCGTGCCGCTGCCCATGCCGGTGGGTGGTGATGAAATGGGGTTCTTTGCCTTTCCGGAGGAAGGCACCCAGGTGGTGGTGTGCTTCGCCTACGGCCTGCCGAACAAGCCCTACATCCAGACCATCCTGCCGCACGGCCTGACGCTGCCGAAGGTGCCCAAGGGCGACCAGGTGTGGCAGCACAGCGATGCGGTGCAACAGCGCGTCGACGCGGACGGCAACTGGCTGCGCAAGACGGATGGAAAGATCCAGGATCAGGCGATTGAGCGCGAGGTCGACGCAATGACCAACGCCGAGCGCTTCCAGAGCCACACCAGGACGGTGGACGACCATTCGACCGAGTCAGTGGGAGGCGTGAAGAAGATCGAAGCGCTGGGCGCGCTCAAGCTGCTGTCAGGTGGGTCCGCGAGTCTTGCAGCGGTCGACGACCTGCACCAGGCGACCGGGCGAGATTTGAACCTGGTTGTCGGTCAGAAGCACAACGCGACCATCGGCGGCAACATGCAGGAGCGGATCGAAGGGCTGCGCCAAAGCCTGGCCAAGGAAAGCCAGCGCTACCAAGCACCCAAAAACTGGATGGGGTCCGCCGGCGTCAACATCTTCCAAGTGCTGTGCGACACGCTAGATCTGCTGCAGCAGATGAATATCCAAGTAGCGGGCCATACGCACGGTTCGTCGCCTGTCCCAGGCAACGCGGCGGCGTTTACAACCGGCGCAGCGAACGCTGGCCTACTCTTAGGAAAACTCAAGCCCATCACATTGTAGGAAGATTTTTTACTACCGCGCCACGCGCTGTATCTATGCAGTCCCCAGGTTTGGAAGGCGGTCGTTGACCGCCTGTTCAAACCCTATGTACAGTTCTTCAATAGTGTCCTCCCTGACGCCCAAGGACGTTTCCAGTCCAAGGACAAAGCCTTCCGCTCGCTGCTCTATCAGCCGTAGTTTTTCGATCGTTTCGGCGGCTTTCAACGCGGCCTGGAGGTGCTGAACGATTCTTCGCACGGCGGGCGGCAATATCATGTCGTGCAGATTTTGCTTCTTTATAACCTTCATCTCGATCCGACTGAACGGACGGCTTCACAGCGAACCGTTACTGACGACACCACCAGGACTGTGCGTAAGCGCATCCGTCGATGTATTCGATGCCAGCCAATACAAACCCTGTTTGGCTCATACGACTAAGCGTGGCATCCAGGAGCTTCGGCAGTGGCTCGTATCCATCCGGAATGCTGCTGAGTATCCAAGCGATATTGGAGGCGCGTCCGAGTTCGGCACTCAGCTGGGCCGTTACCATCACGTACCCTTGTACCGGTGGATAAGCGTCTCTTTCTTTCGGAGTCAGGGGAACACCGCGAGTGCGCATAGGTGTAACGAGGACGAACATTCACGCGGCCTCGGAATCTAGGTTGGCCTTAATAGCGTACTCCAGCGCAGCGTCCGCGAGTTCCAGCATCTCGCACAGGTCATCACGTTTGATAATGCCCTGCTCGTATAGCTTGCGCGCACGACCAGTCAGCACCTTGTGATGTGCGCCTGGGCGCTGCGGCAGCGTCTCCTGGTCGTTTAGAAGTGACCGCCACGAAGCGACCGCGATCTGTTTTTGAACCAGCGATGTATCCATGACCAAACCTCCAAATATACTGTATTGATAGACAGTCTATCTGGGCGATCGCACCTTGCCACTGAGTACCCGATGAATTGCGAAGCGGGCAGCGAAAATGCAGGCCGAACTAGAGTAGTGGCAGAGCTTAAGGATTAAGCAAGATTGAGTATTGAATTATGTTTTCTAGAGTTTTCTATTAATAAATTAATATCTTCATATTGCTTATTTGTTACGCCCATTTCTTTTATGTATGAGCTTATATTGTCGTCAGGGAGCTCTTTGTCAGTTTCTATACATCGGCAAAAAGACCAGCACTCTAAGGCGGTATGTACCGAGTTTACTAGAACGGTAGAGTGACGGTAAGACATAGGCCCTTTAGGTGGCGCGGATGCCTCAGTTAAAAGGTCGTTGAGAGCCTCCATTCCTTGAAGTAATGACTGGATCCGTAGTCTTTGTTTCTTGCTGAATTTGTGGGCGACCTCCGTAAAGTATTCAGGCAGGCATAATGAACCGATTTTGTTAGGCAATTGATGAATGGTAGGGGCTTTACCTTCAACAATTCCGCTCGCCAGTTTGTATAGCTCTCTTACCAGTTTTTTTAAAGATTCTTCAGTTTGCTCCAAATCCTCACGACAGCAATTCAGCTTATTGGCGTTTGATTTATTTTCTTTGAGTGTGGATGTCAGGTAGTTAAGCCCAAAGCCCAGTATTACGCCCGTAGCGGCGGATATTAGGGGAATGAAAAGCTCAATGCTCGATTTGGATGTCGTAGTACTCTGCAGGTACTGCATGCACTGACTAAAGCTTTCCATGTCCATATTCTATTAGTTCCTGCTGTTCTGGCTAATTTATTAGCTGCCAAAAAAACCTGCCTTGTGTAAAGTGATCGCCATTTTACAATGGTATGGACTCACGTGAGCAGCCGCTGTTTTCGAAAGTTAGACCTTCGAAATTTTTCCATTTTGAAATAAATTCTCCATAGCTAGCGTGTCCAGTCGTGAATGACTGCCCTAAGGTATGTATGTCCAGATCAATGATCTTCAATTGGCGAGATGATGAACAAATTTCTGCCTGCTGATAAAGAAAGTCGAAGATATAGCATTTTCCATCTCGATTTCCTAAGTTCTTTGATTTGACTTGGAGCTTTTGGTCGATAATATTTCTGACGGATTGTTTGTCTTTTTCAGGCATTCTTGCGCCGAATATAACGCCTACTAGTTGGTTGAAGTCGTAGTAAAATAAACGTTGAAGGCTATTGAAGCTAGAGCGACCCGATACCCAATTATTCGGCTGTGGAAGCATTAGTCGACATTCTTTTTCATAGCTCCAGCACCGGTTCTTTGTAAGCAGCTGAGCGTCGACTGACCTGTGCCAATCCAGTCGCTGCGCTTCTGACATATCTTTAGTCTGGTTATAGATGACTGGTAACAGTTTATAAGCATCGAGCGGCTGTAGATGATTATCGTAAATTATATCTTCGATCTTGAATTCGGACGGGAAAACGCTGTCATGACCTCTGCTGACAGTTAGGCTGTTTTTTGTTTTTGAGGGGCATTGGCGGAGTTTACCGTTTATAGGGCGGTAAACTAAGCAGAAGCCGGTATGGTTGTAAGCATAGTGGGACCACATCAGCATCTCAGTATCGGTTCGAGACAAAGATACTGAGTAGCTAGATCGAGGGCAGTAAAGCTTTATTAATTCAAGTAGCTTGTTCAGTGACTCTCGTATTCCAAATATGTCGGTGGTTTTAATAGGGCGCTGGATGCTGTTAAAGACAGCGTACATTATTTGATTGGTGTGCTCTTCAAAATTCTCGATGAGCTGCTCGTAAGAGATTGGGCTAATTTTTTTGAAATAATTTTCCGCGATTTCGATATGGGTTGCATCTGACCACAGACCAGATAGGAGCGTGTGCCATCCGTGAGCGGCAAACTCATATCGTGACTGCATATCGATAGGATCGTTTAACTCATCTTTTGAGGCGAAGTACCATTCGTCGTAAAGCAGTCCCTTAAGAGAAAGGGTGTCCGATTTCCGGTATCTGTATACGTGCATCTTTTCTAACTCCTGTAGGTGGTGCCTTCTCAGATCAAGGACCTGTCAGGACACGCTCGCGTCAGTCCATTGCTCTGTTTAGTAGCATATTGGCATTAGTAATTCTAGCAGGCTGCGCTATCGCCCCAAATCTATCTGCAGATAAAAAAACTCTCGAAAAATCACTTATCCCCCTCCCGCCGACGGGCTCCGCGTCCGTTTTTTGTGCAAACCCAGATGCGATGAAAGCAATACTCCAGCCCAAGCCAGCCGTGGGGTTGCGTAGGGAAGCTGCAATTGCACAACGTGCAAGCTTGTGCAGGAAAATGTCAGCGCCTTGCACAGCGAGCTACAGGGCGGTGCACGCGGGGGCAGTCCTCGGAAGCCCGGCCTGCTTAGGCGAAAAATTGGAAAACCGAGGAATGGGGTGGTTTTCCAAATTGACACCGGTCTTAAAGCTGCGCACCAGGGCATCGGCGGCCAGATCAGATCCAACCTCTACAACTCAATCAGAACGGGCGCTGTAGCCGCATTCAGGGGGCTTTGGAGATTGCACACGATTACACGCGCTGGTGACGATCTACAGGCCTTAATGCCTTGCAGTCAGGTTTTCGAAAAAGAGCGTTTTAAATGAGATTGAATCTCAGGTATGGGAGGGTGTTTTCAAAAAGAGCGATATTAGCTATATGACCCGCGAACCTAGGCTGGAGGCCACGGTTTTACTGGGCTGTGCGTATTACATTGGAAGGTAATATGAAGCGATATGAAAGGTAATATTTTCCTGAAACCCCCGGATTCATTGGGTTTTAGGAAATGAAAATATAGCTTTAGTAAAAGGTAATATTATCGCCTTTGTATCGCTTCAATATTACCTTTGCCCGGAAACGCTGAAAGCCACGGCCTGCAAGGGCTGCAGCCATTTTTCCCGAGCCGTATTACTAATATTACCTTTTTTCTGACCCCCCACAGATTTTGAGCGGGGCACCCTGTACCGAGCGGTTGGCCAGGGTCTCGCGCTACCGCTCATGAGCGTCTGTAGCTGCGGTTGGAGCTCGACGTGGAGCGCGTAAGACAGGCCCGATCGGTGGCCTTGTTACGTGGCTTATTACGTCTGGGGGAAAAAACAAGGGCCTGCATCGCTGCAAGCCCTTGATTTATATGGTGCCGGCACCAGGAGTCGAACCCGGGACCTACTGATTACAAGTCAGTTGCTCTACCAACTGAGCTATACCGGCGTAATGGGCT
>Ga0265798_10000324_pt1 | contig 85717 bp, 54 predicted proteins | sample P3T30metagenome_FD_192430 | JGI IMG/M metagenome (GOLD analysis project Ga0265798, IMG submission 192430) | Plant litter microbial communities from East Loma Ridge, Irvine, California - P3 T30 | ecosystem: Environmental > Terrestrial > Plant litter > Unclassified | place: USA: California... | reverse complement strand
CAGTGATAAGAGGGTCCTAGGTGCTGTCGGGGACGCGGCTTAGTGAAGAACTTAGAGAGTCAGAAATATTGTATTGGGTTGGCCATAGCCTTGGGAATCTACGTGACGGCCGTAATCTAGTCCAAATCAGTCATCATGTAATGGTTGCATTGCATATTGCAGTTGTATTCCGAAAGCAGACGCGAGCAAGTCAGCCAGCCCCATGTTGGAATTCGACTCTCCTCTCCTGTCGAGCTAGATTGAGGTTATTGCCCCTTGACGATTCGTGTATCGCAATATCAAGGTTTCCGCTTGAGGACGTGGCTGCTAGTCAAAGACTCCATCCACAGCCTTGCTTTCTCTCTCTCTATCTTGACCACATCTGGCTGGTCCTGACCTGGGGACTTCTTCTCTGCCATCTTCTTGTCTGACATCGCCTTCTCGATGACGGGGTGGGTCTTGTCATCGCGCACCGAATACGATGCCTCTGCCCTATAGGGATTGATGTTGACCGAAGCTTCGTCTTCCATGAGAGGACCATAGTCTCGAACCACGGTCTGGCAGAACTCCTTCCAACCTCTACTCAAGATTTCTTGCCCCCGTTCCTGTTCTTTGGTGTTGAGGCAGCTGTATTCGATACTCCATTTTGCCAGCTGCTTCCAGCTCCAAAGCGACATGGTGGGGTCGCCGACCATGATTTGGTAGAATTCGTGTGACATTGAGTTGCTGTGCGCATTGTTAGTACCGAACTCGTTCGCGACGCAAAAGGTTCGCATGGGCGGTATCCCTTACCTGAAGAGTGATGGGTTGTCTGAGTTGACTGTACAAGGTATGCCCGCAGCCAGCAGTTCTGGGTATGGGTGTTCTTTGACATTTCTGCAAAGGTGCAAAAGCTCATTCGAGATAGGACAAAGCTCAATGCAGATACCCTTGCTGGTCTTCGTCTTCTTGAATTTCTCAATGAGATGGGTATGCTTCATGAGCGCGTATCCGTGGCCAATGCGCTTCGATTCCAGCGCCACTGCGTCGTAGAGGTTGGAGTTCTCCGGATCGGAGGAGCCGCCGGTGTCGAGCAGTGTCTCACCGGCGTGGAACATGAAAGGTATGTCCAGTTTGAGTTTCTTACACGTTTCCTGGAATGTAACGAGCTCTTTCCTATAAAACCCAATGTGGTTGGGCCGGTCCTCCGCGCCCACGAGATCGAAACCTAGGGGTGTTAGAAACGGTTGCGCTTTGAGTGTCAGGTGCTGCTTACCACAAATAAGATCCGGGAATTCCATCTTGAGCGCTATGCAATCTCTCATCTCCTTTTGCATAAGCGGTATGGGAATAGATCGTGGTGTGCAATATATGATCTTGAGTCCAAACGGGAACTTGTCATCGTTGCCATGCTGCTCTGCAAGCATTTTCCTCTTTTCCTTCATTCCATCTACAATGAGTCGCATCTGTTCGTGGTTCTTGATGCGCTTCTCGTGAATGCCGCTGTCGGCAGGAATGAACTTGTCCAAAAGCATTGGTCGTAGTTCGGCGTACATGACGTTCTCCTCGATCATGCGGTCAATAGCATCGCCTATGTATTCTTTGTAGACGCTCTCATAGTTTAGTAAGCCTTTGAAAGCCCTGGTAGCTTGGTTGAAGCGAGCCCATACTCTGTGTATACGTTAGTGAGTACTGCGATGATGTAGGAGCAACACATACCCATTCACAGTCTGTGTAGGCCCATAGGCTTCATCAAGGCTAAGAACCATCTTCGATCTTAACCAGTTCTCAGCGGGACGAAGCTTGGTAGGCTTTGTCTGCCCACAGTGTTGTGGCTGTCCAGCTTGAAAAGTCTCAGGTTCTTCGTCTTGGTATTCACCTGGGAACTTTCTTTCAAATTCCTCCTGGAAGTCTGACCATGGCATCCAGGTAGTCTTCAGATAGCTTTCAGCCTTCGGGTTTTCCTGATCCATTAATTTGGGATAAGAGTCCGAGAAGATGTTGACACCAGGGTCGACGGTTGTTGGGTCGCAGATATTGAAAATCATCTCAGTCTCCCCCAGATGCTCCTTCTTTGTGATTGGTATGATACTGCGGATGTACATGTTCTTCATCTTGCGCGCTCGTACAAGAAGTATCTCAGGATGCAGTTCGGCATTGAAGTGAAGATGTAACAAAGCGCCCTTTGGAACGTTCCTGGCGATTTGGTATAGCTTGCTTTCGTTGTCTATGCGGTCCTTGTTGGTAAGATATTGACCGCCCATGTCGCGATCATTTTCTAAAGGCAGCGCTTCTGACGGTCGGTTACCGAAAGTAACAACCCGCTCATACTCGCGAATCGCTCGGATGATGGCAGCAGCCCTTTCCTCAACCTTGTCGTCTTTGGATCTGGATTTATCCTTGGGTCTCGCTGGTCGATCCCAAGCACTGTCGTTCTCTGCTTTCACGAGATTCTGTGTCTTTTTCTCGTGAGCAGTGGCTACTTGATCAATACCTTCCAGAACGGCTTTGAACTGGATCTCCGCCCTCTTCTGAAACTCGGTCAGATCCTCAGCGTTTGGGGAAGACATCTCGACGGTCTTTGGTTCTCCTGAATGTAGTGGTATCTTCCTAGTAGGTTGCGGGCTGAGGGCCCTCTTTCTCTTCTTTGGTGAGTCAGCTACAGTCATAACTGGTCGGTTTGAGTCTCCTGGAGAGTTGTGCCTGTCACGTACAAAGCTGCATCCAAAAGTCAACACAGCCGCGATAAACATGAGCCTTCACTTGGAGACTCACAATGTGGGGATGACAATACCACACGTTGCCAACAACCCCGGACGGGTTCTGTGGGACTCACTCGAAGTTTTGGGTTCGGCGTCAGTGGGCATGCCGATGACGATGGAATGAAGAAGCGTCTATCACCGGCTGCTCATGCCACCTGCGATAAGACTGCAGGTACAATGATATGAAGCGACACGACTGGTTCACACCGCTCTCGGTGACCTTTCTCGATTGACCGGTTTGGGCTGTGTATGATTCGGGATATCCAACACAATCCTTAGATCCCGTGAAACGAGGTTGGTTCAAGGCACACCCCGTGACTAGATAGTGCTCTAACCAGGCGATTGATATGGTGTACCAAATTCAAGTACCGCTGTCCCGCTTGTCGGCCTATTACACGTAGTGAACTGGGTTAGTATTGGAATTCACAAGGTAGTCGCGGCTGTGGTTTGTTCGCTGCGCCTCATACCCCGCGGCTAAGGAAATGCGCGAGGCTGGGAGACGAGTGATGCCTGGAACGATGGCCACGACCAAGTACACATGTCGTAGCGGCAGGATCAAAAGAAAGCGTGAGGAGAAGAAGAAAACGGCGACGTTTGCCCTGACTAGACGATGACGTTTCTTGCGCTCATAAATTCTGACGACTGGGAAGGAGCGATGCCACCAGCACTATCGCGTGCCTGAGGACACGCAAGACAGAAGGAAGGAGCAACCACATACATCAGCGCACGCTTTTTTGCGTTCAATTCTTCCTTCTCTTGACAGTTCGAGTGAATGCGACACCACTTTTGACGTCTTCTCAGCGCAAACCTCGACGTTTCGTACAGTTGTCGCTATCGGATCGTGTCACGGGGATGTCAGCCTGGTGCGTGCGCCTGTTCTGGTGTTGCGAGCAGCAGGCGAAGATGGCGATCACAGACGAGTTCAAGCTCCACTCGCAGTCGGGGCGCAGCGATCCAAACTTTCGCGATGTCGTTGCGACAAGCGGATCAGTTACTAGAAAGAAGTTGGAAGTCAAGCTGAAGCTGGGCAGGACAGCCCATCGCTCACACGATGAAGGAGGCTATGCAAAAGCCTCATGCATTCTGCCATACGCCGGATAACCCTGGAGCCTAGCCACTGGCCCTGTCAGCCATGTTGCCCCTCACTTCTTCAGCCTGAGGCACCCAATAGCTGCACAAGCCCCAATCCATGGGGGCTGTGGGATTGCACAAACTCCCGTGTCCTCGAGACGGCGACTGTGCCTCCCTGACCGGCGTGGAATGAGCTGCCACACGCAGATCCGGTGGGCGCTGCACGCATGTTTTGGCCCCCAGCGTCTACGCTGCACGCGCGCATTTTCCTGCTCCACGCTGGGGCTTCGTCTTCATCATACATGCCTTCTTTTTTTTTTGCCTCAATCCTGGCTCTGTTGTATATACGCTTGCGGCCCTTTTGTTACTGCATCATAGCGCGTCGATTCAGATTTATGCATCGTTCCCATCACATCCAGCATCGGCCATCAGTTTGCACTGAGTTTTGAAGATCGCGTTTATCTTAGCGACATGTATTGGCTGCCCGCAGATGAGAACGGGAAGATATCACTCAATGAACTACAACTAGATATCGTTGGTTTCCTCGCCATCTTGGGCGAGGGTTCCGTGCTCGCCAATGCTCAGGTCTCGACGCTTTCGAAATGGATATTCCTACCACGGTTGATCCCGGCACCTCAAGCCCTGATGAGGCCGACGAGACCATTTCAACTAGAGCCATCCCGGGGTCACGTAACCGGCATCGTCTCGGGGAACCACAGGGATCACATCAATCATATTGGAAACATCGTCTGGTGAGTGCATCTTCTCGGTCAAACTCGGTAGCCGCCAGCTGCCACGAGGTACTTCCCCACACGTCTACCGTGGACCGGAGTCAACAATGCATTAGACATCACACGTACCAATATACAACCATAGCATAAGCGTGCCATACTAACAAAGTACTAGTGACGCGAACAACCTGAAGCCCTTCTCCGTACGGGTTGTCGAAATCAAACGCGTCCACGACCGACCGCTCAAGGCCAAGACCTTTGGCCCGCTCACAATCGTAAACTTCATCGGCTTCGCCCTCTCTGCTCTCCTCCTTGCGCTATCGATATGGCAGGACGATGGCATGTCGGTGGTAGCGACGGTACTCCTCTCGCTTCTTTCCAGTCTGATCGGACTGGGTAATAAGTGGGAACTGGAACTACCCTCGCGGAAATACAAAAAGACAGAGGTACCGGGGGGAGACGTTGTCATTCGGTATCCAAAGGGGTCTTTCCTGATCGTGCGTTGTAAGGAGGACGTGGCGCGAGAACTCTACTTTGCACCGGAGAACATCAATTACCTCTTGACGCACGGTCCGGCATACCGAATTCTGAGTTTGGTGGGCACTATGATGCTCATGGGAGGCGTCATATGTCTTGCCAATGCGCAAATTCAGGTTCAGATCGCCTGGGCCGGTTCCTACATGCTACTCGGCGCTTCGTACTGGGTTGTCGCTGCCTTGCACAGCAAGTTGCACTGGGACACCTCGTGTTATAAAGTCGAAAACGAGTGCCTCTCTGACTCCGACATGGACAAAAAAGGATACCCTTCGGAAAACGAGACGTTCACACAAGCTCTGTGGAGGGCCATTTGTGTCAGCAAAGACATTGCATGGGTTAAAATGAGCGATGCTTGTCCTGATACCGAGGCCTGGCACGAATGGCTCTTAGAGGCAAAGGCATGTAGTGAAGACTTTCAGTTGATTGAAGACGAGGAGAAGTCGAGAGGCAAGACAATGTGGGAGGTCCCCGAATGGGACGCACAGGGTTCTCTGGGGAGACTGCTGGCTGAGCATGCGGGACGCCAGAAAAAACTCATCAGACAGAAGGTCGAGTCAGCTTGACCAGTTTCATCGGGCTTCATGGACATTCATTTTGGGGTTATGCATAGCGCTAGGACACAACAAACTAACCATCATACAACGAAAATCATTCTACGACGAGCGCTCATTATACGATTTACGATTTACGACTAAGAACGACGAACTTACCGCGGAGCCACCGTTACCATCATCCTGTACTATCTTACAACACTGGAAACCTACATTAAGCTTTCATCTATACGTCTCGCATCGTTAGCGCTTTGAGCGTTCTCGTATCTATAGCATTTTTCACAAAGCAGAGAAAATACACACAGCAGTATTTATACAAAGCTCGCCATTCGTACTAGTCACCACTTCTCGCCAACGCAGCTTGTCATATCTGTGTCATACTCTCGAGTCACGCACACATCACCACAAACCGAGCGTTGCTTGTCGAATTAGTGCTTCCAGCGTTGGATTGCCTTGAATTTTGTGCAGTCATCTATAGCCAATGCAACTCTGCGTCCAAATAACGCAGACCTATGTTCAGGGTATGACACCTGGACACACCGTGCTCAGCTCCAGACTCACAGCGGCTTGGCAACTCCGTGTAACCTCGTGGGATGGGAACCATGAGTACAGAGCCGAGGGGACCGACGAGCCCAGTAATGGGCTCTCCCCGATCTATGACCATCCTCTCGAGTCACTGGTTATGTGTCACTCCTGCTGGCTCACGAAGAACCCAACAGCGAGAGCCTCAGCCTCCGTCTTGCAGTCATCATTGTATCTGCGCGACCAGACTTCAGGTAGCGCTCTTCCACCGCTGCTCATATTCCACCTTCCTTCTGACTACACTCCTCAACCATTTCTCCAGATTCTCTCCCTCGACCTGCGCATCGACGTCCATGGCATCGCCTTCAGCCTCCAGTCTCACACCACCCTCCTCTTCTTCGTCTTCGTCTCCACAGCATGCATCTTCTGCCATCTGACATGCCTCGTTCCACTCCTCATAGCTGAAGTTTCCCTCACTTTCGCTCAGCAGCATTTTCCTGTCGCCAGAGAATGCGAAGACGTGTACCGATCGTATGGGCTTTGCGCGTAGTAGTTCGTTTGCGGTGGGCGAGAGTAGGGGTGGGAAAGAGTTCGTAGACGGCGAGGCGGGTTGTGCGATCATTACGGAAGTGAGGATTGTGCGGAGGGGTATCGATGCGGAGAGGAGCGCGAGGAGCGCAGTGTGAAGAAGGTGTGGGAGGAGCGTCAGAGACTGGGGCTGTTAGCGATTGGTGGTCATGGGAGACGGTATCGCAGCTTGACATACGGTATTGACGCCCGCTGTGCTATCTTCCTCCGGTAAACTCCTGACTTGGAGTGTGATTTGTACAAGTGTTCGTGGTATCGCCCGGGTCAGAATTATACTGCGTAGTGTGTTGTGTACCAGTGTTTCGAGATGTCGTTCTCTTGGACCTGGATACCCATCAGTATACCAATCACTACCCCAACAAGCGTAAACACATACTTCCAACTCCCATAGCGGGTCTGACGTTCACCTCGATCGCTGCTTCCTCGGGCAGTTCATCGCGTCGCTGTACTTCGATTGGACCATTGACGGCGCCAATGATCGAGTAGCCATTGTGGGTATATGTCGCAGAACCGTCGGCGCGGTTCAAATGCGTGAGGGTGACTGTAGGTGCGACCATGATTTCGTGACCCGATTCGAATGCGCGTCGTGAATGAAGAGTTCGACTTTCCGTACTGTCAACAGTGTAGGTGGTGGGAGGAGGTGTGCGATCGGATCAAAATGCTGAGTACGCCAGTAGACGCGTCGATTTGGAGGTCTTTTAATGCGCAGAAATTGGACGAGGGGGTGGGTGCTCTAAGATGCGCCTCTGCACCTCAGTGACGATATGCCATCTCCAAAAGTTTTGGTGGGGATGGCGCTCAGCCCAGTCTGTGGCTCAAGCTTCAGACCTCGGCGCATCACCGCGGCCAGCTCAGCCATCCGATATGCGACAATTGAGCTGTCCGCCAGCCTCCACTCGCACTTTCACCGCCATAGACATACAGCGCATCGTCTCCACCCATTATAACATTACCATCAATATCACGACCCTTCTTAGACATATATAGACACCATGGCAGGCTCGTCGCGCAACGCATCGCCCATCAAGCGCCTCATGACCGAACTGCAAACATACCAACACGACTCCAACGACGCGCTGTACGAACTCGGACCTACGGATGATGACGTGATGCAATGGAGAGCGGTTATGAAGGGTGTTGAGGGAACGGCATATGAAGGTACACAGAACCCGGCGCATATTTCCCTACACCGCCTACAGCATCACCACATTCACTTACTAACACCTCTTAGACGGCTGCTGGCTCCTCTCCATCGCAATTCCTTCTACCTACCCGCTCACCCCACCCACGATCCGCTTCGTAACGCCCATCTGCCACCCCAACGTCGATTTCAAGACGGGCGAGATCTGCCTCGATTTGCTCAAAACCGCTTGGACACCCGCATATACCATCTCATCGACCCTGACGAGTATACACCAATTGCTCACTAGCGCTGAGCCGGACAGCCCGCTGAATGTGGATGTCGCGCAGCTTTTCAGGACAAACGACGATGTTGGGGCCAGGAGTTTGATCAGGTTCTATACTGTTAGCGAGAAGTATGATTGGAAGGGGAAGAGATAGATTGTATAGCGTGATTTGGGCTGGAACAGATGTGGCTTGTTGTACATTGGCGTAAGAAGGCTATGTCGGAGGATTTATTCGGGCGTTTGGTTTGATTTGGGACGAGATACCTACATTGGAGAGCGCGAACGCATCATGTATTCGCAATGGAGTATACTACCGACACATCATCTACATCTCTCCAACTTTACTGTCTGAGATCGATTTAGTTACCGACAACGTCAGCAAGCCCGACACAGCCGTGGACCCACGTGCGTGTGGCGGGCTGTGTTTCAACTTCAGCTCCCCACAACACTTCTCGATTACGCACTCCACTGATCGTCAATGCAGCATTTCAGACTGAGCAGTCATAGACGAGAAAGATCGACGATATTCTGTCTTGTCCGAGTACGGTTCACATAAGCGCCCTAGATCGACCGCTAACTTAACCTCTCCATGCGACTTCCTGCTGACTGTGTTGCATGCGGTACGTACTCTTTACGCAGTTCAAATGATCGTCGTTACGAAGCCTGCAGTGAGATGTGTAGAAAGTGCTTTTGGCGCTTAGCATGGGAGTTGTTAGGCAAAACTCCGACGGACACATTTGTCTGGCGCTTAGAACGGACCGTAGTAAAGGTCGAGATCACGTCATTCGATCCCCAGGGACTTCCGATACGAAAGTCCGGCTACTAAGTTCAGGTAGCGGGAACTAGTAATGCGTCGTCTAGGCGCTCGGGAACTTTAATATGCGCTCGGCATGTGAAGTAGAAGCAGTACCGATTTATACCTAGAGAGTAGTTTGCAGCTTGTTTCAGATCGACTACTTGCTAAAAGCCCAGAAAATTGCGGTTGTCTAGATTACAAAACAAATGCTAAGATACACCGAAACATGAAGAAGATCGGGTACATCCCCCGAGCCCTTCGTCTCAAAATACCAACATGACAAACACCCACCGCGGAACCAAGAAAAGCAAGAAAAAACATGATAAGCAACCGGATCTACCCATGCCGGCTGTGGCTTAAGCCTCGCAAACAGTAACAATACATAGTGTCGACAAGTTTCGTCTACCCGCCCCACTTTCACTCCACTTTCCTCAGCTGGTAAGCGTGGAAACTACGCAAGCCACAACACTCCATGCTCAAAACTGGTCCGCTTCAGCACTTTAACGTTGAGCCTCAGTATCCACTTCTGCTGAAGTCATGCGACCACGATCGAGCGATGGTGGCTTGTGTCCAGGCAGTGTGCGTTGTCGTGGGAGGTAAGGTGTCGCTGTACGGAAGAAGGCATGTTGTGCGAGCGTGCGATCGCACTTGCCTTCCGACCTTCCCCTAGCTTGGGTTGATCATGCGGTGAAGAGGTAGCAGAGGGGGCTCAACCTGCGGTGACGGTCCATTGAGTGCGTCGCCAGCCTTTGGTCGAGACCGTGACCGTACGCTCGAGGAGTGACTCTTGGTCTGGAATACTGTTTGGCGAGACGCGACGGGTGAATGAGATAGTTGACAGTTCTTCGGGTACGTCTTCCGAGGGTGGCTCAGTCTTGATAATTGTCGACTGAGTTCTGTCGTGAAGTGACTCTTCGGTCTTAATGGTCGGTAATGGCACTGGGTAGTAGGGCGCGTCGTATGGTCCTGGTAGGTTCTGCGGCGGTGATATCCAAGGATAGATCGGAGACAGTACTGGCTGGAGTGTCTCTTGTTGGAGCGAATGGAGGTACTGGTTCGGTTCCCGGTCGAGCGATGGCCGACGAACAAAGACATCGTTCTGTCGTTCTATGCTTGACTTCTCTTCTAAAGTAGCGCCGACAGTCTTTACATTTTCCCCTTTAAGATGTGCTTCCTCTTGATATGAATCTTTTCTTTGGTGAATGGCCAACTTCTTCTCTTGATTGATGGGCAAGTCCCTTTGACCCATACCCGGACTAGTCATCCTTCTTCGTCGTCGTGCAAGGAAAGCCGATCTCGAAGCAGTGGAAAAGAGCGCCAACAACAAGAACACTTCAAAAAGATGCCGTAGACTGACGAGCGGGAGCCGCCTTTCTGTACTGAGCGAATTCGTTGGGTTGGGAAGTGGAGGCATAGGTACAAATTGACGCCGACGGAAGACAAGTGACGCTTGGTGGGATCCACTCAGACTATGAGAAGCGTGGGATGATGCAGGTCCTAGATGAACTAGCCACTGCGTCAGTCAAGAAGACGGGGAAGCAACCGCTTTCATACAACTTACTTCGAGTAAGAACGGGAATGACTGTTAGCATAAGCACTAGGATCGGAATCCTCCGTTGTATAGTAGAGAACTAATAATACTCGGGTACGGTTATTGTCTCGTTCCTCTAGGATTGGCACCGGGGTCTATGTATAAATAAGGATATCGCATGTGAGAGTCAGGTTTGTTCCTGGGGCATCAATCTCTGCGGAACGCGCCATCCTGGTCTACGTATATGCTTCGACGGCGACATCAGCACGCCCAGATACGGTTGAAACATCGAGATATCGGCGAGCTAGCGCGGCGTAGTCCTGGTGACGAAAGCTGGTGGGCAAAGTGAAGCGTAAGCCCACGATGCGCAAATCAAGCAAAAGGCAACAAACTGATCGTGTTCAGCTGTGACGAATAGCGCCCGTGGAAGGCATACATCACGGATTCTGCTGGGGTAGGCATGGTTTGGTGCGTGGCCTCAGCAGGACGACCAGTGTCCTCGTGTCTTGGCTGGTGGTATCTCAGCTGAGTTTGCGATGGTGGCGTTTGTTGTGGCTAACGCCACTGGTTCACTGGCCTAATCGGCAGGGGTGACCCGAGATCTGATCCTGCGCGCAAGAACAACGGCGAGCTGGCTTGACACGTCTGGCGAGACCTTTGCGCGGGTGTAGGGGCCGCCAGTTGGAACGATGCAGTTGCGCCATTACGGGCGTTGGAGCGAGGTGTGGTGGGTGAGTAAGGCGTCCCGTGACGGATCGGTTTCAGCTTCTGCAGGAACGCCAACCGAAGGGCAGGCGCTCATGATACGTCGGGAAACAACTTAAGCAATATGTAAGAGAGGCGGCTAAACAAAGACTCGCAGTTGAAGCAGAATAGCAACACGCACGAGCATCAGTATATTCAGGGAAACAACCGCCACACATGTGCTTTTTTGCGGGGCGGTACCCTTTTTCAACCACAAAGAACCACCTCGCGTGAGAGGCGGCTGGTACGCGATGCTGGCTTAGTGGGCTGTTATCAAGTCTCGATCTTTACCAAACTCAACCGTTCCAATGTATGTGGCTGTCGGAACGTGAGTCAATCCGTCGCGTCTCCGACCGCCATTCGTGGAATGTCCACGATCTGGAGTACCTGGTGCGATCCCCACCACAACCACGCGATATTGTAGAAGCTGGGCAAACCTCAAAAACAGGTTCTCGGTAGCGAGCGCGCATCGAACAACGGCGAGGTTGGCTATCTGTCAGCTGGAGGTCATGGATAGGACCTGGAAGATACCGAATGTATGGACTACGGCATAGGAACTACCGAGACACCAGCACTTGTATCCATGAGCTCGAACCTGATACATAGAAGCCACTTCCCTATCGACAGATCGGTGGCTTTAACTGGCCGCGTGCAATATTACCTCCCCCAGGCTTCGACTACCCTCGCGAATTCAGGTTTCCAGCAGCTGCACCAGTGTCCACATTCTAGTGATCTTGTAATCCTTGCGTAGATCGAGCACGCCTCTCGCGAACAGTTGCCTCAATTTCGGAGACGCCGTTGATGCGAGAAGATCCACGTCTAGCGGATTCGAGATCAATACCAGCGGCTTCGAAGCAGGAGCACTGGGTCATCATCAGACGCGCGGGAGCTTGGGTAAGCCCCTGAATGTAACGATGGGGATGCATCGATGGTGTTGGTCCTGTCGATCTTACGCAACGTCCAGCTGTCCTAGTCTACTCATCACGGCGATGCCGTCGCCACGTGAGCACGTGACTAGCCCCTACACTAACGCTTCTAGATCGGGCAGGTGGTCACATAACTGAGTGAGATTCCATGAAAAAATGAACTCAAATAATTGTAACAGATTGCCAAGGCATTTTTGCAAGAATCCGCCTGACCTGTAATCTCATGGTATAGAACATGCCGACTCTTTCGTATTTCCCCGTCCCATGTCTGGCTGGTATCAATACCAATCCAATGACTGTTTCGCTTTCGTGCGCAAGTCTCTTCTTGACCCCAACGATGGGCAGGAGCGTGAGTACTTGGTCCTCTGAAATGATATCGATACATTCCCACCTTCCTCGAGATGGCGTGCCGTCTACTGCTGTGTCAAAAAAGATTTCAGAACCAGACGAACTGTCTGGTGTGACTGATACCGGAATATGGCTGCCGGATTTTTGTGGGAAGACCTGGGTTATCTTGCCGGTTTTGAGCTCAAGTGAGAATTGACTGTTGTGATTGACTGTCCAACATACCGAGGCTAACGGGCCAAGAAGTTTGACGTACCCATTACTCACTTGACCGAAGCGATAACCGTCAAGGTCAGTCACTACAGCCTTCTGGAGGACCGTTAGGTAGTCGTCAGAGTTGTAGTTGTGTTGACAAGATGCAAGTGAGATCTTGCCTTTGACTGAGGCCCAGGACCATGTCGGCGCGATGAATCGTTCTGGGGATGGACGCGTCGGTAAGGCGCCCGATAATTCGTTTTTCGTAGTTTTCCATAGGAAGTATGCAGGCAAAGAGGACTGCCACAGGCCTGCGAGATAGCCGTCCCCAGGTGCGCCCGGTTCAACGACGGACACACTGCTTGCAATACCTGCCAGAGCTGGTAGTTTGTCACGATCAAAGGTGATGCTGGACGTGGTATACAATTCAACAATCGCATCCCAATCCTGAAAAACGGACGCAGACTTCATAGCAGCGTGCATCGTAACTTGCTGAATGGAAACAGGCCCAAACGTTGCTCTGATGGCGTTCAAGAGTCTCCTTATAGAGCTGATTCCCGATGGAACCTGCGAAATGTATTTTGCTGGCCAACGGTCATCTCTTGTCTCGTCGCCGAGTTGTAGTTTTTTTATGTCGATAGACGTGTGTCCACGCACACTACTGGGTAGACCTTGGTGGTACGTCTCGCAGGCAACAAATTGCCTGCACTCCCAGAAAAGTTGCCCTCGGCCGAACTGAAGAACACGTGGCGAAAGGATACGCTCCTGGAGTACCCAGGCACGCTGATTTAGCGGTTCACGTGTGAGCTTCTGAGCCCACACATCAGGTTCGCATACAACTAGGTATCTCTTTATTGCATCCTCTTTGCAACCAATCCAGGATATATATAACTCAGTTGGTAGTACAGCTCGTGGGTTTCTGTCCCAGAAGCAACCTTCGGCGGAGTTCTGTGACCCAGTGGCAGCTATATTGAGGAAGCAATACCTATACACGAGGCTCATTAGACTGGCTTCATCGATCCAATCGCTCACGTCGTCCTGTATGATGCAAAAAGCATCTATCCAGAGATAACGAAGGCCCAATTTTCGAGTGATGCTAAACGCATCCAAGAACGTTGTCGTGAAGTATGACGAATTGACGCCTTCCTGAAAGTAATGTATATTCGATACCATCATGATAGGCATAAGATGGTCTTTTCCCCAGCAATGAGAGAGTGTCGCGTAAGGCTGTCCAGAAAGGACGTCATTACGATGCACTAATCGTATGAGATCTTCATCAGAAATGCCGACATCCAGCACCCGCGACGGGAACCAGCGTTCGGGAATAGTTGCGTTGCACCGAACATGATTTTGAGTACACTCACCCATCCAGCGATCGATCAAATTCCAACTCTCGGGAGAAGATGTTGACGAAGCGGGTGTGTACGCCGCGTGTTCGCCTGTGTGTGAAAGTGAGTAATCAATCCAATTGATAGATGCTTCTAGCCAATGCTTACTTCGAAGCGTCTCAATGACCTCAAATGTGAAACCCAGACTAAAGTTGTTCACACCATCCGACGTCAACATCCACTCGAAAGAGCTTTGCCAGCTTGCTGACGAAGTATCAGACTCGCATTTGATTGGGAACAATGTCCCCGAGTAATCAGCGAGCTCTCTTTGTATGTATCCGAGAGTTTCCGAACATATCCCGCAGAACTGCTCGGAAGAGTTCTCCAGAGATGCAAGTGATTCGTGATGGACAAGATCTTTATGCCATCCCGGATGGCTGATGATATCGACGATACCCTGACAGGTTGCACAAAGCTCGTTGAAAGTGACAGAGGCCAGGCTAGGAATATGAACGGGTTCTGCATCATGTCGGCCAGTCAAACGACGCAGGAAAGTCCCAACAGTGAGTTTGAGCAACAGACACGTTTTCTCCAGTAGTTTCAGAACGACGAGTAGAAGATCGAAGAAACAAGAGGCAGTAGACGCCATATCGGAAGTAACAAAGTTGTAGTTTGATGAACTTGTCAGGCGGGTGTAGGATGATCGCGCAGATTGTGGGGTTACTCGAGGCTGAGCAACACATCACACAACGTGCACCCCGCTTCCGACTGGTCAGCTACCGCCTCGTTCATTCGCGGAAAGACTGCATGGTACGTTACCACCACGTCGGCAGTAACTGCAGGCATCAGAAGGACTTTTGCCAGCCTGAACGGTAACGCGCAGATCTCTGCCAAGATAGTGGGTTACTTGGGGAAGATGCGATAGGAGCATGTAGTATTTGTAAAACTGATGGCAGGCCTCCTGAGTAGCGCTGAGTCCTCCAGCCTATGTGTTGAGCTGAAGCTTGGGCCCACCTCATACAAGAAAAAAACCCGAACAGGTCTGCAGGCTACATTAAGCTAAAACCTTGCAAAGTAGGTAATCCAACGTCAACGTAGGCTCCAGGCTGTCCAGTCTTTTCCTAGGTTGGCGTGGGCCGGCCCTCTCTCCACTCGTCAAAATCCTTCTGACCGGGCATCTCTCTGCCATCAGAGAGCTTGAGTCTGGGGAAATGTACATCCTCGCGGTTGTATGTGGGCTCCTTCTGGGCCAACTCTTCGTTGACCAGAACCAAAGCGCCCGAGTGCCATCCTGCAGCACTCACCCGAAGAGCGAAATAGGCACCAAGGCCGTCTTCACCACGGTCCTGATCCCAGGCTCTTCCTTCCTGCTCGAACCACTCACTGACCTCGCCTTGGACGTTGGGGTCGGTCCTGAACATCTCCCTGCGCTCTTGGCTCTCTTCTGCGTGTGCTTCATCATGAACCGCTTGCTTGAGCCATTCGTTTTTCCTCGCATCGAACCAGATCTGACGACCGCGTGTGTAGGCGTGAGGGACAAGTTGTCCGTTGCCATTGAACCGGTCATACACGATACCTCGTGCGTTCCCGACTAGGTTATCACCGTTCGAGCCTAACCCCAGTGCGCCACAGGCTGAGTTCTCGGTACCGTATGAAGTTATCTTGCCATCCGAGTGGAGTGCCAGATAGTGATAGTCACCGAAAGCAATCGAGATGACGTTACTGTTCTGCAAGGCTGGAATTTTCTTCAGCCCCTGCACATCCCCTGGACTGTGACGATTGCTCCAACATGATTCGAGATAGTTCTGGTCGCCGGTAATTACTTCATCGTCCCTGAAGATGGCAAAGTTGCGGAAAGAGCCCTGAACGTCAAGAGGAGCTCCCTGGTCGTGACGCAGAGTTTGGAGCTCAACAATATCCTCGACACGATTCTTTTCCTCGAATCGTCCACAGAACACCTTACCCAGGTCTGTGCTGAACAGCACAAAGTGCTCCAGGATAACGTAGTTCAGTACTGCTCCAACCTCTTGACGCAGAACTCTCTGCTCATCTGAATCGCGGTTGCCCTTGACATGCTGGTAGCCGGTCTTGGGAACTTCGGCATGTTCCAGGACAAGCATAGTGTCTGTACCTTCATCGCCATGGTCTCGCTCAACGGGGTCCCAGACGACGATGCCAACGCCATGAACATAGGCCGAGCTGCGGCTCCATCCTGCTACCACTTGCTTTACTTGTCCGAAGTTGGAGGTCGCGTTCGACTTCACGTTCAAGGAGAGTTCGTTCAGCTGCAGAGTAGCGAACTTGACTTGGAGCGCAGGCTTCTTGACATCGTACCACGACCAGATTCGGCCGCTGTCGGAGAGTCCAAGTATGTGTGCACGGCCGGAGGAGAACTGCCGGATGGCGACAGACGGCTCTTCGTATTGGGCCTCGGAGGTATTTGAGGGATAGCCTTCTGGGAAGCGGAGTGGTTGCAGAGGCCCGCTAGCAATGAGTATCCTCTGGCCATCAAGGGCGCCAGCAGTGTAGAGGGTACCTTTAGAGGTGAGCAAAGTCGTGGACCAGCCACCACATTGCATGTCGGCAATGACTCCTAGTTCTCGTGTCTTGTCCATCTCCGTCGGAAAAGCTTGATGGGCGTTGTACATGCGCCTGCCTGGTCGCATCATCCCAGCTCTCATCCCTCTCATTCGAGGCGTCCGACCATGTGCGTGGTCCTCCGGGTCTGAAGCATGCCCCAAGCGGTTGTGCGAGTTATGACCCCATGTGTATACGCGGCTCTGGGTGAGCATGCGGCGATACATCTTCTGCCAGCGGTCGCCGTCATGTTGTACGACTGGCTGGTTCGGTACGCGGAAGGTCGTTCGAGCGAGATAACTCCAGTACGCTGGGTCTAATCGGATTGACGGTTGCTGGAAGGCTTTGCACGTGCTGCAGAGGCCGAGGAAGCTCTTGGCATCGAGGTATGGGAATACGAGTACGAGGATGTCGAGGGGGAGGTCGGTGATGGAGTTGATGGTGTCGGCCATTTTGGGGTTGCGAGGCGTCTAGACACCTTTTTCGGCGGGTCGAATGTATAGTAGAGGAATATATAAAGAGGCGTCGTTGTTCGAGTGTGAAGTAATGGAGCCTGCTCCAGCTGGCAATGACGACGTGTGCGTAAACAAGATGTTTGCGCTGTTGGAGAAGGCGCGATGGATGCCTGCCCAATGACGCAGGGAGCGCGGGGATCATTGCGGGACATTTCCGTTTTTGCGCTAACCAGAAGCGGCGACCAAACTTCTGACTCAATTCACGCGTCTCTATCAAATTTCCACCTGCCCAGCGACACTGGACCATACACGCACTGCACTACTCCACCTAATAAAACCAATCCAAGAAAACCTGCAGGCTTGGAGATACTGGATTTGGGACCAACTTCACGCCGCGACACTTGATTTTGCCCCACCACGCCTGATCGTTCCACACCTGACTGGCCACATTCCAATTCTAAAAGGACGACAAGAAGAGAAGAGTCGCACCGCCATGTCTGAGACAACCGCTGCAGAGCCAGCGCCAGCACCCGCTGCGGCAGTAGTACCACCTCAAGAAGGCGCACCTGCAACACCAAACGGCGATGCCACAGACGGGCCCAAAAAGCTCTCACCAGCGGAGTTGAAAAAGCAAAAGGCGGCTGAGAAGCAAGCAAAGCGAGCCCAAGCCAAGGCTGCGTCTGGTATGCCAAACCAGCAGCAAGGACCTCCAAAGGAAAACCAGAAACAGCAAAAAGAATCGAAGCAGACACCAAAAGACGACAAGTCAAGACCACAGCCACCATGGCGGCAATCATCGCAAGCCAACGCACCAATCGTGAAAGACTCAGAGAGAAAGACGAAGAAGGGGAAAGAACCAAAACAGACTGGTCTGTTTTTTGGTCATCTCTACAGCCAGCCAAAGCAACAATCTCTTGTCGGCGCGTCCAAAGATGTACATCCTGCGGTTCTCGCGCTGGGCCTACAGTATAGCAGCTACGCCATCTGTGGTAGTACGGCACGCATGGTGGCCATGCTCTTGGTGTTCAAGACAGTGATCGAGGCCTATCAAACACCCCCAGGAAACAGTTTGGCCCGACATTTGACCAGCCATCACCTTGGTCCTCAGATCGAGTTCCTGAAGAGCTGTCGACCGCTCAGCATCAGTATGGGAAACGCCATCCGATGGCTCAAGGATAGTAAGTGGGAATTTCACATTGAACTGATAGAGCAGACATGACTTAACTGAGCGTCGGGGTTTCTAGAGAACGTCGGAAGAGATACTGACATCTTCCAGTCATCATTAAGATAGATCCTTCAACTCCGGAGAATGAGGCGAAGCGAGACCTCATCGAAGAAATCGACATATTCATCCGCGAACGTGTTACAGCTGCTGACCGACTCATCCGTGACCTGGCAGCTACCAAGATCCAAGCTGGCGATGTCATTCTGATTTACGCGGCATCTTCGATAGTCGAACAGACCATCATACATGCTCACCAGTCCGGCAAACCCTTCTCAGTCATCGTCGTGGACTCAAAGCCATTATTCGAGGGCAAGCAGCTAGCTCGAAAACTCGCAAACCACGGCATCTCAGTACGCTACTATCTCATCACAGGAGCTTCGCACGCTGTTAAGGACGCGACGAAGGTCTTCCTGGGTGCCCACGCGATGATGTCGAACGGTCGCCTCTACTCGCGCGTTGGCACAGCTCTGGTCTCCATGCTTGCCTACTCTCACTCGTTGCCCGTCATCGTACTCTGCCAATCAGTGAAGTTCACCGAGAAAGTGGCGCTGGACTCCATCGTCGGAAATGAAGTCGCCCCTGCCGAGGAAATCCTCTCTGAGGCTGAGCGCCGCGAGCTCCTTCCTCTCAAGTCACGGTTTACGGCTTCGAAGAGCGACGACAAGTCGTCATCGGAAGAGGCACCTGCCGATACCACAGACGTTCTCAAATGGATTGACGATGCAAAGAACCTGCATCATCTCCAGGTCCTCTACGACGTTACGCCCGCACAGTACATCAACATGGTCATCACCGAATACGGCAGCTTGCCACCAAGCTCGGTCCCCGTGGTCCACCGACTGAGTACGAACATATAATCCTGTCCAGCGTTTTCTTTTTGTATTCAGGGTACTTCCTAGAGCAAGTGCTAACATTGGACTTTCAGGAACTGAAGAGCAGGAGACGATGCCTACTAAGAGGGGCGTTCGTCAAGCTTCGGGTTGGTAGGATTTCATTGATAGGTGTGTCAGGGGATTCGCGATCTCGGAGGTATTCACAGTGCCGGTATTATTGGAATTTCTACGAGTAAGATAGCATACGAGGTATGGTGTTACGAAGGAATCAACATCTCACGCCAATGATTTTCTTCACTTCTAGTCCTATCTCATCGATCCCGAGGGAGTAAATGCTGAATTTCACTACCTAGCCACAAAACCTCATTCTGAATTCTCGATGGACAGCCCCGCGATCTCGGCTTCAAGCGCTGCCATTTGCGCCCTCAGCGCCCGAACCCGCTCTCCCTTCTCAACCACCTGATCAATCTGAGTATTCGCAGGCCCACCTCCACCCCTCTTCATTTCCTCCCTCATCATGGAAAACGCCAAAACTTCCTTGATTGAGTAGTTGTTCGTCAAGAACATCAAGATGCGATCAAGCCCAGGCCCGCACCCAGCCGTGGGCGGCATCCCATACTCCAGCGCCTTGATGAATTCCTCATCAATGCCCTGCGCTTCGTCGTCGCCTTGAGCCTTCTGCCGCGCTTGCTCTAAGAAGCGCTCGCGCTGCTCGAACGGATCGTTGAGTTCGGAATACAGGTTGCAAATCTCCTGGCCGCAGACAAAGGCTTCAGCGCGTTCTGTGAGGCCAGGGATTGCGCGATGCGTCTTGGCTAGTGGAGACATGAGCTTCGGGTGGTGTATGATGTACGTGGGGTTCGTAATGCGCGATTCGATGTAGACCCCGACGAGCTTGTCGAGCAGACGGGCGTTCGTATGCGGAGGTGAGCAAACGATGTTGCGGTCATCCAAGAGGCCGAGAAGGAATTGCCGACTGTCCTCCGTATGAAGTTCAGATGGAGGAGGAAAGCTGACAGCACATGCAGCTTCTAGAGCTGGAATCATATCGATACGCTCCCACGGCCCCTCCCAATTGATCTCGCACTCGTCACCAGTCTGACTCTTGAACCTGGTCACATACGACCCAGTCACCTCCTTCACCAAACCAGAAATCATCTCCTGCGTCAACTGCATCATCACCTCATAATCAGCATCTGCCTGATAGAACTCGCAGCTTGTAAACTCAGGATTGTGAGTCAGATCCATATCTTCATTGCGAAACACACGTCCGATTTCGAACACGCGATCAATGCCGCCAACGACTAAGGGCTTGAGATGGAGCTCAGTAGCAGTCCGGAGGTACATGTCTCGCTTGAGATCGTTGTGGTGGGTGATGAAGGGCTTGGCTGCTGCACCGCCGGCTTGCTGGCAGAGGATTGGTGTTACGACTGAGATGTAGCCGCGACTGCGCAGGAACGTGGTGATATAGACTTCCATTGCGTCCCAGGTGCGCAGCATGTCGCGGCTGCGTCGATTCGTAATGAAGTCGAGGGGTCGGTCGCGGTGTCGCGTTTCGGCGTCAGTGAGCGTCTTGGGCAGCATGTGCAGGCTGGGTGCTAGCAAGATGACCTTGTGCGCGAAGAGCGAGAGCTCGCCTACGGGTCGGTTTCGTGGTGCTGTTCGCCCTGGGTGCCCGATCACACCGATTTGGTCGCCTCTCGCGAGGTGTTCGTGTTGCTGCTTGTATGCTTCGATGTCATCTCGTTCAGTCACCTGACACACGACCTGTATCTTGTCTTCGCCCACCTGAACTTCATAGAAGCGCAGACGCTCTCCTGCACTACGAATAGTGACGATGCGGCCACGTATTGTATACTCTACGTCTTCGAGCTGGTGGCCCGTCGCTATAGATTCGTGTCGAGCGCGGAACGCGCCAAGGTCCAGGAGATTGGGAACGAAGGAAGAGTAAATGCCATTCGCACATGTGTTCTGACGCAGACTCTGTACTAAGGTATAGCGGTTCTCGTAGTACTTGTGGGGTGGTAGCGTCTCCTGCTGGTCCGGTCTCATACGTTGGTTGAGCGCCTTCATGGTGATACCGCTGGCAGTCATGAAGATCAATATTTATGTTCTTAGAAATTCGTTGTTCGCAAGACAAAAAAAGGTATAGTCAATAGCCGAAGAAGATGCTTTGAAGTTGTTTTGCGCTTTCGGATGGAACAATGGTGTTCTTAAATATTACGAACCGCAAGTCCAGTCATCGCTTGTGAGTCAAGTACTGCATCCCTCGCGAACATCTGCCCTCAGGCGCCCCATCACTGGTCTCATCAAATCCCAGAGACATGAGGCCGAATCTGCACTCATAGTTTGTTAACAGAATTTCCCCGCAGTTATACTTCTTTTGCTACTGGCGCTGTTGGCTTTCCATCTAAACAAGCACAGATGAACGTGAATCATTCACGGAGATATTCTACAGGTAAGCATCTAGTCCAAGCAGCATAGCAGGATGCTATGATGCCATTTTATTTGTGCCAATATTCCGTCTTATGACTTGTCCTTCATGGCTCGCAGCGCTCCCATGACATCGATTGGCTGGGTCTTGCCAGTAACCTTCTGGAGTTCGGGATCGTCGACGCGCATGAAGACGTTGTGCTTCTTCTCGTCGCCAATCGTGAACTTACCCTGCGTCTGCTTGTTCTCTTGTGAGAATGTGTCGAGCTTCTTGATGGCATCATTGTTCAGCACACTCTTGGCAAACTTGACATTGCCCTTCGTGTACTCATGCCCAGGGTAGACCTTTGTATCATCTGGAAGAGCCGCTAGGGTCTCATTCAGAGCCTTGTGCATCTGTTCTGGAGTGCCTTCGAAGAATCGCCCGCAACCGCCGATGAACAGTGTATCTCCGGTAAAAACGGCGCGGTCGTTGCCGTCTTCGAAGTAAAAGCATATGCTGTCCTGTGTATGGCATGGTGTGTGGAGCGCTTTAACGTTGATGGAACCGATCTTGAAGGTACTGTTGTGGCTGGGGGTTTCGGAGACCTTGTCGCAGTCACGACCGCCAATTACAGGTAGGCCGAATGCCTTGATCTGGGAGGACGGTTAGCTGATGAACTTCCACCCTGCTTGCTTCTTCCTAAACTTACTGTATCCACGTTGCCTCCTGCATGGTCTCCATGGCTATCCGACACGTCAGCGAAGTCGCATTGTGTAGCGCGGTTGCCCTACTGGTGAGTGTTGATGATCTTGGTCAGCTTGAGACCTCCGGTGGTAGTCTGTTCCCGCAATACGGGTAGGACTCTACAGTGGAGTCAGCTAGGCACCTTCTTCCCTATGTCTCCGACGTACTCTGGAGGGTTGGCAGGGTCGATGATAACGGCTTCTTTAGTCTTGTCGTCTGAGACCAGGTAGGCATAGTTGTTGCCCGAACCCTCCCCTGATTAGTGAGTTAGAGTGTGTCTGATGGCTCGAGATGCTCCATCAGGGTGCTCGTACACATGGGGATTGATTGGATATGCATGGCGCGTGCAGCTGGAGACGATGGCTGCTTGGCGTCAACTTCCGATTCGAGATTGTGGAAGCAATTGCTCGCGCTTACCTTGGTTAAAGTGCGGGAGATTGATGCTAGCAAGTATCGTTTGATGGTTGCAGTAAACACGCTCATGAGGAAGACACCGAACAGAAATTGGCGGAGAGTTGAGGAGGCCATGGAGCTCCGCGAAGGCCGAGGTGATGATGACGTTATCGCTCCTTATCGATAAGACACCATCACGTGAGAAGCGGCCCACTTCGAAACGCGTCGAGCTTTGCCGGACGCGTTCGCCTCAAAGACACGATGCATCCTAAATGGCGCGGCATGCGGCACATATTCTTTATCACAACAAGCGATCAGGCACGACGCGTTTCAACGAGGAGATCTTTCAATACAGTGTCTACCATGGAACTAATGGTACCCATACGCCTGACAAACACCTAAATCAAACCCAGCCACGCCATTCCGATGCTCATGTACAGTCATAACAATCGTCCAACATTACAACGTCCCAACTACAGCAGCGCCTTCAGCCTCTTCTGCAGCTCCGGCTTCTCCGATGATCCTTCATCCCTCAAGCGCTGCTCCTGAGGATCGTGCAATGGATCGCGAGTCACTGTGGCCTTGATCTTCTTGCCAAAGTACTCAATCTCCACGGTCTTCCCTTCACTCACAGTGCTGGGTAGCCATGCGTACGCGACAGGCTTGCGTACCGTGTAGCCGAAAGCGGCGCTGGTAACATAGCCGGCTCTTTGACCTTCCACGAAGACAGGCTCCTTGCCCAGAACCACCGAACGACCGTCGTCGACCGTCAAGCATCGAAGTCGCTTAGACGCTGCCTTCCTCGAAAGCTGCGCCAGCGCAGCCTTGCCAACATAGTCCGCCTTCTTGTCCATCTGGATCGCGTACGTCACGCCGGCCTCCCAAGGGTTGTGCTCGGAGGTCATGTCGGAACCCGAGGCTCGGATGCCCTTCTCGATTCGCAGTCCGTTGAAGGCAGCGCGACCAGCAGCGACTAGACCGTGGGGCTTGCCCGACTCCCACAATATGTCCCAAAGTCGCTGGCCATACTCAGGTGTGGTCTGAATCTCCCAACCAAACTCTCCGACGAACGACTTTCGGAACATGGTGACGGGAACTCCAGCTATGCTTGTCTTCTTCACACCCATGTACGGCAAGCCTTTGTTGCTGTAGTCATCGGAGCTCACCGTGCGAATGACGTCGCGTGCGCGGGGACCCCAAAGACCAAGGCAACATGTGCTTCCAGTGATGTCTCGCACCTGAGCCCACTGACCGGATGTGTGCTTGTGTTGACGGCGAGCTTCGCGCGTGAGGTAGGCAAGATCGGTCGCTGTGTTTGCACCTACTTGGAAAAGGTCCTCCTCGATTCTCGAAACGAAAATGTCGCTCAGTACGCCACCGTGGCCGTTGACGAGTAATGTATGGGTGATGGCGCCGGGTTGCTTAGAAACGTCACTGGTCGTCAACCTCTGGAGCAAGTGGACGGCACCAGGACCTGACACCTCGAACCTGTGGAAGGTTGTCATGTCGTACAACGCTACTGCATTTCGTGTCTTCCAGGCCTCCGCCGCGGCAATCGGTGAGTAGAACTTGGACGACCAGGCGTCCCGATCAACAGGCTTCCACTCTTCCGGGAGGGTGTTGACCAAGCCTGCGTTCGCTTCGTACCAGTGTGGACGCTCCCAGCCTCCTACCTCCAAGAAGAAGGCGCCTTGTTCCTGTTGTCGTGCGTAGAAGGGGCTGACACGAAGGTTGCGAGGGTTCTCTTTCGGCGCGAGAGGGTGGATGATGTCGTAAATCTCGACGAAGTTCTGTTGCGAGGTTTCGCTGACGTATTCCGGGCTCAGCTGGACTTCCTCGAATCGTGTCAACTCACACTCAGCAATGTCGATAGTTGAACGGCCCTCTGTAAGGGTCTCTGCTACAGCTCGAGCTACACCGGCCGAGTGTGTCACCCACACGGCTTCGGCGACCCAGAAGTTGTCGAGATTGGGAGCTTGTCCAACGACGGATCCACCGTCTGGCGTGAAAGAGAAGATACCGTTGAAACCATCTGCGATCTCAGTGTTGCGCAGTACTGGAAGCAGCTCTTTGGTGGCCTTCCAGGCAGGCTCAAAGTCTTCGGGTGTGAAGTCCAAACGAGAAGGCATGTGCTTCTCATCGACATGTTTGGGTGTCACGCCCAAGTCTGAAGCCTTGACGGGCATCGGACGGTGGCCATAGTACCCAATACCAAACTGTTCGCCATGTTCTCGGTAGTATAAGTCTTGGTCCTGGTGTCGTAGGATCGGCAGCTCGGCGTTCATGGCGTTGATCTTCTTGTTGACTTCGCGGTTCTCGAGACCGGGGACAGCTGTAGTCTTCGCGTACTGGTGCCCTAGAGGAAGGAGAGGAACCTTCAGCCCAATCATAGCTCCAATCTCTACGCCCCAGAAGCCAGCACACGATACAACTATATCCGCTGGTACAGAACCGTTGTTGGTCGTCACACCGGTGACACGGCCGTCCGCTTGTTCGATTCCGGTAACGACGGTGTGCTCGAGGTACTTGACGCCGGCGTTGCGCGTGTTTTCGATGAGGATCTGTGTCGCACGAGCTGCTAGTGCTAGGCCGTCGCTTGGAATGTGAAGACCACCTAGCACCATGTCCTTGTTAAGGAGAGGGTACCTCTCGAGACATTCATCGGGACTGATCAAGTTTGCCTCGATACCCCATGATTGCGCATATCCGTGTTTGCGCTTGAGCTCCTCCAGTCGTTCTGGAGTTGTCGCAACTTCCAAGCCACCCAATTGGTTGAAGCAGTTTTGACCGTCTTTCTCGAGCGCTTGCAGCTTTTCGACTGTGTACTTCGCGAGTAAGGTCATCGTTTTGGAGGGATTGGTCTGGAAGACTAGACCGGGCGCATGCGATGTTGAGCCACCGGGCATGCTCAATGGACCCTGCTCAACGACGGTGATGTTGTTCCATCCTCGTGAAACCAGCTCGTCAGCGAGGTTAGTGCCGACAACGCCGGCGCCGATAATGACAACGCGCTGGGAGGTCGCCATTGCAAAAGAGTTGAAAAGTATGGAATTGGACAGTTGGTTGCCCAAGGCTGTAGGACGAACTCCTCTTAAAGCTGCTTGCACTCGCGATAACGGACCATTTCACTACGCTCTGCCATCATAGGAGCCGAAACTAAGCGCAGCGCAAACTTCAATTGGCAAAATAATTCCCATGGAGTGGCCAACGGCAGCGTGATGCACGGAAGCAGCCCACCGCCCCGCATGCGATACTTACGACATTGGTGGGGAAGATGCCAGTCGTGGATGTAGGGTCCTGATGTCCATTTTGGGATTAGTGATTATGGTGCGGACGCATGGAGGCAAATCGACTCGGGACTACAATAGCCTGCAACAACCCCGCCTCGCGTGTGCGCAACACCATCCCGTTTTTTTCACGATCTTTACTCCAACCCAAAATTCGTCTCATCTGATATCAGACCTGGATCTCAGGTAAGTATGCATAGTATGGAGAGCTTAGCATGCTTTTCCCGTCAATCGAACCTAATGCGGCTGTCGTGCCGCAAAGATTCACCGATCTTGCTCGCTACAATATATCATTGTAACAAGGATAAGCGTTGCTTCAACATTGAGGGTGACTTTCCGCCATCAAACCTTGCGCCAACCCGTCGCGACCCACAAAGCCGGTGTGAAAGACACTAGGCCTTGAAAGCGTGGCAACAAAAACCATGCGACAACAACCCTCCCGGACCCAGCCTCGATCCTACGGGGCTTCTCGAGAGCACAAACCCCTTTTAATCGGCAACCGCACAGGACCACGTGCAGAAAGGCAGACCGATCTGGCCCATGATGCCGACCCGTGTGGTGTCACCCACATCGCATGCCTTCGATCACTGAGTCGCGCCCTGAGCAATCTTCGCAATGGACTCACTTTGAAGTTGTCTCTGGTTGCGTTCATCGATGAGTCGATTCTGCGAGACAAGCGACAGCTTATATCGCCAAATCACCCAGACACCTACAGTGTTAGGGCAGGCCCAACGTAACACCTTGCTGCGCTGTCAGCACCAGCCGGCAAATTCACGACTGCGATTGCCAAAAGCACCCAAACCCTCCCGATTACTCTCCATATCGTCAGGAGGGGTAGTGACACGCGAGCTGCTGTGGTAACCATCCACGAACAAGGGCGCTTCCACCGAGACCAGTGACGCTTTGCTGTCGTATGCGTTGCGCGACTCGCGTGGCGTCATTCGCACTCAATGACAACGCGCTCAACGGTGCGTGTGCTCCGACGTTCGCTCTACACCCTCGATCAGAGTATCATGGGCTGTAGTCCAGCAGACGTTATCAGCTGCGGTACTACATCCAAGCCGGACAGCTCATCAAGATAGCATCGCTATCTCGATATCTCGACGATAACAGCTGCGATCAACATCTTCAGTGAAGATTTTCGATAAGAGCGCGATAGCACTTGGATAATGCGACCGTAATAGTCCCGCCAGAACTTGGTGGTCGCAGTCTGATCGCGCCTTGGGCTGGCGTCCGTTGTCCGCATTTGGAAATCAGATCCATTCAAGTCCGTGCCAACATGAGGGGCAATGACGAGAATGGTCTATACGTTCAGTCACCATGATTTTCTCCTGCATTGTATGCACAGTCAATGAAACTACTCTGGGGTAATACGACGCTGCCCAGTCATATGACGCCGTTGAGCTCTAGCACAGCATTCTAGAATGTTGAATTGATCACGATGGCAGAACGTGCGGTAACGGAGAGACGTCAAAAATAGTCAGGTTGTGTGGCGCTTGACGGTCACCTGCAGCCGAATTACGTTCCCACGTCCCACTGGTTATCGCTCCTCGGGCGCGAATGGAAGCCATAACCCCATGGGGACTTAGTTGTTTGTCTTACTTGATAAGAGTGAGGAGTTAAGAACCTCGAGAAGAGGGTATAATAACGCCTGCGACATCCTCAACCTGACGTCCATCCTCTCTATCAGACTTGCCCAACACACAATTGTGGTCGCTTCCAATTACCTTTAGTACTCCACTATCCTACTACAAGCATAACACTACATTTCAACACGCATCCTTCACAATGGTCGGGTCACTCCTGAGCTACCTTGGCTTTGGCGGCTCAGCCGCCGCCCAGGCTCCACCAGAGAACCAGCCCGTACGGGCCCTCCCCGCCAACTGGTATACCTCTGAAGAGATGTACCAACTCGAGCGACGCGCTATCTTCACCCGAAGATGGCTCATTCTTACCCACAAGTCGCGACTCGCCAACCCGGGCGACTTCCTTCGCTACAACGTCGCCAACTACGACATCGTCGTTTCCAAGGACCGGTCCGGCGAGATCAACGCATTTCATAACGTATGCCGACACCGCGCGTATCCCGTAGTCGAGAAGGATGGTGGCAATGCCAAGATCTTCTCCTGCAAGTACCACGGCTGGTCGTATGGCCTCAACGGCAAGCTCGCGAAGGCGCCGGGCTACCAAGAGCTCCAGAACTTCGAGAAGGCCAAGAACGGTCTCTTCCCCATTCACACACGCATCGACCGCAACGGCTTTGTCTGGATCAACATGGATGCGAAGAAGGAGCCCGAGGTATCATGGGAGTCACAGTTCGACCACGTCGACGAACAGGCGCGCTTCGGTCAGTTCAACTTTGACGACTACGAGTTTGACCACACCTGGAACCTCGACGGTCCATTCAACTGGAAGATTCTCGCCGACAACTTCAACGAGTGCTACCACTGCAAGAGCACGCACCCCGATCTCACAACAGGTTTGATCGACCTCGAGAGCTACGACGTCTACTGCTCGGCCGACCACATCCAGCACGACCCCAAGACCCCTCAAGACCGCAAGGACCTCGGCCAAGAGATCTGCTCCACGTACTGCTTCCCCAACGCCTCCTTCACCGTCACAAAACACTTCCTCTTCATGCAGAAGTTCATGCCCAAGTCACCTACCGAGTCAGTCATGTACTACGAGGTCTGGCGCAACAAGCACTCGAACGATGAGGACTTCAACCTCATTAGCGACACCTACAAGCGCGTCATGGGCGAGGACAAGGTTCTATGTGAGCGTGCGCAGAAGAACATCGAGGCTGGCATCTTTGTCAACGGTGAGCTGCACCCACACATGGAGAAGGGCCCACTCTTCTTCCAGAAGCGATGTCGCGAGATCGTCATGGAGCACGGCGCGAAGGAGAAGAAGGCCGGTCAGAAGATCTGGCCTGCTAAGCAGCAACTCGAGCCCACTGGTGCCTCGGCCATCAGCAAAGAGATGGAGGACTTCTGCGAGGGTCTTGCTTGTGGCAATGACAACGAGAAGAGCGACCTTGCTTGGTAAGCAAAGTCTTGACTATCACGATTCACGATGCATGGCCTTGGTGTTTGGGTGTTATGAGTACTTGAGGCTTTGAACTCGTACTCTGGGGTTTGTTGTTTGACAGCATTCTTTGTAATGACTCTTAGCGATGATTTCCATAGCGCATCTATTCCCTCCCTTTCTCTATGTAGAATCCATCTTTATGCCTTTGCTACACAACGTCTTTGGCTCTTTTTGGTGACACGCATTTGCGGGTATAGCTTTGACCCTGTGTGTTTCTTCCTTTAGCATGACGTATCAGTATCTCTATCCTTCCTCTTCCCCACATGAACACATCTGCGCGTCGCATGCCAGATCTGCATCGCCGTTAACGGACGTTTGATATCGCACGGTGTTTCGGTCCTAATTGGGAAAGATTGTGCGCCGACCAATCGGATGCATTGGTGCTACTTGAGATAGCCGCTTGGGCTGCGAACGATGCGATAACAATGATGGTTCAGATGAGCTGATGATAGCGCATGAAGAAGTTGAGTGATTAGTATGGTGACGGTTCTTTGACTAAAGATGAAGGCACCGATATTCTATGACGAGAGCTCCATTTCACGGGACGGAGTCAACCGTTACGATGCACCCATCTCTGCGGAGCTCTTCCCGGCGTCATACAATTACATGTAGTCATCATGGAGAAATGATGAGATGCCGATATTATTTTCCTAGTGACACGCAGAATGCCATGTGTGCGTTCCCAAGTATGGGACACTTCACGTTATGTGATGACGTAATCGCACCGTAGCCCACCTGGGCAAACACCCTGATGGCACGCGGGGCATGTTTGACGCGCCTTGCATGAACAGCCTCATCGCGATGTGAAATCAACGAATCAGCAAGATATCACGACCAAACTATCCTCACCAGCGGCGTTGAGAATCATGCCCGGAGCGAAGCACATTGTTTTCGATATAGTCGGCACGCTTGTGTCGCACGAGCATTTCTATGCCGTCATCGACCAACGCCTGGGCCCCAAACTTCAGGCCAGCAACATCTCCGCACGTCTCCTTGGTTTCGCTTGGTTAGAGAGCGCGGAGCGTGAGTACACCTACCTCTCGATTTCGGGCTCTTACGTACCTTTCGCGAAGGTCTTCGAATCCATCTTCTTCCGCATCCTGCATTTTGCTGGCGTAGCAGAGCCGCGCAGCGTCGCGACCGAGGAAGATGTGAAATATTTCATGCAAGAGTATAGGAAGTGCGAAGTCTGACCAGGTGCAAAGGAATGTGTGGACATAATGAAGAAGGCTGGCTGGACAGTCTGGGCGTTCACTAGTGGCGACCGTCCAAGAGTTATGGGCTACTTCGAAAGAGGCAACATTGACATCGACAACAACCATATTGTGACGTGTGACAACGTTGGTGTGGGAAAACCGGATCTCAAGGCGTACGAGAAGCTGATAGAAAAGATTGGTGTTGACAGCAAAGCTAGTGATCTTTGGTTTGCGGCTGCACACGGTTGGGATGTAAGCGCAGCGGGTAGGGCAGGGTTCAAGACAGCGTATTGCTCGGTGTTGGAGAAGGAGGCATTAGACGATGTGTTTGGCAAGATGGACGTTGTTGCTGCAACGCTGCCCGAACTTGCAGAAAAGGTGACTTTACAGTGAGAAGTAATGATAGTGGACGATATGTTACACTTGGGGTTGAATCTCTCAATTAACACGATGGAGTTGTCTAGTACGGCTTCTGCGCGCGCGACCTACCGGCTGCGCTTGATGTCGTCGGCAATCTTCTCTGCCAACGCGTATATCGTACTCTGGTGGAAAGTCAGTGATGCACGAATGAGGCGGAATAAGATGACATACCTGTGGATGCCCGGGAGGCAATAGTGCGAATGAACTAGCATCGACAACCCTCAAACCGGTCACACCAATAACCTTCGCCTTGCTATCCACGACTGCATCTGGGTCGTCAATCTTTCCCATCTTGCACGTGCAAGAAGCGTGCCACACAGTCATCAACTGCTATCGTTAGTACATGCAGGTTCGGTAAACTTGGTAGACTTACGGTATCGCGAACGGTGTTAAGGATTTGCTCCTCAGTCTCAACCTTAGGTCCAGGGAAGTATTCTTTTGTATCCGCAAGACCAGCCTTCATGGCGTCTGTAGCAAATGCTTGACGCATGCGCTTGTAGGCGGCAACTGCAAGGGCTTGATCAGTGGGGTCGGTCAACCAGCCCGGGTCGATCGAAGGGAGCTGAGCTGTGCTAGAGCTTGTGATGGTCACTGAGCCACGGGAGAGGGGAGCAACAAGAGCGCCGAGAATGGACGCGTATTGGTAGCCGTCCTTGGGCTGGCTTGCGAAGAGATTGGAGAAATCGCCAATATAGCCGGGTGCAGAGAGGTATTCGATCTCGGGCCAGGATGCAGGGAACTGGTCCAGCGCTGCGGCAGCTTCTGAAGAGATAAGGTTGCGAGGAGCCTTTTCCCAGGCTAGAAAGTCGCAGACGGGGTTGGTAAGAGGACCCTTCTTGAGCAGGCCATAATCGAATGCAAATTGAGCGCCGACATAAAGAAGGTCATTGGCGAGTTTCGTGAGCGTCTGGACTTTGTAGCGGTAGGTTGGGCCGAAGAAAATGTGATCTTGCATATTCTGACCAACACCCCGGCGGTCAGCAAGGACGGGAATGTTGAACTTCTTGAGCTGTGCAGCAGGCCCAACTCCAGAGACCATAAGCAGCTGAGGAGACTGGAAAGCACCGGCCGAAAGGATCACTTCACGCTTTGCGGTAAGGACGATTCCAAGCGGTAACTGGACACCAGTGGCACGCTTCTCGCTATTGAAGATGATCTTCTCAGCGCGAGTCAGAGTATACACCTTGAGGTTAGGACGACTCTTCGCAGCCTCAAGAAATGTTGTTTGGCTTGACGCGCGCTTCTGGTTGCCGGGCGTGATCGTCGAGCTACAATACTGAGCTCCCATGAGTTCTCCCGAGTTGAAGTCAGGCCTAGTCTGGATTCCAATGCCGTTCATGCCTCCTTCCATGTAGCTTGAGAAAGGTCCAGCGTAGTTCGCGTAGGAGACATCGAGAGGCCCGCCGCTGGCACCGAAGGCACTCGCGACGTATTCGGCCGAGCCATTGCTTGCACGAAGCTTGGTGTTGGGTGGTGTAAACTTGATGGACTTCTTGAAATACGGCATCAGGTTGTCGAAAGTGTACGAGTCGTCTCCGACTTCGTCTGCCCAGCGCTGGTACGAGCCGCGATCGCCTCGCTGGTAGATCATGAAGTTTCGAGCCGAGCTTCCACCCAGGCACTTTCCTCGCGCGTACTTGATTCGCCTACCATTCGCGCCGGCTTGAGGGGCGGTAATGAAGTTCCAGTCCACGAGAAGGTTCTGATCTAATGGGCTGGAGCCCGACCACAGAACATCTCCAGCTGGAGTCGACGACAAAAGCGGGTTCGCGATCTGATAGAGAGCACCGGCCTCAATGACAGCGACCTTCATGGTGCTGTCTTCAGACAACCGATTCGCAAGTGTAAGACCCGCGGTACCACCCTTTACTACGTGTTAGCGCAACCATCTCTTTACAGGCTGGCTCAAGCTAGATGAGCGACAACTTACACCGATAATGACATAGTCGAATTCAGCATTCTGTCTCTTTTCGTGCTCTGCAACTGGTACCGCAGAGACCAGAGAAACTAACAAAGTAACGAGTGACAATGAGGTGCGCATGATGACTGGCGCTGGAAGATCAAGAAGAGGCAGTGTCCTGATGATACCATATTAAACCTGGCGATCATCTTTTCTATATACGCGCTTTCGCTCTTTCCAAGTCCTGGGCAATGCTAGTGAGATCCGAATGCCGGGCTCAACCACAAACTATGGCTTTTGTGCGATCTTGGACACTACGTTAAGTTGGAGCAGTCGCAAACTACAACACCCCCAGACCTGGTCTGGAGAGCATGGCGCAATGAAAGGCTGAGCTCAAGCAGGTCTAGAGTAAGGATACCTAGCTACTTTGAACGGAAGATCACCCGACAAGCTTTTTAACCCAGGCCCCTCGCTCGGTTGCATGTGCCTACGAAACATTGGCTTCTATTATACGAACACTCAGCGAGCGTGAGATGCTTTTCAGGTGGTCGAAGCTCGAAGCCACAAATTATACTTTATTTGGAGGCTTCAGATGTCCCGAAGAGCCGAGGCCAGATTGGCAAGCTTCCCTACGATTACTTAGGTGTGTGTCTGAGCGCAGTGCGCAACGAGCCCCTATCCCTGGAGACAGCCGTTTGGAGCGGAATTTAAGTACCGCCTGCGTGCGCTATAGAATCCGTGCCGTCCTTTGGTCTCTGGGCCTGAGCGCTAATGGACGTTTGAGCTGGAACTTTAGCCGAGTTTTTGTTTTAAGTATTGGGGGCTTGATGACGGTGTACGCTGAATTCTGACTTGGCAGAGCGATGCGATGCTTCCTTGAGCATAGGCTTTTGCGAACATCCCACTACAATACAAAACGTCGTGGTCGAACATGACGAGATCTTTCCGAAGAACTGCGCGCACAAAACACCAACACCGGACTAACAACGTTGAATGCCTGTAGACCGAGCCACCCCCCGAATTTCATCTTGTGCTGAGGAGCGGGCTGTTGTTCCGCCCTCTCCCCAACGCTTCGCGCGTCGCGTTACCAGAATACTTTTAAGATCTAGACAACACCAAGCCCCGGGGCCGCTTGGAGAACGGGTTGCGCGAAAGAGCTACTAGTACGGGCGACGTCTGTGCGCACCATCATCATGGAACACCACCACTAGCGATTAGAAAACCAGTTTGGATGGCTGCATATGACAATCGGAGGATTCACAACCCCTCCCATTAAATTCGGTACTACCACACACCCTCAGCCTCCTGCTGACAACCCCCATAGTTGGAATACGGATATGCGCAAGCTTTCATCCTTCACAGGCCCAACTTGAGGCACATCCAAGATGCATGTTCAACAGCATCCTTCACCCAATACTCAAGCACTCTTGCGCGGAGTGAATCGTAGCTGAAGAGCCGGAAGCGTCACGGTGAATGTGTCCATTATCTCCTTCTCAAATGCCTCTCCATTCTCTCCAGGCGCGAAGGAGACGTCGAAATTCTGCGCGATCATCGAAAGCGAGATACGTAAGCTCATTTGGGCCAGGTTCTTGCCGGGGCAGCTATATGCGCCTACGAGAATGTTAGCTGCTGACTGCGAGTCTAGAACGACGACCGTATGAAATGACTTACCCAGAGAGAAAGGCAGATATGGAGCCTGATCAGTTTCCATCTCTAACCTCTTTTCACCAAAGCGCTCTGGGACGAAATCTTCAGCCTGCTGCCACCATCGAGGGTCTCTTTGGATGAGCGAGACTGGAACCACAACGTTCGTGTTGCCGGGAATGTACGTGTCGTCAATTTGGATGCCCTTTGCTGGTGTTTCGCGCGCTCCACCGGTCAAGAGGGCGGGACGAAGTCGCAGTGTCTCGCTGAGGAAATCATCCAGATAAGAGATCGACTTGACCTTTTCGTACGACCACTGGCTGTATCCGCCCGGCATTGCTTGGTCGAGGAATTGCTGGAGCCTTTTCTGCTTGTCGGGGCATTTGGCGAGGTAGTAAAGAGCTCCTGCGAGCGTGGTGGCTGTAGTTTCACTACATATCGTCAGCAGTGTCTTTGGGCTTCTACATCAGAATTGCCTACCTTCCGGCAATGATCATCACTCTCGAATCGTCCTCCAAGGCTTCTGGGCTTGGCGAGGCGGAGACGTCGTTCTCTTTGACAGCCTTGAGTAACCAGGATACGACGTCTTGCGGATACTTCTCGCCGTCCCAGGTCTAAATTTCATTAATTGTCTGTCACCGGTAGTACGATCACAAAACATACCTTGTGCTTTTCGCGAATCTGGCCTGCGCAGAAGGAGAAGAAGTCCGAATAGCCCGCCGCCGCTCCAGGAATAGAGCCCAGAACGTTCAAGAGCCACGGAACCGTGCTCATAATTCCCAGCATGGTCATGTGGGCATGCACTCCCTTGATAGCAGGGTGCTCGACACCGCTCGTAAGATTGTTAAAGTCTTTGCCGAAGCCGACCTCACCCATGACGTCGAAGCTGAAGAACATTGACCAGGTGGACACATCCATTGACGTTGCTCCTTTGGTTGCCAGTTGGGACTTGAACAAGTCCGCCTTTGCCTTGATGCGTGGTTCGTAGGTGTTGAGCGCTTTGTAAAGTTAGAGGTACTCGTGTAGCTCGTGAGCTTATACACACCTTTGATGGAAAACCCGCGATCCCATGCACGGCGACGAAGGCGGTGGCCGTTGAAATCCCGCGTCATATGTATGGAACATTTCTTTGGGTCGTTCCCGGTTTGGCCGTACCATGTTGACTTCAAACATTCCGAGTTGGGCCCGTAAAGAATCGGAACGGCTGACTTGCGTAGAACACTGATCTCTCGCGGACCTTTGCTGACTATTAGCATCTGCTCGTGCAAAGCCTGAGTTGGGTGTTCGCTCACCTGTGCGCACGAAGTCACCGTACTGCTCGTGCATCTTTTCCAGCTCTCTGAAGTATTTGACGTCCTTCGCCGCGAGACTTGCAGCGTGGAATTTAGAGACTTTCGCGGCGAACGGCCCTGGGAATTTTCGACACCGGTGGAAGAATACTCGGTACATGGCAATGCTGGCGAGCAATCCGGTGCTGAAACTGGTCGCAAAGAGTAAGGCTTTCGCCAATCCGAAGACGTAGAACATCCCGAAGAAGCTCAAAATGAAAGCTGCCATGAAGTGGAACATGACCAGCTCAAACTCGAATGGTCGTATTGAGAAGTGGAAAACGATGCCACACAGAACAGCAGCTGCGACACCTTGCGACACGCTGCGCTGAGCGGCATCTCGAAAGAGTTCCATCGTCATCGTGGAAGCTCCGACAGTTTAGCAGAGCTCTCCAGTGGGTTTCAAGATGTCGAGGAAACGGGCAGGGCTTCTGCTCGGAGACAGAATCCAAGGCGCATGGCTTCGAATATAGGCGTCCCAGCCAACACGCGCTATTCGCCCACTTGATCGCTTCCAGTAAACCTCCGCGAGTTTTGAGGACGGCAGGTATCTTCACCACGGTCCGAAAATCCCCATGATGAAGATGCAGGAGTAGCGCGCATCCTTCGAGGGGGGTTGATTTAGCTAACCTCCGAACGGTTCAACGCCATTGAGCGGCCTCTGATAGGCCCAAGATACTCCAGGCGAGCCTTGCTAGCTGCAGCATGCCCTGTACAGCCCACGTCTCGAAATTTTCGGCTCTTTGCCAGTGACTGCATTGTCTGCGTGTTGACCCTGGGGCTCGATTCTCCCAACGATAACGCAGCTGAACAGCACCTGGACTGGAGCGGCCAATGTGGTCTTTCAGTGGGTGCTTGTATGCGTCTACATACTCTGGAGTACTATTCAGGAGTGTCGGGTGTCCCACTTGGGCTCATGTTGCAGTGAAGCTAACGGCTGTTGTCGTGGACGTGCCACCTGGCAGCACGGCTCTGCTAGCGGGGCGCGGAAGCGGCTCGCCTGCAGCCACGGCTGTTGTCTTCACCCGCTCCCCTGGGGACCACGCGTTGACGCCGGGCGACTCGACCAACGGGAACCACGTCTTGTTGCGGCAAATGCGCAGCACGAAGGATCCTTCGCCTTTCGCGATTCATGCCAGGCCACCCATATACGCACATCTCTCCCAACAATCGGGCCTCCTTCAGCTGCCCAGGGAGAGTCTCCGGGTTGGAGATCCTGTCGTGCTCTTCCTTTCGTATCTTGTGCGCATGGCTTTGCGGAAGCATGCTGGTATCTTCGTGGAGATTTCAAGCAGCTCTTTATGTTCACTTGTACTAAACGCATTCCTAACTTGTGCTTCTTGCCGGCTCGGGGCAGCCCTCGCGCTAGGTTAGGTTGAGGGTCGAGCCGCGAACCCACGCGGCCAACCTGCCCGCTCCCTAGGCGCCGGCTTAACGCTATGAAGCACAATTCTAGTCATGCATAGCGGCCTGGAAGCACAACTTACCCTGGAGGATGCGGAGGATCCGACAGGAATGCTTTAAAAACAAAGCTCAAATATGGACATCACTTACCGATCGTAGCAATGCATGCATCGCATTCGGTTTGATGCATCGGGGATATTCATCTCGAGCCCGTGGGGGTGGGAAGGGCAGGGTGTTGGTGCCAGGCCTTGAAACCGTTCGTAAACGGGGCGTAACGAGGACTTCTTTTTGTGAGCGTTCATCTCCTACAGGTACTTCTTGAATCGTCGAGCTTCCGCTCAGGTTGAGAGTTGACGTATTCGAGAGAATACTGTCGTGGCCATGGGACTGACGACTCTCCAGCCACTGGCTTATGCTGTGGCATACGTCTCTTTCTTCTTTGGAACGGTTTCCATATTCCTTCGTTTTTATTGCCGGCACTTTGTGCTGCGGACTAGAGGATGGGATGACAATTTCGCGGTCTTGATTCTCGTAGGTGTCCCAGATCTCGATACATCCATATTCGTATGACTAACAAGCTTGTAGCTCTTCAGTGTTGGACAACAAGTCGTCCTGCACATGTTCATATATTGGGGATGCGGACTGTACGACCACTTCGATTACTCCCTGACGATCTATCACTTACCATTAGCGCAGGCACATGGATACACTCAGCGGTGTTCAGCAGCTGGAGATCCTCAAGGTATGGTCCAAGATTGACAATCGATCCGGACGGTTCTGACCAGTATCAAGTGGCTGTTCATTGAAGAAGTGGTTTACTACTCAGTTCACTGGGTGATCAAATCAGCTTTCCTCCTTTTCTACCTCCGTCTTTCGCCAAGCCCTACTTTTCGAATAGCGGTATACATTGGCGGCGCTTTGAACGGTGTCATCCTGATTATCAACATGTGTGTAATACCTCAACCAGCAGCACCAAAAGCTGTTCTGAATACCGCTACGCAGTCCGTTCTGACCCTCACCGCAGTCTATTGGCATGCTTCCAATGCGTTCCCTTTGATGAGATCCTCCACCCAGGCACGCATCCAGATGCTGTCTGCATCAGCAAACTCGTCCTTCTCATAGGGCCTTCCATCCTCGTAAGTCCAGGGCTGCCTTTCCAAAGAACGAATTACTGATCAGGTTGCAGAACATCTTGGAAGACTTTTACATCCTCATCCTCCCTATATATACCGTCATGAATCTCCAAATGTCGCTTCGACGCAAAGCTGCAGTACTGGGCGTCATGGTCTTTGGCAGCAGTTCCGTCATCATCGCATGTTTCCGACTCATGCCCCTCCTCGAGCTCAACGACTCACCGGATACATCATGGGTGCTGGGGAAAATGGTCATTGTCGCGGCACTCGAAATACAATTTGCGATCATTGCGGTCAACCTGCCGAGCCTCAAGGCACTGTGGACAAAGTTTGGGGGCGGAAGTTCATCTGGATCGGGGCCTGGCGGAGGCAGCTCAACCCAAAAAGGCTACAAGCTCTCATCGCTTGGCCAGATTGTGACTATCGGTTCTGAAGCAAAAGGACCGCGGGGAACGAGATGGGGGAAGAAGGCTCGCAGAGGGAGCATCACACGGTTGGAACAAGGCGTCACAGCTACTGAGTCGGAAGAAGAGCTGTGTCGGAAGGGCGGAGCGACATCACAGACAGGGCACTTGGCACAAGAGGGCGACATTGGCGCTATCACGGTTACGAAGGATTACGATGTGAAGAGTTCAGACTGTTCAGGGCGCAAGGAACCCGCCGGCATTACCTCGGACTACTACTTGAAGAGTATGTAAGTCTCAACATCAAAAGTATCTATTATCGTCACATACACCTAGATCCTCACCGGTCCAATGTGAACGCGATATGGAGGCATATGAGCTATATATCTTCCACGTTATGCATAAAGCCTCACCAGTAATCCCCTCCGTGCTAAATCAGGCAAGCGTTCTTTGTGCAACACGACTCGTGCAATATTCTTTCCTATGGCCATCAACGGTATGGCCGCGAATATGAGTGGCTCGCAGCTCGCTACCTAGGTTCTGAGACCCAGTGGATGTTAACCACTAAATGGCGTGTAGCTAACGCTGCGAGACCGTGTTTCAACATGCAAACTTTAGTCCGCGATTCCTGACCATCGCTCTGCACTATTCCCGTTCTTACTTTCTTGATACCACCAGCCGTCATCTCAAATGTCGTCTTTCGAAGTGGCCGTGGCCAGGTTTCAACTTACGATGTACCACCTGGCAGTCGTACTGTCACGCTTTGAAGCTGAGACCCTCCGCGTTCCGCCGCTCCTACGTTTCTTCACTGCAGGAGCAGAACCGTACGAACTCCACCTGCAGGCTTTCATGTTTATTGTTGCCCCGCTACACGCCTTCTTCACAATGCCCCTGCTCGACAAGCTGTCGGGCAAGCGCGAACCCAAGTCATGGTGTGGCCACCTTCGTCAATGTCTGGAATGGTACTTCCTCTATTTCACGGCATTCTGGACGGTCATATTCATAGTAAGCTGATCTACAACGCATCAGATTTCGTGACGCTGATGTTATCGCAGACTCGTGTGTGATCGCATGCTGCGAGTGCGTTGGTGTTATTTCTCACGTTATAATAGTCTAGATATCGTTTGCTGCATCAATGATATCCTGCGCAAGCTTCTCCGCATGCGCATAAGTGACACCTTGTGTGTGCCCTGGTGCCGAGAACGGCAGAGAACTCGCATCCACAACCCTCAGGCCACTCACGCCGAACACCCTAGCTTTGGAGTCTACGACCGCCCCGCTCGATGCATCTCTTCCCATCGCACACGTCGCCGCGCCGTGATGAATAGCGCCCATACCCTTCGTCCTGATATACTGTAAGATCTGCGCATCGGTCGTGATGTTCGCCCCCGGCGCTATCTCTTCTCCAAACGCGGATATGCTGGCTGCAATCGTGCGCGCGCGTCTGTATGCCGCTACAGCAAGTTCCTGGTCTTCGAGCGAATCAAGCCAGCCGACGTAGACGACGGGTGCAACAGCATTGTCAGCGGACTGGATGGTAACATTTCCCTGGCTCGTGGTGGAAGTCAAGATTGTGCCTATGACACCCGTGTCGCTAGCAGTCTGGGCCGAGGACAGTATGCGTTCTGAAGCTTGCAAAACATACTCAACGTTCGGCCAATCGCTTGGTAGATTCCGCAAAAAGTTGAGAGTTGACTGGCTCATATTCGTCGTAAAGCGATCGGGGAACCTCTCCCAGGCGGCGAAATCGCTCGCAGGACTACTGAGCGGACCAGATCCATTCGTCAAGTATTGCTCCACAGCGGCTTCAAAAGATGATGACTGGCGCTCCCAGGCACTTCTTCCAGGAACGTTCGTGCGATGGACGACGCCACCAATAGCGGGCGTATCTCGGAGATTCTGACCTACACCGCTGAGTTCCGACAAAACGTTTATATTGTGTCGTTCGAGCACCCCGCGCGGTCCGATTCCAGAAACCATGAGTAGTTGGGGAGTATGGATGAAACCACTAGAGACGATAACCTCTTTCCGGGCATGAACGATGAACGGCTTCATCCCAGCGACGGTGACGTTCACACCTATGGCGCGCTTGGACTCATCGAAGAGGAGCTTACGTACCATGCAGGATTGGTAGATCTTCAAAGATGTCTTTGCAGCTGTCGGAGAAAGAAAAGCAGACTCAGTACTACTTCTCGTACTGTCCTCTGGCCTCAAGGTAAAAGGCCAATAGCCATACCCTAGGAGATTTCCGTCTAAGAAGCCGTTCGCCGCGCTTATGCCAGCAGCTGCATATCCCTCCGGACCGTATGAAGATATTGGCTGCGCGTACTTGGGCAAACTTAAATGAACAGGGCCTCCCGGGGCATCGAAAGCAGAAAGCGTGTAGTTGACGTTGCTTGCGTTCTTCGCGCGGAAACGAGCATCTGGGAGTGTGAACGAGAAGCTTTTCTTCATGAAAGGAAACATGTTTTCCCACAGGTAGGCGGGATCTCCAGTGAGGTTTGCGAACGACTCATACCAGCCTTTGGTAGCTCTGTGGAGCTCAGTCAGACCGTGCAGTACAAGTACGTATGGAAGATATCTACCTGTGATAAATCTCTTGGTTTCGTGCCGAACTACCCTACACATTTGCCCAAAGTCAGTTTCTTGAACAACTTCACTTGTTCAAGATCGGAACATACCCCAAGCGTCTTCCCCTGCGCATAGTGAAAGCGTCTTCCGTTTGCACCAGGTATAGGCTCGGTGAAGATACCCCAATCGATCAACGGCTGGTAATCTTCGGGATTTGGACCAACATACTTAGTCGAATAGTACGGTCTGTTTCCACGGTCAACATGTACGCCTGATGCACCATTTCACATTTACTCACATCTGGCTGTAGTTACCGTTCGATATCTCATAGAAAGAGCCTGCTTCAATGACTGCGACGGTCATGTTCGGCAACGCGTCTGCAATCCGGGACGCCGTCAGAGCGCCGGCCAAGCCAGCTCCAACGATGACATAGTCGTACGTCGCATTAATGCCAGGGTTTCCGAAGGAGTTACCAAGTAAACGCCCAGGAGCGTAGAATTGCTGTAGTAAGCTTGGACTGTCAAGGTCGGCTGAGACCAAAGAGGCCAAGAGACTGACTGTCGTTGCAGATACGCGCATCTCGTCGGGATGTGATGCTCAACGAGGTACCTCGAACGCAGCGAAAGCATATATCGCCATCCATCTTATATACTGTAGAACCGTACTTCACTAGGTATGACACAGTCCCATGATCTGCAGACACCTTAAGCGAGTACAAGTCGGCGATGCTATAGCCTTATGCATTGTCGCAATGATGGCTTGCAGAAGATCTGTAAGGGCAAGTTGCCGTTCGCGATTGAAAGCATCCTCGTTGGATGTTCTGACAGCCACTAAAAGGATTGACGTGTGACGGCTCCGTCCCGAAGGCTTTTTTAGCGGCGATCAGTGCATGCCGAGCCTACTTGGGGTAAGAGGATGGTGCTTGCGCTGCAGGATGAGTGATGGCGAGTAAGCTGCGATCGACTGTGCCACTCGCATACATCGGATCGATCGAAGGATTTGTCCAGGCAAGGGTGCCATCATTCTGGCGCGCGCGTCAGGACCGCTTCCTGACGGCTTGGTCGCCGTTCGCTATCGCGGCGTTCGCTTATTCAACACGTGATTAGGACCATCAGGTGTCGCGATATTTCGGGAGACTCCCGACTTAGCGTTCTGTCACGTGCATGCTATTCCTATCAAAGTAGGAGCTTTACTTAACATAGCAGCTTTCGTTATAATGGAAAATGCCAAGACTCTCTCGAAATATTGCGACACCTGATGGGACGCGTCTCGAAGTTACGCAGGGCACAAGCCTGTCAGCCCGTCGGGAATGTCATTTTGCCGTCCCGAGTATTAACTCGTCCAGCTCGGCCTTTCTTGAACAGAAAATACGCTGCAACCGCCAAGTAACCTGCTGTTTGTAGTGTCAGTGGTTGGCGGGGCGGATCGGCCATGTACCGGTAGCCGTTCGAGGCACATGACCGTCCGGCACGGTAACGCCGACACCAAGAAGCTACGAGATTATAAGAAGCACCGAATCAGCAATTGTGGCCGAATTCATTTCATGATTTGACATCAACACTGCCAAAATGTCTGTCCAAGATCATGCCCCTTCATCGCAGAGAGCTGTGCCCCATATGAATCGTCTCTCTGGCAAACACGTCCTCGTATTCGGCGGATCTTCTGGCATTGGGTTTGCAATTGCCAGCATGGCACTGTCAAACGGAGCTACTGTTGTCATCTCTGGATCCCAGCAAGCAAAGATCGAAGACAAGGTCCATCTTCTTCGATCCCTATATCCATCTCTTCCTTCAGAAAACGTCATTGGCTACGCGATCGACTTGAAAGATTCCGAAAACCTCGATTCAAATCTAGGAACGATGTTTGAGACAGTTACATCGAACGGCAGCAAAAAGTTGGATCATATCGCATTCACGGCAGGAGACCACCATTCGATGCCCAAGCTCTCAGACATCACCCTTGACCAAGTCATGCTTGGTTCCAAAATCCGACTTATCGCGCCCTTGTTCATCGCTAAACTCATCAGCACCGGAGCGTACATGCATCTTACGTCAAATTCATCCTTCACGCTCACGGGAGGAATCGGAACTACAAAGCCTCTGCCTGGATGGCTAATTCCGGCAGTCTGGGGAGCATCTGCAGAAGGATTATCGCGTGGGCTTGCAGTCGATCTTGCGCCGCTTCGGGTGAACATTGTCAAACCTGGCGCAATCGAGACAGAAATGCTGCAAGGATTGTTAGCCCCGATGCCGATAGAGGCAAAGGAAGGCATGAAGAAACAACTTAATCTACTAGGTGCTTTTGGTCAGCCAGAGGACATTGCTGAAGCGTATGGCTGGATTATGAAGGATCGCTTTGTGACAGGCACTGAAATAGCTGTAGATGGTGGACAGATGCTTTTAAGCAAATAGCTAGAAATAGCATCTATTTTATTATTGTTAGGACTTTGCTCTACTCTATATACAAAGCTTCCTCCCTCTTATACAGAACAGTTACATATATCTCTCTTCGTGTTCTACAAATGGGAGATCTTTCCCGTGCGGCCGTCTTAAGAAGCCGATTTCCCTGCTACACCATTGGAGTACAAGTCTTTGTCGAAGACGACTTCGGAACGTCGTAGGTATCAAATGGCATTTAATTTGGGCAAAGACACTGGATGAACACGCCAAAAGGGCGACATTAGGACGCATAGGCACGATCTGTGAACATTGCAGGACACATAAGACATTGTGGCAAGCTATACAGCCCTGGAGGTGTCAGCTGATCAATGTCTCTGAATTTGACTCGATACCAAAGTGAAAGCAATCATCATAGCTCACAAAAAACCCAGATCTAGGCTCCAACTTCGTGTGAACATCCACTAAACCGACCAATTCTGAACTCACGAACGCCTCTATCAACTCAATAGCACAGCCCGCTTGTCACGAGTGCATTCCACCCCGTCCATTATTTCCTGAATTTCGCCACAAACACACCATCGAACAACATGAACAATGTATCCAACCCTCCACCCTCCGCCCCAGCGCAAAAGCGACGGAAAATGTCACTCTTCGACACTTTCCGCGGGCGAAACGGGGGAAGTTCCACCTCCTTCATAACCACCTCCAACACCGGCATAATGGACACAACGCACGGCTCTGAAACCGACGAAGAAGACAACGAGGACGAGGCGCAAGAGTATCTCAACAAGATGACCGACCACACAAATCGAAAAGTCGAAACCGTATTCGGCAAAGGCGTCGAAGTGTGGAAATCGTTCAACGGCACTATCTACGCCGATGTAACTGACAAGGTCAAGAGGAAACAGCGAGACGAAGAGGTGTGGGGTAAGAAGAGGAAGCGTGGTGGCGCGGACGGGCAGGGGAAAGTGTTGGAACAGCGATCTGATTCCCTGCGGAACTCGACGTCTTCTTCTAGTTATACCTCTACTGCTGCTTCTACGCCAACACGAGACCTACCGCAGAGTACATACTCCGACAGTACGATTTCATACCCTTCACTGCCAACAAGATACGACACCTCACTTCCATCTACACCTACAGCGTCGCAATGGGAGAACTTCCCGGTGCGGCCGTCTCAAGAAGCGGATTTCCCTGCTGCACCCCTTGAGTACAAGTCTCTTTCGAAGACTATTGCACAGCCTGGAGGTACGATTACAAGTATGCCTGGCAGCTTCAATCGGCCCATCAAGCCGTTACCAGCACGTATACACCGGATGGAGGGGGTGCAGACGACGGACACTACGTCCGCATCACCGCAGTCAGATCGATCAAACTTACAGCTACAGTCCGTCACTCCCCCGCCCTCTACGCCAACAAGCTTCCTTGGCACCATGCTATGCGGAGCTCGCAGGGTGATATCAGGGTCTTTTGGTAGTTTCGAAAGTACACAGGCGGACCGATTTGATGAGCGGACGTATAGGCTGTTACCAGGAAGCTTCTGTGAGGCTGGCGAGAAGCAGAATGTCGATGATGGAGAAGAAGATCGAGATGCGAAGCATGACAAAGTGGAAGGAAGACCTTGGCTGAGGAAAGGGTAGGCGGGTCGATGTCTAGTCTCATAGGCAAGACGGGAAAGGTTCAAGAGTGGCTGGCTCCAAGTGTTTGTGTTACAGGCCTAGTGTTGTCATTGCACAGCAGCAAGGTACATAGTCAAATGGTTTGAAGAGACATACGATAGGCACCGGAAAGCAAGTCAAATTCCACAATCATCATCCTGTCTTCATTCATATTCCTACACAATCAATAGCTGGGGTATAATAAACAACGTCGTACAAAAACTCGCGGACGATCCTACTCGTCGTCGTCGTATCCATCTCCTACAGCGGCCCATCCGCACTGCCACCTCCTTCCCTCGCTCTCACCACCCATGCGGAGGTCTCTAGCTTGACTCCCTTCTTTCCAACGTCGGACGCGGAAGTCGTCGCTCACGCTGATCAAGCTGCCGTTACGCGCCCATGATACGCTTGTGACTTCTGCGTCGTGTCCTCGTATGAGAGCTGTGCCATGTTCGTATATGGGGATGGTGTCTGGGCAGCGGCTGTTTGTCGATGTGCGGGAAAGCGTGGGTCGTGCGGATTTCGCGGCAATGCTAGTCATATCAGGGAGATCGTCTGCGTCGTCTCCGTGTCTTGTTTCGCGTTTGAGGAAGTTTTCGTCGGTGGGGAACAACACGGGGCAGCCGTCTGTGCTGCCTACTGCGAGCATCTCGGTGCGGTCTTCGCACGCTTTGCGTAAGGATGCCTTGACGTAGAAGGACCCGGCGTGGAAGTTCTGGTGTCGGAAACCGTAGATGGGTCCTAGGCCTTCTTGGCCTACACCGCAGTATTTCTGTTTTGAGGAGGAGGTTGTGGAGAGCTCTGGTGCTACGCCGAGGATGAGGTGGCTTGTGGAGTAGGCGTAGACGGTGTTGTCTTTGCTGAGGGCGTATAGTCGTGATGCATCGCCGCTAAGAGTCAAAGAGTTAATGGCAAAGTGTCGGTGGCGGTTGTGGGATTCGGGATGGCGGGTGGTTGCGATGGGGATGGCAGGCCCTCGCAGGGAGTATCGGCCTCTGATGTCCCAGAGCTTAACGCATGTCGATGCGTCTGACGCGGTCAGGAGTAGGTGTTCGCGGCCTGCGGGCATGAACGAAAGCGCTGTCACTGAAATGTCGTTCCGTCGGCTGATGTTTTCGGTTTTGCTGTTGGAGAGTGATCGGGTGGCCGACGATGTGGATGTCGGGAGACTGATGTCCGCGTGCGCTGAGGCCAACGTGCGTACAACACTGGCATACGGTGCATCGGAGCCCCAGGCTGAGTGTATTGAGCCTTGGTTGCCCTTGCATCGGAGATCCCAAATCTGTACTGCACCGTCTCGACTTGACGTCGCTACCATCTTGTCGTCGCCGGGCTGGAAGCGGACTTGCTTTACTGACGACTTGTGTTTCGCCAGCACAGCAAGAGTTTGCTGGGTGCGAACATCGACAATCTGTGCAGTCTGATCTCCCGAACCGGCGGCGAGGTGTAGGTCGTCCGAGGAGAACTGCACGTCCATGATGGCGTTGGAGTGGGCTTTCCATGACACATGGGGCTTGGAGAAGTCACCTTCGGAGTCTTGTAGGTGGATGTATCCGTCTTCATCGCCTATAGCGAGCATAGAGTTGGCTAGGGGTTGTCAGTATCGTGATGACGTAGGGTAATGAGTGAATGACATACTGTTGCAACTGGCCGTACAGAAGGGCGGCGCGCCCTGCGACAACTGATGTAGGTCGTCTGCGCCACTGTAGAAATTGGCTGCCTGGTCTTGCCATGAGGCGCCATGGTCTCGTCGAAACCCTCTTCCTACGCCCAGTATCCCACCGAACGACCGCTGCAGTGTTCTCGACGGCCGACCCAGTGTTGTTAACCTTCGGATAGGCGCAGGGTGTATGGCAGGCTCCTCATCATCCAAGTCGAGCCCGTCTTCAAGTACATCGATTTCTGGTGGAGTGACGTAACGCGATCGCTTCGACGGTGACGACTGGGCTGGTGAGCTAGCGGGCGACAGGTAGGGTATCTTCCGCTTCCGCGCGCTGCTCTGGGGGGTTCGCATTGGGTTCTCGATGTCGACGAAGTTGACTGTCTTGCGTGGGGTGCTCCGCGTCTCCCGGCTGCGATTGAGAGCAGATCGTGTGATGTCTTGTAGTTGGCGACCCGACCTCGTGAGGGTGGTGCGTGATGAGACATCTTTGGAGTTTCGCGGGGTGAAGAAGCGTGTAAAGCGCTTGGGCGTGATAGGCGGTGGCCGTTTGGGTTTGCGAGAGCAAACAGTCGCGGAGGACGGTGGAGGTGGTGATGAAAAGAGCTCCGGCGTGGGCTCTTGGAGCAGCAGACTTCGAGGGGCGCATGGAGAAGACATGTTCCTTTTTAGCAGTACACATACACAAGCAACACCAATAAACGATCAAGCGAAGACACGCGAGCAATTGAAGATGCCGATAGGAATAGAAGACGAATGCCCATAAATGACGGCGAGGTTGGAGAGGAAGGCGCACGGCCAAAGCACGTCGCGAAGAGCTGGCGCGACCGACGTGCTGCACTATGCCGTTCTGGGCGTTAATGGACATGGCCTTCCCTCGAGATATCCTCCCATTTGCCGTACAACATAGCTAAATGTTCCGGAATTGCAGCACAAAACACCGCAGATGCAAGTATCATTTCATTTTGTGGTCTAACATTTTCTACAACTCGTGAAAGCTGTCGCATCGAGAAGTTGCTCTCTTTCGCGCGCGTTGCCCTGCCACTCTAGCTCACGTGCCAGCCGCGGCTTCCCTGCCGTCGGGGGTCGGAGAATCTGCGCGCATGGACCCACCAAAAAAGTCGAAGAGCATATGCGACTCTCGAACTCTTGGCGCAAACCTGAGTACCACCACCCTCTCCACAACCGGAGAACTTGCGCATCATGGGCGCAATCAAACGAAAAGCAGAGCAAGGCGCCGCGCCATCGAAAAAGGCAAAGGGCGCATCCACCGACCGATCAGCGAAGCGACGGAAATCTGATGCCGAGCAGCCATCACCGGCCAAGTCGAAGCCTGAGAGCGCTGCACCCAAGCCCAGTGTCTTCAAAGATGAGGAGAAGTCGTTCCCCAGAGGAGGTGCCAGCGTCTTGACGCCGCTTGAGCACAAGCAGATTTCGATCAAGGCGAACCAGGATGTTCTTTTCGAGCAGTCTGGCGAAAAGCGACCCAGCGGCGGCGACGATGGATTCAGTGACATGGGATCCGAGGACGAGGAGAGATCCGCCGCAAAGTCCAAGAAGAAGCCGCTGCTCAAGAAGAGCAAGAAGTCGCACGACAGTGGAGAGAAGGACGACACCGTGAGGGCAGAGGGTCTGAGCTACAAGGTACGCCAGTCTCTGCGCAGTGCGAGTTTCATGCTAACGATCGCAGAAATTGTCGCCTGGAACCATCATTCTCGGCCAAATCACAGACATATCTCACCAAGACATCGTCCTCGCGCTCCCGAACAACCTGGTTGGTTACGTCCCGCTCACCGCCGTGTCCGACAAGCTCAACGAGAGGCTAGAGAAACTCCTCAAGGAGGAGGAGGCGGACAAGCAAGAAGGAAGCGACGATGAAGACTTTGAAGATGTGCACCTAGAGGATATGTTCTCGGTAGGACAGTATGTCCGCGCATGCATCACAGCGACAAGCGACGCCAGTGCAAGAGCACGAAAGAGGCTGGAGCTGTCCGTCGATCCCAAGCTGGTCAACAAGGGCCTCAGCAAGCGCAAGATACCCGTAAACAGCATGGTGCAGGCTTCCGTAGTCAGCAATGAGGACCACGGCTTGGTCATGGACCTCGGCCTCGACGATAGCAGCCTGAAGGGATTCCTGCCAAAGGGCGAACTAGGTCCTAAGGTGCAACATGCCAAGGTACAAGAAGGCGCCGTCTTCATGTGCTTGGTTACCGGCCTTAACTCGGATGGGCGCATTGTCAAGCTCTCCGCAGACCACACCAAAGCAGGCAACTTGACCAAGGGCAACACGCTGACTGAAGCACCCACTGTCGATATTTTCCTACCAGGAACCGCCGTCGATGTACTTGTTACCGACACTACATCCAGCACGCTGACCGGCAAGATCCTCGGTCTCATAGACGCGACTGCCGACGCATACCATTCTGGAGCGACTGAGAAGGCTGCCGATATCTCCACCAAGCACAAGATCGGCTCCAAAGTCAAGGCCCGCGTTCTGTTCACATGTCCAGACTCCGAGCCCAGGAAAGTCGGTGTATCATTGCTAGACCATGTGGTTAGTCTGTCCGCCCGCATGTCTGGCAAACCCAAGGAGCGCAAGCCTCCGATCGACCTCCTCCCCATATCCACCATCGTTGACAGCGCGAAAGTTATCAAAGTAGCGCCAAGCCACGGTGCTTTCTTCGATCTCGGCATCAAAGACGTCGTCGGTTTTGCGCACGTTTCGAGACTTTCTGACGACAAGGTCGACGTTCTCTCCGAAGAGGCCGGCGCATACAAGCTTGACTCAAAGCACAAAGCACGGATTGTAGGCTACAATGCTTTGGACGGACTCTTCCAACTTTCGCTCGAGCAGAAGATCCTTGATCAGCCCTTCCTTCGCATTGAGGATATCAAGGCTGGTGAAGTTGTCAAGGGTAAGGTGCACAAGCTCATTGCTGACAAGAAGGGAGCTACCGCCGTTCTTGTTCACCTTGCCGAGGGCATCACCGGTTTAGTTCCAGAGATGCATCTGGCCGACGTCCGTCTACAACATCCGGAACGCAAGTTTAGGGAAGGTCTCCCTGTCACAGCCCGTGTGCTTTACACGGAACCCGCCAGACATCAGATCCAACTCACCCTAAAGAAGTCTCTCGTCAACTCAGATGTTAAGCCATGGACAAACTACTCCATGCTCTCCAAGGGTGCTACTGGCCCTGGTATCTTGGTCAGCGTTCGCAAGAATGGTGCCACAGTACGCTTCTACGGCGACGTCAAGGCATGGCTCCCAGCTGCGGAGATGAGCGAAGCATACATCGAGGATGCCACGCGACACTTCTCGGCCGGTCAGGTCGTCAACGTCCGTATTGTCTCTGTAGACGCAAAGGAGAACCAGCTCTTGGTATCCTGCAAGGATCCCGCTGCCGTTGATATCAACAAAGAGGCTGCTTTCAACGCACTGAACCCTGGTGGCATCGTCAAGGGAACTGTCATCGAGAAGTCCGATGAAACCGCTACTCTGGACATTGGCCATGGTGTCAAGGCTACCCTCCGCATAGGTCACCTGACCGACGGATCGGAGAAGAAGGACATTTCGACCATGAAGAAGATTCGGGTAGGTGGAACTCTCGAGGACCTTGTGGTCTTGACAAAGCATGGCAAGTCTAGGACAGCAACAGTCTCGAACAAGCCTAGTCTTCGAAAGGACGCTCAGGCTTCAAAGCTGGCAATCAGCATTGAAGATCTCCAAGCTGGCGAGACAGTACATGGCTTTGTGCGCGGCATTCTTCCCGACAAGATCTTCATCGAGCTTGGCAACGGCATAAGTGGTGTTTTGTTCAAGTCGCAATTACCGGAAGACATGCTTTCAGCGCCAAACTTTGGTCTTCGTAAGGATCAGTCTGTCACTGCTCGTGTCACACATGTGGACGCTGGGAAAGGATTCTTTTGGCTGTCGATGAAGAGTGAATCTGATCCAGAAGCGGCCAACGTCGTTGATGCTCCAGCTTCGAAAGGGGAGGCCTTAGTAGAACCTGTCGACCCCAAGATCACATCTACCGACGACATCAAATTCGGCGCCCTAGCAACAGTCCGCATTCGATCGGTCAAAGACACACAGCTCAACGTTGAGCTTGCGGCAAATGTTCCAGGACGTATTTCGGTTTCAGAATTGTTCGATGGTTGGGATAGCATCCCAGACAAGAAGCACCCAACAGCACATTTCAAGATGAACGACAAGATCCAGGCCAGAGTTCTCGGAAGGCACGATGCCCGCAACTTCCGTTTCCTCCCCATCACTTCCCGATCAAACAACAAAACGCCCACTTTCGAGATGACCGCAAACACCGATAAAGTCAAGACTGAAGCCGACGTGTTGAGCCTTGACAAAATCACCCCCGGATCATCTCATGTCGCCTTCATCAACAACATTGCCGAGCGTTACGTCTGGGTGAACATTTCCGCCAACGTTCGTGGTCGCATTGATTACTTTGATCTGACTGACGACCTGGAGAAGCTTTCGGACGTTGCAGAGAATTTTCCCGTTGGCTCTGCTCTCAAGGTTCGCGTCAAGGCGGTCGACGTTGCAGCCGGAAAGTTGGATCTAACAGCTGCGACCAATGTGACTGGCAAGTCATTGACCCTTCAAGACTTGAAGGTAGGTCACATCTTGCCTGCACGTGTCACAAAGCTACACGACACATCTATCGTCGTCCAGATCAACGACAACATTGCTGCACCCATATTCCAAGAGCAGTTGGCAGACGACTACGACAAGGCCAAGCCTAGCGAGTTCAAAGTCGGCGACGTCTTGCGCGTGTGTGTAATCGACATAGACCTTCCTAACAAGAAGCTGGGATTGTCTATTCGGCCTTCTAGGGTATTGAGCTCTTCGCTACCGATCAAAGACCCCGAGATCAAGGACAGGGATCAGCTCAAAGTGCATCAGGTTGTCCGTGGATTCATCAAGCACGTCGCCAACAATGGTATCTACGTCCGTCTAGGGCCGCATGTCGAAGCCTACGTTCGTGTCAGCCACCTCTCAGACGAGTACATCAAGGATTGGAAGTCTGCTTTCCATGTCGACCAACTCGTCACTGGCAAAGTCATCTCGAACAAGCCAGACCAACGCAATCCACAGCTGAGCTTGAAGGCCTCTCACGTCCAAGGAACCTACACCGAGCCGGTCGAGTTCAGCGATCTGAAGGCTGGTCAGGTTGTTGCTGCTAAGGTCCGGCATGTAGAAGACTTTGGTGTCTTCCTGGTGGTTGACGACTCGAACAACGTCAGCGGTCTTTGCCACATCTCTCAGTTAGCCGACACTACTGTCGACAAGGACAAGGTCAAGGAAATGTACAAGAAAGATGACGCCGTGAAAGCCAAGGTTTTGAAGGTCGATCCAAAGACCCGAAAGATCAGCTTCAGCTTGAAATACTCTGAAGTCAAGGGTGACGACGAAGACGAGGATGAAGACATGGAGGATGCCTCGGATGTTGAGGCCTTAGAAGGAAGTGACTCAGATGGCGGTATCGAGCTCGATGACGTAGACATGAGGAGCGTCAAGAGTGCTGATAGCGACGATGATATCGAGCTTGCAGACGCAGGAGTCTCAGACGACGAGTCTGACGATGATGCGCCAAAAGCGGCAACACAGGGACTTAGCACTTCTGGCTTCGACTGGACAGGTGCTACTCTTGACTTCGATGAGCAAAAGGGTGCCGCAGAACCTGATTCCGACGACGAGGCCCCTAAGAAAAAGAAGAAGAGTAAGAAGGCTACCATCAAAGAGGACCGCACTGGTGATCTCGATGCCTATGGACCGCAATCCGTTGCCGACTACGAGCGCTTGCTCCTGGGACAGCCCAACAGCGCAGAAATGTGGGTTCGATACATGGTTTTCCAACGCGAACTCAACGAGATCGAGAAGGCACGCCAGGTCGCCCGTCGCGCACTGGCGACCATCAACCCCAGGGAAGAGAAAGAGAAGCTTGACGTGTGGACCGCTCTTCTCCATCTTGAGAACGACTTCGCTAGCGACGATGCTATGGACACAGTCTTCAAAGAGGCGTGCCAGAACAACGATGCCCGCGAAGTGCATGAGCGCATGATCAAGATCTACATTTCATCAGGCAAGATCGACGTAAGTACCGCTATATCCCCATATCCTTGCGAAGTTTGCTAATACCAGAACAGAAAGCGGACAACCTCTACCAATCCATGATGAAGAACAAGTCGTTCACACCCGACCCTCAATTCTGGCTCTCATATGCAGCCTTCCTGATGGACGTCGTACAGCCACCTTCCCCCACACGAGCTCGCGCTCTCCTTCAACGCGCCACCCAATCCGTTGCATCAACGCAACACCGCTACCTGACACAAAAGTTCGCCGCTCTCGAGTTCAAGAGCCCCAACGGCGATGCCGAACGCGGCCGCACCATCTTTGAGGGCCTTGTCGACACCTTCTCCAAGAAAGGCGATGTCTGGGATATGTACCTCATGTTGGAGCAGAGCCATGGCAGCGCAGAGAACGTCCGGGATCTGTTCGAGCGTATGACCAAGGTCGGAAAGGCCTCGAGGATACGGAGTGTGTTCAAGAAGTGGGCTGAGTGGGAGAGCAGTGTGGGGAATAAGAAGGGTGTAGAGAAGGTTAAGGCACTTGAGGAGCAGTGGAGGGAGAAAAAGGCGGAGAAGGGTGATGATGCGTAGGTGCGCAGATGAGAGGGAAAAACTCGCATTGCATCGATGGGTGTTTCTGGCGCAGTCTGACAAAAAGTCTGTAGCATTACGTTGGACGATATAATCTATTTCTTCGTTGATATTCATTTAGTCGTGCCATGTCGCGGTGCTCCTCGCAGAGTGCAGTTCTTCGTTTCCACGGCTGCCCAACCGATCCAATGTGGTTAGCGTCTTGGTCAGCACGATAATGCGTTGCCTCACTTTGGATCTTTCCAAGGTTCAATTACAATTTCAACTTTGCTCCAAATGGCACGACAACGATGGAACGAGATCCAGAAGTTCTCTTCAAGGTATTCTACTGCTGTTTTGTGCCAAGGTCACTACTGATGCTATATAGTGCTGTCGGGCCGATTGTGCTCCAGCGAAACTAGAGCTAGTTCGCAGCCCCACATGTGCACCATGGACGCGCCACGGTCGCGACATCCAGACCTGTACACTCCCTTGCCGACAGCGACATCGATCCGCGTCATCGAGCTTCACCCAGTACAGAACGACGACGCACCTATCACATGCACGCTCCACCTGACTGATCTTGAGCACAATACCCCGAAGTTCCACGCGTTGTCTTACACTTGGGGCGACCCACTGTATCGGTACTGGTTCGAGGAAGGGAAGTCCACAACATGGGTGCAGGAAGTGATCATCATCTGCAATGGACTGCGCGTCAATGTTACGGCCAACTTGGAGTGCGCGCTCAGGGCTATCTGCAAGGTGAGCGTAAAGTGTCAGGAAGTCGAATGCCAGGGGCAATACCTCTGGATTGTTCGTAACCCCCCGTGCGAAGCAAATATGGTATCCTGACTAACTGTAGATGTTGATCGCTAGGACAAATTATGTATCAATCAAGACGATATCCAGGAGCTAAACACGCAGGTTGGCTTGATGGCTCAGATCTACAGCAAAGCTTCATTGGTCATATCGTGGCTGGGCCCCGCGGATGAGGATAGTGAGCAAGCTATACCACTCATGCGGCGCCTCAACAAACTGCAATGTTTTGACGATATGCAAGAGGATCAGCAATGCTCAACATACACAGACTTCATGGAGAAGGCGTTGGAACAAGACGACAAAGCAAAAGTTAGCTCGATCTCTGCCGAAAAATCTGAAAACTTGACTCGTTTTCTCGCAAGGAAGTATTTCTTTCGCTGCTGGGTACTCCAGGAAGTCATGCTTGCTCGACACATCCGTATGTTGTGCGGTACGGACATCTTGGACTTTTCAGAACTTCAAAGAGTCGCGCTACTGGTTGCATGGATCAAGAAGCATCGATTTCACGAAAAAGTTGGGCAAGCACTGATTCTCCCCATTAAGAACAACCGTCACCACGACCATGAAAAGGCCATTCTGGAGCTATTCCACAATCGGTGGCGATTGCTAAACCCGCCTACAACGCAAGAGAAGACATTGCCTTTTACTTTTCAGCAAATCCTGACTTTGGCCCGCATGACCGGGTGCGAAAATCCCAAAGACAAGGTCTTTGCATTGTTAGGCATAGTACCTCGCGGGGCTTTTGGGCTAACTGCCGATTACAGTAAGAGCCCAGAGCAGGTCTATGTCGAAGCGCTGCGTTGTCTCATTGATGAGACGAAGAACCTCAACTGCCTGAGTTGGGTTACCGACCTATCTGTACGAAAGTTTCCAGGGTTTCCAACTTGGGTCGGAGAGTTTGAAGACAAGGCCTATCAATCAGAGCTCGCCTCCGCAAGCGTGGGCTACAATGCCACTTCGGGGTCGAGATTGGACGCCTTGACGATTGTGCCTACGGATGACCGCGTGCTCGGAGCTCGTGGGTTCAAAATTGACTGTATTGTGGAGCTTGCCGGATCATGGGCATGGCACGGAAAGCGCTTGCAATTCGATCCTCGGTGGAGCGCGCTTACACTAAACCTTCCGAAATTTTATCGGTCTACAGGACAAACACGATGCGAAGCATTAACCACCACACTGGTCGCCAACGATATTGGTCATTTGCCTCTTGACCACCAACCCGACATGGACCGTCTCAAACACGTGGTGAAGCGACTAACGTGCGCTTCGGTCGTCCGCTGTCTCCATCGCTTGCTCTACTACCCTAATAATGAAGAGACGACAACGGGTTACGAAAGTATAGCTTCTCCAATCCTCCGCGACATAGACATGCTCTCCGAAGGCGATAATTCTGGCTTCGCGATATCTCGGGCTGATGTCCGACATACGGAGCAGCAAAGCTGCACTTGCGGGGCGAACCTGACACAAATGGACACCAGCCGCACATATCCGCGCCGTCCTCCATTCAATTTCAAATGTCCTTACATTGCCGATTTTCATCGCCCAGATTCCTCTCTGTCTTCCATCAGCGATCGCATAGCCCGCCTCGGGCCCACAGCTAGCGAGGCAGAAATTGAGCGTGACTGGCAAGACCACAAATTCGGGGGTGCAATCAATAGAAATGGTCAATTTCGGCGCTTGGCTAGGACCAAAAATGGCTTCTTGGGTCTGGTGCCGACTAGCTGTGAACGCGAAGACACAGTATGGCTATTGCAGGGTGCCAATGTTCCTTATGTGTTACGGGAGTCAAAGCGGCACACTGCCGATGAAGAGATAGGAAGGGCATGGGAGGTGGTGGGCGATGCATATATACATGGGGCTATGCAGGGAGAGGTGTGGAAAGATGTCAAAGATCAGCTTGTGGATATCGAGCTGGTGTGACCATTTCGAATGCGCTATACGACTACACGCCAACGCCTTACGACACGCCGAAACACATCCTTTATTTCCCACCAACGGAAACCGAAGGCCGGCTCAGGAACCCCGGAAGTCGTTGATATTTCCTGGATTCATCAGCGCAACAACCACCCATGGCACAAGAATCACTTACCGTAATGGGTTGAGCCTGCATTACCCGTACCGATGGTCTGACTGCCGTAGTTGGCCAAGGCACCTCGATCGTTGTTACCAACGTGGGTGACATCGCCTCTCTGCATGCTAGGGTCGCTCTCATCTCTGCGCTGCTCCTTCGTCAACTCGATCATTCGCCGCAGCTCCGCCAGTACATTCTTGTATGTCTGGTCCTCTCTTTTCGAGAATTTCGTCATCTCCACATGATTCGCATCCACAACGATACGCTCATACCCCGGCGGAGCGGCCGAGTAATCTGGAACAATGATACCGAATCCGGACAAAGGGACGCTCTCGCAGAAGCAGCATACTTCTATGGCACTTTTTGTTCCTACATGCTTAGCAAGAAGTTGATGGAAGCGTCGATCGGTGTCTTGCAGCTGCGCATTCTGGCTTTGAAGCTCCTCGACCATCGAAGAGTTGACTGAGTGGAAGATGCGGACGATCTTGGTGAGGAACGAGGCAACATTAGCCAACTCTGAGCCACAATGAGGTGTACCCATGAAGATGATGTCGCGCGTATCATCTACCAAAGAAGCGATATTGTCGACATTGGAGTCTTGCGAATTGAGAAGGGCTTTCTTAGCTACTATACCCCCCATGCTATGAGCGACGAAAAGGATCGGGCGATCAAGGACACCAACTCGAAGGCTTGCTAGCTCTGAGCAGAGTTTCTCCGCGTGCTGCGTTGGGTTTGCAATCGATACGACATTCAACGGCTTGATCGTTGCTGCGGCATAGCCCCATGTGATGATGCGCGCGTCGGGAAGGTCGACAGGAAGTAGATCACGTGGCCAGAAGCACGGATTTTGTTTGTCATCCGCCGCACGCTCTGTCCAGGTTCCTGTTCGATCTCCACCAAGACCATGGATAAGGATGATACTGCTAGAGATTAGCAGGTTTTCCAGCAGTAGCGACGCCTTCAGTACCTACTCCACTGCAGCCTTATCGGGGTCGCTCAGTACCAGTGGCCCGTAGGCCTTGGCTGCTTCGGTTGGCATACTGTATCGTCAGAGCCTGCTCGAGTGAACATCAGTGTCACTCACCTTGTCTCTGTTGCTGACGATAACACCAATGCTTGCTCAGTGGGTGCTGGCGCCGCCGAAATGTCTCGCTCACCGTCGCGGAGATCTACACGGCTTGTAGCTGATTTGCGTTTCGAGAAGAACTTGCGCATTGTCTCGCCTTCCATTATCGGGGAATCTGGACAAGTATGAATCCTAGACTGGCAGCAATCAACGGATCACCACAAATACGACAGCTGGCGCATCGGTCGCTTGATGGTTTTGCAAACTCAGGCTGATGTCGCAAGCACGATTGCCGATATTCCGTGATCAGACGGGAGCATACTTTGCTATGGTCACACAACGGACGCCTGCAGCTTTCGGTCTGTTTTGGGTTATGGCCTGGGAACAGCAAACTCATGCTCTCGTAACATATCTCTTGGGCCCGCCCTTCATCCCCTAAGGTCATAGAGAGGAAGATATGGCCAACCAGATAGGGATTCATCGTACCCAATAGCTTCCGTTGGTAATAATACGAAGGGCTCGACTTTTGATCAAGGAATTGTTCATGCTGAGGGAAATCTTCACTCCGGAAATTTCAACATAGCAGGCGGGATCCTTGAAGCCGCTAACATTCCCTTAAGTCGTCTCACCGATCATTATGCATGACACATAGCATGTTGTATGGACAGTAGTGCCATTTTCTTCTCTCCCGAAAACATAGTACATTACCATTCCCTATATCCACATCGTGTACACTTTCCAAGAATTCTACATGCCGCATATTAGCACTGACGATTGAAACAGTGACCCATTTACTCACCCAAGTCCATGTTCGTAACAATTGTGTGGGGCTACTTGGGGAGGCTCAGTTTGTATGCGCTGGGGCGGGGCGAATGGCTGCTCGTATGGATTGTCGTATGTTAAGCTACGTTGTGGTAGGCGAGTGTGAGCTTGTTGGGGTGGCTCTGGACTACTGTGCGTTGGTGGCGACGACTGGAAACCTGCCTCCGGTGAGGCGTTCAGTGCAGGCGGCGGCCCGTAATTACTGTTATGATGATAGCTTTGGTTGCTCTGGTACGAACTCCCGTCTGCATTCAAGGGCGCGAAGGAGGCCTGACCTTGTGGGGGTGAGGATGGCTGCTGAGGATTGCTATAGCCTTGCTGTTGGCTTTCATAACCCTGCTGCGGTGACCCATACTGCTGTTGTGTACCAAGGCTCTGTGTTGGGGCCTGTGGTGATTGATGGTAGCCTGGATATGGAAGGGCTGGCGTAGGGTTTGCGTAATAGCCCTGTGCTGACATCGGCGGTTGAGGTTGCCAGCCACCGTAATAAGACGAGTTCTGCCCTTCACCAGGTCGAACAGGAGCAAAAGCTCGGTCGGGTGGATCTTCTGGTTCCGCTTGTGGGGCGTATCTACTATCATGCCTCTGGTCGGCATGCCGAAATGCCTGGACAGCTTCGAGTTTGGCCTTGCTAGACTTCCACGGGTTCATGACTTGTTATTGGCCCACGGAGCGGGCCGTGTGAACGGGCTATGTGATTGAGACCAGCTGAGCTTATCAGGGCGATCAATAAAGTCTGAGTCGATGCGATCGTGATAATTTCCGGTCAGGTAAATCGTGACGAAGTGTTTCAAGCAGGGCTGAGCGATGCTGGAGGAGGACTCTTATCTGCCCCGCGAGGCAGCAAGTCAGATGCATATTAAATTAAGAGGTCGCTTCCAGTGAGGCTCTGGAGAGTGAGCTTTCCCGGTGCTGGAGACATGTGGCGCAGAGACGGCACGCGCGAACCAGTGGCGTCGCGTTCCGGTCAAGCGTAAGACGAGTGACATGAACAGTGTATGCACGCGCTGCGTATTTCATGCGGTCTCCTCTTCAGCTTTCCGTTTGCGGCTGTGCATATTTTGACTTAGGTGGCGGCCAATGAGAAGTGTAGTATGTAACATGGCACTGCCTGGACGGGCGGGGTGTGCAGCTCAGCCCGGCCTTGTGTCACCGTCATCAAACAAATAAGTAATGTGTTGGCCCGGGCAGTCGATAACAGCGACAGACGGGCATCATGGCAAATATATTTCGCACTCGCGATCCTATACTGCCAGGTCCTGGTGCACACATACCCACTACGTTTACTCAGGTTCCTATGCAGAACCTCGCTCCAGCGGCAAGTACCCTTAGTAACGCATCGGTAACCGATAAGGAAAAGTTCGTGAAAGCCTGGAAGTATGAGGGCTACAAAGAGTTTGGAAAGTGGATGGCTTCAGACGACGACTTTTTTGTGTTTCGGCGCTTTGAGAGTCTAAATGCGACAACAATAGCGTACTTGCAGTACCGGATCTCGGAGCTCGAACGAACATTGGAAGAGATTCATGAGGCGAATGAGCAGGACGAAAAGGGGAAAAACTCCAGCTTCAAATGGGATGAGAAATATCAACAGGACCGCTTCCAAATCATGAACGAACTCTCGTGTCTACTCCTACATTACAGTAAGTACCGAAGGGTTCTACAACGCGACAATACTAACCGCGACAGATCAATTTATCGACGCATTCTCCAAGATACGTAAACGCCCACGAGCAGAATCCCGTCAAGTGGACTATGCCGAAAACTGGCTGAAGCGTGGTGCCATCACCGCGTCAGAAACACGTTTCGTCAAACACAAGAGCGATTTGATATCGATCAATGAAAGAGTTCGTCCACCACTAGGCCGCTGGCTAGAGGCGTGTCGTTCCCTACACACATGGCGAATCTTCAAGGCGAAGTTTGTAGAGGACCTGCATGTCCAATCGGACGCTACATCCTACTCTAGCGACCATGCCTTCGAGAGCTTCACCACACTCAGCATAATAGCCTTAGGACTTTCTATGCTACTTGCGCCTTTATGGTGGATGCAGAATGTTCCTAACAACAACGATCGGCTGGGGATTATTACGGGGTTCGTGATCCTCTTCACTTTACTAGGGACAGGCGCGACCATCAATAGGCCTTTCGAGGTGGTGGCAGCGACTGCGGCGTACGCGGCGGTGCTTATGGTGTTTATGCAGATTGGGGGTAAATAGCAGTGCTAGAAAGGTGTCAAGTATCTCGTTATGCGGATGTTGTGGGCTGGTGTTGGGAGTCGGGTGCGTAGTCGAAAGCGAACCTTGGAGGCAGGCCCAGCCCCGCTGAAACATGACTAAGCAGCGAGATTGCCTCGTTTCCACATCAGCCACTTGGACCTTCATCTCCCACCTCATCGCGCAAAGTCAACCTTGTTTTCAAAGCAACCAGACAGTAGGGTGTTGGCGACTCGCAAGCCTTCTGCTGTTGCTTTCCACCTCGCTCGACCCTGGAGCAATGTGGATGGAAACTGCCAATGGAAAGATGGTTTGAAGCCACCATCTGTTCTTCTGGCGTCACCGGGCATGATGCTCACCTCCCGACCAACAAAAGTCCGTGGTACGAAGTCATCGGTTCGCGTTAGCATCTCCGAGCTGCAGTTTCGAAGCGAGGAAGTCCGTGGGCCGGTCCTGCATCGCATCGCATTTAGCCTATAGTCTCTGGGTGGCGGTAGCTGATCTGAGTGGTAAGATAATACAATGGACTATTTTACGACTGGTGCTTGGATACAGACGAATACTGCCTGGACGACCATGTTGATGTACAGAAGAGATGCAGATGAGATAGTATCTTGATGATCGGTCTCGATCCGCATCATGGCCTCCCTACTACAGTTCATCTACGCCTGCACCACCTCCTGCAGGCCATCGTTCGCGCTTAGCCCATCTCACCAACACCGCTTCCGTACGGCTCACCAAGGAACCTAGCGCTTCCGCTACCATGCGGCCCCTTCGGAAAGCCTAGACCTTGTCAGCGGCACGGGACGTCCAGCCTCGCAGGATCGCTTACTAGGGTAGCAGACCAGGTTCACACGAGAAAAGAAACATATCATCGACTCGATCGCTGGTGTCAGACAAACGAACGTCAGAACTTCTGCTTGGAAATGCAGGTTGGTCACATCACTTGCATGTCAGCTTCACTCGGGATGCGCCACATCCAGTGACCGGTCGGGTTATGCTTACGGACGATCGAGCAACACATCGGATCGAGAGCTCACGGCCTTTTCTTAGCAATGAGAACATCAAATTCCACAACATCAGCGTCTGTCACCTCATCAGCGTACTCAGGCGTTGCTCACAAAGTACCTCGCTGCGAAGACTGTAATGGCATCAAGGAATACAAGGTCCACATATCCGACTATGCGGTGCAGCAGGATCATGCAGACGATGCATGCCCTTTCATCCTCCTCAACCTTGGCAGCTCCCATCTGCATACTGTTGTATTACCTCCAACAGGTACCAGTCGACCCGACGATCCGTTCGACTCATCGCGGCCTTAATCCGGATGCTGTTACGTGTTCGCAATTGGTGTTGCGCTTTCTGAGTGAGCTGAGCAGTAGCATGTACCTATAGGTCACACAACTATTGCACAGTAAGATGCGCTAAGAACGATATGGCCTACCCACGAGGGTGAATCAGCCTTCTAGAAGAGAAGGAGGAACAAGTTTGGCTCACCACCAACACGATTGACTACTGGCGGTGAGGCGAAAGTGTGCATCCCAAGCTCTCAACAGCATCGCGAAAGCATCAGCCTAGTCGCATAGGTGTTGAAAATAACGCCTCTTTTGGCCTGGAGCCATACCTCCCAAAATCCTATCCAGTGGACGACCAATGATCTCTCGCAGGGTCGGATGTGGGAGCTTGATGCACCATGATACCTGCGCCGTAGGCCGACATCGCCAGACGTCAGCCCTCGTATCTATTCACACCAACATCTTCAAGAGATCCATAGGCCATGCAAACTTCGTTGAGACGTCCGTGCGAAGAGGCATCCTTCGTGTCAGCAGAGGTAGGCTAACGAAACTTTGTGAACAGCTAGGCATACCTTGCCCAGGAAATGAGCCTCACGACAAAGTATAAATAATACAGCGTCTACCCATCAAATAGTCTCCATCACAACAGTATCATTAACACCTTCAACTACACTTCACTCAACCAAACCAATCCCACACACCCTTCAAAATGCAGTTCACAACCACCATCGCCCTCCTCATCGCTGCCGTCAGCATCAACGCCGCCCCAACGGAGATGAGCAAGCGCCTCGACACCATTCCCCTCAAGTTCTACTCCGGCCCAGGCTGCAACACCGGCATCGCCGTCACGACCGCTTACATCCCCGCCGATGGCAGCTGCTTCCCTACCTCGCCCATCTTCAGCGGAAACACAGACTCCGCGTTGATCCTCCCTACCGACTTGCCGGCGCTGCCTGCTGGTTGCACTCGTGAGTTACCTGAAATGAAGCAATTGGTTTCGGGATGATGAGAGCTAATCTGATTGTGTTAGTCGTTGCCTACTCTGACAACACTTGCTCGAGCGTCAACAGCATCGTCTACGACGTCACTGGTCGTTGCGGTACTTTCGGTCCTAACAAGCCCATCTTCTCCGCGAGGGCTGTTGGTACCTGCCAGTAAATTCTTGCTCAAACTTGAGGATGATATGGCATGCGTTTTTGCGAGAATGGTTTAGTGCTCTCTGGTCGATATTCGGATTTCTTGAGTCAGCGGCGCCGGGTCCAACACTCCGATGCCCGTTGACGAGAGAGAGGTGATGTGGTGTAACACGGTTGGCGATGAACTCTTCTCGTCACTCTTTAGCTAGATTCTTCGTATTGGATGGGGACACCCCCTCTTACTACTACACTTTTGTCATAACCAACGTTGCCCAACCTTATATACAATCGTGTGAATCTCTTTCCCATTACCAAACATTACAAAAGCTCTACAATCTATAACATGTCTAATCCTGCTTCCTGGAACTCCTCTTAACAAGCGTCTCATCCGAACTCGCAGCATCTTTCGTACTAACGACATGGAATGAGAAGTCCAACTCGCCCACCAGTCCCTTAACAGCCTTCAACAACCGTTCAATATCCATATGTATGCACCTCGTACTTATGCTCATGACTGCGAACGCGGCGTATCCTGGCTCGGCGATGTGTCTCAAGCTCAAGATCTCAGGGTCTACCATTTCTAGTTTCCGGCTGAGCTGCCCACCTGGTGGGGCGTGTAGATAAGGAGGCAAGGGCTGTGCATTTGTGACGCTGGAAGAGAGCATTGCGAGTAATGAGGTAATCTCATGTGAAGTTACTTTTGCGGAGAGGATGACGCGGCGGAAGTCGTTGAACCATTGCGCGGAGTGGTGGTCGGGGAAGGCGGCTTCTTCTGTTTCGGGGGATGTGGGGTCGGCGGATTGGTGGTTAAGGGAGGGGTGGGTGAAGGCTTGGGAGGCGTAGCCTAGGAGGGCCGTGTAGTTCACGATGCTGATGTGTGTTGTTAGTCATGCTCAAGCCATTACAGTGCTGCATTGTTGGGGGTAATACGTACTTCTCGACGTAACCAATGATTTTCTCATACTCTTCTTTGGGAAACTTGCCTCCAAGTGGGAACTCCCACTTGACGAATCCGGCATGCATCTTCAGTCCTTGCAGGGTGAGCATCTGTTTGGCGAAGACCTTATTCCGAGCCTTGACGAGCTGATAGCCTGGACTCTCTTTGTCAGTCTCTTCGTCGCCGCCTAGCTCACCGCGGATGCGGCCCATGACCTGTTCGTGCATGATGCTATACATATTTGCGGAAAGGTATAGCGCGCCACCAAGTTTTTGTCGGAGCGCAGAGTGCTCGGTGATGGGGTAAGGAAAGATAGTCCAGAAGAAGGCGACAGCTAGACCACCCACTACGGTGGCAAGACGGTAGGGGCCAAGTGTGTAGATCGGGTATGCAGGCTGACCTGTTGTCGCTGTCGCGGCTTGTTCTCCGATCTTGCGAACTTGTAGTTCATAACCGACGATCATAGTAGCAGTGACCACACTGATCATTCCAACGATGACGAGATCCATGCGTTTTAATGGGATGTAGAAGCCGATTGCGACGAAGAACCAAAGGAAAACCAGGATGCCCGCAGTTTGTTGCCCAGGAATGTACCAAATGAGCCAGGCTACTATCATTGCGACGGCGGTACCTGCGATCCTGAGTATGAACTGGAAAATTGATTGACCAGCTGTCGGAGTCATAGAGATGGCCACCATGATCAACGCCCAGACCAAGCGCTGCTCGACGAAAAATTGTTGCGTTGGACGAAGGAAAGCGACAACGGCTATACTCATCGTCGCACACGCAGCACGGAAACCAAAAGCCGACTCGTCACTCCGCAGGAAACGTGAGATGCCACGTACACCATTGCCAAACTTCTGCCACGCGTTTGTAGGCGGTAGATGCTCGGGGTCTTTCTTCTCCTGGTACGCTTCACCCATATAAACTGTCGTGTTGCTCCTGTCGAAACCTGCAACTGTTGTCTCGTCGTCGGAGGTGGAGTCCTGGCTCGCGAAGATACTCTTCGCCCATTTCTTGAAACGCCGTCCACCAGGCCAGATGAACTTGCTTTTCAAAGTCGCTTGATCGCGCTCGTCTGCGAATTTGACGAATTCGATCACGGACCGGCTTATGGAGTTGAGCAGGAACATGACGTAGAGCACCATGAAGAGCTGTCGTTGGTCCCGATTTCGTGTGGTGATGCTCGGCATGAGCTTCAGGGTTTCCTCGTCAAGTGCTGATGGAGACGAGAAGTAATCATCGCGAAGCTTGATACCCTTGGTTTCGACCCAATGGCGCAAAGTAGGTTCCTTCCTGCTGAAGAAGGCGTCGGCTTGCTTCTGCATGTGTTCTGCGAAGCCCGGTTCTCCTGGTTTGATAGCGTCACCCTTCGCCTCAGCGTCGTCCTGGTTCTGGCCCTTCTTCTTTTTCGGCGGCTTGGCCAGCTGCAACTTGAACATAACGTGTGCAAGTCCATCATCGAGAGCCTGGAAGATGTTGTTGAACGGCTCATGAACAAATTGAAACATGTTGTTCCATTCCTGAACGGTTTGCCTTCTGATCTCCTCGTCATGTTCGTCTTCTTGTCCATCCCAGTGGTTGATTTCAGCCGCCCGCTCGAAAAGATCCATCACGGAGCCGAGACCCAAAATTGGAAGCATGATTGCCCGCAGATTCTTGAACATGCCCTCGAGGTCGTCTGGCGTCAGTTTTCCATAAGCGATCTCTCTTTTTGCAAACGGTAGGTCCGCGGTAAGCTTGCCGTGCAACGCCTGCAGTGAACCAGTCATCTTCTTGATGGCCGCTACTTCCGGCCTGGGTTTCGCCTTCTTCTTCCCATCTCCGTCCTCAGGCACGTACTTTTCGCCGAACATGTCGCTTGTTTCCAGGCTGTGGATGTAGTTCTTGTGTGCGCCCAGAGTCCCTCGCAACAAGCCAATGTATCCCGCTGCTTCCTTCATCACCACCTTACGCGATGTGACAGGAACGATGAATAGGGCCACTCCGGTTGCGATCGCGAAACCAGTCAAGAATGCCACTAGAAGTCTTTTGATGAAGGACTCGCATTGTGGTACTGTTTGAAACAAGAAGCCATTAGTCGCTGCAACATTAACCTGAATTGCGTAAATTATCGCTGGAAATGCCAGTTGCGGAAACTTCGCTTTCATAGCATTGATGACATAAATTTGGAAGAAAAGCCACACTCCAAGGACTGCCGACTGCGAAGAGTTGTAACGTTGTGGTGGTGCTCCAGGTACAGTCGTATGTTGTCGGGCTTTGACTCCCGACCAAACCATGAGCATGGCGAGAGCCGAACCAATACAAGTCGCCAATATGTTCATCGTCATCGTCTGAATAAACTTTGCGCGCGGCATGATACAGAATCCCAGGATACTGATGATAGCCGTGAGGTAGCCCAACGTAGTGAAGTATTGCGCAACAGGCGTCGCCTGATACATCGCAAGGCAAATTGTCGGTGGCAGTGCCGCCTTGCCCATCATCATGAGCGTACCCGGATCCAGACCGAGTTTAGTCCACGCTGCTTTGAGTTTTGACGGCTTCTTCTCTTTTTTCTCTCCATCTGTTCTGTCCTCCGTGAGTGTCGCATCTTGGTGGTAATCGTTCGACTGCCCCTGCTCGCCGCGTGGTGATTCCCCTGCTGTGTTCGTGGAATCCACCTCTTCCTTATCCGCAACATTCCGGCCCGTCGCGGTAGACGCCATTGTGGCGCTGTGAGTTCAATCGACTACCCAGGTAGATGAGCAGGTAGCGAGAGATGAATCCAGCAACAGTTAAGACATTATTGAGAGTCCTTCAGGGCTAGATCGCCCAACGAATCCCCATAGGGGCCACCGATCCTCCGCACCCGAGAGTCGCGCCGCGTTCGGCATTTTTCACGCGCGCGGTCAACGTCATGGTCCGTGATGTGAGTGGCCAAGCCGCGCGCTAAGACAGATCTAAAGTTTAGTCACAGGGACTTCCCAGCCATTCGGGCCTTCGGTCTGGGTTATCATCCGCTTGTAATTGCAATGTCGCAATGTCGCAAAGTCGGCATGCGGCATGGGCACGCGAAGGTTTATCAGATTCGTCCGGGCTATCTGTATTGGTAACGCCGAAAAGAAGATGCTTGGTAGTTCGTACGATCTGTGGTATATGCTGCTATATACAAACTTCAAAAGCAATGCCCTATACAACAATGCGCTCGAAGCTGTACTTCGGCACGCGTTTGCTGATCAGCATACCCATCTCTCTCTTGCTTCGCGGCTCCTTCTTTCCTCCCTTGCCGCTCTTCATCTTCTCCACGCCCTGGTCTGCCTTGGCTCCAAGCGGCAGCATAGGCAAATCTTCCTCTCCACTAAGCTTGCTCGCGACACCGAATGGTTTGCCTTGTACCTCCAAAGTTTTGTTAGAGGGCTTCTTCGATGTCGGTACAGTGGAAGCGTAGCGTAGGAACTCTGCAAGTAGACCACGTATGAAGTGAGCTTCGAAGAAACCACTCAGTGCTACAGATGCATCCCGGTTTAACGATTTGAGCATGTCTTCTCCGGTTTCCGAGGCGGAGACTGTGCCGACAGAAGCCAACCAAGCTCCTGCGCCAATGGCGTCGAGAGTGGTAGAGAGAAGAGAAGCAATGATGGCGACTGCATGGTCGTCAGGGTCATCGCCTGAGTTCTCAGCATGAGGCGACTCTGTCTCTACAAAGCCCAGTGGCGAAGACCACCCACCGTTCTTCAATTCCAGATGCAAAAGGCGAATCAGCGATTCGAGGTCTCGCCGCGGCAACATTGAGCGAAGAGTTGCACTGACTATTGGTGCTGAGAAGGTATGGAGCCGGATCAGAGCGGGTCGCAGTGTGTGGCTGCGCGTCAACAGACCATGGTCAAGCACCGACAAGGCATGATCGATTTCGTGCGAGGCTGCTTCGAGCTCGGTAGCAAAGTCCAGGTCCATGTCGTCGTCTGATGGATTGGTGCCATTCATCAAAAGCTTTGTTGCTTCATTGTCCTTTGGCTCGTCATCTATACTTTGGATAAGAAGCTTGATAGCTTGAACGACCTCGCCCACTGGGAGGAACTGAGTGTGATTGAGTACTGCCGAGAGGATGTGCAGATCGGGATCGTATTCGACCAAAGCCTTGACGATATCCCCATCCACGATAGCGGAAGCTGACTGCATTTGCTCGTTTGTTCCTTCGAAAAGGGATCGGCGGATGGACTCCTTGGTGAGATGTCCAATCTGTAGAAGCCACTGAAAAACGTTGGGTGGGAAGAAGCCGACCCTCAACTGTCCTTGTGATTCCTCTTCTGTGGCATCTACCCAATAGAAGATCTTACTCAATGCGTATAGTGCATACTGACGGTATTGCTGTCGTTGGTGGCCAGGAATGGTTTTGGGAATTGTCCATCTGGGCAGGTCGTCCTTGGAAGTTTCATCGTCGAGTTTGTCAACGACCATAGCATCCTCGTCAGGAAGACTTGGGCCCCCTCCGTTCGTCAAGGGTCCGCCGTTTACCTCATTCTCATGCTTCTGAGCTGCATCGGCAGACTCAACTTCGATACCCAGGTCTGTCGCAAAGGATCGCTCGAACTTTGCAATCTTACCCCTTGTGGCGTACTTGTTGAGCTTCCATTTTCGCTCCTGCCATTTCTGAGCGTCGCCTGTGCTGAGAGTCGATTCTGGTGCGATTCCCTTGCCAAGAGCGTCGATAAGAAGAGTACCTTCGGTCTTGGTCCGTTTGCGTGATCCTGCTCCACCATACTGCATACCAAATATCTCGTCCTCTCGAGCAGCAACAATCAGTCCAGTGTCGGCGTAGTACGCCACGAGGCTGCATGGTGAAACCTTCTGTTCGTCGCTCTCGGGCTGCGTGTGCTTCCTCTTCTTCGATGGGCTAAGAGACTCTGATGTGGATGGACTAGGGTTCATGGATTGCACAGCTTGCAAAGAGTTATACTTGACATCGAACACTCGGCATGTATTTTGCGACGTGGTGAAGATGATATCTTGGGATGTTCTGAGGAAAGAGTCGACAGCCGACCCGGGAAGCGCAAATTCCGACTGGAGCTTTGGTACGGTCCCAGACAGGTCGTAAGATAGCAGGTTCCCGCTTGCGAAAATGTGAAGGGCACCACTGGAAGGGTATAGAGCGATCTGAGATGTAGGAACCCGTGCGGCTGAGGCCTTTGGTTGCGGTAGGTCCAACGATGCTAGGTGTTTCAGCGGCGAGAGCTGGTTCGTAGTAAGATCGACGGATCTTGGCTGTACTTGAACAAGGGTGAGTGTCCTCGTTTTGTCTGCCTTACGTTCGACGATGCAGAGAACCTGAACAAGGTCAAGAAGATCCGAGGTTTCGTCTGGAGTGGGATCCAAGATGGTAGCGATGTCTTGTCGGCTTCGCAGGAGCCCTCGTATGACCGACCTGGCACTGGCGAGCGTAATGTGCTCGATATCCACGTCGGTGCCTCTGGACGGTAGGAGGACCTTCAAATTTACGGCCCATCTGACATCCTGGAGATCGGCTGACAGAGACATGACATCTCCGTTGTCGAAAGTCGCTAGTATATCGTGCGTCGCATCATTAGCTGAGCCGCCAGGTGCGACAGGAAGCGAGTCTAGTGTCGAGACGCGCGCAACATCGGAGGGCGTATACGAGGTCTTGCTGGTCTCGGTGTGGTCGCCAGACGATTTATCGTGGAAGCACACGAGTGAGGGCTTCTCGGCCGGTGACGATGCGGCTAGGGAAACGTAGGTAAAGCGTTGTGTCGAAGTCTTCGAGGAGCCCTTGCGATAGATCGAGTATGGGGCGGCCGCGAAGGTTGCGCTCGGCGGGAGCGCATAGGAAGTGACGAGTTGAGGATTTTGGAGCTGGAAAAGAGTTGAGCGCATATCCCATGTCGCAATAAAAAAGTACCTACGCTGTATATGGATACACCCTCTCCATCGACGCCGACTGCGATTTCGGTGCGCTTTCTCTTCTTTATGCCGCTAATGCTGCATACTCCAGAGGCGTGAACATGGCCGTTGGTGGAGCCGATGGGCCTGGACAGCGAGGCCAATGTGAATGGAGCGCCAATCGGTTGGTCGAACGACATGATGTTTGCCAGACCCGAGTGTCGATTGAGCTGAGGTCTGCGTGAACCGTCGGGTGAGGCGCGTGCTTTGGTTGCGCGGTCGAGTCTGTCGAAAAAAAGATTGGAGCTCCGGCAGAAAGGCAGGCGGTGCGAAATCTTGGCGGAGGCTAAAGTGTGGCTCTTAGTGGCGCCCTTAGCGCGTCGGCGCGTCACGTCGCGTGTCCCCGGAAGTGTCTTCGATCATCGTTGACGGCGACGACGACCACACGCCTTCACCCTGCACCTCCGGCTATTGCAATCACCTGCCACACCCTGTTACTACTACATCTGCTTCTCACTCATGTCTGGACTACTCCCATAATCTTACAATCTGTAAATGGCCCTCACAGCAGTACAACCTGCAATGAATCTAGAGGGCAAGAACGTACATCCATTCTTTACCAAAGCTACCAGTATGCCACAATACTACTCGCAAATTCCGCGCTTACCTGATTCCTAGACGGCCACGTACCAGACCCATCGCCAATCGCAAACGCAAACGCAAACGCAACTCCTATCGATCACGCACTCGACGATCCAGAAATCACTGAGGCCGATGCCAATTCCATCCAAGGACAGAAGAAGAGGGCACGAAAAGCCGACCCAAAGAGCAAAAAGGTAGCTTCTCACGCGAAGAACCAAGCCTCTCTAGACAAATTCACTCGCCCTCCGACGATACATAACAACAATGAAGCGAACTCGGGCAACGCGAACATACCCGTAGAGGCTTCACTAGAGGTCGACCCAAACCACGAGCGGAGGAAGAGGCAGAAGACCGCGTCTCCAGAGCCTTCCATTCCACCAACTTCAGCGCAATCCGAGCCCAATGCATTCAATTGGCACCAGCAACTGCAGGTGGAAGCTGCGCGGCCAATTGAGGTGCAAGGGTTACCAGAAACAGCGTTTCACGCAGGCGATATGGTGGTAGATGCAATACAAGAACAAGCTGTCGCGCCCAGCACACAGCCTCTGCCAGACTTGGATGCAGCCACCCTTCCAACCGGTCCCGTCGCAGAAGAATCGCAGAAAACAACGCCAAAGAAACAGATAAGAGTTACCAAGAGCGGCAGACTAGTCTCCAGCCCACCGAAACCAGCTTTCGACACTGTAGCGTCACCGAAGAAAAGAAGAGGTCGCCCGCGCGCGAAACCAAAGATACTTCCCACCGTGACAGTCATACGATACGGAACTGATGCAGCGAGCCGATCTGCTTTGGGCCAGAAGATTGAGGAGATTCTAAACGCAAAGAAGAAGCTGGCAGCGCGTCCAGCGGCCCAAAAGAAGGCGACATCGAAACCAGCTGGGCCGGCCAAGAGCACACATCCCTTCTTTCTCGGCAAAGCCCCGAATGACGCTCTCCCAGCAAAAGTCGTCGCACAATTGCCACCTCCAACCCCAAGGAAGAGCGCTGTGACCCCGGGAAAGCTGCGCGCTGAGACTCGACGTGATCCATCGCCTGAGGGCCCACCGGTTTTTAGGCGAGGATTGCAGACAAGTAATGCGGGAAAACAATCTGGTCTCAACGAAGTCTGCTGGCCCACTTGTGAGAACGCGCATGTCCGCAACCTGGAATCCCCATCGCCGCGTCTGGACAATGCCACATGTATGCAGTTGCCACTCAGACCTCGCAAGCTGAAGCAAGCTGTGGTGATACTACCGGAACACGAGAACGTGGTCGCGAGGCTGGCGCGAGGCCTCCAGGGTTGCAGTAGGAGCGAGACTCGATCAGTTTCCGAGTTTGAGCCTCCTGAAGATGTTCGTCTGCCCAAAAGGCTACTCACCACTGGGTCGGAGATCCAGCGCCTGGTACGTGGACAACTACTGGCCCAGTTACCTTCTTCAGAGCTCCCAGAGAAGCCGTCTCACCCCGCTGTCAAAGATCTGTTCCGAGAAATCGAGCATTGTCTCACGCCATTTGACGAGGCCAAATGCGAGTCCCAACCATGGACTCTAAAGTACTGCCCGAAGAGTACATCGCACGTTTTGCAAACTGGCATGGACGCAGTGGTTCTCAAAGACTGGTTACAGAGTCTGACCGTCATGGCTGTAAGCGGCGCAGCCAAAGTCGCTACAACACTGGATGTCAAGCAGCCGCCGCGGAAGAAGCGGAAGAAAGCTCTAGACGATTTCATTGTAGCAGACGATGAAGAGGATGAGGAGGACATGGTCATGCTCCCGGCTGCGGAAGGGACCAGCTTCACACAGCCGAGATCTTACAGGCAACCGCAGTGGACGCGTAATAAGAACGTCGTACTTATCAGCGGTCCTCACGGCTGCGGAAAAAGCGCAACTGTGCATGCCGTCGCAAAGGAAATGGGATTCGAAGTATTCGAGATCCACGCCGGTATGCGCCGTTCAGGGAAGGACATACAAGATAAGGTCGGTGATATGACCGGGAACCACCTCGTAAATCACAAACGCAATGCACCGTCTGTGCAAGAGACTGCTCAAGCGGCCGACGACGCGAATGATGCCGACAGAGACACTGCTCTAGAAGAGGACATCAGCAGTGGCCGACAAGGGACGATGACCTCCTTTTTCCAAGTCAAAACCGGAGCCGGAGCGGTCAAACCGAAAGTCAAGGCGAAGATACCAGAAGTCAGCAAAGGCCCAGCACCCACAGCTCAGGCTACACTGCCCATGGCACAAGCCTCGCGCAACTCGCAGAAGCAATCGCTGATCCTCATCGAAGAGGCTGATATACTTTTCGAGGAAGACCAGCAGTTCTGGGCGCAGATTACAAAGATTGCCTCCTTGTCCAAGCGTCCCATCGTCATCACTTGCAACGATGAGCGACAGATACCCATGCAAGACTTGCCCCTTGCAGCTGTCCTTCGGCTATCACCCCCTCCCGTGGATTTGGCTACAGATTACTTGCTTGTTCTTGCTGGCAGGGAAGGTCATATCTTGGAGCGGCAGACTGTGAAAGAAATGTATGAATCGAAGGGCCACGACCTACGAGCTAGTATCATGGAACTTGACTTCTGGTGCCAGATGTCTGTAGGCGATAGGAAGGGAGGCCTCGAGTGGATGTACCAGCGTTGGCCACCTGGTAAAGACTTAGACGAACACGGTCAAACATTGAGAGTTGCCAGTGAAGGCACATACACATCTGGCATGGGTTGGCTATCACACAACGTCTTCGAAACGCAAGCCAACTCTGTGTTTGATAAAGAAGAAGAGCTTTTGCAGGAAGTCTGGGCTGATTGGGGTATCAGCCCTTCGGCGTGGGGAGTCTCTGAAGCAACCGGTGCACAGTCATCCGGAACACCCAATACGAATCGGGCTGACCAACTGAAAGAGCTCGCACGTCTGGAGGACTACACCGACTCACTCAGTGCTGCCGACGTGTTCTGTCGCGTCGACCTGCCCACATATGATTCCAGTTCTGACCAGCCTACCGACTCCACCCAGCCACTGATCACCGACAAAGCACGCCTTAGCTATACGCTTGCCGCACCTCTACTCCAAGTCGATCATAGCTCAGACTTCTTGAACCTCGACACCGCCTTCTCCACACAAACACATCTGCTCATACAGCGTACATACCCGGATCTCTCACAAAGCCACAGCCTATCAACAACCTCCCATCTACGCACAGAAACCGACTACGCAAAAGCCATACTCCAGCATCGCAGAAACCAAAACGTAGACACCACCCTCACACGTCTTGACTTTGCAGGAGCTCTCGACCCTCTCGCCGCGCCACCAGACCAACTCCTCCCCGAGCGCACTTCCTTCACTCTCACACCATCGTCATTCGACCGCACATTCAGCATCATCACGCTCGATCTAGCACCCTACGTCCGCAGCATCGTAGCCCACGAGCAGATCCTCGAAGAACAACGTGTCCGCATGTCAAGCTTACTGACTAGTGCTGGTGGAATAGGAGGCAAAAGAGGTCGAAGTACGCGAGCAAGTCGTGTGGCACTCGAAGGAGGCGTTAGGGAAACGAAGAGGAAGGATAGGTGGTTCGATGCCGATGTAGATTTCGACGCTGTCATGCGCACCGCGGGTAGGGAGTGGGCGGGCTTAGGCTGGAGAGGCGAGAATTGGAATGAGGAGAGTGGGGAGGAGGGTACGGCGAGTCTGGCGGGGACGCAGGAGGGAGTTGATGACGGGGATAGGGATGTTGTGATGCAGGAGTCTCAGGTGTGAGATCAAGATCTGGTTGATGTATAATGTATATAAATGCATGATGTATAGGGGCGTTTGCCATTGCATTTTTTGGGAGGCAAGTACGGATATTAGTATAGACGTGTACATAGAAAGCCCGACTAAGAATATTACTACCACACAATACGTTTGAAGAAGACTGAAAGTACTGTGTTTAAAGAATTGATAGCATGGCAATCAAGAATAGCGATGACCTCAAGAAACTAGCTATGCGATACCCATACGAAAAAGATAAGTCAATAACGCCAACCTGACCCTGTCGGGCAAACAGGTAACCTCAGCGCCAAATCCCATGAAAACAATCAACACCCTCATTTTTCACCGCGCCAGCACTACCCTCGACTCTCCACTATCCTCCCTACTCTACAAAACACCACACCACGCACCCTCAAGCTTAACCCGTTTCGCACCGCTAACAAACTACGTAGCCGACACCAACGGCAAACTCTGCCTCCCACTATCCCCTCTACTCGACGCATTCCCTGCCGTGCGCATAAGATGCGGACTGACCTTTGGCAAAGTAGGCGTAGATTTCGGCGGCGTCAAATTATCGGTTTCAGACTCGTAATCCGAGGTGAGTTGGGTGGAAGGCGCGTCTTCGGATTCTGCGTCGCTGGCTTCGGTTTCGGGGTCGTGTTGGATGATTGGGTGGGTGGGCTCGGTGGGGGTGCTGGTTGTGAGGGAGGGGGAGGCGGGTTCTGGGGCTGGAGGTGCTGGTGACGCAGGGTCGAGAGTGGGAGGTGGTTGTGTTGGTGTGGGGAGGGTGTCGAGGAGATCGTCGTCGTTGTCTTCGGGTAGGGCGACTTTGATGGCTTCATCATCCACAACCATTGATGCGTCGACGGGAAGATCAGCTGGTGGCAAGGGCGCCTCTTCTGCTGCGGATATAGACTCTACTCTGGCATCTGGCGTTGAAGGAGTGTTTTCGTCGATGCGCTCGTAGAAGAGCATGAAGACGTTGCCTTGGTGCGCTTCTTCCTCAGATACTGGATATACGCTGTCATCGCTGAAGCGCCACCACTGTTCTGGCTGTGATACCGCTGAGTCTTCTTGTGAGTCCTCCATCACAACGTCTTCGGCCTCCTCGTCTTTTGTTGATGGCACTTCAGCGTCTTCATCGCTCTTGGGCTTAGGCGCAGGCTTAGGGTGCGAGCGGTAGCAGACGTAGTGACCGTTACCATGCGAACCATAGTGTGTGACAGCGGCGCGCAGTCGGTATTGGAAGGGCGAGTCTGTCATGGGCTCATCCCTTGCTAGCATCGACTGTCTAGGATCCTTTGGCCACTCCTCTTCCGATGCAGCGGGCTTTTGTGAACCATGAGGAATGCCACCCAAGCACCAGTTTCCGAGATCCAACACTGATGGATATGCGACGCCTGCGGTGTTCTTGAACGGCATACCAGTATACTCGTTAAAGCTGCTTCGGTTGACGTGAAGGACTAAGGATTGTGGCGCTCGCGCAACGACTGCCTGTTTCGACTTTGTGCTCTGCACCCAGTTCTTCTTCGGGACGTTAAGGGTCTTCAGCAGTGTCTTATCTTCGAAATCCTCCTTTTCAAGCGCCTCCTGTACAGCGTCTAGCCTTGCCTTCAGCGGCGATTCGGGCTTGCCAGCAACTAGGGGCGCGAGTGTTTTCTCCAGCTTAAGCAGTGTGCATTTTGCGCATTCGACGCCATCAATGAATTCTAGGGTCGTATACTCGTCTAAGCATTCATGGACGTCGTAGTTGTAGTTCCTGCCAAGGGATACGGTGATGCAGTTGAACGGAATGAGCGTGAGGCCTTCAGAGTAGCCGCAAGACGTGCAGCCAACGCGCTGGGCGAGGCGTCCCTCGAGCGGGTTCGATGGAATCTGAGGTGATGTTTCCGTCGCGTCTGACCCGTTTTTTGTTCCTTCTTGCGCTTTCTCATCCAGGTCCTTGGAGTCACTGAGGCTCTTTGTAACTTCAAGCCACGAGACAGAGGACCGCCTTTTACTGCTCGCAGTCTTCTTGACCTCTTCGTCGAGCGCATCCAATATCTTGCTATAATATTCCTGCGCGTCCTGCTGCTCGAAAGTGCTCATCGACTTCAACTTGCCACGTATCCAGAAATGCTGACCCGTATTCGCAGGGTCGTTGAGCTTAGTGATGATATCGAATAGCGCGCCATTTGTGCTCTCGGAGGTAAGCGCCGGGTGTGCGGAGGTCGTCTTGGAAAGGTGGTCGCGTAGCGATGGAAGGGAGGCGAGGCCTTGGATAACGCTGTTCTGGTAACAAGAGTTGCTGATATTGCCCAGGCCTGGTGGCACGTCGCTGGGGCCATGCGAGAAGGCGTTCGCGACACCTCGTACCCCTTTTTGTAGTAGATTTCCCGGGCTCATGCCAAAGAGGCTACCGAACATGCCGCCCTGTTGTGTTGTGTCGTCGTTGCTAGTGTTGGAGGTTGTTGAGCTGAAGGAGGCGCTGCGCATGCGCAGGACGTCGGTCGCCATCTCGAGAAAGCGCTGTATAAAATCCCAGACGGGAAATCCGAGTACGTCCAAGGCTTTGAACAGGACGTATAGACCGATGATGGCGCCGAGCAGGGCGGACGTGATGGTGGTATGCGACTGGGTTGTGTTCCAGCGTTGTTGATAGGCCTCGAATTCGGGGTACTCTGCGTAGCTCATAGCTGGGTGCAAGGTAGGAATAAATTTGAAACGCTAGGCTGCTACAGGCAGGCTGTGGGAGCGGCGGTAGCGAAAGGCTTTTCCAGGTTGAACTAGGAGTATGGGTAACGCTTGCAGGCGCAAATGGTGGGTCTTTCAACCTTCGGGCCAGCGCATGGATGTAGTTGTGGTCAGACAGAGCAAACGCGGCGGTGTGTTTGTCTGCGACATGGGCGAGAGACTGGGTGCGACAGTCGGGGCGAGACGGGCGACGGCGGTGGTGGCGGAACGGCGTGAATATCTAGGCCAAGGGCGAGGCACGCGATTCTGAAGGGTCATTGGGGAAGGTGCGGGAGCGCGCTAGCGGCTCAAGTGGATCCCGAATTTTGGGTTCGCGTTCACGAGCTAGTGGGGACTTTTGGAGATTTTGGGTCCAGTTGAGACTTCTTTCGACTGCACACGAGATTTCACTAGAGAGTATTCCACGTACCGTGACTATCACACGTAATCGCGCGTCTTTAATCAATTCCTTCACACCATCGGAACTCTGTAGCGACAACAAGAAGCCAACACAATGGCAAAGACAGCAAAGGTCAAGAAGCGCCGTATGTACCACGAGAATACCATCCTCATGAACAACTCCTAACAACCACACAGCGGTGAGCATTCACTCCCGTACCGCCCGTCGCGCCGTCTCCCCCTCCCTCAACCTCGACAAAGCCGCCCAAAAACCCGCCCACACAACCCGCGACTCCGCCTCGCCATCGCGGCCCTCTAAAGTAAACCCCCACGCCCTCGCCGCAAAAGATGCCGGCATCCAGAAGAAGCGTAAGAAAGGCACAAACATGACCCGCGCACAACGGTTACGCTACGAAAAGGGCCTCGACCGTGCGGAGGAAAACATGGAAAAGCTCGAAAAGAAGCGGATGAAGAGCGTGGGCAAAGAACAGAAGATCAAGGATAGGGCTAAGGGCTGGGAGGATGTCAATGGCGATGGCACGAAGAAGACGAAGAAGCAAGTTGCGCTTGAGCAGTTGGAGGCGGAGGAGAAGCGGAAGGAGAGGGAGTGGGTTAGTGATGAGGATATGGACGAGGAAGAGGCAGCGGCCGAGGAAGGTGCTGAGGTCAAAGATGGCGAGGTCAAGGGCGACGGCAAGGAGGTGGATGTTGAGATTGCGCAGAGCGTTCCGGCGCCTATGGAGGAAGAGGAAATGCTTTGAGTTACAACAAGCAAGAAAGAAGGGGTCGAACACCATAGTCACGAAGCATATGATACCCACAAGTTACGAATCGATACGTTGGACTTCTCTTCATCGTCAATTCAACGTTCACGCTCGTTATCGATCGAGATGATGTGCTGATATACAAGCCAGCTCCTTCGTCAATAACAAAGAAACCCAGGCTGCTAGTACCGCCCTGTCCCTCGAAGCAGACGCGCAAATCATCAACCCCTCCTACCCCATCCATGCGCATAATCATTATCTGCCTCCACCGCTGCCCTAAGCTGATCCTTGTACGAGTGGTAGAGCTGCTTGATGCGCCCGTTCTCCTCCATAGTATCCACAATCTTCCGTGCCTCCTTCTCCCTCTTGCGATCACTTCGCCCATCTCGTTTGACTAGCTTCTCCGCCGTCAGATGTCCCTCATCCTTGAGGTAGTCTTTGACCCATTGGTAGAGATTGTAGCGCCAGTGGTACAAAGTATGCGCAACTTGGGCATTAGCTTTGCAAGTCGAACCCAGTGGGAAGCGGTGGGACTCTGGTGGTATCCGGTCACCTTGGTAGTTGAAGGTTGGCTTTTCGCCGTTGAGGTGGGTTTCAGAGTCGGCGGATAAGGCGGAGTCACTGTCGCTATCGCTGTCATCTGAAGCATTGGCGAGAGGTTCCAGTGTCTCCGGGTGGTAGGGCTGGCCCTGGAAGAGGACCTCGAAGCTCGCAGTATGGTTGGTTCGGTTGCATGCTTCGCAATGTGGTGACATCACGGCCCTTTCGGCAGCGCTGAGTTCGTTCATCAAGAGCAACGGTCTTGCGCGAATGGCTCTAGTAAAGTCTGCTGTCCAGGCTGAGGATGTGTACTTGGAACCCGCGAGACCCTTCACTTCGTCGTCCAGTTTGCGGAAAGTCAGCACGTAAACGTTCTTCTCCGCATCGAAAGCTGGATGAATCTTCTTCATGACCATCCACTCGACAGCGTGTTTGAACAGATCCCGTGTTTTCGCGCGCGACAGACTGAACGCCAGACGCATTTCATCGAGATCGTCATTGACAGACGGTTCTCCGAGCACATTGTCCGGATCGTCGTCGATGAAGTGCTCATCTTCTTGGTCTTCCTGGAACATGTCAAGGGCGTTGGCATCGCGGTCTGACTCTTGCTCGTCGTCTTCGATGTCATCCTGTTCCAAGATCTCAAGATCACTGTCTGGCTCTTCCTTGATAACCTCGAGTTCAGACTCGGAGTCTGTTTCCACCACAACCGCTCTTTTGCGCCCAGGTGTCGCAGAAGAGGGCAGTTCATTGGTACCAGCACGCCGTCTTTTCAATGCTTCTAGAGCTTCCTGGCGTTTGTTTTTGGGCTTGCCTTGCGTGCTTCTTAGTCTGCCGCGATCAGGTAATGGTGAGGATCGCAGGAACGCAAGTTCCTCTTTCAGTTCGTCTTGCTCCTCGTCGTCCTCGTCATTGTTTGCACTTCCCTCACTCGCTTCCTCGTCTTCATCGTCTGAAGCAGAATCCCCACGATTTGTGAGTTGGGGCGTGGCTGACGGCTCTTCCTCGTCCTCTGAAAGTGACTTTCGTCTCTTCAGTCTGCGCCTCGTGCTTCGAGGTGGGCTCTGCTCCTCTTCTTCAGCGGATGGAGAACGCCTGCGGACGATCTTCCGCCTCGAGCTCGGTGCTGGAGTAAGAGGTTCGTCCTCATCCTCGTCTTCGTCTGGTGTCGGGGCCTTCTCCGCAGTCTTTCTTCGGCTGCTGCGAGGCGCAGGCCGCAACTCTTCCTCCTCTGGTGTACTCTCCTTCCTTTCTCGCCGTTTGCTGGCCTTCGAAGACTGAGTCTTCTTTTTCTTCTCTTCCTTCTTCTTGCTCTTCGGTTTCTCCGATGTATCTGATCCGATCTCGATAACATGGCGTTGTCGTTTGCGCGGGATAACTGTGACTGTCGGTTCCTCGTCTTCAGATTCGCTGGGCGTCGGTGCTCGTCTCCGCTTTCGCGACTTCGGTTGCTCCACTTGTACTTCGTCTTCGTCTTCCGACGTCTCTGAGCTGGCAGAGCCATTGTTCGATCCATCGAACATACCACGCGCTGTGCCCCCGACTGGCATCCCTAACTGCATCGCCTTGTTTGTTCCCACTACCAACTCGTCCTCGCTCGAAGAATCATGCTTCTTGTTGTTGCTTTTGTTGGAAACTCTGCTAGGCGCTCGTCTTGTCGGTGTCGTAGCCGTGATGTTCGGCCGCGACGGCGAGGTTCCCATAGTCGTGGCGGCAGTCGATTTAGTCGCAGGTGAGGAATGGGAGGCAGGTGAAAAGTTGATTTTGGTCTGCCGTTTGCGATCGCGCGCCTTCTTGGGTGCCATCTTGGCGTGTCCAGTCTTGGAGTCTGCTTCACTATGGATGTCTCTCACTGAAGTGTCGCCCCAGATTATATCTTGCGCAGCGCCGTCGCGTCGGACAATCGCGTTGCGAAAACGTCGCTGTAGATGTGCGAGTGTCGCAAAACCCCGAGGATAGATGCGCGACTATTATATTATCCAAACGTTTGTAGAGAGTGCTCCAGGACGGCAACAATGCGTCTTCCTTGCGATGACGGTGGGGCGGCAGAAAGAGTGCGCATCTGCAAGGACCCGGCGATTCAGGCAGGCGCGCGAGCACGTGCGCTAGCGTCATGCGGTCTACCGTCAACTGCACAGAACGAACCTGTAACACAAACATTCGCTAAACAACATTCACCATCATTACGAAATGCTCATGTGCCTTGATATCTCTTCAGTGAGACATTAGTCTAGTTGGTTTGATTTCACGCATGTTCCACTAATCTTGGTGCTTAGCAGAAGTGTTGTAACTAATCAATGTCACCGCACTCGCCAATCGACAGTCAGGTTTGGGTTCCCGTCGAAAGCGCCCCATTCAATACATGTATAACTCCTCTATGTCTAGCTCGGCCTGCTTACTGCATCTCATCCGGAACCAATCCTCCTTGAAATCCTGCTAATCATGCCTAGCTGCAGTCTAGTAGAGTGCTCTGAACTGTCCAACTGATCCCTTTTTTCAGAAACGCTACATCGCGCCTTTGACGCAGACTTTCTTCTGATCGTAATTCGATCCGGTCATCGATATTTTCTCTCTTGTGCCTCGCTTCGAGTCTTTTGTCCTGGTCTTCGAAAGAATCTTCAAGCTTTCTCAGCATAGCATCATGCTCTCTCTCAGCGGCTTGTAAAACCTTCACCCTCGCTGCTTTCTCCGCTGCTTCCTTCTCCTCATCTGTTGGAACATAATAAGTTGGAACTAAAATGCCCGTTCCGTTAATCGTTGATTGGCCGTACGCGTTGAAATCATTCTACGAGTCGGGGTTTGGGCCGAGGGTGTCGTCAATTTTTTGTACAGTGCCTTCCCTTTGAGTATCTCTGGCTCTGCTTCTAGCTGCGGTGGTCTCTTATACGCTGCCTTGTCGGCTTTCAACTTCCCGCGAAGGCTTGGTCTGCGAGCTGGTACATCAGCCACTAGCGGTATAGGAATCTTCACTTCGCTGCGCTCTAGTCGTGATTTTCGGCCCTCCACGTGGTTCTGGATCGCACATGTCTATCATTTTCGCAGCCGCTGGCATACTCTTCCTGAAATAGGTTTCTGGCATGCCCCTAGCTCGAACAGTGTTCGCGTGGTCATTCCTCTTCTTCTCCGCTCTAGATCGAGCGTTGTTGATGGCTTTGAGGTTCTTTTGTGCCTGTGCCTCTTTATGTTCAAGACGCTCAGCTTTTTTCTGCTCGTCCCAGCCGGTCCCCCAATAAGCGTTTTTTTCTCTGCACCACAGTATCCTTTCTTATAACAGCAGGTGGTAGACCCTTTCCGTCATCTGGGGGCTCAACCCACTTCTTCTTGAATTTGGGTTCTGGCTCTCCGGCACGCAGAGCTTCCAAGGCTTTGACCTGTTGGCGATAGTTCTTCATCTCGATTTTGCTCTTTGGCGCCAACACTGGGTCATACAGGCCCTTTCCCTCGTTTGGGGGCGGAACCCGCTTCTTCTTGTTGAAATTGGGTTCTGGTTTTCCGGCCCGCAGTGCTTCCAAGGATTGGAGCTGTTTGCGGTATGTATTCACATCGATCTTACTCTTTGGTGCTAACACTGAGTCTTTCATCATGTTCTAAAGAGCTTGAAGATATCACTTCCTGCGTGAACTGATGCTATTCCAAGAAGTGGGATTGTCGATGGGATATCAGGCGTAATATAGCTAGGTGACGTTGGAATGGTCTCTTTGTAGTTGTGCGTGACTGGAAGAAACGTGATTGATTGATGTGCTGATGCTCGCTCCAGGCGAATGCTGATTGAAGTGATGAGTAAGTTGAAAGGTATATGTAATTATCGATAGTATAATGCGTGTTCTAAAGAAGCAACGCAAGGATGGCTATGTCGAGGGATACTTATACCTAGCACATCGACTAGATTCACATACTCCTATGTGAAAACGCGTTCGTTGCATTGAATGTGGCTTCACATACATGTCTGGCAATGGAGTGTGCACAGCAAACAGTTCCAACCTTTACGTACGGACTCACGTACTCAGGTTTCCACAAGACATCTCATAAGTCAATGCTACAAACCCGCTTGATATCCTCAAAGGCGATGATACCCTCGTTTGGCGAGCTTCAGGGCACCAAGCTACCCGATTGTGATACCTCTGTGCACCTAGAAGGTTTTAGATCCCACACTTACATATGAACATTTCCAATCCTTAGAAAAGCTATGCCGCGCCAAGATACAGAGAGCAAAGCGTAAGATACTGTAGGGGATGTGTAAAATAGAAGAGCGCGCGTGTTGGAAGGGCAGTTTGGACCGGCATGTCACGCAGACATACAAATTAATCGCATGCGGTGTTCGGGAGTCTACGCTCGACATGAGACTCGAGTATCTTTTTGTCGAACTCCAGCGGATGAACGTGAAGATGACGGTTTTGGTGATACCTGTTCGCTGTATACATAGTCCCAAATTATCGCAAGCGGTGAGAGCTGACAACAGAGTTCGGCTGACAGCACGTTCCATAGGTTCGTCATGTTGCGCGACACTGACTGCAGGCTATGAGCGGCGTCAGGAGCGGAAGTCGGCAGCATGTAGTGTCCCTTGGCGCACAGCTGCAGAGGTGTTCGCGGAAGGATCAAGCGCGTCAGACCAGGCTGAACTGTGTTGGTGGTTCTAGACGCGCATGGCCAGAACGTGGGCGTGTTCAAGCTTTCCCGGATGTTCGCCCGCACGAAGCAGCTTGTCCCGTTTGCCTCTTGAGGTTGGTGTTCTCAAGGTTGAACAGATCGAGACAGCTCGATTCGTGTGTCGAATGAACTGAATGCGCTCTTTTCAATTAAGCGAAGCGCATGCACGTGGTAGACTCGAAGTGTTTTTCGGACGATGCCCGGCTACAACGGCTGGTATACAGACCACTCGCGATGATGTGTTCGCTGGTGCATTACGAGGACGCAGAATCCGGTTTTGGGATGAAGTCGACGTTGAACTAAGAATATCGATGTTGTTGTGCGGACTGGGCTTCAGTCATGGTGCAGCTGTCACCGAGATCACGCCATCTGTGAGCCTCAGGCCTGGGCTGGGATAGACGCAGTAGCAGTAGTGAATCTTAGCCCCGAGCTGTCGTTTGAAGCGTGAGCAGGGAACGGCCAAACCATGTTTTCTGCAGTTCATCGTCGCATGAACACATTGATCTGGCGGGTGCAGTAGCGGCCAGGTGGTTAGATTTTGCTGTCAGTGCTGGGGAAGGCATCCAGCTTCCCCAGTCGCGAAAAGAGGGTCCCCCATGTCTCCCCGATATGATCCGAGGCTGCGCGCGCCCTGCCACCCTGCGCCGACGAGATTGGTTCATGCGCGGACGAGACTCACCCTGAGGAGGCTGCACAGTGTTCGCGATTGATACGGGCGAGAAAGCCCAGAGCGCGCGTGAAGCAGTTTGGAGTTGCACACGCGGCCCACTCTGCTGGCTTCAGTCTGCGACGTTTCGGGCTGCGGAGTGACTGGGGGCTCCGCGGCTGGTGGTAGTTTCTGACTTTCTGTTTGGAAGGGCCGAAAGACGCGCCAATCAGCGGCGGGCAGTGGCAGTCTGGAACGGCAGGTGCCACCGGGACCGCCTGCATTCCCTCAAGCTTCGCCCAGACACCTCCCACTTGGCCTTGACGCTTAACCCACGACGGCGACCCTCGACCTCAACACCACACACAGGCCATGTCGCTCGTCTGAATCTCCATGGGCTTCTTCTACCGGACACGAACTGCTGCTGGACCAGTATAACCGCCGACCGAGCATGTGGGAGGCCGAGTCCTGGCGGCATGGAGCGCCTCTCCTGGACCGTCGCGCGCCCGATGCCACCCGACCCTACGTGAGTATCACGACCGCGACGCCCTCCACGCACGCGACTGACGACCGCTACCAGCACTGTCCCTCGTACAAGCTGCCTGCCCACGGTACCATCGAAATTTCGCCCGGCAACACCATCACGCTCGACCAGAATGCCGTCTTCCGCCCGCTCTGCACCAACACGGCCACCCAGCAGGGCAACATCGACGACGGCACGGGGGGCATCACCAGCGTCGCCGACATGCGCGACCCCTTCCACGCCTCCATCACGCCCCAGGCCTACGCGACAGGCGCCGCGACCGTCATCGCCTGGATGCTCGTCATCATGCTCATCATCACACCACGCACTTTCTTCGTCGGCAACGCTTCGGGACGCTCAGGGCTCATGGGACGACGCGGCATGATCAGCGGCGCAACAGGGAGCGGATCGATCATTGGAGTCGGAAGCCGTCCATGGCTGCAGAAGGCCGCGGCCCTGACCGTCGCCATTTCCCTGACGCTCGCCACCGCCGACACGTTTAAGATCGCCGAACGCCAGTACGAGGAGGGCTTCATCGACGCCATGGAGCTGCGCGACCAGGTCGTGGCTGGCATGGAAATCAAGGTTTCGCGCGTTGTTTCCGACATCTTCCTCTGGCTCGCACAAGTACAGACTCTGATACGCCTATTCCCGCGCCACAAAGAGAAGGTCATCATCAAATGGGTCGGATTCGCTCTCATCCTGCTCGACATTGCATTCAGCTGTCTGAACAGCTTCGGTCCCTATGAGAACCAACGCCGCCCCGCACATTTCGACACCGCGATCCCCGCCCTCAGCTACTTGTTCCAACTATCACTCAGCATGCTCTACGCCGCCTGGGTCATGTACTATGCCATCACCAAGAGACGATACGCCTTCTACCACTCCATGATGTGGAACATGAGCGTCGTTGCCCTGCTATCTATCATCGCCATTCTCACACCCGTCGTATTTTTCATTACCGATATCGCCAACTATACCATTGCCGGATGGGGAGACTACTTCCGCTGGGTAGGGGCTGCCGCTGCCAGTGTCATCGTTTGGGAGTGGGTTGAGCGCATCGAAGCGCTAGAAAGAGAAGAGAGAAAAGACGGAATCCTAGGGAGAGAAATATACGACGGAGACGACATGCTCGACAACACCCCATCCGACTCCAAGTGGCCTTCAAAACGCAAGGGCCAGCTATCAGAAAAAGATGAGAAGAAGAGTGGGGGAAGCTCAGGCGGCTTTGGCGCGTTCACCTCAGCACATGCCGGCCGCTTCAACGACCTTGCTCAGAGGTTTGGACGCAAGATGACCGAATCGCCACGAGCAGAAGCACGAAAGAAGCGCACCATACACATTCCTGCACCACCCCCGGTTGTGCGAAGATCCGCATCTGCTGCACGTGGAGACCGCAACTCGCGGGCCTATGTACGAGTGCAGACCCCGCCTCCGGTACCAGTCATCGCATCACCGGTCAGCAGGACAGACACCACCAGTGCTGACTCGACTGTAT